>Ga0209075_1002373_pt1 | contig 16643 bp, 11 predicted proteins | sample Stecom2011_FD_187523 | JGI IMG/M metagenome (GOLD analysis project Ga0209075, IMG submission 187523) | Agricultural soil microbial communities from Utah to study Nitrogen management - Steer compost 2011 (SPAdes) (version 2) | ecosystem: Environmental > Terrestrial > Soil > Agricultural land...
CACATAGATTCTGACAAAAATCACGATATTAACCCTATAGATTTTAAAACTCACTAAAAACCTTAAAAACCCTTTAAATGAAAATTAAAAAAGTACTTGTTGCCAACAGAGGTGAAATCGCTATCCGAATTTTTCGATCATGTACAGAAATTGGTTTAAGAACAGTAGGTATTTACACCTTTGAAGATAGGTATTCATTACATCGATATAAAGCCGATGAAGCTTATCAAATAGGAGAAGATGATGATCCTATTAAGCCTTATCTCAACATTGATAAAATTATTCGTGTAGCTAAAGAAAATAATATCGATGCCATTCATCCAGGATATGGTTTTTTATCTGAAAACCCTGACTTTGCACAAGCATGTAAGGACAATGGAATCATTTTTATTGGACCAGATGTATCTGTTTTAAAATCTTTAGGAGATAAGGTAATGGCTAAAAAAGTAGCCATAGACAGTGGAATTCCTATTATTGAAAGTAATAAAAAGGATTTAATATCTGTTGAAGTTGCAATTGAGGAAGCCGAAAACATAGGTTATCCTGTTATGTTAAAAGCAGCATCTGGAGGTGGTGGACGTGGAATGCGTGTCATTAAAAATAGAGATGAACTTAAGAAAGCTTATCCTGAATCTAAACGAGAGGCGCAAAGTGCTTTTGGAGATGATACTGTATTTATTGAAAAGTATGTTCAAAACCCAAAACATATTGAAATCCAAATTCTTGGGGATGAGCATGGTAATTTAGTGCATATGTTTGAACGCGATTGTTCTGTTCAACGCCGATATCAAAAAGTAATTGAATTTGCTCCTTCTGTTCATTTAAGTGAAGAAGTTAAACAGAACCTTTATAAATATGCATTAGCTATTGGTAAAGCTGTTAACTACAGTAATGCGGGTACAGTTGAGTTTTTAGTAGACGAGGATCAAAGTATCTATTTTATTGAAGTAAATCCACGTATTCAAGTGGAGCATACAGTAACCGAGGTCGTAACGGGTATTGATATTGTAAAATCACAGATATTCATTGCTGGTGGATATAAATTAGCAGATGAACAGATAAAAATATACAGTCAAGATGCTATTAAAATCAATGGATTTGCTGTTCAATGTAGAATCACAACGGAAGATCCTAAAAACGATTTCAAACCTGATTACGGAACAATTACTACCTACAGAAGTGGTAGCGGATTCGGAATTCGATTAGACGCTGGGAGTGTTTACCAAGGAGTAACAGTCTCTCCATTCTTTGATTCTATGTTGACAAAAATCACTGCAAACAGTAGAACTTTAGATGGAGCTTGTCGTAAAATGAGACGGGCTTTAGCCGAGTTTAGAGTTCGTGGAGTGAAAACCAACATGGCATTCTTAGATAATATTCTTAATGACCCCACTTTTAGAGAAGGGAAAGTAACAACCAACTATATTGCCAATACACCTGAGCTTTTCAACATAAAAGAACCACGAAATAGAGCAACTAAAATGCTTAATTTTTTAGGAGACGTTATTGTAAATGGAAACTCTGATGTTAAACGCATCGACCCAAATATAAAGCTTATAAAACCATATATTCCGAAGTTTGATAAAGCTGCAGCTTATCCTAAAGGAACAAAGGACTTACTAACTGAATTGGGTCCTGAAGGTTTTTCTAAATGGTTAAGTGCTGAAAAGAAAATACATTATACAGATACCACAATGCGTGATGCCCACCAAAGTTTATTGGCAACACGTATGCGTACTTACGATTTAGAGAAAGTAGCGAAAGGTTTTGCGATGAATCACCCAGAAGTCTTTAGTATGGAAGTTTGGGGTGGAGCTACATTCGATGTTTGTATGCGATTTTTAAAGGAAAATCCTTGGGAGCGATTACGTATCCTTAGAGCAGCAATGCCAAACATCTTATTTCAAATGCTATTGCGTGGCTCTAACGGAGTAGGTTATACAGCCTATCCTGACAATCTAATAGAACGTTTTGTTGCAGAAGCGTGGGAGAATGGTGTAGACATTTTTAGAATTTTCGATTCACAGAACTGGATGAAGTCGATTGGGCCCGCAATAGAACATGTTCGAAAAAACACTGGAGGTTTAGCTGAAGGTTCTATGTGCTATACCGGAGATATTCTCGATCCAAATGCTGATAAATACACCTTGAAGTATTATTTAGACCTCGCAAAAGAAATTGAAAATGCTGGAGCACATATTTTAGCCATTAAAGATATGGCAGGATTGCTAAAACCTTATGCAGCAACGGAGCTAATTACGGCATTAAAGTCAGAAATTAAGATTCCAATTCATTTGCATACACACGACACCTCATCGGTGCAATCTGCAACATATATTAAAGCAATTGAGGCTGGAGTGGATGTCGTGGATGTAGCATTAGGTGGATTAAGTGGATTAACTTCGCAACCAAACTTCAATTCTTTGGCTGAAGCAATGCGTTTTCAACCACGTGAGAATAAAATGGACATTCAAAAACTAAATGAATATTCAACTTATTGGTCAGATGTACGTGACTATTATTATCCTTTTGAATCAGGATTAAAGTCAGGAACAGGAGAAGTGTACAAACACGAAATCCCAGGGGGTCAATATTCCAACTTGATTCCACAAGCTGAGTCTTTAGGGCTAAGAGATCGATTTACAGAAATTACAGATATGTATGCAAAGGTGAATACTCTTTTCGGAAATGTAGTTAAGGTTACTCCAAGCTCTAAAGTTGTTGGAGACATGGCTCAGTATTTAGTGAGTAACAACATAAGTATTGAAGACTTTATGGAAAAGGGAGAAACTTTATCCTTCCCAGAATCAGTAAAAAGTTTCTTTAAAGGAGACTTAGGTCAACCCGTTGGTGGATTTCCAAAAGACATTCAAAAAATTATTCTACGTGATGAAAAACCATATACCGATCGACCGAATGCACATCTTGAACCTATAGATTTCGATAAGGAATTTGCTGAATTCAAAAAGGAGTTTGATAAAGGGATGGACAGAGAATTAGAAATAACTGATTTCTTATCCTACAAACTCTATCCAAAAGTGTTTACAGATTTATACGATCACTATGTCAAGTTTGGAAAAGTAATGCAGATTCCAACAAAAAACTTCTTCTACGGAATCGAACCAGGAGAAGAAATCATCGTGGAACTAGATCGAGGAAAAACTTTATTAATAGAACTTATTTCTATTACAGAAGCAAACGATGATGGTGAAAAAACAGTCTTCTTTAAAGTGAATGGACAGACAAGAAGTACTGATATCAAAGATAATACTATTGCTGTTGAAAAAGTAGTTCACCAAAAGGTAGATAAAAACAATATCAATGAAATTGGCGCCCCATTACAAGGGTCTTTATCTACAATTTTGGTAAAAGAAGGCGATACCGTTGAGAAAAATCAAGGTTTGTTTGTCATCGAAGCCATGAAAATGGGAACTACAATTTGTGCAAATACCGATGGGAAAATCAAGAGAATTTACCTGAAAGAAGGAACAATGGTGCACAGTGATGATTTAGTTGTGGAAATGGAATGATTCGATAAATCGAATAGGGAGAGGGAGGATTTGCTGTAGGGACGTTTTGTAAAACGTCCGTACGCAAAACGTCCGTACGCAAATCCTCTCCACACTCAGCACCCAAACTCAATACTGAATTTTAATTATCTTTGCACAACGTGCAAAATTTTAAATTAATTTAAAATATGTCTTTCTCTTTGTTTACTTCAAAAGGTACTATTCTTTTATTCATTGGTTTTTTAATATCGGGTGCTATCAACGCTCAAGAGCTCTATCAACCGCGTAGTGTCCAGCAAGCATACAAAAACGCAACAAGATCTACAGACGGTAATCCAGGTGAAAAGTATTGGCAGAATCATTCGGTTCACGATATGCACATTCAAATTGATCCACCCAACAGAACGATAAAAGGAAAGCAAAAAATTACCTACACGAATAATAGTCCTGATACTTTAAAAATATTAAACTATAAGCTTATTTTAAATCACCACAAACCTGGTGCTCCAAGATTAAGAACTGTTCCAGAAGATTATTTAACTTCAGGAATGCACATCAATGAATACACTGAAAACGGTATAAAACAAGAGTGGGACAGTAAAAATGATGGGATTAATAAAGCGATTCGTTTAGCAAAACCTTTAGCTCCACATTCAAGTATAGAGTTGACTTTCGATTGGCACTTTGATGTTTCTAAACAAAGTGGAAGAGAAGGAGCGATTGATTCGACAACATTTTTCTTAGCTTATTTTTATCCACGTGTTGCTGTATATGATGATTACGAAGGTTGGGACCGAATGCCTTTCGCAGGGTCACAAGAGTTTTACAACAATTTTAATGATTATACATTTCAAGTAACTGTTCCTAAAAACTATATCGTTTGGGCAACTGGAGATTTACTAAATCCTAGAGAAGTACTTCAAAAGAAATATGCTGATTTATTAGAAAAATCAATGACTTCGGATGAGGTGATTCGCATTGTTAATCAAGAAGATTTAAAAAGCAAAGCGGTGACTTTACAAAACGAAACCAATACTTGGAAATGGAAAGTAGACAACATAAACGATATTGCAATTGCAACGAGTAACCATTACAATTGGGATGCAGGAAGTGTTATTGTAGACAAAAAAACGGGAAGAAGAGCAAGTTTCCAAGCTGCATATGATGAGCCCTCAAAAGACTTTAAAACTATGGTTACTAATGGTCTGAACACACTTTCTTGGTTTTCTAACAATACCCCTGGAGTTCCTTATCCATATTCTAAAATGACTGTTGTTAGAGGTTTTGCAAATATGGAATATCCTATGATGGCCAATGATACCTCAAACGATGATGAGGAGTTTACACAATTTGTAATGCAACACGAAGTAGCACATACTTACTTTCCTTTTTACATGGGAATCAATGAAACACGTTTTGCTTTTATGGATGAAGGCTGGGCAACGACTTTCGAATATTTAATCGGAATTGAAGATTTTGGCTATGAAAAAGCAACAGAAAACTTTAAGCAATTCCGTGTAGAAAGGTGGGTCAATAATCCTTCGCTTGAACTTGATGTTCCTGTTATTACACCTTCAAATATAATGAGTGGATTAGCAGCTGGAATAAATGGTTATGGGAAGTCTGCTTTGGCTTATTTAGCACTCCGAGACTATCTTGGAGAGAAAGTGTTCCTAAAAGCATTACACGGTTATATGGACCGTTGGAATGGAAAACATCCTATTCCGTGGGATTTCTTTTATTCGTTTAATGACATTACAGGAGAAAACTTGAATTGGTTTTGGAACAACTGGTTCTTCAGTAATAACTACATGGATTTGGCAATACAAAATGTTGAGCTTGATGGAAGCTCTGCGAAAATTCAAGTTAATAATATCGGTGGAATGGCTGTTCCTTTTGACATCATCGTGGAATTTAAAAACGGAGAAACTAAAACCTTTCACCAAACACCTGGAGTTTGGAAAAATGATTGCACAATGACAACAATTACATTAAAAGACGTAAAAGACATTGTTCAAATTAAATTGGACGGTGGAATCTGGATGGATGCGGATCTTGAAAATAATGTATGGGAAAAAAAAGACTAAGGTCTTTCTCAGTATTGAGTGATAAAATATTCTGAAATTGATTTTATTGTTGGAAGAACAAAAATTTATAATTGATTTGAAGTCGGAAGATTTTTTAAAATACAACGAACTTTAACTGTATAATTATACGAATAATCTACGCTTAAATATTCAGAAAAACTTCATTCAATGAGTCAGCCAGTAGTAAATAATGAGGGATCGACTTGCTCGTGTAAGAGGTGTTAATTAACAAACTCTTCAATTGACTTAGCTCTTTAGCTTTATAAGCCTAAAGCAATAAAAAACCATATCTTTGCCCATTACCAAAGCGTCAAATCTTTTATGAAAATCGATAAGTTTGTCATCGCCATTATCATCAGTATTGTCATCGCTTACTTTTTCCCGCAACTCGGTGCGACAGACAGTCCTATTCCTTTGGACACGATTGCAAGTGTTGGAATTTCGCTTATCTTCTTTTTCTATGGATTAAAACTCTCCACAGAAGCCATAAAAAGCGGTTTGAAAAACTGGAGACTGCACATCGTTGTACAGGCCAGTACCTTTGTCTTGTTTCCTTTGATTGTTGTAATGTTTTATCCATTAGTTAAAGACACGCATCACGAAGCCTTATGGCTTTCCTTACTCTTTTTAGCTGCCTTACCTTCTACTGTTTCATCTTCGGTGGTAATGGTTTCACTAGCAAAAGGAAATATTCCAGCGGCGATTTTTAATGCCAGTATTTCTGGAATCATTGGAATCATGATTACCCCTTTGTGGATGACAACTTTCATTCAACAAACAGATATTGCATTTGATTTCTCGGCTATTTATGTCCAACTCGGAACGGAGATTCTATTGCCGCTAATTTTGGGACTATTACTCCGCAAATACCTTGGAGCATTCGCGCGAAAACATGGACGAACTTTAAGTCTATTTGATAAAACAATCATCCTTCTCATCATTTACAAAAGCTTTGTTCATTCATTTGAAGAAGGTGTATTCACCAGTGTAAGTATTGTAGACCTACTCTTGATGACTGCGCTGGTTATCGCATTGTTTTTCCTTGTCTACTTCGTTACAGGCTGGATAGGAAAACGCTTACATTTTAACCGAGAGGACAGAATTACTGCACAATTTTGTGGAACCAAAAAATCGCTTGTCCATGGAACGGTGTTTTCTGAAGCCTTGTTTGGACAAAGCAGTATAATGGGGTTAATGCTCTTGCCACTAATGCTTTTTCATGCCATACAAATCTTAATTATTAGTGTAATTGCTACAAAAATGGGAGAAGCAGAAACCAAAAGGCAGATTCAAGAAATGAGAAATCAATAGAAAGAGCTAGCACACTAACTGTTATTAACTTACATCTGTCTATTGAAAAACCCCTATCGCATTAACAACTAACCAATCACTATCGCGTTAACAATTAAAAATTAACCATTGAACATTAAATAATTAAACATTATCTTTATTCTCCAATGAAGGAAACCCAATTCATCAATCAGAATAAAAACAAGTGGAACAAATTTGAAAAACACTTGTCGTCCTCTTCGACTGATCCGGAGGAAATTCGTGAATTGTACACTGAACTCAATAATGACCTGAGTTATGCGCAAACTTTTTATGAAAAAAGAACAGTGCGTGCTTACCTAAATTATCTCGCACAAAGCGTCCACCGACAATTGTATAAACAGAAAAAAGAACCATTTTCAATTGTTTGGAAAGCATGGACGGTAGATTTACCCTTAGAGATTTACAGGGCGCGTAAAAACCTACTTTTTGCTTTGGTTTTGTTTTTAATTTACGCAACAATTGGCGCTTTTTCTACACATCAAGACATAAACTTTGCCAAAACCATTCTGGGTCAAGGCTATATTAACCTAACTGAGGAAAATATTGCTTCTGGAAATCCTTTGGGAATCTACGGGAATTCTTCTCAAGGAACTATGTTTGTTCAAATCACGCTCAACAATATTAAAGTGGCATTGATGTGCTTTTTTGGTGGGATTTTATTCTCCCTAGGAACACATGTTATCTTGTTCAACAACGCTGTAATGGTTGGTGTTTTTCAATATTTTTTCAAACTCAAAGGCTTACTATTGACTTCCTTTTTAACCATTTGGATTCACGGAGCATTTGAAATTTCTGCAATTGTAATCGCTTCTGGTGCAGGTTTTACATTAGGACATGGATTATTGTTCCCAGGAAGTTATACGCGACTACAAGCTCTTCAAATGAGTGGAATGAGAGGTGTACGCATCATGTTGTCATTGATTCCAATTTTTATAATTGCTGGATTTTTAGAAAGCTATGTAACAAGAAACTATCAAACCCTCCCCGATTGGTCGAAATGGATGATTGTACTCTTTTCTTTCGCCATGATTTTATTCTATTACGTCATTTTTCCGATTTTAGTCGCACGAAAATATCCCGAAAAAGTTCATGCTACTCCTGAAGTAAATACTTTTGGTAGCATAAAGTTCGAACCTTATAAAATCAGGAAAAACATAGAGGTATTTCGTGAAAGCTTTCAATTGTACCGCATTAAATTTACTTGTTTTTGGAAAGGTATAATTCGCACCAGTGTCCCAATGATTATGGTCATTATGATCTATCAATTCTTTATACATTATTCAGATTTGACAAGTTTATATACATTCGATTGGTCAGGTCAACTGTCTATTTTATTCGGTAATCCGTGGAAAGAAACACACAATGGCCTTTCTGACACGATTATTTCAATTTTATGGATAATTCCTATCGCTTTTGTAGCATTATCAGTGTTTTTTAGTCTAAAAAGTGAAGAAAACACGTTTTTTACTCCACTTTTTGTGAATTACATTAAAGAAAGGTTTTTCAAAATGCTTATAGCTGTTTTGCCTTTGTACGCTATGGTAATGGTTTTTCCTTACTATATCTTAATGCCAATGATTTTACTGTTTCCGTTTTTTATACTTGTCCCTTCAAGCGTAGGGTTAGAGAGTAAACCTTCTTTAAAATTAGGGTTTAGTTTAGCATCAAAAAATTGGAACTCGAGTGTTTTGATGTTGTTTACCTTAAGTCTTATCACCTTCTTTTTTGCACAGCCTTTTGCCTTTGTTATTCCAGAAGCTGGCGATTTATTAGATTGGTTTACAGATTTTCTTTTACCCATTTTTACTGAAATAACTCCAGAACCAATTGTTTGGGTAAATGTCATAAGACAAATTGTTTATGTAGGGTTTATATTGCTCATGCTTCCTCTGTTTTTTATTGTTTTTGGTTTACTTTTCTATTCTGCAAAAGAGGAAAAAGAAGCCATAGGTTTAAAAGTAAGCCTTCAACAGTTTGGTAAACGCAGTAGAATTAAAGAATCCAACTCAGATTTTGAATAGTTTTGAATTAAAACATAAACTCACTTGGGTGTTAATTGCACTGTTCTCTTTTGTAAGTGTCGGACAAGAGCCTGATGCTTTTCAACAGCGTTGGGAAGAACTAAATCAAGGAATTAAATACACTCAATCTAGAAATCCAAAGGGACCCGAAAAAGACTATATCGCTCCCCAACAGTTCAATGAAAACCTTCATAGCCTTCAAAAGAAACCAAACAAAAGTCTCAATGATGAGGACATCGTTTACTCGCGTGAAAAGCGATTTAAAGAAGGAACAGATAAAGGGGTTAAAAAACACATTAAAAGTGAGGAAAGTAAAAACATAAAAGACTTATCAACTCCAGATACAGATGCACCTACAATAATTCCTCCCAATTGGAATGGTCCAGATTTTAAATTTGGAAATGGAACAGTATTTAAATACATTTTCATCATTATTGCTATTCTATTGGTCGTGTTTTTAATCTATTACTTCTTCTTTAAAAATACTGGAAAATCAGACGATAAAATTGAAGGGATTATCTACGATACGGCTAATGATATCAATCCAGAAACCATTCAAAAGAGTCAACTTGAAACAGACCTTGATAAAGCTATAACAACAGAAAACTACCGAGCTGCAGTTCGTATTTACTACATTTTACTTCTCAAAGCGTTAATTGAACGCAATTGGATAAAATGGGCTAAACGCAAAACAAATACGCATTATTTAGCTGAAATGGTTACACAAAAAGAGTACGAAAATTTCAAAACAGCGATAAATATGTATGAGTGGAGTTGGTATGGTAAAAACAAACCCAGCAAAGAAACATTTGATCGTTTTTCTGTTTTTTATAGCGAATTTTTAAACCGAATAAAGGATGAATAATAAACGCATGCTCTTCCTCTTATTTTTGGTTGTGCTAATTGGCGCGTTGGTAGTTGTATTCCTTAATTCAGGACTTGGAAGCGATACTAAAGAAAAATCTCAGAAAATAGCTTATTCTTCTTCCGATTGGAAAGTAGATTTATCACTTGAAAATAAAGATCCTTACGGATTATACGCTTTTAGAGAGTTAGTTATTGCCGATGGCAGCTTTACAGAGTTTAATGATTATTCAAACTATAAACTATTCGATTCTATTGTAAAGCTTGACTCTTCAGTGCTGATGTTTATTGGTATGGAGTTGATGCTTAAAGACAAAGAAGTTGATGTGCTACTCAAAAGTGTAGAATATGGAAATGACTTCTTTTTATCGGCCGAACAACTCCCGTCTTATTTAATGAGCAGACTCTTTAGCGAAGATCCATTAACTTTCTTGCCAAAAATAAAAGCACCTCATAAAACGAATGGAAAAGAGTACAATATGTACTACTTCTATGAAAATGATACCCTCACAGAAATATGGGACTTATTCCACGAAAACAAACTAGATCCGCATACGAAAATATGGACCACGCTTTATGGTCAACCTAATTATATTGAAATTCCATATGGACTTGGGAAGGTCTATTTACATTTGAATCCTGTTGTTTTTACAAACGTACAACTCCTTAAAAAAGAAGGAAAATCGTATCTTAAAGAGGTTCTGTTGACGATTAACAAACCTCATATTCAATGGCTGTCTTTTGCAAAATATGAACCTATAGCATACGACCCGTCAGATAGTGAGTTTGATAAAAATAAAAGTTTATTAAGTGAGTTATTTAAACATCCCGCTTTTCGTTGGGGATTTACGCTTGCGGTTTTTGGACTAATTTTATACCTATTGTTCAGAAGTAAAAGAAGGCGACCTATTATACCAGCAGTGGTAGACAATAAAAACACTGGCTTTAGCTATGTCGATACATTAGCAGGAATATATTTCAATAAAAATCATGGTGACAAAATGTTAAAAATAATGCGCCGTAACTTTTACAGTGCTGTTTATGCCCATTTTTATATTGATCTGACTAAAAGAGAAGACCAAAAGCCTTTAATTGCTTTGTCTAAGAAGTCCAATGTACCCATTGAAGAAATCGAACACTTGATTAAGTCACTAGAAGTTAGCACAAAAGTAAGTGATGTATTTCTCAGCAATGTATATAAACTCCAACGTTTGTTTTACTTTAATTCTGGAATTTGGAGCGCTGAAATCAAGCAGGACTTACTGAAAGGACCTATATTAATTTACCGTCAAAAAAATCAAGCCCTAGCTACAATTGGTTTAGGCGTGCTCATCATTTTGCTTGGATTTATCTTCCTTTCCTTATCTTTAGGAGCAGGAGTCTTATTTTGGCCATTGGGTATAGTTGCAATAATTATAGGAACACATATGCTAAATACCCCAGCAATTCAGTTGAATACTGATCATCTTGAAGTCTTTCCTTTGCTTCGTAAAAAAGCAACTATTTTACATGAAAACATAAAATATATTGAAGAAAGTGGTCAAAACCTTAAAGTTTATATCAAAAATGGAGGGGAAATGGTCATAAATACTTCTCAATTTGATTCTAAAAACAGAAAAGCATTAGAAAACTTAATAAAACGATTTAAACAAACGTAAAATGGAAGAAAACGAAAAATATTTACCCAAAAACGAAGAAAATACATCAGAAAATGAAAAATCTTTAGAAGGTAAAGTTGAAGAGAATAATCCGCTCGAAAAAAGGCCATTTGAAGAAGAGAATCCAGAAATGATTTGGCTTTCACAAAAGGTGAGTGAAATTCGAACTAAAATGGGTGAATTTATCATTGGACAACAAGTGATGGTAGATTTATTAATGACAGGAATTTTCTCTGCTGGACATATTCTTTTGGAAGGAGTTCCAGGAGTGGCCAAAACACTCTCTGCAAAGGTGCTGTCTAAATCTTTGGATATTGACTTCTCAAGAATTCAGTTCACTCCTGATCTAATGCCATCAGATGTAATTGGAACTTCTGTTTTTAATATGAAAGACTCCGAGTTTCTCTTTAAGAAAGGACCTGTTTTCTCAAATATTGTTTTGATTGATGAAATCAACAGAGCACCAGCAAAAACACAAGCGGCTTTGTTTGAAGTAATGGAGGAGCGTCAAATTACTTACGATGGAGAGCTGTATAAAATGGAGTTTCCGTTCATAGTGATTGCTACCCAAAACCCAATCGAACAAGAAGGAACTTATGCTTTACCAGAGGCACAATTGGACCGTTTTCTATTCAAGATAACGATGGATTATCCTGATCTAGATGATGAAATAAAAATTCTACATCGCTATAGAAACAATATAGAATCACCGAATTTAGATGATGTAAAAGCAGTTATTTCAAACGCTGATATTAAAAAAATTCAGGATTTAATTAAACAAGTTGTTATTACCGATGAATTGATAAAATACATTGCAACGATAGTAGATAAAACTAGAAATCACGGGAAACTTTATTTAGGAGCTTCACCACGTGCTTCACTTTCAATTCTTAAAAGTGCGAAAGCTGTAGCAGGAATTAGAGGAAGAGCTTTTGTAACGCCAGATGATATTCAATTTATTGCACCTTATGTATTGAATCATCGTTTGATATTAACGCCAGACGCTGAGATGGAAGGAACCACAACCAACGAAGTAATTGCGTCTATTGTTCAAGAAATAGAAGTGCCGAGATAGTAAATGCTAAAGTCACTCTACATATCGCGCTTTTTTTTCATTGTGTTTGGACTTAGTATTGTCCTAATGGTCACAGGATTTTACCTTCCTGTATTACTCTATTTTGGACAGTTTTCTCTTGTTGTGTTGCTTATACTGACAGTTTTAGATGGGGTCTTATTATTTGCTAATAAATCACCCATAACTGCTGAAAGAACCATAGAATCACGTCTAAACTTAGGTGACGAAACAACAATTGAAATTACCGTTACAAATACCGGGAGTCAACCATATAGATTAACTCTTTTTGATGAACCTCCTTATGAGATGCAAGCAAGGGACTTACAGTTTTACGGTTTTGTAAAAATAGGTAATAAAGAACAGTTCTCCTATTCTTTTAAACCAACACAACGTGGGGAATACGAATGGAAGAACATCCATATATTCATCCGTTCTTTTCTCAATATAATGGAACGTAGAATCATTATTGAAGCTCCACAAAAAGTAGGAGTCTATCCTTCTGTTTTACAAATGAAAAACTTTGAATTCCTCATGTTTAATCAACATACACAACAACGAGGAATTAAAAAGATTCGCCGATTGGGACACAATAATGAGTTTGAGCAAATCAAAAACTATATTCAAGGAGATGACATTCGGACTATCAACTGGAAAGCAACTTCTCGCCGTTCTGAATTAATGGTGAATCAATACCAAGCACAACGTTCTCAATCTGTCTATGCAATCATTGATAAATCTCGCTCTATGGAGCATCGTTTTGAGGGATTAACGCTTTTAGATCATGCAATAAACAGTACGCTTGTGTTTTCAAATGTCGCCCTAAAAAAAGGAGATAAAATAGGTCTTGTTACCTTTTCGCATAAATTAGGAACACAAATAGCACCCAATACAGGAAAAAGACAACTACAAAGAATCTTAGATGCTCTTTTTGCTCAGAAAACAGAGTTTAAAGAGGCAAATTACTCGCTTTTGTATCAATCTTTACGAAAAACCATCCCTTTTCGCTCACTTTTAATGTTGTATACCAATTTTGAAACAGAATTGGCTATGCACCGAGCTTTACCCATGTTGAAAAGCATAAATAAAAAACATGTTTTGGTGGTTATCTTCTTTAAAAACACAGATTTAAACGATCAAGTTACCAAGAACCCTACAACAACAAGAGATGTTTATGTTTCAACACTAGCTGAGGATGTTATTAACACGAAAAAGCGTATCGCTAAGGAACTCAATCGTCACGGAATACAGACTGTGCTAACAGCACCGAATGAGTTAAACATAGATACTTTAAATAAATATTTGGAATTGAAATCGAAAGGCTTGGTGTAGGAGTTTTGTAGAAGCGTTTTGCAAAATTACCTTACAAACACCTCATCATTCCTCCCCTCTTTATTTTATATTAATTGTTTACCTTTATGCTTTCAAATTATGCAAAAGCTTAAGCTCAAAACAGATCAAAATGTCCCTATCGAAGTCGAATTGGCTAGCATTGGACAAAGACTGCTGGCCGTTCTTTTAGACCTGGTCATTCTGATGGCTTATTTGTTAATAATGTCGCTGCTTATCCTCTTAATTTTTGCTACTAATTTTAATATTTTCACAACTCAATCTTACGATTTTTGGACCATTCTATTTACCGTTGTTGTGTATTTGCCTTTTGCACTTTACACTCCACTAGTGGAATACCTTACAAAAGGACAAACAATTGGTAAAATGGCACTTGGCATACGGGTAACAAAGATAAACGGTGAGAACGCTAAGTTTAAAGATTACTTTACGCGCTGGCTGTTTAGACCTTATGAAGTTTATATTCTAATGTTTGCATTTGGAGGAGCTATAGCCTTAACCGCTTCCATATTCTTTGATACTTTAATTAGCTCTGTTTCTACTAAAAACCAGCGTATTGGTGATTTTATGGCCAATACTGTTGTGGTAAGAAAAAAACCAAAACGAATTTATACCGTTAGAAGTATCTTAGCTTTACACAGTAATGATGATTATGTTCCAACTTATACTGGAGTTTCGATTTATACAGATGAGGACATGATGTTGGTTAAAAACGTTATTTCGCGCGTTGAAACCTATAAAAACACAGCTACTAGGGCTTTGGCTATTGAATTGGCAGATAAAATAGCTGTTGATTTAAAACTGGAAGAAAAACCAGAGAAAAAATTAAAATTTTTAAAAACAGTATTGAACGATTATATCGTTTTAACAAGATAAAATATGAGCACATTATACGTTGTACCCACTCCAATTGGAAACTTAGAAGACATTACACTTCGTGCGCTTCGCATTTTAAAAGAAGTTGATTTTATTTTGGCTGAAGACACCCGTACCACAGGACAGTTGCTTAAGCATTATGAGATTTCTAACCAATTGATTGCCTATCACATTCACAACGAACACAAAACTGTTGAACGTGTAATCGATCAAATTAAAGCGGCAGGTTCGGCAGCAGTCGTTTCTGATGCTGGAACTCCTTCTATTTCTGATCCTGGGTTTTTATTGATTCGCGCCTGTATTGAAAACGATATCAATGTGGTTTGTCTGCCTGGACCATCCGCAATTATCCCTGCAATTGTAGGGTGTGGCTTTCCATGTGATACCTTTATTTTTGAAGGATTTCTTCCGCATAAAAAAGGACGTCAAACCAAATGGAAAACCATTGCTGAAGAACCACGTTCTGTAGTTTTATATGAATCACCGCACCGATTAATAAAAGCACTTAAGGAAATGATGGAGTACTTAGAACCAAATCGTCAGATTTGTATAGCACGTGAAATCTCAAAAATATACGAAACGTTTCACCGAGGAACAGCAGAAGAATTACTTGCATACTTTGAAGCAACTCCTCCAAAAGGAGAGATTGTTATTGTAATCAGTGCAAAAGCTAAAGAAAATAAAAATGACTAAAAAATCTATCCAACTGATTAAATATGGCGATGCAAAAGAAGCTTTTTCATTCGCTGAAATTCCACCTTCAGAGCTTTTAACTGACGAAGTTCAAATTGAAGTTGAACGCTTTGGAATTAACTATGCCGATGTGATGGCGCGCGAAGGAAACTACCGTGAAGCTCCTCCTTTACCTTGTGTTTTAGGCTATGAGGTGGTAGGAACAATAACAAAAATAGGGAAAGACAGTCCAGATGCCTTAATTGGAAAACGTGTTGTTGCTTTTACACGTTTCGGAGGGTATAGTCAGGTGGTAAACACCAAACATTTTGCAGTTGCTGAAATTGGGGATTACGATGGAAATAAAGCTTTGGCTTTAGCAACACAGTATGTTACGGCATATTACATGGCTTTTATTGCGACAACGGTACAAAAAGGTGACAATGTATTGATTCATGCTGCAGCTGGTGGAGTTGGAACAGCGTTAATTCAATTGTTACGCAATAAAGGAGTTAATATTATCGCCAAAACTGGAAGCGATGATAAAATTCAATACTTAAAGGATCTTGGTGTTGAACATATTGTAAATTATAACAAAAGTGATTACGCTGAGCAGGTAGAAAATATACTCAACACTGAACGGGTAGATATTTCTTTTAATCCTGTTGCAGGTTCTACATTCAAAAAAGATTGGAAATTACTCGGTTGCACAGGTTCACTTGTACTTTTTGGGGGAAGTGAACGCTCAGGTAAAAAGTGGGGAATGCTTTCTACCTTGAATTTCGTAAGAAAAATGGGAATTATCATTCCGATAACCTTAATGATGCGTTCAAAAAGTATCATTGGAATCAACATGTTGAAAGTCGCTGATTTTAAACCTTTAGCACTTCAGTTTTGTTTAGAAGAATTAGTGAAATTAGCCAAAGCAGGTGAAATTGATCCACAAGTTGGGGCTGTTTACAATGCGAAAGAAATTAGTGAAGCCCATACCTTTTTAGCTTCGGGAAAGTCTACAGGAAAGGTAGTATTAGAATGGTAAAATAACAAATTGAAACCAAGAATCGTCATATTTGCTCCTTATCCAAAAGGAACTGCTCCTTCTCAACGTTTTCGTTTTGAACAGTACTTGCCTTTATTGGAAAAAGACGGGTATGAAATCGTTTATGAAAGCTTTCTAACTAAAAAAACATGGAAACTACTGT
>Ga0209075_1002374_pt1 | contig 16640 bp, 10 predicted proteins | sample Stecom2011_FD_187523 | JGI IMG/M metagenome (GOLD analysis project Ga0209075, IMG submission 187523) | Agricultural soil microbial communities from Utah to study Nitrogen management - Steer compost 2011 (SPAdes) (version 2) | ecosystem: Environmental > Terrestrial > Soil > Agricultural land...
AAAAACAGGCATATTCCCCGCCCTACAAAACCTATTGCATTTTTGCATTAACGCACTAAGACAAAGACAACGAATTTTAGGAGTTCACCTTGGCAAATATTAAGTCTGCTAAAAAGCGTGCGGTTCAAGCGGAAAAAAACCGTCGCCACAACGCGAGCCGTCGCTCAATGATGCGTACCTTGATGAAGAAAGTAGTTGCCGCTGTTGAAGCAGGCGATAAAGCGACTGCACAGCAGGCATTTGCTAATCTTCAGCCGGTACTTGACCGCTACGCAACGAAAGGTTTAATTGCAAAGAACAAAGCAGCTCGTCATAAGAGCCGTTTCTCTGCAAAAATCGCTGCAATGTAATTTATTTTACAACGCACATAAAAAACCAGCCCGCAGGCTGGTTTTTTTGTTTGGGAACCCTTAGTTCCCCATGTGGGTTTTGAAAAACTCAATCAATTTTGGGTACAGGTAGAATTTATTTTCTTCCTTTTCAAAGCCGTGCCCTTCTTCACGCACCAATGTTTGGTAAGTCACCTGATGTTCGTCAAATGCTTTGACCAACGCATGATAATGACTTATCGGCACGCGTACGTCTTCGCTTCCGTGAACTAAGAACACCGGCACTTTAATACGATCCGCTAAGAACGCTGGTGAGTTTGCACGTAATTCATCCATATCGCTACCAATCACCCGTTCTAAAAACCGTTTACCCATATCATTGCCGCGAATATCACCATCCTCGTACATCAATGGCAGTGAATACACACCGACGTAACCAACGGCGCACTGATATAAGTCAGGTTCGCGGATAACGCCCATAAGCGCCGCATAGCCCCCATAACTACCACCGTAAATACAGATTTTGTCTGCATCTGCATAACCTTGCTCAACTGCCCACAAGGTCGCATCGGTCACATCATCTTGCATGGTTCGGCCCCAGTTACGATAGCCGAGTTCCATGAAATTGCGGCCATACCCACCTGAACCGCGGAAGTTCACTTGCAATACCGCAAAACCATGTGCAGCAAAATACTGGTTTTCAGTATTAAAGCCCCAGTAATCGCGCACACCATGCGGACCACCGTGAACTTTAACTATCAACGGCGGCTTAGCTTCGCCGTGATGATATTTGGGAAGCGTCAGATAACCATGGAGGTCGACACCATCACGAGCTTTGAATGACACCGGTTCCATTGGCGACATCTTGTTGGCATCGATGTTTGCTAATCGTGCCGCGATAAATTTCGCTTCAAAAGTGTCCGTATTAAACAGGTAAAACTCCCCTGGGTTGACGTCAGAATAAACTAACATGACCGCTAGTTTTTGATCACGGGTAGCACTGGCGATAATAACGCGCTGATCACCAAACGCTTGGGTAATCCCCTTAATCAACTTCGCGGAAAAGTTATCGTCGAGATAGGTCCGTTCAATTTTACCTGGTGTGAACTCAACGCCAACGAGGCTGCCATCGAGTCCCCAAATCAATTTGTCAGGGTCAACGATGTTACCGTTAGTGACTTGTTTAACGGTCGCGTTAAGCGTATCAAACTCAAACACTTCATTGACGTCAGAGCCCATATCAGAGAAGAAATACGCGTAACGGTTGTCGTCACTAAATCCAACTAAGCGCAGTGAATCCCCACGTTCAAACCCGTCAATATCAACTCGTTCCCAGTCGTCGCGACCAAGACGCTTAAAGTAAAACTCTGACCGGCCTTTGCCAAATTCATCTTTCTTTTTCTCTTCATAGAAGGCACTGAGGCGCAAATTTCCGGCGTTATCGGCAAATAACGCTTGCGCTTCTTCAGGTTGGTCTGCTTGATAATGCAAGCGACCATCATGGATGTTCAACAAATACGACTTAGGTTGTCCCCCATCACGCCAAAAATAGCGCGCGATCAAAATATGCTTCGGATCATCAGGAAGTAGGCTCAACAACTGAAACCCGGCGACATCAGTTGTGAACAGCTCTTTCCGCTGCCGTCCATCTGCGTTTGCGGCATACAAACTCGGCGGCCCTTCTCTATCGTCGTATAGACCTACGCGCGTACGTGCTTCGAAAATGAAACGCTCATCGGTGACCCACGCAACGTTTGAAATCCGCTTATGTTTGCCAACTTCAAAACTACTTTTGGGTTTATTATTTTTGCGGTCAATCACGACCAAACGGTCACGATCGCCAGCATCAGCATGCACAATCAAGTAGCGGCCATCTGGCGAAATAACGATATTTTTATAGCCACTGTTAGAAAAATAATCACGCACATCGGTTGATACATCAGGCTGCTTGGTTGCCGCCATTACTGGGCTAGGCAAATTGATGAGCAGCGCAATTCCACCTAGGCATAACCCCTTAATGAATTGCTTTATAACCATGAGTTTCACCATTATCACTGTCAATAAAAAAGCCTAGCTCCGATGAGTCAGAACTAGGCTTTTGGTTTGTATAACCTACCAAGGCAGGTTAAACAGTCACGTTATACAACTCGATTAGAAGTTTTGAGTATAACGGATGTAAGGTACACGACCCCACGGGTTGTACAGGTAGTAGTCATAGCTAGTACCGAACAATTCCGCGTCAGCTGGGTCACGGTCGAACAAGTTGTTCACACCAAGAGTAAATGTACCGTTCCAAGGTGCGTTGTAGTTAACTTGCAGGTTGTGGATGGTCCAGCTTGGGATATGGTACGTATCGATGTACGTTTGGCTATCCATATAGCTGATGTTCCAGTTAACCGAGAAGTCACCCATTGACAAACCGTTGTTCAAGTTTGCACGGATTTTCGGATAACCTGCTTCACCAACAGCGTTAGCACCGTTGTTGGTTGAGTAGTTACTTACGTAGCTCGCTTGGAAGTTGTTGCTTAAGCGACCCCAACCTAAGTCGAAGTTAGTGCGTAAGTTGAAATCGAAACCGTCAGTTTGAACACTACCGATGTTCACAGAACCAGTTTGTGCACCAGTGATCGCTGCGTTAACGTCGTTACCAGCGAATGAAGCACCTAGGCCTAATTCACGGTTTGGAAGCGGAGTACCTTCCTGGAACTGTGTCAAGCCGTCTGGACATACGTTGGTCAAACCACGTAAACAGTTCACAACGGTCATCAAGCTGACGCCAGTGATACTGTTGGTGATTTCGATATCATAGTAGTCTAAGCTCATGTTCAACCAGTCGGTTGCTTCCCACACGATACCAAGACCGAATTGCTCTGAGTTCTCAGACTTCAAGTTAACGTTACCCATGCTGTAGGTAGTAACCTGAACTGAAGAGCTACCCACACACGGAGCACCAGTTAATGCGATACAGGTTGCTTCGTCGTTAGTGTAAGCTGCAGAGAACGCAGGCTCTAAGCTTAAGTCACGTAGTGTTGGAGCACGGAAACCTTCACCCCATGAACCACGGACTAATACGGTGTCAGTTGGACGCCAGCGAACCGCTACTTTTGGAGAGAAGTCGCTACCGTAGTCGCTGTAACGGTCAAAACGACCCGCTAATTCAACGTCTAAAGTATCGAGTACTGGTAATAACATCTCACCGTAGAACGCAGTTACGTCACGCGCGCCTTGAGCAGATGCACCTGATGAACCTGATACCTGACCAGAAGCTGACAATAAGTCATACTTATCTTGGTAGGTTTCTTCACGGTACTCAGCACCAACAGCAGCTGAAACTACGCCCGCATTCATTTCCCACAAGTCAAAGTTGCTGTTCACGTAGAACTCTTTAACTGTTGAGTACATGTCACGGTTAGTAGTCGCAGTCATACCTAAACCAACTGGGCTTTCACCAGTAGGGGTGCCGGCGTCTGGATCGTACACGTTGAACGGGTCATAGATGTTGTATACACCAGAGGTGATTAGCGGCTGTGCAAGACCAGCAACAACGTAGTTTTCACCTAAGTTGATCGCACGTGATTCAACGTAACGAACACCGAAGTCAAGACCAACGTTACCGATCATGCCTTCGAAACCACCGTTGAAGTTAGTTGTGGTGTTTTCGACTTGGTTATCACGTGGGCCTAACGCTGCGAAACGGTGATACAGAGATAATGTTTCGCCTGCTAACGCCGCATAGTACGGGTCAGTTGCGTGTGGGTTGTAACCATTTGGGTTACCTGGGTGGTTCGGGCTATCTGGAGTTAACTCGATAGCACCACCTGGCCATGGTGATGAAGGTAACGCTGCGAAACGACCGAAGCTCTTAGTTTTGTTCAAGCTCGCGTTGAAGTATACGTTCCAGTCATTGTTGATTTTGTAATCACCACGACCGAACATTGATATGTTCTTCGCACTGGTCAAGTTCGCAGAAGTTGCACTGTGGTTATACTGACAGGTGATGTCATCAGCAGTTGAACCGGAGGTGTAGAACAAGTCGCTGTCGTCACCGTTAGTACACAAACCAGGTACTGCCGCACCAAAGGTTGGGTGCTTCAGACGGTTCGTTGCACCTAATGAAGAACCGTGCTCATAACCGATGATGTTATCATCTTCGTCTAAGATTGGGATCATCATACCAAAGTTGTTTGAGTAGGTAGATGCACCCGGAGCTGAGTACCAGTAATCACGGTCACGGGTATAGATTACGTCACGGTTGTTCATTGAAGCACCGAACAATACGCGGCTCTTCGCATTTGAACTACCGATCAATACGCTCATTTCTTCAGTGTCACCACCTTCGTTAGTCGGACGACCAACGCCGTAAGTGAAGCTAACACCGTCGAAGTCTTTACGAGTGATGATGTTAACAACACCACCGATCGCGTCAGAACCGTATACCGCTGATGCACCGTCAGACAAGATTTCGATACGCTCAACAGCTGCCATTGGGATTGAGTTCAAGTCTTGACCAGAACCCAAGATTGGCGTAGTTGGCGCACGACGACCGTCGATCAAAACCAAGGTACGTGAAGCACCCAAACCACGTAAGCTCACCTGAGCGGCACCGCCACCTGATGAACCAGAGGTTGATTGGTATGAACCGAATGAGTTGAAGTTAGTGTCACGCATGAAGTCAGCAACAGAGATGTCACCACTCGCGTCAAGATCTTCGCGGCTGATGACTGTTACTGGCAATGCGCCTTCCATATCCGTACGGTTCAAACGTGAACCAGTAACTTGGATACGCTCTTGTGCTTGTTCCGCTTGTGCTTCGGCTGACTGGTCTTGCGCTACCGCAGTACCGGTCATGGCAATTGATGCACCACCGAACAACAACGCCAAGCGTACAGACTTAGCTAGTTTGTTATTAGTATACATAATTTCTCCCTGGACCACTTAAAAGTGATTTACTAGGTTTTAAAAATCGGCACGTGAACGCTTTCGTGCACATTCCGACCGAGACTTACAAAACTACAACAGTTTATAAGTACCAATCGATCAGTATCCGATACTAATCAAAAATTTTCGCCTCGGCAACCTAGTAAACACATAAAAACACGGTTTTTTTGTTTTTTTTTCGAAACTGTGCGTTATCAGCACACTAGCAACTATATCAAATGATATATTTTCACGACCAACTGGTCGGACAACTAATTTGATTGTATGTTTTTTGTGCGCAGGATATTCACTGTAAATCGTAGTAGAATATACAGCAGCCAACATCTCAGCGCTGCCGCAGTTTTCTCTAAAGTATTTACAGCGGCACCAATAACCTTACATATAACTGGTTGCCACAGCGCGACACATACCTTCTTCAAAGACCAGTTTCGGCGGCGGGATCATGTCGCAGGTGCTCACCTCATTGGTCTCCCTAATATGTTCCCGACGCAGCTGATTGTATTCTTCCACCAAGTCCAGCAGCGCCGCTTCATCAGTGACTAGCGTGGAATAGGCCATGTAGTATTCCGGCCCACCGCACGCACGTACACCAACTTTCAACAGCTTACACTGGCTCATTTCTCCAGCGCGAGGAATTCCGACGGTACGACGAATGTGAAGATCTAACTCAGTCAACCGCGCAATACGCTGTTGCGCGATATCAAGCTCGGCATCTTCCGTCGTTGCCATCACCTCATCTGTTGATGCAGCTTGCTCCGCATCCACACAACCAAACATCATAAGTGCACAACACAGTGCTACAAATCCCTGACTCAGTTTAGTCACCATAATCACACCTCTGTTACTGGTTCCATGACAGATAAAAAAAACGGCGATAGAGAACATCCTATCGCCGTTTTGACTCGTTTGGCAATTCAATTACGCGCGGCGGCGTAACCAAACTAATGGAAGTGCTAACAAGACAAGGAACCAACCCATTGCACCGCTTGATTTCTTCTGCGGTTCAATGTTCACGGTCACGGCTTGTTGAACGGTTTCCAAACCATCTGACACAGTCAGTACAAACTTCGCTTGACCAGCTTCTTCCAAGCGTGGTGCAGTGAAAGTTGCTACTGGCGTATTGGCGTTGCTCAAGCTCACGGTAACACCGCCAGCAAATACCCAGTTGTAGGTGAGCGTGTCACCGTCTGGGTCAGTAGTACCTGATGCATCGAGACGAACTGTTGCATCTGGGCCAACTGACGCTGGAGCATTTACTTTAACGCTTGGTGCGTTGTTTTCGATGGTGATTTCGACAGTGTTCTCAGTCGATGCAGCACCCGCTTCATCAACCACACGATACGTAAAGCTATCCGTGCCTAACCAACCAGCTTCACTTGGGGTAAAGCCAACTTTCAGGCCATCAATACTGACTGTACCGTGCGCTGGCTCTTCAACCACTTCAACAGTCATGTCACCAGTCGGTTTGATTAGCAATGGTAGAACCCCATCGTAATCAACGTTACCGTCAGTAATGTTCATCAAGGTGAGTAGATCACGCTGAGGTGAACCAACTGCTGCGGCCAAGTCGATCACCGTTGTACGACTATGTTTACCGATAACACTGGTACCAGCAACATCACCGAAGGTCGCTACTTTGGCATCAATATCAATAACAACTTCGCCAGATACCCCAGGGACAATGGTGGCAGAGAATGCGTCACCGTTTTCTGGGTAAATACCAGCACCTGCGTACACTTGACCACCAACAGTACCGTCTAGGTTTTCAATACCAATGACGAGGTAACCGTCGTCTGGTGGCGTGGCATCGATGTCGACGTAGTTGTAGTAGACATTGCCGCTGCCGAGTTCAAACCACGCATTGAAGGTATAAGTTGGACCAGTGCCGTCGTCACCCCATTCGCGCGCTTTATACCATTCAAGGATAACATGCGGTACTGAATCCACGTTAACCACGGCGTAACGCATTTCGCCTTCATCTGGGTTCAGTTGGAAGTCTGACCAGAACGGTGCGACAACGCCATTAGGGAGAGCTTCATTAGGGAACACTTGCAGTTGGTAGGTGGAATTGGCACGTCTTCCACCAATCTCAACAATACCGTTTTCCCACATGACTAAGGTAGTGTACGGCACACCTTCTAAGAACCACTCACCGACAGAGCCGATACCCAAGGTCAGGTAGGCCTCATCACAGCCATCGGTACAAACACTGCTATAGGACAGCCCTAAATCATCTAAGCCCATGCCAGCCACGCCATAAAGCGAGCTGTAGTTCATACTGACTGAAGATGGTTCCGTATGTTGTACGCCTGACCAAGTCAGTGTCCGCGTTTCTGGATCAAAGTTTAACTCATTGGTTACCGTTGCCCGCTCGGTCACGGTAATTGAGTCAGCATCGATCTCCAAGGCTTCATCAGTAGGCAACTGTGCAGTAAGAGTCACTTCAGCACCACCCGCTGAACCTAACGAGCCGAAGAACGACAAGGTCATATCTTCGTTGGCAGCGATCTCACCACTCGTCACGCCTGCAGTTAATGCGCTTGAGTTTTCTGACAGCGCTGTGTAAACCGCAATAGGTAACCGTGCGTCAGCATAAGTGCCGCTGGTGTCACTCAAGGTGACCGTACCAAATTGCCAGCCTTCACCTGCTGTTGAGCCATTCAGTTTTAATGTAAACTCAGCACCTTCAGCGGTGACAGTAACACTCTCTGGGTACTCAGCGATTAGGTTGTTGTTAGCCAACTCAATCGACACGTTCCACGTGGTTTCACCGTCGCCTAGGTTGGTGATTGTACGCGTAAATTCACACACGTTCACACACAACGCATGAGCGAATGATGGTTTATCAACCACAATACCTGTGTTAAATGCAGTGGCTAAATCGACACGACCAGCACCCACATCAAATGGAGTGGTTGGCGTTTCGCCATCTTCTTTCACCGTACCGCTTACTGCAGAAGTCATTAGCACCGACTTAACTTGTTGTGGTGTTAAGTCTGGGTTATTTGCTAATAACAACGCTGCAGCACCTGCCACGTGAGGGCTCGCCATTGAGGTACCGTTCATGGTTTGGTAACCGCCATTTGGCGCAGCTGACAGGATGTTATGACCCGGTGCCGCAATTTCTGGTTTCAAGAAGTTTGCTTCACCACCTGGACCGCGTGAACTAAAGTCAGACATCATGTCGACTTGGTCTTCACGAATGGCGGTACTGGTTGCATTGATTGTTGCTGTCAGGCCTTCTTCCCAGACTTCCAGCACGAGGTTTGCATTTTCTTGAGAAATGAACACGCTTGGTAAGGTAATACCGTCCATTGCCATGTTCACCATTTCGTTTGGTGCGTTGTTATAGACAACCAAACCAATGGCGCCAGCTGCTTGCGCATTGGTCGCTTTCTCAGTGAATGCACAAGTACCACGCGAAATCATCGCGATGCTACCTGCGAAGGTTCCTTCCTCGAACGGCACACAACCTTCAAAGTTTTCTTCATCAACAGCTAACGCTGGCACCAAGGCGCCAACGATATCTTCTGAGAATTCGAAGTTGCCGTTACCTGGAGCGGTAGTAATTGGGTCAAGACCGTCGACAGTAAACAAGTTTTCAAAGACACGGCCAGTATGGGTACTAGCAACAGTAATGGTTTCTTCGATACAACCTGGACAACCGACTGTTTTTGCGCCTGGACCTGAGTTACCTGCTGACGTAACAGTCACGATACCCATTTCATCGAGTGACTGCATAATCGCAGTGTATGGGCTCGATGATGGATGCGCACCAGTGCTGCCACCCCATGAGTTGTTGATAACGTCAACACCATCTTCCGCCGCAGCTTCTAGTGCTTCTGCCAACGCGCTGGTGAGACCTGAGCCCCGTCCATCGCTGGTGTTCCATAGTGCTTTATACACGTACAGGGTCGCACCCGGTGCCACACCCGACATGTTCAACGCTACACCGTTAAAGGTTGCACTAACTGGGTTACCAACTGCCGTACCAGCTACGTGTGTACCGTGGCCGTTCATATCCCATGGTGAACCGAAAAATTCATCTGGGTGAACACTGCCTGGGGGGAATGCGAAGTGCCGAGCTACCGCGATTTTATCACCGCAGATATCGTCGTTGACTTCACAGAAATCGGTACCATTTTCTAACTCGCCTACGGTCGCTTCAGCATCAGCGAACGAAAACATCGGATGATTAAAGGCAATACCAGTGTCAATAATGGCTACTTTAACGCCTTGACCAGCAGTGTCTTGACCGCCGAGCGCTTGCCACGCTGCAGCACTGTTAATCAAGTTGTTTGACGTATCCATGGTGGTATAAACCAGCGAGTCTTCATAGACTGCTTTGATACCTGGCACACCTTTTAACTTTTCGATCAGATCGTCACCCTGGTATTCTACCACAGCGCCGTTGAATGTAAGGGCCAATTGGCTCTTCACTTTCATCTCGGGAGCAACCCGGGCAGCTTGACCAAGCACTTGTTCTTGCTGGCGTTTCAGATAAGCCGTATAAGTTTGTACGGGTGCAGCTTTGACATCCAAACGCTCTTTGCCAGTAACTTGAATTGAGGTTGCCGCAAAACCAGGGATCCCACCTTTGTACAAGGCGGCCGCTGGTGCTTCGAACTCAATAATGTAACGATTCGACTTTTTCCGCTGTGTTAACTCAGCGGGAGACAACTTGGGTCGCGATTTGTTGACGTTCGATTGAACTGTGGTCGTTGCTTTTAGCGCCGACGTGTCTATCGATTGAATCTCTTGGGCTGCCAGTGATGAAATAGATGTTGCCGCTGCAACCGCTATTGCCACCGTAGACCAATGAGCAGTTATTGTTTTTTTCATTGCTCTTCCCTTGTGTTCAAAAAACGAAGAACGACCCATAATTATGGTCGTGTATAGAAAATACCACATTCCCTTAACAATTCCACAAATATTTCAATCAATTTTATTCGGTCTCAATGCTGACGCTAGACCATTGGTTTAGTGACGTTTCCATGGCGCCCTGCGCGGTTGAAAATACTGGTGATGCGCGCGGAGCGAACGATCAACCAGGTCATGCCAAACAGCGCAAGCCCTAAGAACACTGCCAACCATCTGTTATAAACTGTCGCTGAATAGATACCACCGTTACCTACAGGTACCGGTTCTAGGGGGACCAGCGGCAACCCATAACGCTCAGCCATGTTTTTTACGCCAGAGAAGTGAATACCGGGAATATTCTCCTGTAAGAAATAGCCCATCACGGTGTCCACTGCAAACGCGCGTGCCGGTGCATCGTGCTGTAAACCTGAGCGAAATAAATCATCAATCCCCGGCGGGCCAACAATGGTGGCGCCGCCACCAACGTTCACAAAAGCTTGATAATGCCGTTCGGCTGAGTATTCACGGAAAATTGCGATTCTATCGGCCACCGCCTCTTGATAATTGGCGGGCTCAAGCAAGCGAATGCCGGCTCGCTGAATACTTTCACGCAACGACTGGATACCTTCACGCGGCATTCCCACACCGCGATCTTCAATGCCACCAATAGAAGCATACACGGATTTCAATGAGATGACGCCAGCACGGCGCAGCTCTCGCTCCATATCTAACCAAGCAAGTTCGGGGACATTCGCGCCCCATTGCGACGAAGAGGCTGACGCAATAATCACCGCATCAGCACCTAAGGCTTCGATGGCTGAGTATACGGCTAGGTTCAGGGCGGGAAACGAGCCCGATACTGTCACCGCCACTAAATCGCCTTCTTGCACCCCAGCATCGGCTAATAATTTTACCGCGACCGCCGCCCAGTTAGGGTTCACTGTTGTTTGTTTGGCTTGACGACCACCTTGGTTGGTGGTGATTATCGAGTTTTCTAAGCCAATTAAACCACTGCGCTGGGGGTCAAATTCTGGGTTAATCGGAGCAATGCGGGCCCGTAGTGGCTTAATAACATCCATCCCCTCACGCATAATTTTAGCGGCATTCACCATAGTGGCGTAATTTTTCTCGACGGTTGGGTCACGTTGACGCAAGTTTTCCGCCATTAATAACGCTACCACAGCGATCCCAATCAAAAACACTTGTCCCCAGAGTGGCACTCCCGATGAGCGCCAGTAAATTTTGGTGAACTTACTCATTCTTCTGCTCTCCTAGTCACGGCACTCACTTACCAACCTGGCATGGTAAAAGCACGGCTGGCCTCATACATTTGCAATGCTTCTGGCATCAGGGCAATCAAGGCCAAGCGCACCAATACTGCTGTCACCGCCAAGCCGCACAAAGTTTGCAGTACCCCTTGACGTTCGAACCAAATCGCAATCAACCCTGGAATAATGTAGCCAATGATGCTGCTTTCCATCACCGCCATCATCAAGCTTGACTCAAGGGTTTGCACATGAGCCTCTGCATTGTCGGCACCGGCAACCATTTGCAGATCCATCCAGGTGAATAAATGGCCGAGCAATAAATCGAGCAAACCTGCAACAATATAGCCCGTTAGAATCATGATGATGGTTTGTCGACGGCCGTAAACAATGACAAAACTGGAGACAATTTTGACCACCAAATAAGTGATAAAAGCTGCAATTAACGTGAGTGATAAACTTAATGGCTCAGTGAGTTGCAACGCCACATAACCTGGCACCACCAAGCCGCCGGCAGCTAACCCTAAGGTTGTGGTTAGCAACAAGGTAAAAAACAACCCAATGCCAATGGCTACAGCAAGAATGTTGAGCGTTATCATACGTCTTCCTTAGTCATTGCTCGGTTATGGAAAAAGCGCGCGATTTCCTCGCCGCCACCGTGAATGTTACACATGCCCACAATCAGCGCATTGCCAAGCGATTGTTCGAGCAGCACTTCGGTGATTTCTGTCATTTCGGCCCCTTCCATCACCATGATTTTGTCAGGATCAAGCCCGTGCTTGGTGACTTCTCGAACAAAAATAAAAGAACCCGAGCCGATCACCATCACTTTGTCTGCAGGCGTCCATTGCACCACAGCTTCTGCCATCTGCGCCGACCGATGGGGCCGATCGGCGCGACAGTTAATTAGCATCATAGTACGCCGGCCTGCGCCATGCTTGGCCACCATGTTTTCCCAAATGCGCCCCGTAGATTCAGGGTCATTCGCGGCAAACGCGTTGACAAAAACCAAATCACGTTCAAAGTAGCGCACATGCATCACCTGCATGGCGCCAGTTTCTGGCTCAAGCGCAATCATACCCTGCAACGCTTGCTCACGATCCACACCAATAAACTCACAGACTTTCAGCGCAAGCGCCACGTTTTCAGCATGCTCAGCGTAATTAAATTGCGCCAGCACCGCGTCTGGAATAGCGGCTGCTTCCTCATCAGTTACTGCATGCAGTTGGCTGCGGCGGTCTTGGCAGGTTTCTTGAAACACATCGAGTAAATCACGCTCAGCGGTAAATAGATGTCCATGCACTGGCGTACTCCCGGCCAACGCTAATGCCACATCGCGTTCACCGGGCCCCATAACATCAAGATGGTCAGCGCGGGCATTCGTAATAACCCCCACGGTAGAGCGCACCATGCGTAATTCACACAAACTTTGATATTGCGGTTGCAGCGCCATACATTCCACCACTACGGCTTCAGGTTTGAGGCTTGCCATGCGTTTGAGCATCCGCATCTGCTCAATAATGTTGGCACCACTAATACGATAGATGGGAAATTCACGCCCTTCCGGATCGGTCATGGCCGCTGCTGAGCCCGTGGTTTTTGCACAGACGCGCATGCCACCGCCGCGCAGGCCAGCCGCAATCAATCGGGTCACACTGGTTTTGCCTCGGGTGCCATTGACATGCACGCGGATGGGGATGGTACGAAGGAGAATACGATGTTGAATAGCTTCAAACGCGCCTGCTGCGACTAACACCAGCCACAGCAGCATCACAATACTTAGCAACATGGGTATCGACATAATTTGGCCTTGAAAGTGTACATCATCAACGTAAGTGTATGTAACTTATAGACCAAAAAATCGAAATTAACGAGAACTTTACAACTCTTCCAAGGGGACGGGCCGACCAATATAATAGCCCTGCATGTAATCACAGCCCATTTCTGTCACAAATTCCGCTTGCTGCGGCGTTTCGACACCCTCTGCCACCACTTCAAAATTAAGGCTTTGTGCAATCTTGATGACCGCACTGATTAATACACGGTCAGAGCGATGGGTGCCGATTCCCGCTACAAACATACGGTCGATTTTAATCTTATCAACGGGTAGCTTTTTCAGATAACTCAATGACGAAAAGCCAGTCCCAAAATCATCAATCGCAATCGAAATATTCTTCTCGCGCAGTTTCTTTAATACCGCCACGGCGTAGTCGGTATTATCCATCAAAATACTTTCGGTGAGCTCAAGTTCCAACCATTCAGGCTTGCAGCCTGTTTCCGCTAAGGTCTGCTCGAGAAATGGGGTGAATTCAGTGCGGTTAAAGTGCAAGGTCGACAAATTCACAGCCACTTTGACGGGGCCTTCAACTTCCTGCAAATGCACCGCCGTCTCACAAGCACGACGGAACACCCACTCACTGAGCGGAATAATCTGGCCCGTCATTTCTGCTAACGGAATAAACTCAGCTGGTGAAACATACTTGCCGGGCTCGTGCTCCCATCGCAACAGCGCTTCATACCCCATAGTCGCACCATCATGGCAGCGCACAATTGGCTGGTAGTGCAAGGTGAGTTGATTGTGTTCGATGGCTTCTTGCAAACTAGATCGCATCGCGGCCGATGCTTTGAGCTGCAAACTCAGACTTTCATGATAGGTCTGCACATGGTTATGCCCTAAACGTTTCGCTTGGTGCATCGCCATGTCAGCGTGTTGGATCAACTCCAGCGGCGTACGCTGCTCTTCCGATTGATGCGCCACCCCGATACTCGCGGTGAGGTAGATCTTGTGATGCATGATTCGATAAGGCTGTGCTACTGCTTCCAAAATTTCGCGGGTGACCTGCGCCACGGCTTCACCGTTACCATGCATTTTGGATGTCACTAGCAAGAACTCATCACCACCAAAGCGCGCCAGCGTACCTACGCCATGGGCGAGTTTCGTTAACCGATGTGCCAGCACCTGAAGTAAGCGGTCACCTACGTGTAACCCTAAGCTATCGTTGATGAGCGTAAACCCGTCGAGGTCAATAAACAGCACCGAGAGGTCACGCTTATGATGGAACCGATCGGCAATGGTATTCTCAATGGTGGTACGGTTGTACAGCCCGGTTAGTGCATCATGTTCGGCTTGAAAACGTAATTGCCGCCCTTGAATCACCAACTCACGGTTACGCTCCACCGTCAGCGACATAAAGAGCACAATAATGATACCCGCCACACTGATCAGCATTTGCAGTAGCGCTCGCGACTGCAAATCAGACAAATCATAAATAAAGGCATACACGGGTCGCGGTATCATATGGTCGGTCACCATTTGGCTTTGGTGCAAAAATAACGCGTGATTATTGAGATAATTCAAGGTTTCTTGGGTCACCCAATGGCCCGATTGATCCATCAATAATTCGTCAGTGACCGCAATGTACGTATAAATAGGAGAACGCAGCGACACCTGATTAGCCATCATGCGCGGAATATTCATCACGGCGAACATGCCCCAATGGCCTACCTCATATTTATCGCGGTCAAAAGCCACCGGCACATGCACATATAAAACTGCGCCCTGTTCATGGTCTGGGTGCGAGCCGATCATCATTTGTACTTTATCGGTACGCGCAGGATCAAACTGCGAATTGAGCAGCTCATTATCGATAAAGTGTTGCCGGAAACGATGATCTGGCGACCGTGCTCGCTCCCACACTAAACTATCCATACGGCGCAAAATTAAGCTCTCAAGATAGCTCACGTCTCGGAACACGGCATTCATGTCCAAGTCTATCATATCGTCGTGAATGCCGGTGGGATAGTGTTCCCAGCGCTCAGCCAAGCGCAGTAATAAGTTCACCTGCTCGCGGCCCAGCACCGCACGGCTGGCGCTCACTGTTGAGGTCGCCTCGATACCGCGGGAGCGCACTTCTTGCATATCGTAATGGAATAGCATGACGCCCGATGTCGTGGCCACCACTAAGCCCAGCATCGCCAGCACGGTCGTTAGCCAACTCACCCGCGGTAATTCGCTTTCAGTTGCAGTACTGAGGTTCCAGACGGCCGCGAACATTAACAGCATGAGTGAGGCGCCGATAAGGCTCCCCGATGGATGTCGGGCCAATAGCGGCAAGGAATAATTAAAGTGCAGCAGAATAATAGCAAACGTGGCAACAGCAGCTACGCCAGCCACAATATATTGCAGCCGTACCGCCCACGGATATTTTAACCGAAGCGCTAACCACAGCCCCGTTATACCGACAGCACAATAAATTGCGGGGTGGATTTGTAGGTCGTATGTTTCGAAGAGCCCCCCCATAAGGCCACTGATGGAGGCGAGTACAGCGAGAATAGCAAATGCGCGCGAAGTATGGGTTTGCCATTCGCTTTTGCGGCGGAGATCAAACAACAGAAGCGCAGCACCAATGGCCACGAGCCCGACAAGAAACGAGGTACCAAAGGGACGGTAAAGTTGTAATTGTGTTGGTTCTATCAACCGATAACATAAGATCACCAGGGCAGCAATTATCAATGAGGCGCTAAGCACCAAATTGACTACCGCCCTGGCCTGTTGATCCACTTGTATGATTCGCATCACACGGCCCCTGCGCTCTGTTATTTTTATTATTAGGTCAATATAACCATAACAGAACCGGAATAACCAGCATTAAAGTGAAAATTTATCAACTAGCAAGTAATTGTATTTTCAGTCGTTCTACAAATGAGGTTGCACGTGTGATCGTCCACTGGCGCCCTTTCCTATCGCGGAAAACAACGTGGGTCACAATGGGTGAGCTATACATTTCATTCAATGCCCGCTTAATCGCAGAGCGGTTTGATTCTTGGCTAGGCACTCCTATATCTGATAACTTTTCCGTACCATTAAATAACGATATTTTTCGGCGCAAGCGAGGTTTTAGCGCTCGGGCGTCTTGTTGTTTTATTTGTGCATATTCTGAGCCGCTCACGTCCACTTTCTCCAATGTAGACTTACCTAAGATGTGATACCTAATAGCTATCATCCTTAACGTAATGTTAAATAATAGCCTATAGATTATAAAACAAAAATAAGATTTCTCATGAAATCCATGTTAATTTGCAATATCAGCATGTTAATAAAAGGTAGCAGGTGTTTTATGAAAGTTCAGCAGCGTGTTGTGCACCACGGCGCACATCAGGGTGTTACTGGCTCATGCCATGAATTCTTTTTTGCACCCAATGAATCAGTCCTTATTGACTGCGGCCAATTTCAAGGCAGCGACGAGCT
>Ga0209075_1002375_pt1 | contig 16638 bp, 13 predicted proteins | sample Stecom2011_FD_187523 | JGI IMG/M metagenome (GOLD analysis project Ga0209075, IMG submission 187523) | Agricultural soil microbial communities from Utah to study Nitrogen management - Steer compost 2011 (SPAdes) (version 2) | ecosystem: Environmental > Terrestrial > Soil > Agricultural land...
AGATTATGCAACAAACTGGTTGTGGCATTACAACCATGAAAGACCACATCAAGCTAACAAAGGAAAGCCACCTCTAATGGCTGCTTAACCTCTACTTTTAACTTCGGTTATTTATGGGAGGATTACCTAACGACGAATACTATGACACATCTCAATGAGTTATATCTTATCTTAAACAAATCTCTAAAATGGAACAAGTCACATTTAAAGTGCTTTGCGCTCATCATGCTTGTGATTATTTTAAAGCAAACATGTAATCTTTCTTCTGCATCTAAAGCCTTGCCCATCAAGTGCTTACCACAATCATTTTATCGACGTATGCAGCGCTTCTTTGCAGGTCAGTATTTTGATTATCGTCAAATTTCTCAGTTGATTTTCAATATGTTTTCATTCGACCAAGTGCAACTGACTTTAGATAGAACCAATTGGAAATGGGGAAAACGAAATATTAATATCCTGATGCTCGCAATCGTTTATCGTGGAATAGCGATACCTATCCTTTGGACATTGCTTAATAAACGTGGAAATTCAGATACGAAAGAGCGTATTGCTTTGATTCAACGCTTTATAGCCATTTTTGGTAAAGACCGTATTGTGAATGTGTTCGCAGACAGAGAGTTTATCGGTGAGCAGTGGTTTACATGGTTAATTGAACAAGACATCAACTTCTGCATTCGTGTTAAAAAAACTTCATTGTCACCAATCATTTAGGAAAGAATCATAAAATTAGTGATTTATTTCGCCATCTTAAAGTTGGTCAAGTTGAATGTCGTAAACGACGGATTTTGGTTGGTCGGGTGAAACTATATATAAGTGCACTACAGTTAGAAAATGGAGAGCTTTTACTCGTCGTTTCTCCTCAGTTTAATGCCAATGCTATTCAGGATTATGCATTACGCTGGGAAATTGAAACCTTATTCAGTTGTCTCAAAGGACGCGGGTTTAATCTTGAAAATACGCGCTTGACAGACCCTAGACGAGTGAAAAAATTGATTGCGGTGTTAGCTATAAGCTTCTGTTGGTGTTACTTAACGGGTGAATGGCAACATAATCAAAAAAAAGCGATAAAAATAAAGAAGCATGGACGACTCTCAATGAGTTTATTTCGCTATGGTTTAGACTATGTTCAAATGGCGATTCAGCGTTTAATTGGTTTTGGGAAAAAAGAAGAGTTTAAGGAAATTTTGGCAATTTTAAGAAAGCAGAATCCTGATAGGATAAGGGTTCTGTGAAATTTGTCGTGTACAGAGAAATTAAGTTTATTTTTGCACTTTAGGGATAAAGCTTGCGCTTAATGGAGTGTGCTTAGGGATAAATATTTTTAACGTAAAAGGAGTGAAAAAGGACTCGAAGCAATCGAACCATGGTCATCAATGAATGTGTTTAGCTCCTTAGCAATAACAAAACACAAATTGATGAATAGGCAATAGCTTCTGAGTCAAAGATTTAATTTTAGGAAATAGAAATATGGAAGTGACTAAAAAAATGCCGTTATCTGCAGAGCAACAGCAATGGTATGAGAAGGCACGCGCAAAATTAAATCCACAACGTCTACAGCAGTTATTGTTTAATTTAACCAATATTCATAGCCCTACAGGTGCGACAAGAGAAGCCAGTGAGTTTATGGCTCAGCACCTAAAAAGTATGGGAATGAAATCTCGTTATTATCCAATGAATGAAATCACTGGCAATGTCATGGCGGAGTACAAAGGCTCTGGGGATGGTGCGACAGTTTTGTTATATGCGCCTATTGATACGCATTTAGACCGTACACCGGACGAAGCACTTTTGACAGGTCAGGGGCAAGAAGCAGATTTACAACCCTTTGCGCAACAAATGGAAAATTGGGTATTTGGATTAGGCGCATCAAATCCTAAAGGCATGGTAGCAACGCTGACCGAAGTTGCAAATGCGCTCATTGATGCCGAAGTGCCGATTAAAGGCAATTTGATTGTAGGCATGGCTGATGGTGGCATGCCTGTAGATATTCATTCTCGCAATGCAGGCATGTCCAATGGCGTGATTTACATGTTGAATCGAGGTATGTATCCAGATTACGCCATCATTATGAAACCGTGGAACTGGGTTTATCACGAAGAACCGGGCATGGCATGGTTTAAATTACAAGTCAAAGGTACGCTCGGTTATGCAGGTGTACCGCATGACACACCGGGTTTTAGAAGCTCTATTTTGCCGACTACGACGGTGATTAATGAAATACAAGCATGGATTGTGGAATATACCGAGCGTAATACTAGTGGTGTGATCAAACCGCACGGCTGGATTGCGGGGATTCGTGGTGGTGATGTTGAACGTCCTGCATTTCCAAGTGCTGTAACTGAAATCTTCTTTGATGTACGTGTAAACCCACGGGTTAGTCCTGCCAGTGTCAAAGCGCAATTTTCCAGTTTTGTGGATGATCTGAAACAACGCTTCCCAGATTTGGATGTGGATTGGGAGCAATATGGTTCTGTTCCCGGTGGTACAACCGACCCAGATAACTGGATTATTCAGTCTTGTAAACGGGGATGGGAACATGTCGAGCAACGAGCACATGGTATACCGGATTATTTGGCAGGCCAAACAGATGGTGCTGCACTTCGACGCTATGGTGTACCGACAGCACGAATTGGTTGGCCGTGGCCAGCGACGGGTGCACCAGTTCCTGTTGCCGAAGGCCTTGGTGGTATGGGAGCAACCTATATACCCGATTTAATACCTTGTGCAGAGAAAATTCTCTACGCCTTAATTGATACTTTGACACGCCATCGTAGCGAAATGGAACTATAAGTTAATCCAAAATTCTATTTAAAAATTACTGTTATTTAAAGTGATTGAGAGCAAATAGGTCGGTCTATATTTTTGATTCAGATCAGCTGAAGCGCTTCTCATCATCTCTATTGGAATGGATGTATGAATAATTCAACAGATCTACATTATTTAGAAATGTACGAGCTATCACAATTGATCCGTACGGGTAAATTGTCTCCTGTTGAGGTGACCAAGGCACAGCTTGCCAGAATTGAGGCTTTGGATGGTCAACTGCATAGTTATGCACACGTTACTGCAGAAATTGCTTTAGCACAGGCGCAACAGGCAGAAGATGAATTATCCAAAGGGATTTGTCATAGCCCTTTACATGGCATCCCAATTGCTTTGAAAGATTTGATTGATACTGCGGGTGTTCCTACGGCGATGGGTATGCCTCTACATGCCCGTCGTATTCCCGAACGTGATGCAACAGTTGTCACTCGATTACGTGAAGCAGGAGCGATCATGCTGGGTAAATTGCAGATGACAGAAGGGGCTTTTGCCATTCATCATCCAGATATAGTCGAACCGAAAAACCCGTGGGGTGCCAACCATTGGGCGGGGGCATCATCAAGTGGTGCGGGTATCGCAACAGCAGCAGGTTTATGTTATGGCGCTTTGGGAAGTGATACGGGAGGTTCGATTCGTTTCCCTTGTGCGGCCAATGGTTTAACAGGTTTAAAACCAACATGGGGACGTGTCAGTCGTTACGGTGTTATGGAAATGGCCTCGAGCCTAGATCATGTTGGACCTATGACCCGAAGTGCGAGAGATACGCTATTTTTACTGTCCACCATATCAGGTCATGACCCATTAGACCCGACGTCACTTGCAAGTGTTTGTTTAGAAATTTCAAGTATTGAGCCAATTTTTAAGGGGTTAACAGTGGGTGTTGACCCTGAATGGATCAATCAGGGTGTTGATCCTGTGATTCAAAAAGCACTCGACGAAATCATTCAGTTGATTTTTGCTGGTGGTGGCCAAGTTAAAAAAATCAAAATGCCAGATACCTACCATGTAAGTAACAATTGGGAATTACATTGTGGTGTGCAAACGGCAGTTGCACATGAAAAAACCTATCCTCAACATGCCACACAATATGGACCTGCCTTAAGTCGATTGATTGATGGTGGGCGACAACTCAGTGCTATGGACTACCAACGTATTTTGCTAGAAGCACAACGCTTTAATGGTGCTATGGATGCTGTGTTACAAGAGGTCGATATTATTTTGGCACCTGTACAGCCTTATGCGGCACCCACACATGATCAATTGGCAAATTTGGCACAAGACCCAGATGCAAATCGTCATTTAATTCAATTTACTGCTCCATTTAATGTCAGTGGCCATCCATGTATCAGTTTTCCAATCGGTTTGACTGAAAACCGCATGCCGATTGGTGGGCAATTCATTGGCAAAAAAGGCGATGAAGGAACTTTGTGCCGAGCAGGAATGGCGGTGCAGCAGGTTACGGATTGGCATAAATTACGCCCAAATCTCAAAGTGGCGTAAAGTCTGATGTACTGATTCTCTAGGGATGATGCAACAGCATCTCCCTGTTTCAGCCCTCCATTCAGCAATGCGTTGATATACACAATGCGTGTGAAAAAAAGCATTAAGGATGATGTATTTATTGAACGGTTCATAAGGAAAATAGAATGACAATATTGCAATCGAAAACAGCATTACCACTCACAGAAATGACAATTGATACAATAGCGAATGCGTTGCGTCATGGACAGATCACCAGTGTTGAACTGGTTAAGGCATGTTTAGCACGTGCAGAGCAAGGCAAAGAACTGAATATTTTTATCACGCTTGATGCAGAAAAAGCCTTGGCAGAAGCACAAGAGGCAGACGAACAACGTCGAAATGGACAAATGATGAAGCCATTAAGCGGCATCCCAATTGTGATCAAAGATAATATTCATACCGCTGGATTACGTTCTACCGCAGGTACCCCCGCTTTTTCCGATTATATTCCTAGCGAAGATGCACCTACAGTTGCCAAATTACGTGAGGCAGGGGCCATTATTCTTGGTAAGACCAATATGCACGAACTGGCTTTTGGGGCGACAGGCTATAACCAAGCCTTCAACACAGGCCGTGCAATGGGCGTGCGTAATGCTTATGACCCTTCACGTATTGCTGGAGGTTCATCTTCTGGTAGTGCAGTCGCTTTAGGTGCTCGTATGGCATGTGGTGCATTAGGTACCGACACAGGTGGTTCTTTACGGATTCCACCAGCACTGAATGGTTGTGTGGCATTACGTCCAAGTATGGGGCGGTATTCGAGTTTAGGGATTATTCCAATAGCAGCCAGTCGAGATACCGTAGGACCGATGGCATTGTCCATGGAAGATTTAACTTTACTGGACAGTATCATCACCGATGAATTTGAACTGCCAAAACTAAAGGCACATGAACTTAGACTGGGCTTAGCTCAAGAGTTTTGGCGTAACCTCGATGCGGATACGAAGCAGTTGGCTGAAGCCACGATTGAACAACTTAAATTCCATGGAGTGACCTTTGTCAGCATTGAGGATGCAGGCTTACAGGCACTCAATGAGCCAGTTGGATTCGCCGTGGTGATTCATGAAGCTTATGATTGTATGGTCAAGTATCTCAATGATTATGAGCACGGTATTCGTATTGAAGATCTTGCACAACGTATCTGTAGTCCAGACGTCCGTGCAATTTATGATGAATGGGTACTGCCAAGAAAAATACCAACTGCAGATGGCTTGGTCGATGTCGCACCTTTATATCATGTTGCTCAAAATGGCGGACGTGAATTATTACGTAAGCGCTATCAAGAATTATTCACACTGCACAAGCTTGACGCATTGATTTTTCCAACCACCGCAATTGTGGCGCCATTGGCGAATGATGATATCTATCAAGCTACTAATTTTGAACGCTTGATCCAAAACACGGAACCTGCTGCAAGCGCGGGTATTCCTAGTCTTCAGCTTCCAGCCGGCTTAGGTACATCTACAGGATTGCCAGTTGGCATGGAACTTGATGCTCCAATGGGAAGTGATCGCCGTTTACTGGCGATCGGTCAAATTCTGGAAAATATTTTGGGTCGTGTTCCAAGCGCATAAGCAAATTCCCCCTAAAAATCAATTTTATTAAGGATGAAAAAATGAATGACAATAGAATGGTAAATTTAGATCAGCAATGGAAAGACAAAGTTGTATTGGTCACGGGTGGTGGGAGTGGGATGGGGCGTGATTTAAGTCTCACCTTAGCACGCGCAGGGGCTAAAGTGGTGATTGGCAATCGAAATCATGAATTAGGGCAAGCAGTAGTAGATGAAATTAAAAAACTCGGTGGCCATGCGGTATTTAAGCTAACAGATATCTCCAAAGCGGAAGATTGTGAGGCTCTAGTTGAACTGGCACTGGATCGTTATGGTCGACTGGATGCGGCGTTTAACAATTCAGGCATTCAACGTGAATTCGGTTGTATGCATGAAACATCAATAGAGGATATATCCCACACCATTGATGTGAATCTCAAAGGTGTTTTGTATCTGATGAAATATGAAACAGCGGCCATGCTTAAAAATGGCGGTGGATCGATTGTCAATAATGCATCGATTTTTGGCTTAAAAGGCATGCCGAATACACCGGAATACATTGCTTCAAAACATGGCATTGTTGGGGCAACACGAGCAGTTGCTCTGGATTATGCTCAACAAAACATTCGTGTCAATGCGGTGTGTCCCGGTCCAATTAAAACCCCAGGTTTTGATCGGGTCACAGGTGGTGATGACCATCTATATGACGAGGGCGTACCTATGCGCCGTATTGGTCAAATGTCCGAAGTGACCGCGGCTGTGATATGGCTCCTGTCTGAGCGAGCATCTTATGTTACGGGTACGACGCTTTCTGTGGATGGTGGAATGTCCGCAGAATAAAGACTTTAAAAAATATATAAGGGCATAAGAATGATAAAAGCATTAAGTTACATAGTTGTAGAAACACCACACTTAGACGCATGGGCGACGCAAGCTCGCGATCATATCGGGATGCTGGTTGAAACGGTGGAGTCAAATCAATGTATCCGATTGCGTGCAGATGAAAAAATTCAGCGCTTTTTGATTATAAAAAATACTTCAGTTGCCCGCATGAGTATGGGCTTTGAAGTTAACAATGCCGAGGAACTCTTAACAATCACGCAAAGATTACACGATGAAGGCTATGTATGTAGCAAAGGTACAGTTGAAGAATGTGTACTTCGTGGTGTGACAGAGATGGTGTTCTTCCATGATCCAGATGGTGTGCGTATAGAGGTTTGCTATGGTCTGGCAGACGCCAATACGCCATTTATACCTGGCCGCCCGATTGGTGGATTCCGCACAGGCGATATGGGGCTTGGGCATGTTGCATTAATTACCGAACATTTCGAGCGATTAAGTCATCTCTACCGCCATATTTTTGGCTTTAAGTTGAGTGATCACACCCAAGCACCATTCAAAGTTGAATTTCTGCATTGTAATCCTCGACATCATACGATTGGCATTGCTCACACAGGTGGTCCAGCCAAAATCTACCACCTCATGCTGGAATACAACGATTTTGATGATGTCGGGCGAGCTTATGATATGGCATTGTCTCATCCTGAGAGTATTGGGGTCACGCTTGGTCGGCATATTAATGATCATGCCACCTCATTTTATTTAAAAAATCCAGATGGTTGGATGATTGAGTTGGGTTGGGCGACTCGCACCATTGGTGCAGATTGGGAGCCAAGTGAACTGGAAGGCATGAGCCTGTGGGGGCATGATCGAACTTGGTTACCCGATGATAAACGTGAAGAAGCCCGACAAATTTTAAAACGGCTGGCAGATAAAGGTTTACGCGCACCCGTCGTGACCACTGCGCAAAATTTACCGCATCACCAATCATGATGCATCACCAATGATGATGGATAGTGAATAACTAAGGACGGTTTAATTGTATGTCTAATCTAAATATTAATGCACCACGTTCTCCTGAAATTGCCAACAGCATTCAAGTGAATGATTGCGTGATGAATTACCACGACCAAGGTCAAGGTGATGTGGTTTTACTCATTCATGGTTCAGGTCCTGGTGTGACGGCTTGGGCAAATTGGCGCAGCATTATTCCACAACTGTCAAAGCAAGCACGGGTGATTGCACCCGACATGCTCGGTTTTGGTTATAGCCAATGTCCGCCACATCAAAAATTGGACAGTATCACGTGGGTTGATTCCCTTGTGGAGCTGTTAAATGCACTTGCGATCGACCGTGTATCAATTGTGGGAAATTCATTTGGTGGAGCAATTGCTTTGGCATTTGCACATCGCTATCCAGACAAAGTGGATAAATTAATTTTGATGGGTGCAGTCGGCGTATCTTTCCCATTGACCGATGGGCTCAATAAAGTTTGGGGCTATCAACCATCAATAGACGCCATGCGTGGTTTGATGGAGGTCTTTGCCTATGATCACAGTATTATTAATGATGACCTTGTGAAGATGCGTTACGAAGCCAGTATTCGTGATGATGTGCAAACACGTTTTGAACAGCTGTTTCCTGAACCGCGTCAGGCGGGGATTGAAATGTTAGCGTTAACAGAAGATCAAATCCGCTCACTTCCTCAACAGACCTTGATTATCCATGGTCGTGATGATTTGGTGATTCCGCTAGAAGTGTCTGAACGTCTTGTCCGTTTAATTGCAAAATCTCAGTTACATGTTTTTAGTGAGTGTGGACATTGGGTACAGATTGAAAAAGCAAAAGAATTCACGCAATTATTGCTGAATTTTGTAGTTGCAGATTAAAAGTATTTACATAAAATTTTTAAGTATTTCTTAAATGAATAGGACAAAAATAATGAATCGTGACACGATTAAAGGGCGCTGGATGGTACAGTCTTGGGAACAATTCTATGACGATGGACGTACTGTCTTGCCTATGGGAAGCGAGTTAGACGGTTTTATTGAATATAGTGACTATGGCATGTCCTGTGTTATTAGCCAAAAAAACCGTAAAGCTTTTATCAGTGGCGGACAGTGGTCTGCCAGTGATACAGAAAAAGCAGGCGCGTATAACAGTTATCTCACGTATGCGGGTGGGTTTGATGTAGATGGAAATACCATTACCCATCATGTGAAATATAGTATTTTCCCTAACTGGATTGGAGGGACTCAACATCGTTTTGCTGAATTACAAGGCGATCTTCTTATTCTCAAAACAGCCAAGCTCGAAGCGGGAACGTCTGAAGCTCGGATTGCACAACTCACTTTTAAGCGTCAGCATGATTAATAGAGAATGCAAGGAAAGATGTAATCTGAGCTTTAGATTGTGGTGAGATGGATTTTAAGATTAATACTGAAATCATTTGAATAGTCGTTAGATTCGATGAAAGAAGTAAATATAGACGAATTGTCAGTAGCCCGATTGTGCAGCCGTTATTTTTGTTATTTAGAATGGATTTCTAAAGTGAATTTAAACACTTTAAACTCAAATTAGTTTTTAAATTTAACTTAAAAAAGTGTTCGGGATGAGCACACAAAATAATGCTGATATACAAGGAGTAATCACATTGCAAAAGTCAAGTTTTAATACGGCGATGGCCCCTGAATTAGTACTTTCAAACTATGAAGTTTGTAGCTCAAGTAATATTGAAGAGATTCGTTCGAGCGGAACGAAAATGTTATGTGCAAATGATTTAAGTGTGGAAAATGTAGGCAGTGCGCTCAATGCGCGATTCTTCTATCGAAAAATTGGTCACATTGGTGTTGGTCGAATGAGTTATGGTGGAGAAATCACCATTCAGCCTGCTGTTTTTGAAGATTTTTTTCTGATTCAGATGCCATTTTGTGGATTCGAGAAAATTACTTTAGGTAAAGACAAAATCTTATGCTCACCACAAGAGATCGGCATTATTAATCCATACGTCAAAAGCGTGATTAATCATCAGCCCAATACTGAAAAGCTGGTGATCCGTATAGATAAAAAGCTTGTTGAAAAAAATTGCCAGCAAATTTTAAATCGTACCTTAAACAAAAATATCGAATTTGAACCGACCATGTCCGTATCGACCAACGCAGGTATGCAATGGTTGCGTATGGTGAGTTGGATTTTTAATTTTATTTCTGATGAAGAAAACCTTTCTCCTTTGATGGTGGCACAGATTGAGAATAATCTGGCCAACATGTTGCTTGAGTATCAGCTGAATACCTATTCTCGGGAAATACATAATGATAGCGTTTCGATTGCACCTTCATTTGTAAAAAAAGTCGAATATTATATTCAGGATAATGCTCAAAAAGAGATTAGCATTAATGACTTGGCAGAGTTAGCCGGTGTCAGTGCACGTTCACTTTTTACCGGTTTTAAGAAATATAGAAATACAACGCCAATGCGTTTTTTGAAAGAAGTTCGTTTGCAATGCGCCTATGAAGATTTAAAAAAAGCGAGTCTTGGTTCAGAAAAAGTGACCACCATTGCATTTAAATGGGGCTTTACGCATTTGGGTTATTTTTCGACAGATTATAAAAATCGTTTTGGCGAAACGCCTTATGAAACGCTTTCTCGCTAAAAAAACTCATATTCATCTTTGAGTAGTGTGAAAAGATTTTATGGTGAATTGAATCCATAGCAAGGCTATGTCTGCTAGAGCTGAGTGATTTTGAGCGTAGCTAGGATCGTGTTTTCGCAAGGTTGTTTTACGTCATATTGAATATTCATGGTGAAGAATAAGCTTAGCAATCAATTTTGCCGATTCATGTCGTTATCCAGATGGTCTGTAGCGTCTTGAATAGTGCTATTTATATATTTGAGGAACAAATGTCGTCTATCTGTTGTTGACTGAACATATATGTGCATTTTGTGGATAAAACAGGCACTAGATGGAGCGCATCTGAGTATGAATATTTTCCATTATATAGGGAGTGAAAAACGAAAGATGTAGGAGTCACAGCCATGCTCATGGATGAAAATGTTCATAACCCGAATAACCCTGAAAATAGCCACGATCAAAAAAATAATTATCATAAAAGCAATGATGGCAATGTCGCTCAATCTGATGCAGAAAGTACATCGAGCATTAGCCATAAGGTCACGCTGAATTTCTCTGATGGGGTCAGCAAAGAATTTCAGGTGGAGCCGAATCGCAACATTTTAGATGCTGCTTTGGAAAATAATATTCCATTACTTTACCAATGCCGTTCGGGTAGCTGTTCTAGCTGTATTTGTACTCTAAAAGAGGGTGAGGCGAGTACTTTAGAAGGCAAAAGTTCGACCTTGCTTGCAAGTGAATACAATCTAGGTCATCGGTTACTTTGTGTTTCAAAAGCAGATGCTGATTGTAGTTTTGACTTAGATTATGGCAGTGACATTGGTGCAGTGAGCGCACAAGAAGTCAAAGCCTTTATCAATTCGATTGAGCACCTTGGTGCAAATGCTGTCCGCCTCAAATTAGAGTTGGCAGATGGCTACGATATGCAATTCCGCCCAGGTCAGTTTATGCAGATCAATATTCCTGATGTAGGAGTCTTCCGCAGTTACTCTCCCTCAAGTACCAATATCAATATCCCTGAACTGGAGTTTTTGATCCGTCTTATTCCAGATGGCAAGATGTCGAATTACTTGATACAACATGCCAAGGTGGATGATGTGTTGACGCTCTCAGGCCCTTATGGCTCATTTTTCTTACGCGAAGAACATAAGCGGGCTAAGCATATCTTTATTGCGGGTGGAACAGGTTTAGCTCCGATTTTATCGATTATTGATACCTTGCGTCAGAGTAGCGGTGTGAAACCAAAAATGTTGCTGAATTTTGGTTGTGCGACACCGGATGCACTTTTTTGTCTCGATGATATTGCGCTAAGAAGCCAGTGGTTACCCAGCCTAGAAGCCAGAATTTGTGTAGATCGTGAAGCGCAAGAAGGTCATCATGCAGGTAGTCCAGTGAGTGCACTGAGCGAAGCCGATATCACGGATTCAGACACGGTTGCCTATCTTTGTGGTCCACAACCGATGATTAATGCTGCTACAGCACGTTTATTAGAATTAGGCGTTAAGCCAGAAAATATTTTTGCTGAACAATTTGTTGCAAGTAACTAATGACTTTTACAGGATGAAGCAAAGGGGTGAATGATCGTTCATACCAAACCATCGCTCATTTAATATCTAAGCATAAGGTTATTTGCAATGCAGGCATTTTTACAGTGTTTATCTCATACGCCCTTAATTGGGCTGGTCGATCCAGAACAGGCCATTTTGGATGAAATCCAAAATACGATTGCACATGCACGTCGTGAAATTGAGAAATTCGATCCTGAATTGGTGCTGTTGTTTGCACCAGATCATTACAACGGTTTTTTTTACGACATCATGCCATCGTTTTGTATTGGGACTGCGGCCTATGCAATTGGTGATTTTGGCTCAGCAAAAGGGGATTTGTCAGTCCCTCCTGAACTTGCCGAAGCTGCGGTTCAATCTGTGTTAGCGCAAGGCATAGACGTCGCCATTTCACATAAAATGCAGGTCGATCATGGCTTTGCTCAGCCTCTAGAATTTTTATTGGGCGGGTTAGATCGAGTACCTGTGATTCCGATTTTTATCAATTCGGTCGCTACGCCTTTGCCATCTTTTCAGCGCGCACGTCTTTTGGGCGAAGCCTTGGGAAATTTCGCTGCAGGATTAAATAAACGAACTTTAATCATTGGTTCGGGTGGATTGTCACATCAGCCTCCTGTTCCAGAACTGCATAGTGCCAATGATCATATGAAAGATCGAATGCTAGGGAGCGGCCGCAATTTACCTGCATCCGAACGACAAGCACGTACAGAGCGTGTGATAGATGCAGCACGGCATTTTGTTGATGATCAAAACAGTTTACATCCTTTAAATCCAGAATGGGATCAGTGGTTTTTAAACATGATCGCCACAGGGCAAGTCGATACGTTGGATACGCTGACGAACCAAGCGCTGTCTGATTTGGCAGGGAAATCTACACACGAGGTCAAAAACTGGGTGGCAGCCGCCGCGGCAATGTCTGCATTTGGTCAGGCAAAAGAAACAGCACGCTATTACCGACCTATTCCTGAGTGGATTGCAGGATATGGCGCACTGACACGGGTCTCGGTGAAGTAATTATTTTTGTATTTTTAAAGTGGCAACACAAACGTATTTGGGATAGCAATGATGTCAAAACAATGGACTGAAGTAGAAACGAGTCAATTTATTTTAATTCAAGACGGTGCGAGTACCTTTAATGTTCATTATAACGACATTGGGCAAGGTGAGCGTGTCGTGGTGATGTTGCACGGTTCTGGACCGGGCACGAATGGTTGGGCCAATTTCAATCGTAATATTCAACCGCTGACTGATGCGGGATATCGTGTAATTTTGATGGATTGCCCAGGATGGGGAAAAAGCGATACGGTATTGAATGACAGCGGTTCACGCTCAGATTTTAATGCACGAATTCTTAAAGGATTGGTCGATGCGTTGGACTTAAGCAAAATTAGTCTGGTCGGAAACTCGATGGGTGCGCACAGTGTGGTTGCATTTACTTTAGCATATCCAGATTTGGTCGATAAGCAGATTTTAATGGGTGGTGGCACGGGTGGTGGTGGTATTTTTACACTCAAACCCGCTGAAGGCATTAAGCGAATTAACCAACTATACAGAGAACCAAACCTCGAAAATTTGCAAGAAATGATGAATATTTTCGTCTACGACAGCAGTCGTCTGACTGAGGAAATGTTCACAAAACGCTTTGAAAGTATTTTGTTGCGTCAAGATCATCTTGATAATTTTGTGCAAAGTATCAAAGCCAATCCTAAACAATTTCCAGATGTGAGTTATCGCTTACCTGAAATCGCACATGAAACATTGATTATTTGGGGGCGTGATGACCGTTTTGTGCCGATGGATACAGCTTTGATTCTTCTGAATGGCTTACAGCGTGCCGAACTACACATATTCAACCGTTGTGGGCATTGGGCACAGTGGGAATATGCCGATAAATTTAATCGTATGACACTCGATTTTCTTGAGCATGGTATTTGTTAATCTAATTTGAGTGTACTGACGAAATTGATATTTTCAGCAGTGCATTCATTCTCAAGTTTTGACATGAATAAAATACTTTTTCAACACACTTGTTGAGCTACCTTTGGTTAACGATCAGAGGTATTTTTTTGCCTGAAATTTATTGATGAAGAATACCTTTATAAATTTAAATCTTCATAAAAAATAGTATGTAATTTCTTATTTTTGTTTATATTTTTCTAGCTAAAAATTGAAAAATAAATGATTACAAACTGCTTTTTCCCCTCCAAATGAGGCTTTTTAAATCTTTCTTAATATTCCTGCATTCCATGGATAATTCGTGCATTTTTTGGAGCGTTGAGCATTTTGTGATGACATAAGATGAAGTTCCTATGATGCAGTACGGTTAGTTTTAAAAGGAACTTTGAAATGTCTGAAGAAAAAATTATTCGACGTCGTGTCGTGCAAAAGGGCATCAGTGAAGCCCGTACTAATGATGCAAAGACACAGAGTCAGTATCAACCTTATAAAGATGCGGCATGGGGGTTTATGAACCACTGGTATCCAGCATTATTTAGCGAAGAACTTGCTGAAGATGAGGTTCAAGGAATTCAAATTTGCGGTACACCAATTGTACTACGCCGTGTTAATGGTGAAGTTTTTGCGCTGAAAGACCAATGTGCTCACCGCGGTGTGCGCTTATCTGAGAAGCCAATGTGCTTTAACAAAGAAACCATTTCTTGTTGGTATCACGGTTTCACTTTTGACTTAAAAAGCGGTGATTTGACGACAATTGTGGGTAACCCGAACGACAAGATTATTGGCACAACAGGCATTACCAATTATCCAGTGCATGAAGTGAACGGCATGATTTTTGTGTTTGTCCGTGACGAAGACTTCCCATTTGAAGATGCGCCACCACTTTCACACGACTTACCGTTCCGTTTCCCTGAAAGTAGCGAAAAATTCCCACACCCATTATGGCCACATTCACCAAGCGTCTTGGATGAAAATGCCATGATTATGGGGATGCATCGTACTGGTTTTGGTGACTGGCGTATTGCTTGTGAAAATGGTTTTGACAATGGACATGTTCTTGTACACGCAGACAATACCATTGTACATGCGATGGATTGGTCACTTCCTTTAGGTATCGTGCCGACTTCTGACGATGCAATCACCGTAGTTGAAGATGAAAATGGTCCAAAAGGTTTGATGCAATGGTTATTCACTGACAAATGGGAACCCATCTTAGAAAACCAAGAACTGAATGTAAAAGTTGAAGGCCTAAAAGGGCGTTTCTATCGTACATCAGTGGTATTGCCGGGCGTTTTGATGGTTGAAAACTGGCCTGAAGAGCATGTTGTACAGTATGAATGGTATGTGCCAATTACTGATGATACGCATGAATATTGGGAAATCTTGGTTAGAGTTTGTAATACCCCTGAAGAACGTAAGAATTTCAAAAAACGTTTTGATTTAGTTTACAAACCATTGTGTCTACATGGTTTCAATGACTGCGATTTGCATGCTCGTGAAGCGATGCAGAACTTCTATATTGATGGTACAGGCTGGCAAGATGAACAGTTGATGGCAACAGATGTTTCGCCAATCACATGGCGTAAATTGGCGTCACGTTGGAACCGTGGTATTGCAAAACCAGCACGTGGTGTTGCAGGTTCATCGAAAAATACTAGTTTGATCTTTAAAGATACGGCAGATGGTCATCGTCCAGGCTATAAAGTTCGTCAAATTAAAGAAGACTAAGCGCAGGTGTGCATATCGTAAATCGGTATGCGCTTTTTTTAAACTTAAAAATATATGTTGTTAAAAATCAAGGATGAATCATGAGCATGATGAAAGCAGCACGATTACATAGTGTCGGTGGTCGATTTACCATAGATGAGTTACCCATTCCTACACCAGGACCAAATGATGTCCTGATTCAGGTAAAAAGTAGTGGAATTATTCCCAATTTAAAAAATGTGACGACGTATTTCCCTGAATGGTATCCATTTTTACCATTGCCTGAATTGCCAGCCATTTTTGGCTTGGATTCAGCAGGTGTAGTGGTTACTGTAGGTGAAAATGTCACGACTTATCAAAAGGGGGATCGTGTTTATATAAATCCTGGTATTGGCTGTGGTGAATGTTCGTCTTGTCACTCAGGAAATGTAACTTTTTGTAATTCTTATACATTTATGGGATATTTCGGCTTTGGTGCTGGATCGACCAATGTATTTAAGCGTTATCCATACGCAGGCTATGGTCAATATATGACTGCTCCAATCAGCAGTTTAGTGCGACTTCCTGAAAATTTAAGTTTTGCTTCAGCGTCAAGATTTGGCTATATAGGTACAGCATATTCTGGCATTCGTAAATCACAATTAAGACCGTCTCAAAGCATTTTGATTTTGGGTGCAAGCGGTACTTTAGGGGTAAATGCCACCTTATTGGCATTGGCTTTCGGCGCAGCAAAAATCTTTGTTGCAGCACGAGACCCTGAGGCACTTAAACGTCTTCAAGCCCTGAATAGTCAACGCATTATTCCAATCCAAATGGGTGATGAGGCCATTCATGAACAAGTTCGTCGCCATTTACCAGATGGGGTGGATGTAATGATTGATACCCTTGGTGCTAAATCCCCGACAGCTTTGGCAACGGATGGGATGCAGGCGGTGACTCGTGGTGGTCGCATTATTCAAATCGGTGGTGTTGCAGGTCCAATTCCAATCGACCCACATCCATTTATGTGTGCGCAATTGCAGTATATCGGTTCGCTTTGGTTT
>Ga0209075_1002376_pt1 | contig 16638 bp, 15 predicted proteins | sample Stecom2011_FD_187523 | JGI IMG/M metagenome (GOLD analysis project Ga0209075, IMG submission 187523) | Agricultural soil microbial communities from Utah to study Nitrogen management - Steer compost 2011 (SPAdes) (version 2) | ecosystem: Environmental > Terrestrial > Soil > Agricultural land...
AATTCAGAACCTACTCATTTATACAGTACTTTCAATGATTTCGAAGTAACACAAATCGTTTTCACGCAATATGGTTGTTCGGACACACTGATGCAAGAAGTCACTGTAAACCCTAATCCTGTTGCTCATTTCAGTGCTTCGACCGCTTGTGCGTCATACAATACCGTTTTTACAGACCTATCAACAGACGCGGAAGATTGGCACTGGAACTTTGGTGATGGAAGTGGAACCATCAACGATTCTACACAACACCCATTGTTCACTTATCCAAGTGAAGGGAACTTCAATGCTACTTTGACTGTTAGAAATGAATTCAATTGTCCACACAGTGTGACACGTGCTATTCATGTTCGAGAACAGCCTCAATCCGATTTCAATAACAACATTGTTTGTGCTGGAAATGATATTTTGTTTGAAAATACTTCTACAGGAACAGGAATTACAGGATATGTTTGGAATTTTGGAGATGGCTCTCCAGAAGAAGCAGCAACTATTGCAGATCCTGACGCTTCCAATAAATATGACATAGGGGGATCTTATTTTGTTACTTTAATAACCTCAAATACTGTAGGGTGTAAAGACACTTTAGAAAGAGCCATTGATGTATTCAATGTGCCTTTCCCAGACTTTTCAGCAGCAACAGTATGTGTTGGAACAGTAACTTCTTTTGTTAACTTAACAACTGATGGTTCTGGATTAACAAATGATTATCACTGGGACTTTGGAGATGGAAACACTTCGTACCAAGCTTCACCAAATTATATTTATGGAAATCCAGGAGAATACACTGTGACACTTCTTGCAGGTAACCCTAATGGATGTGATTCGACAATTCAGAAGTTAATTCGTGTTGCAGAGATTCCAGTCGCAGATTTTCTTCATGACACGGTATGTCATGGAGTAGAAACAAACTTCTCTGACGTATCAACAGGAATTCCTAACGATTGGATTTGGGATTTTGGTGATGGAACAATCGTAAACTCAGGAAATCAGATAACACATACTTTTGGAACACAAGGTAATTACTTAGTATCCCTAAGGGTATCAGGTGGTGGACAAAACTGTACAGATGAAGTACATAAAATCATTACCGTTAATGAAGTTCCGAAAGCAAATGCTATTATAGATGATGTAACATGTTTAGATCAACCAATAAGCTTCCAAAATGCAAGTACAATGATCAAAGACTCTATTGTTACGTATGCATGGAACATGGGAGACAACACAACATACAGTACTGAAAACGGAACGCATTTATACAATGCTGATGGAAATTATACTGTTCAATTAGTGGTAACATCTTCACAAGGATGTCAAGATGCAACAACTGGACAAGTGCTTGTAAATCCATTGCCACAAACAGGATTAAGTACTTATCCTATCTCACACTGTCCTGGAGAAACACTTGTGATTGAATCTGCAAATGATTTGATCTACGAATGGACAGGTCCGAATAACATAACACATGAGGGCCAAACATTAACTATAGATAAAGTAACAATGGTGAACGGTGGTTTTTATGCTGTTACTGTAACAGATGACAATGGTTGTTCTTTTGTTGACTCAGTAAACGTTACCATATTAACAGGTAAAGACTGTATGGTTATTACACAATTGGTAACACCAAACAGCGACGGAAATAATGACACATGGATCATTGAAGGAATAGATGACTATCCGAATGTAGTTGTAAACATTTTCAACAGATGGGGAAGCCTTGTTTACCAAAACCAGCAATATGCAAACGATTGGTCTGGACAGGTAAATAAAGGAATCAAATTGGTTCCTGAAGGTCAAGTTCCATCTGGAACATATTTTTACACAATCGATTTAAACGATGGTGTAACTGAAGAATTTAATGGATTTATTGAACTACAATATTAAGAATTATGAAAAAAATAATATTTATTGCAAATTTCATCTTCATCTCTTTATTGATAGGCAATACAACATTGGCCCAGCAAGATGAGCAATTAACATTTCAAAGTTTAAACACCCTCTACTTTAATCCTGCTTATGCTGGAAGTGGAAATTCAATCAGCCTAACTGGAATCGGAAGATTTCAGTGGGTAGGAATGGAGGGTGCTCCGAACACACAATGGTTCAGTGCCCATGCTCCTATTGTTGGAAACTCTTTAGGAATGGGAGTTCATTTAGTGAATGATAAAATCGGTAGCAGAAACAGAACAGGTGCTTTTTATGACATCAGCTCAAGTATCCGATTGAATGATAAAGGAGCACGTTTGGCTTTTGGATTATCTGCAGGAATCGATATGATTTCCAGAGATTTTTCAACACTGACAGTTCATGACCAAAACGATATTCACAATACGAATTACTCCTATTCTAAGTTCAATCTTGGAGCAGGAATATATTACTATTCACAAAAAACATACATCGGATTATCTATGCCCCGTGTATTGAAATACAAAGATGAAGATCTGATTTCAAACGTGCAACATGGATTGTATGCTCAGCACTTATTCCTAACATTAGGACAAGTGTTTGATTTGAATTCATCATTCAAATTAAAGGCAACATTCTTGGCTAAGCATACTCCAGAAACACCAATTGCGATGGACATAGGATTGCACGTATTGATGTATGATAAATTCAATATTGGAGCAATCTACAGAATTACAGAAGCATTAGGTGTGAATACATATTACCAAATCAAAAATTATATGCGAATTGGATATGGTTATGAATTCCCGATCAATAGATTAGCAAATTTCCAAAGTGGATCTCATGAAATCCTACTTCAATTTGATATCTTCATGAAGAACTCTCTTTACAAATCGCCACGTTATTTCTAGAAAAATGAAAAAATTATTATTCCTTATACCTGCATTAATTCTTTATTCTGGAATAAATGCGCAACTGAAACAGAAAAGTGCAGACGATTACTTTGAGTTGGAGCAGTACTATAAAGCAGCGCCAATTTACGAAGAGCTTTCTAATAAATCCATTAAGAAAAATCAAACCAATTGGCAGTACGTTCGCCGAACAGCAGAATCTTATTCTTTATTAAACAGAAACAATAAATCATCAGATTTCTATGCGATACTAAACCAGAATGATCAATTGACAGAAGCTGATTTTATTGCTTATATTCAAGTTCTAAAGACATTAAGCAGATACCCGATGGCCTTTGAGTTAACTGAAAAAGGAGCAAAAAAATATCCTGAGAATAAAATTCTTACAAATTGGTTTAAAAAACAAGGCAGCCTTAACAGATTGTACAACGATATGTCAAATAACTCTGTTACAGAAACAAATCTGAACAGTGGAAATGGGGATTTCTCTCCTGTATTCTTCGATAATGGAATTGTTTATTGTACAAAGTCTATACAGAAAGGATTCTTGGTTGGAAAAACAGGCTGGGACAATACAAATTACATTCGACTTATGTATGCTGAGGAAGTAGACAGTTCAGAAAGCCAACACAATCCAAAATTATTAAAGGGCGCATTTTTCTCAAGACTACACAATGGTCCGATAGCATTTGATTCTACAGAAACGCAAATGGTCATCACTCAAAACATCCGCAACAAAGAAGATAAAGCAGTATATTTAGCATTGTTCTTTTCTTCAAAAACAGATAATGGAACATGGGGAGAGTTAGTTCCTTTTCCATTCAACAAAGAAAGTTATAACGTTGGTCACGCCACTTTCTCACCAGACCAAAAAGGAATCTATTTTGTTTCAGATGAACCTGGAGGATTTGGAGGGACAGATTTATATTATTCTGAAAAGAAAAATGGAGCATGGCAAGAACCTATTAACTTAGGTGAAAGCATTAACACAGAATTAGATGAGTTATTCCCGTATGTAAATCAAGAAAATGTACTGTACTTCTCATCAAATGGTCACTTCGGATTGGGTGGATTAGACATCTTTAAGATTAAACTGTCAGAAGATGATCAAAAACCAACAAACCTCGGTCATCCTATAAATTCATCAGCTGATGATTTTGGAATCATAGAACATGAAATAAATGAGTCAGGATACTTCAGCTCAAACAGAGATGGGTTTATTGACAACATCTATTTTTGGAAGGGAGGAAGAGATTTCGACCGATATTATAACTACAGGTTATTGGGGAATATATTCAATGCAGAGACCAAAGAACGTGTAGAAGGTGCATCTGTGAATATCGTGATGAATGGAGAAACCGACGATTTAAGTTCTAACAATGACGGTAAGTACACCTCACACTTGATTGATACAATGAAGTTTGGTGACAATGTTTTAATCAGTATCGTGGTGAAGAAAAAAGGTTACCTGCCACAAACAATTACCGTGGATAAAGATTTAGGAAAAGAAGATAAATTAAAATATGACTTCAATCTTCATCCATTTGATATTGGAGAAGACCTATCAAAAATCCTAAAATTGGCGCCTATTTATTATGATTTAGACAAAGCTACATTAAGAGAAGAGTCAAAAACAGAACTGGATAAAGTGGCTGCAATTTTGAATGACAACCCAGAAATGATTATTGAATTGGGATCACATACTGACTGTAGACAAACTTATAGTTACAACATGACACTTTCTGAGAAAAGAGCTAAATCAGCTGCTGAATACTTGAAAAGTAGAATCGTCAATCCACAAAGGATTATACCAATTGGATATGGAGAGTTGAAACTTGTTAACGATTGTAGTTGTGAGGGCGATGTAGTAAGTGACTGTTCTGAAGAAGAGCACCAAGAAAATAGAAGAACAGAATTTATTATAATTAAAAAATAATTGCTGTTCAATGTTTCTAATTTCAATAAAGTACTATATTTGTACCATACGAAAAAAGTATAAAAATGAATTTAATAAAATTACATCATCATTATCATAATTCCCTTCAGGCGAAGTGCTAATGATATGTAATTGATATATCTTTTAAACACCGTCTGAGTAGATCAGACGGTGTTTTTTTATGCCCAAAATTTACTCAGATACTTATTATAAACAATAACGAAATGAGTAAACTAAGAATTGCAATACAAAAAAGTGGCCGTCTAAATGAAGATTCATTGAAGCTTTTAAAAGACTGTGGAATAGCGATTAACAATGGGAAAGATCAGTTAAAGGTAGTCGTTGATAATTTTCCAATGGAGATTTTATACCTACGGAATTCAGATATCCCACAGTATTTAGAAGACGGTACCGTAGATATTGCTATCGTTGGAGAAAACCTATTGATAGAACAACAAAAGCAAGTAGAAGTAGTAGAAAAACTCGGTTTCTCAAAGTGTAGGGTTTCATTAGCTATTCCTAAGGACATAGAGGATGAGGACATTAATTATTTGAACAATAAAAAAATCGCCACATCATACCCTGTTACTTTAAAAGCATATTTAGACAAGAACAATATTCAAGCTGAAATACACACCATTTCAGGTTCGGTAGAAATCGCACCGAATATTGGACTTGCTGATGGGATCTGTGATATTGTAAGCTCTGGAAACACGCTCTTTAGAAACGGACTTAAAGAAACACAGGTGATTCTAAAATCAGAAGCTGTTTTGGTAAAGTCACAGAAATTGGACGCCGGAAAAGAAGCGATCTTAAACAAATTACTCTTCAGAATAAAAGCGGTTCAGAAAGCAAAGCGCAGTAAATACATTTTGCTCAATGTTCCGAATGAAAAAATAGATGCAGTAACAAAAATACTCCCAGTTTTAAAGAGTCCAACCATTCTACCACTGGCAGAAAAGGGATGGAGTTCCTTGCACTCTGTAATAGATGATGGTAAGTTTTGGGACGTGATAGACGCGCTAAAAGAAGCAGGCGCAGAAGACATCCTAATTGTTCCAATCGATAAAATGGTGAGCTAATGAAAACATACATAAACCCTAACAAAAAAGAGTGGAATGAACTCTCCAAACGTCCAATAATCGACGAAGAGAAGCTCAGTGAAGTTGTTCGTTCCATCATTGAGAACGTAAAAATTAACGGAGATCAAGCGCTAAAGGAATATGCACTTAAATTTGATAACGTAAAAATAGAAGAGCTCTTGGTTTCAAAAAAAGAAATCGAGCAGGCTATTTATTTGGTTCCTCAAGAATTAAAAGACGCCATACAAATCGCTTATGCAAACATTTACAAATTTCACAAATCTCAACAAGTTGCTGAGCAGGTAATCGAAACTACAAAAGGTGTCAAATGTTGGAGAAAATCTGTAGGTATAGAGAAGGTTGGACTTTACATTCCAGGAGGAAGTGCTCCCCTATTTTCTACAATTTTGATGTTGGGAATTCCCGCCCTAATTGCAGAATGTAAGGAAGTTATTTTATGTACTCCACCAAGTAAAGATGGAACCATTAATCCTGCAATTCTATATACAGCAAACTTAGTAGGAATCTCAAAGATTTATAGAGTTGGAGGAGCACAAGCTGTTGCAGCAATGGCTGTCGGGACAGAAACCATTCCTAAAGTTTATAAAATATTTGGTCCAGGAAATCAATATGTGACGCAGGCCAAAGAACAAGTACAACAAATGGGAATTGCCATTGATATGCCAGCAGGACCAAGTGAAGTTTTGGTGATTGCAGATACCACGTGTAATCCCGAGTATGTTGCTGCTGATTTACTTTCGCAAGCTGAACACGGACCAGACAGTCAAGTTGTATTATTAAGTAACAGTGAACAAGTAATTGAAGAGTGCACCTTAGCGTTATCAAAGCAAGTAGAACTTCTTCCGAGAAAAGAAACGGCTTTAAAAGCATTGGAAAATAGTACTGCACTAATTCTAAAAGACATTTCGGAATGCATTGAATTCAGTAATCAATATGCACCAGAACATTTAATTATTGCCTCTAAAAACGTCAATGAATATGTAGATCAAATCACCAATGCAGGTTCTGTGTTTTTAGGAAACTACAGTTGTGAATCAGCAGGAGATTATGCCAGTGGAACAAACCACACCCTGCCCACCAACGGTTATGCTAAAAATTATAGTGGTGTTTCTTTAGACAGTTTTGTCAAGAAGATCACTTTCCAAAAATTAACGAAAGAGGGCATTCAAAACATTGGACAAGCAATAGAAATAATGGCAGAAGCAGAAGGTTTATACGCCCATAAGAATGCTGTTACATTAAGATTAAAAGAAAATTAAAATGATAGATATAAAAAACTTAGTTCGTCCAAATATTTTGGCATTAGAAGCCTATTCAAGTGCGAGAAGTGAGTTTACTGGAAAGGAAGGAATCTTTTTAGACGCCAATGAAAATCCATTTGGTGTGTTGAATCGTTATCCTGATCCGAATCAAAATGAACTAAAAAATAAATTAGCAAAACTAAAGTCGGTTACTCCTGAGAACATCTTTATAGGAAACGGAAGTGACGAAGTCATCGACTTGGCCATTAGGATATTCTGTGAGCCAGGAAAAGACAAAGCATTGACCTTCTCTCCTACTTATGGAATGTATCAAGTTTCTGCTGGAATCAATAACATTGAATTAATTCAACAACCATTGAATGATGAGTTTCAAATTGATTTAGATGCTTTAAAGCCATACTTCAGTGACGAGAATTTAAAATTGATTTTTATTTGTTCTCCCAATAATCCAACAGGAAATTTAATTGACGGAAAAACAATAGAATTTATAATTAACAACTTTAAAGGATTGGTCATTGTTGATGAAGCGTATGTTGATTTTTCTGATGAAGAATCTATGATTAAAAAGATCAAGCAATTCAACTCTCTAATTGTCAGTCAAACCTTCAGTAAAGCTTGGGGTTTAGCAGCAGCACGTGTAGGAACAGCTTATGCTTCTGAAGAAATAATAAGCTTGTTCAATAAAGTTAAGCCTCCATATAATATCAGTGAATTAAATCAAAAATCTGCTATAGAAGCCCTTGATAATATAGAGAATTATCACGATAGAATTTCAATCATCTTAAGTGAAAAGAAAAGATTGGAAGGGGCTCTGGAAAAACTGGATGTTGTAAAAAAAATATACCCTTCAGCAGCAAACTTTATTCTTATTGAAGTGGAAAATGCAGACCAACTTTACACCACTTTAGTTGAACAAAACATCATCATTCGAAATAGAAATAAGCAAATTAAAAACTGTATTCGAATTTCAATCGGTACACCACAAGAAAACAACAAGTTAATAAAAGCAATAAAAAATACGATATGAAAAAAGCATTATTTATAGACAGAGATGGAACATTAGTAATTGAACCTCCTGTAGACTATCAATTGGATAGCTTAGAGAAATTAGAATTCTATCCTGGTGTTTTTCAATGGTTGGCAAGAATTGCAACAGAAATGGATTATGAATTAGTAATGGTGACCAATCAAGATGGATTGGGAACAGACTCTTTCCCTGAGGAAACATTTTGGCCAGCACAAAACAAGGTCATTCAAGCTTTTAAAAATGAAGGCGTTGAATTTAGCGAGATTTTGATTGATAAAAGTTTTCCGGAAGACAATGCGCCTACAAGAAAGCCTAGAACAGGATTAATGAACCAATATATTCATGGCAATTACGACTTGGCCAATTCTTTTGTAATTGGTGACCGAGCAACAGATGTTGAATTAGCAATCAACCTTAAGTCACAAGCCATATTTGTAGGTGAACAAAATAAAGACGCTGCACTAAGCACTACGGATTGGAGTGAAATTTACCAATTCTTGAAAGCTATTCCGCGCAAAGGAAGAGTAAGCAGAATTACCAACGAAACTTCAATTGAAGTGGAAGTTAATTTGGATGGAAATGGAAAGTCAAAACTTGACACTGGAATTGGCTTTTTTGACCACATGTTGGAACAGATTTCCAGACACGGAAACATTGATTTAGATGTCAAAGTAAAAGGTGATTTGGAAATTGACGAGCACCATACTATCGAAGATGTCGCAATAACACTTGGAGAAGCTTTTGTAAAAGCACTTGGCGTTAAAAAAGGAATAGAGCGCTATGGTTTCTTATTGCCAATGGACGACTGCTTGGTTCAAGTAGCGCTTGACTTTGGAGGTCGACCTTGGTTGGTGTGGGATGCAGAATTCAAACGTGAAATGGTGGGAGAAATGCCAACAGAAATGTTTATGCATTTCTTTAAGTCTTTTAGCGATGCAGCGAAATGCAATCTAAATATAAAAGCAGAAGGCGAGAATGAACACCATAAGATTGAAGCGATTTTTAAAGCGTTTGCAAAAGCAATAAAAATGGCGGTGAGTAAAACAGAAAACTACAATATTCCAAGTACAAAAGGAACGATATAATTAAAAGAGAATCATGAGAATAATACCCGCAATTGATATCATAGATGGAAAATGTGTTCGTCTTTCAAAAGGAGACTATACTACGCAGAAGGTTTATAGTGATAAGCCCTTAGAAATTGCTAAAGCTTTTAAAGACAACGGAATCAAATATTTGCATGTTGTAGATTTAGATGGAGCAAAAGCACAACACATCATCAATCATAAAATATTGGAAGAAATCTGTTCAAAAACAAGTTTGAAAGTAGATTTTGGTGGAGGACTAAAGTCAGATGAGGACTTAAAGATAGCTTTTGAAAGTGGCGCAAACCAAATAACTGGAGGAAGTATTGCTGTAAAAGAACCCGAAGTTTTTAAATCTTGGCTGAAACATTACGGAAGTGAAAAAATTATCTTGGGTGCAGACTGCAGAGATAGAAAAATTGCGACCAACGGCTGGACAGAAAGTGCAGATCTAGATGTAATGGACTTCATTTTGGATTATGAAAAGGAAGGTGCGAAATATGTAATATGCACTGATATTTCAAAAGATGGAATGCTACAAGGAACTTCAAATGAATTGTACAAAGAGATCATTGAAAAAAGCGATGTTAAACTCATTGCCAGTGGAGGAGTTTCTTGTATTGAAGATTTGTATTTACTCCATGAAATGGGATGTGAAGGAACAATACTTGGAAAGGCATTCTACGAAGGTAAAATCACAATGAAGGAGTTGGTTGATTTCATAAGTAAAATAGCTTAATTATGCTTAAAAAGAGAATAATACCCTGTTTAGACATCAAGGATGGAAGAACAGTGAAAGGAATCAACTTTGTGGACATTAAAGATGCTGGAGATCCAATAGAATTAGCAAAAAAGTATGTTTTAGAAGGCGCTGATGAATTGGTTTTTTTAGACATTACTGCGACACTTGAGAACCGTAAAACACTTGTCGATTTAGTAGAAAAAGTAGCCAATGAAATCAATATTCCATTCATCGTTGGAGGAGGAATAAATTCTGTTAATGATGTGCGCATACTTCTAAAAGCAGGAGCAGATAAAGTAAGCATTAATTCATCGGCAGTTAAACGTCCAGCATTAATCAAAGAGATTTCCGAAGAATTTGGAAAAAAATGTCTTGTTGTTGCTGTGGATACAAAGTTGGTAGATGATGAATGGAAGGTGTTGATTCATGGTGGAAACAAAAGTACGTCGCTCAATATTATTGATTGGGTAAAAGAAATAGAAACCTTAGGGGCAGGAGAAATCTTATTGACATCGATGAACAACGATGGAATGAAAAGTGGGTTTGCTTTAGAAATCACCCAAAAAGTTGCCGCAGCAGTTAATATTCCGGTAATCGCATCAGGAGGAGCAGGTAAAATGGAACATTTTAAAGAAGTATTCGAGAAAACGAGAGCTACAGGTGGACTCGCAGCAAGTGTTTTTCATTTCGGTGAAATCTCAATTCCACAATTAAAAGAATATTTAAAAACACAAAAAATTGCAATAAAATGATAGATTTTAAGAAGGGTGATGGCTTAGTTCCGGTAGTGATCCAAGACAACAATACACTCCAGGTGCTAATGCTTGGATATATGAATAAAGAGGCATTCGAAAAAACGAAAACCGAAAAAAGGGTGACTTTCTTCAGCAGAAGTAAAAACAGATTGTGGACAAAAGGAGAGTCTTCAGAGAACTATTTGGAAGTTGTAGACATTCAAATTGATTGTGATCAGGACAGTCTTTTAATTAAAGCAATCCCAGCAGGGCCAACTTGTCATACAGGAACAACATCTTGTTTTAAAGAAGAAACGGCAAAAGGCTTTCTTTATACCTTAGAGTCTGTTATTCACCAAAGAATTGATGAAAATGATGAAACTTCATACACCAATCAATTGTTCAGAAGAGGAATCAATAAAGTAGCACAAAAAGTTGGGGAAGAAGCTGTAGAATTGGTGATTGAAGCCAAAGATGACAATGCCGATTTATTCAAAAATGAAGCAGCCGATTTAATGTATCATTATTTGATTTTATTAAAAGCAAAAGGATATAAATTAGAGGATATTGAAAAAGTATTGAAGGAACGGAACAAATAAAACAAATGTGCGCAAAGCATGGGGATTAGAATTGGAAAGAAAAATAATTTCTCTTCCTATTCAAAATAATTTTAACTTCGCTTTTTTAAAATCACTATGGAAGCATTACAGAATATTGACGTACAACTATTTCTTTACCTAAACAATTTAGGAACCGAATCTTGGGATGGATTCTGGATGATCATCACAGATAAGTACCTTGCTTTTCCATTGTATGGGCTGTTAGCATTGCTTGTTCTGTGGAAAACTGGCTTTAAATCAGCAGTAGTAAGTGGTTTTATGATTCTGGTAACAGTAGCTGTTGCCTACGTGATTTCTTACTTAATGAAGCACGGAATAGCACGACCACGCCCATGTAACGTATTTGAAATTGGAACAGAAATGCGTTTCCCCCTTGCAGCTAAAGGAAAAGAGTGTGGTGACTTTGGATTTGTTTCTTCTCACGCCACAGTTGGAATGGCAATGATTACCCTGATTGCGTTCATCTTAAAACCCTATTACAAATACATCATTTTCCCCTTATTGATTTGGGTAGCACTTTTCTCTTACAGTAGAATATATGTTGGAAAACACTATCCAGGAGATTTAATTGTAGGATTACTCATTGGATTTGTAGTTGGTCTGATTGCGTTTAAAGTACGTGGATGGGTGGCGAAGAAATATAGCATATAATTTTGTCCGTAGGGACGTTTTTCATTGTACGGACGTTTTGCAAAACGTCCCTACAGTGCAAACGGCTTACCAATCAAAAACATAGTCGGCCGCTTATCAATATCAAAAGCATTCTCTCTCCATTCAGCAATCGTCATCGTTTGAACACGTTCTGTAGGCAATGTCAAATCACAAGCAACACACAAGAAAGTGGCATCCAAACACTCATTCAACAAATCCTCTAATAAATGATTATTTCTGAATGGCGTTTCCATAAAAATCTGTGTTTGTCCAGTTTTACTTACCATACGTTCATAATCCTTGAATGTAAAAACACGTTTCTTACGCTCTTTTGGAATATATCCATTAAAAGCAAAAGACTGACCGTTGAATCCACTGGCCATTAATCCCAACAAAATAGAAGACGGTCCAGTCAAGGGACTTACAAAGTGACCCAATTGATGTGCTAAAGCAACCAAGTCAGCACCTGGATCAGCAACACCAGGACAGCCTGCTTCAGAAATTATCGCAACATCGTGACCGCTTCTCATTGGAGCTAACATTGCTGCTAAATCTGTAGGAGGTGTTTTTTTATTTAAAATGAAAAAAGTCGACTCATCAATAGGGAAAGTTCTGTCCAATTTTCGCAAATAGCGACGTGCAGATTTTAAATCCTCTACCGCAAAATAGCGTGTTTTCTTAGCGATTTCTGCTACTTCTGTTGGAATAACATGCTCCCAATTCTCTGAACCCATCAACGTGGGCATTAAATACAATCGACCTTTAGCCATTAGTTTTTCAATTCTTTTAATAAAACATCTGTTCCAGCATCTAACATTTCAAAAACATCTTGAAAACCTTCATCTCCTCCAAAATATGGATCTGGAACCTCTAAATCTTTGTTCGGGTGTGTAAGGTTCAAGAACATCTCAACCTTTTGAACATCTTTTTCATCTCTGGCTAACTTCGCAACATTCTCGAAATTACTTTTGTCCATTACGATAATACGGTCAAACTCATCAAAGTCTTCTACCCTAAACTGTCTTCCTCTTAATTCGTCAATTGGAACCCCATTTCTCTTGGCTGTTTCAATCATTCGTGCATCTGGAGCATGACCAACGTGCCAATCTCCAGTTCCTGCAGAGTCTACAACAATATCTAATTTGTTATCAGCTACCTTTTTACGCATTAATCCATCTGCCATTGGTGAACGACAAATGTTTCCTAAGCATACCATTAAAACTTTCATAATCTATAAATTTATGTAGGACTTTGATTTTTAATAATCTTCCAGAATAACGCTGGAGAAAATCGCTTAATCTTAGCCGCTAAAATTTCTTTATTTCCAATTAAAACTTCTTTTTTCTTCTTTACAGTCGCCGTTAAAATTTGTTTCACACACTCCTCAACAGACATTCCTGTGGCTTGATTGTGATCCATTTCACCATGCGCTGTTCCATCTTCAGTCAATGCACTTTTCGAAATTGGCGTATTGATCTTCCCAGGACAAACAATAGTCACCGCGATATTGTTCTTCGCCTCTTCCAGCAATACACTTTCGTAGTATCCGTGCAACGCATGTTTCGAAGCTGCATAAGCCGAGCGCAAATAGAAACCGAACTTTCCAGCAATACTCGAAGTAACAATAATATGCCCACTTTGTTGCTTTTGCATATACGGTAAAACTGATTTCGTAAGCGCAATATTCCCAAAGTAATTCACCTCCATAATCCGACGGTCCACATCTATTGATGTTTTTGAAGCCTCCGCACGTTGCGAAACTCCACCGCTGTTAAACAAATAATCAATGCCTTGAAATTTATCAACTACTTGCTTTGCTAACTCATCGAAATGCTTATTATCTGCTAAATCTAATTGCAACACCATGTGTTCATTAGGGTTCTTTAAAGTTGCTTTCAACTTCTCTAATTCCTCCACATTTCGTGCTGATAAAATCAATTTACTTCCTAACTCAGCTAATTGCACCGCGAGCTCCTTCCCTATTCCGGAAGATGCCCCCGTAATCCAAACTACTTTATTGGCAAATTTTTTCATAGGTGCAAAGATATTGAAAAGAATTGAATGAAAAATGTAAAGTGAAAAGTGATGAATGAAAAGAATGCAATGAAAAGTGAGAAGTGAAAAGTGAAAAATTTTCGAACTCAATTTTTCATTAATTTTAGATTTTCTTCTTTTGGAGCCCTTAATCCGCCTTCACCTCCAATTTCCTTCCTTGATTTGCAGTGTTGTTTTTGCGCTAAAAAAGCTTCTGATGTCGCTTTCTTAACGCAATCATCACGCAATCAAGTTCAGTAAGATTTCCGGTTACGTCGGGGGCTGGGATGAACTGACAGTACCTAAAATATGAATAAAATTGTATCATCTTTTGATGACCCTTGACTATAAAGCCGTTGAAACGGCTATAAGTACAGGGGTTAATTCTATTGAATGTGGAATAAATCCCACATCAATAGAAAGGGCAATCCTTTTAATAATACTATTTACCTCAATTCTAAATCAAACCAATTGGTGAGGGATTCATCCTTCACTAATTTGAGTTATGAGTTGTCCAAAAGTGAAACTCCTCCGTTTTACCTTTGCTTGGACCTGACTATAAAGCCGTTGAAACGGCTAAAAGTGCAGGAGTTAATTCTATTGAATGTGGAATAAATCACACATCAATAGAAAAGGCAATCCTTTTAATTATACTATTTACCCCAATTCTAAATCAAACCAATTGGTGAGGGGTTCATCCCTCACTAATTGGAGGTATGAGTTGTCCAAAAGTGAAACTCCTCCGTTTTACCTTTGCTTGGCACTTGACTATAAAGCCGTTGAAACGGCTAAAAGTGCAGGAGTTAATTCTATTGAATGTGGAATAAATCCCACATCAATAGAAAAGGCAATCCTTTTAATTATACTATTTACCCCAATTCTAAATCAAACCAATTGGTGAGGGGTTCATCCCTCACTAATTTGAGGTATGAGTTGTCCAAAAGTGAAACTCCTCCGTTTTACCTTTGCTTGGCACTTGACTATAAAGCCGTTGAAACGGCTAAAAGTGCAGGAGTTAACTCTATTGAATGTAGGATAAATCCCACATCAATAGAAAAGGCAATCCTTTTAATAATACTATTTACCCCAATTCTAAATCAAACCAATTGGTGAGGGGTTCATCCCTCACTAATTGGAGGTATGAGTTGTCCAAAAGTGGTTTCAACCACTTATTTATTAAAATTTATAAAAACATTCAAATGGTAAAGATTACGATAAGCGCTTAAAATTAATTTGACCTACAAGCCTCCATTATCTTTCAATAAAAATAATGCGTAAATTTGCACCCTTAAAGAACAAATCATGAAGCAGTCAATATTCAAATTTCTTTTTCTAATCACTTTTGGAATCTTGTTATCACTTGATTCCTCATCTTTCGCCCAAGATTTAAACCAAACCGACAAAGGAGGATTCTATTTTTATTGGGGATACAACCGCAGTACATACACAAAAAGTGATTTACATTTGGTTGGGGAAGGCTACGATTTTACAATGAAAAAGATGACTGCATCCGATAATCCTGAGAAATTAGGAATGGATTATTTGAACATTAAGAAGATAACAATTCCTCAATTCAACTTGCGATTAGGTTATTTTTTTAAAGACAAATGGGCGCTAACTTTAGGCTATGACCACATGAAATATTTAATGGACCACCCGCAACAATTTGCTTTAGATGGATATGTGGAGCCAGGAGTTAGTGAATTATGGAGTGGAAACTACGACAACCAATTGGTGACTTCAGATTATGACCACATTCATTACGAAAACTCAGATGGATTAAATTACATCCGCGTAGAATTAGCACGCTACTTCGACTTATTAGCAGTTGGCCAAAACAATTGGTTCCGTGTTCGTGCCCAAGCAGCTGTTGCAGCAGGAGCTATTTTATCTTACAATGACCTCAACTTCAACGGTCAATTCGACAGAAGAACAATTTCTGTTTCTGGATATGGAATTTCATTACACCCAGGAGTTAGACTCGAGTTTTTCAATCACATCTTCCTTCAAACAAACTTCTCTGCAGGATTCATGCACCAAACTAAAGTGAGAACACGCCCAGAACACAAAGGAAGTTATGGAAAACAACGCTTTGGATATATTGCCTCTGATTTGGTTTTGGGATATACGTGGAGGTTTAACAAGTAAAAAACTCACGATATAGTCATGGTTGATTAGGAATCGATTCGATTTTGAAGCCGTTGAAACGACTAAGAATCCAAGGGTTGATTCTATTGAATGTGGGATGAATCCCACATCAATAGAATATATTTTCAAAACTAAATCAAAACTATTGATCAAAAAAATGCCATTCACCTAAAGCAAATGGCATTTATATAATAATTTACTGTCGATATTAGTAAGCTATCAAATTTTTGATAAGAAACTTCAAAGACACGATGTACTGAGCTCGTCGAAGTGAGCACAACGCAGTATTTGAAGTTTCTTGCAGAAATCAGAGTCTTTGTCTTACTAAATCCTCTAAACAATCAATAAATCTCGGATGGTCATTCGTACTCGGTACCAATTGAACCACTTCTCCGCCTAACTTTCTAAAATCCTCGTCGTATTCAACACCGATTTCTACAAGTGTTTCAAGACAATCTGCAACAAAGGCTGGACTAAAAG
>Ga0209075_1002377_pt1 | contig 16637 bp, 15 predicted proteins | sample Stecom2011_FD_187523 | JGI IMG/M metagenome (GOLD analysis project Ga0209075, IMG submission 187523) | Agricultural soil microbial communities from Utah to study Nitrogen management - Steer compost 2011 (SPAdes) (version 2) | ecosystem: Environmental > Terrestrial > Soil > Agricultural land...
TGCCTGCCGATGTAGGCACACAATCATAGCCCTGGTACACCGCAATCCAGGCGCAGACAAAGCCGAACACCACACTCTTGATGAACCCGTTGAGCACGTCGTCCACAAAGTCTACCGAGGCCTGCATATTGCCCCAGTACGAGCCCTCATAGACGCCCAGCCACTCAACCCCCACCAACATGCCACCCAAGACGCCAACCACGGCAAAAATCATGGCCAGAATGGGCAGCGCAATAAAACCCGCCCACAACCTCGGGGCGATCACCCGACGCAACGGGTCCACCCCCATCATTTCCATACTGGAAAGCTGCTCGGTGGCTTTCATCAAACCGATTTCTGCTGTTAACGCAGAGCCCGCGCGGCCGGCAAATAACAAGGCAGCTACCACCGGCGCCAACTCCCGCACCAGGGTAAGCGCAATCATCTGGCCGATAGCCGCTTCGGAACCAAAATCGCTGAGAATGGTATAGCCCTGCAGCCCGAGCACCATGCCGATAAACAAGCCGGACACCACCACAATCGCCAGTGACAGCACCCCGACCGCATACAACTGTTTGACTAACAGTGGAAATCCCACGGAAGGCTTGGGCACACCACCCACAACCCCCGCCAGAAACTGGCAGGCCCGACCAAGGGAGGCAATCACGCCGAGGCCAACCTGCCCGAGGGCGGCAATCCGATCCATCATGTGCCACCTCCACAGATACCAAAGTCCGAGGCGGCATCGCTGTTCGGATAATGGAACGGCACCGGGCCATCAGGTTGACCATTGAGGAACTGCTGAACCCGCTCGGAGGGGTGCGCCCTGAGTTCCTCGGGCGTTCCCTCACCGATGACCTTGCCGTCGGCGATAATGCACGCGTAGTGGCAGATGCTCAGGGATTCCGGCACATCGTGGGACACCAGCACGCTGGTCAGGCCCATGGAGCTGTTCAAATCACGGATCAATTTGACCAGCACCCCCATGGCAATGGGATCTTGCCCGGCGAAAGGCTCATCGTACATGATCAGCTCCGGGTCCAGCGCGATGCTTCGGGCCAGCGCCACCCGGCGGGTCATCCCCCCGGACAGTTCCGAGGGCATAAGGTTGCGGGCACCGCGCAGGCCCACCGCTTCGAGCTTCATCAGCACGATGTCCCGGATCATATCCTCCGGCAGGCGGGTGTGAACCCTCAAAGGAAAGGCAACGTTCTCGTACACGCTCAGGTCGGTGAACAGGGCACCACTCTGGAAAAGCATGCCCATCTTTTCCCGCAGCTGGTAAAGATCCTTCCGCTTGAGTTTCGGCACCTCATGGCCTGCCACCACCACCTGACCGGAATCAGGGCGCAGCTGGCCGCCAATCAGTCTGAGCAGCGTGGTTTTCCCGGTACCACTGGGGCCCATGATCGCGGTTATCCGCCCCTTGGGAATCTCCAGCGAGACACCGTCGAAGATGCGCCGGCCAGAGCGGGAGAACACCACGTCTTTAAGGGTTATGTATGCCGATGACGCCATAATCCATCCTAGTCAGAGAGCGCCTACATTATGTCAAGCGCCGCTCCAGCTCAATGAAAAGCCGGTTAAAGCTACGTAAAATGTCTTGATGGCAATGATCAGTTTCCCTGAACGTTGGCAGCCATGGGTGCCAACAATGATATACTCACCGCACAGTCGCCCGATCACGGAAGTTGGCCGGGCAAACCAGACCGACCGAGCAGACTATCCGCCAAGATGACAGATTCACATTCGCCAGACACCCCCGATTACCGCGCCTCCGCTGTGCGGGCCATTCGCATTGAACGGGAAGCCATCGAAGCCCTGGAAGGCCGTATCAACGGCGACTTTACCAGAGCCTGCGAAGTGATCATGGCCTGCAAGGGCCGAGTCGTCGTTACCGGCATGGGCAAATCCGGCCATATCGGCAACAAGATTGCAGCCACATTGGCCAGCACCGGTACGCCTTCGTTTTTTGTTCACCCCGGCGAAGCCAGCCACGGCGACATGGGCATGATCACCCCGCAAGACGTGGTGATTGCCATCTCCAACAGTGGCAGCACCAGCGAAGTGGTGACCATTTTGCCCCTGATCAAACGCATGGGAGCACCGCTGATCAGCATGACCGGCAACCCGAACTCTGTGCTGGCCCAGGAAGCCGTCGCCAACCTGGACGTCAGCGTTGCCATTGAGGCATGCCCGCTCGGGCTGGCCCCGACTTCAAGCACCACCGCCACCCTGGTTATGGGCGATGCGTTGGCCGTGGCGCTGCTCGAAGCCCGCGGTTTCAGCGCCGAAGACTTCGCCTTTTCACATCCCGGCGGCAGCCTGGGGCGGCGCCTGCTGTTGCGTGTTTCTGACATCATGCATAGCGGTGAGCAGATTCCAAAGGTTCTTGAAGATACCACCCTCAGCGGCGCCCTACTGGAGATCAGCCGCAAAGGACTGGGCATGACCACCATCGTCAACGCCGAGGGCAACCTGACCGGCATCTTTACCGATGGCGACCTGCGCCGGACCCTGGATAAATCCGTCGATGTTCACACAACCCCAATCCGGGATGTCATGACCCGCCACGGTAAAACCATTCAGGCTGACCACCTGGCGGCCGAGGCGCTGAACATCATGGAAGAGATGAAAATCAATGCCCTGCCCGTTACCGACGACGACGGCAACCTCGTTGGCGCCATCAATATGCACGACCTGCTGCGCGCGGGGGTGATTTAATGGGTGATCTGACACCGCCCCTGCACACCGGCTGGGACGACACACTCAAGGCAAAGGCCGCAAAGGTTCGCCTGATCGCCCTGGACGTAGACGGCATCATGAGCGATGGCCGGCTGTATTTCAGCGCGGCCGGCGACGAACTCAAAGCCTTCAACATATTGGATGGTCTGGGCCTGAAACAGTTGATGAAGGCCGGCATTACCGTGGCAGTCATTACCGGACGCCGCTCACCACTGACAGAAAAGCGCATGACTGATCTCGGCATCCCACACCTGATGCAGGGCCGGGAAGACAAGAAAGTCGCGTTACAGGAACTGGTCGCAGACATGGAGATCGCCCCGGAGCACATCGCTTACATGGGCGATGATCTGCCAGACCTGCCCGCCCTGAACTTCGCCGGCCTGGGCATTAGTGTGCCCAACGGCTACTGGCTGGTGCGCCAGCAGGCGGACTATTGCACCCAGGCCCAGGGGGGTCACGGTGCCGTGCGCGAAGCCTGTGACCTGATACTCTGGGCTCAGAACCGGCTGGAGGCGACACTGGCCCCCTACCTGGGCGAACCAACATGATCACGGAGGCCCTGGCGAACATTGGCCGCAAACCCTGGGCTCGCACCCTGGCGTTGGCAGCCACGGTGCTCGCCACCGTATTTCTCATGTGGCAGCATGAGGAAGGCGACAGCTTGCGGGGCGATGCTGCAGAACTTCGCGGGCCATCGGAACCGGACAGCTTTATCATCGAGGGCCGCTACACAACCTGGGACGAACAAGGCAACCTGAAGATGTCTTTGTCCAGCCCCCGCATAGAGCAGTTTGAAGACACCAACTATGCCACCATGAACGCGCCACGGGCCCGGATTTTCAGTGAGCAGGGCACCCCTCCGTGGATTATCGAAGCGGATGAAGGGAGCCTCCGGCAGGACGATGATCAGGTTACTCTGGCTGGTAACGTGGTAGTGCTCCGGCAAACCGGCGACTCGGAAGCGACCCTGAAAACCGAATCGCTGACCTTGGACAATCGTGAAGGCATAGTGCATACCGATCAGCCGGTCACCATAACCGAACCGTTTGGCGTTACCCGGGCCAACGGCATGAAAGCCTGGGTAAACGAACGCATACTGGAACTTAACTCCCGGGTGGAAGGGCAATATGAAACCATCAGGTAACCGCATACACCGATTGCCGGCCCTGCTGGCCGCACTGATGCTGGCAGGCCCGGCAACCGCATTTGATCTGGATTCCGACACGCCGATCAAGGTCAGCGCCGATTCCGCCCGCCTGGACGATACGGAAGGCACCGCCATCTACACCGGCGACGTTGAACTGGTTCAAGGGGCCACCCAGCTGAACGCGGAACGGGTGGTTCTTTATCGAAGCCCTGAAGGTCTCAGCCGGATTGAGGCGAGCGGAGAGCCCGCCCGCTATCGCCAGCCGGCACGGGAAGGTGAGGCCATGACAGACGCCCGGGCAAGGACCATCACCTGGTCGGCAGAAGACAACCGGCTGACCTTCGAGCGCCAGGCCGTGATTGAGCAGGGCAACAACGTGTTCCGCGGCGATATCATTCAGTACGATACCGTGCGCAGGGTGGTTACCGCTGAAGGCGGCACCCCCTCAGACGAAAGCTCTGGCCGGGTGGAAATGGTGATCCAACCCCGCGGCTCCAGCAACCCTACAGACGAATAGGTTACTGATGGCAGTTCTCAGGGCCAGCAACCTGGCAAAAAGCTATAAACAGAAAAAAGTGGTTCTGGATGTGTCTCTGGAAATCCGGTCTGGAGAAATCGTAGGCCTGCTCGGCCCCAACGGTGCCGGCAAAACCACCTGTTTCTATATGATTGTCGGGCTTGTGCCCTCCGACCGCGGCCGAATCACCATTGATAGCCAGGACATCACCCCCTTGCCCATGCATGGCCGGGCACGGAAAGGCATCGGCTACCTGCCCCAGGAAGCCTCCGTGTTCCGCAAGTTGACGGTACGCGACAATATCATGGCCATTCTGGAAACCCGGCAAGGCATGAAGCGGCCAGAACGGGAAGCCAAACTCGAGGAACTCCTGGAGGAATTCCACATCACCCATATCCGGGACAGTCTGGGCATGGCCCTCTCCGGTGGCGAACGACGCCGTGTGGAAATTGCGCGCGCACTGGCGATGGAACCGGCATTCATTCTGCTGGACGAGCCCTTCGCCGGGGTAGACCCCATCTCGGTCAGCGACATCAAACACATCATCCGGCACTTGCGCGACAAAGGTATCGGCGTGCTGATCACCGATCACAACGTACGGGAAACACTCGATATCTGCGAGACCGCCTACATTGTGTCGGGCGGCCACATTATCGCCTCCGGTAACGCCGAAGCCATCCTGGCCAACCAGCAGGTCAAAGAAGTCTACCTGGGCGACGAGTTCCACCTCTGAGGGGTAGAAAAACCCTCGTTGACCCAGGTCTGATTGTTTTGATGATCTGTAGCAAGTAAACTCGGCAAAGAACTTGCTTATACTGGTGACAGTGAATGGCAAGTGACCAGCGCACAACAATTTTTTTGCCTGACGGCAGGCAACGTCACTACCGGGACACCCTTGATTTATGGATCTTGAGCCATGGTTATGAAAGCCTCATTACAGCTTAAGATGGGCCAAAGTCTGACCATGACGCCCCAGCTGCAACAGGCCATCCGCCTGCTTCAGCTTTCCACCCTTGATCTCCAGCAGGAAATCCAGCAGGCGCTGGAATCCAACCCGATGCTGGAAACACCCGAGGATGACGATCAGTCTGACACCCCCGATACGGATACCGATGCTCGGGACGAGCGCAAGGACCAGGATTCTGACCACGAGGAACCAGCCACCGAAACGGCCTCCGACTGGGACGAAAACGAAAACGGCCCGGACTGGTCTTCTGAAAACGATATTCCGGATAACATTCCCGACGACCTGCCCGTGGACACCGCCTGGGATGATATCTACCAGTCCGCCCCTGCGCCGGCCAGCAAAGGGGATGACGAGAACGAATCGGATTTTGAAACCCGCAATTCCCCGGCCGAAACCCTCCAGGACCACCTGGAATGGCAGCTGAACCTGACCCCCATGAGCGAGCGGGACCAGGCCATTGCCCACGCCCTGATGGACGCGGTAGACGAGCGCGGTTACCTCACCTCGCCAATTGAGGAAATCTACTCCGGCCTGCAGGACGAAACCGAAGAAGACCCCCTGGAACTGGACGAAGTTGAAGCGGTTCTGCACCGCCTACAGCACTTCGACCCACCCGGCGTGTTTGCCCGAGACCTGCAGGAATGCCTGCTGATTCAGCTCAACCAGTTACCGCCAGACACCCCCTGGCTTCGCCAGGCCCGCCTGGTGGTTACCCAGTTCCTGCACCTGCTGGGCAACCGGGATTACGCCCAACTGCTGCGCCGCAGCCGGTTGAAGGAAGACCAGCTCCGGGACGTTCTGGCCCTGATTACCAGCCTCAACCCGCGGCCCGGAGACGTGGTGGACCGGGCCGAGCCGGATTACGTGATCCCGGACGTGATCGTCCGAAAACACGAGGGCCGGTGGCGCGTAGAACTCAACCCGGAGATTGCCCCGCGGATTCGGGTCAACGCCAGCTACGCGTCCCTGATCCGGCGCGCAGACAGCAGTGCTGATAACACCTACCTGCGGGATCAGCTGCAGGAGGCCAAGTGGTTTATCAAAAGCCTGCAGAGCCGTAACGAGACCCTGCTGAAAGTGGCCACCCGCATTGTTGAACACCAACAGGGATTCCTGGACCTGGGGGAGGAAGCGATGAAACCGCTGATCCTCTCCGACATCGCCCAGGCGGTGGAAATGCACGAGTCCACCATTTCGCGGGTCACCACACAAAAGTATATGCACACCCCCCGCGGCATCTTCGAGCTGAAGTACTTTTTCTCCAGCCACGTCAGTACCGCTGAGGGGGGAGAATGTTCCTCCACCGCTATTCGTGCGATGATCAAGAAACTGATTTCCGACGAAACACCAAAAAAGCCGTTGAGCGATAGCAAGATTGCAGCCATGCTTGGAGATCAGGGCATCAACGTAGCCCGGCGCACCGTTGCCAAATACCGGGAGGCCATGCACATCCCTCCCTCGAACGAGCGCAAACGACTGGTTTAATATTTTGCCAGTGCATGAAGCACTGGCCACTCAGCCCGGTGGTAACACCGGCATGATGACAACAGGAGACGCCTATGCAACTCAACATTTCAGGCCATCACGTAGAACTGACCCCCGCACTGAAGGATTACGTTAACACCAAGTTCGAGAAGCTTGAGCGTCACTTTGACCACATCAGTAACTGTCAGGTGACGCTGGAAGTTGAGAAAGTACGTCAGATGGCCGAAGCCACCCTGCATGTCATCGGTGGTGAGATCCACGCAAAGGCAGAAAATGAGGATATGTACGCGGCTATTGACGCGCTGGTAGACAAGCTGGACCGGCAGATCCTCAAGCACAAAGAAAAGAACGTAGACCGGATGCACGGTAACGGCTGAGCACGCGTTCCGCGCCAGTCTACCGGGTGTTTCAATGAAGCGAGCTGCGGCGGGGCTTACCGGCCGCAGCCTTTTTTTTACGGAATCCAAGTCGATCCATGAGCGAATCATCCCTGACTATCGACAACATTCTGGCTCCTGAACTGACGCTTTGCCGGGTACCGGCCTCAAGCAAAAAGCGGGTTCTGGAAACTATCGCAGAGCAGATTCACCATCAGGATGAAATCCTCAGCGACACCCAGATATTCAGCAACCTGGTATCCCGGGAAAGGCTCGGAAGCACTGGTATTGGCCAGGGCATTGCCATACCCCATTGCCGCCTTGAAGGGCTTGACCGGGTGATTGGCGTACTGATGACCCTGGAGGAAAGCATCGATTTCGACTCCATCGACAATCAGCCGGTGGATCTGGTGTTTGCCCTGATCGTACCCAAAGAAGCCACCAGCGAACATCTTGAACTGCTCAGCCAACTGGCCGAGAAATTCAACGATAACGGCTTTTGCGAGCAGCTTCGCCAGTGTCAGGATGCCAGCTCGCTTTACCAGCGCATGACAGCGGCATCCTGACAAGCCGTAGCACCGACAGAAGCGGGAAGGAGCGTCCATCATGAAACTGATCATCGTCAGCGGCCGATCCGGGTCTGGCAAGAGTACCGCGTTACACGTACTCGAGGATCTGGGGTTTTACTGCATTGACAATCTTCCTATCGGACTGCTGTTCCCATTGACCCGGGAGGCTGCCCAGCAGGAAGCGCCGGGGCGGCTCCGGAAAATGGCGGTCAGCATCGACGCCCGCAACCTGTCTGCCGAACTGGCCAATTTCGAACAGATCTATCGTCAGCTCCGCGATGCGGGCATTGTTGTTGAGATTATCTTTCTGGATGCCGATGAACAGTCGCTTCTGCAACGATTCCACGCCACCCGCCGAAAGCATCCACTGAGTGATGACCGAACCTCCCTCCGGGAAGCCATCACCAACGAAAAGGTCCTGCTCGAACCCTTGTCAAAACTGGCTGACCTGTACATCAACACCACGGGCATGTCGATGTATGAGCTGCGTGACATGGTCAAGCAACGGGTGGCCGGCCGCAAAGACCAGGAACTTGCGCTGCTGTTCCAGTCGTTCGGTTTCAAGCACGGGGTGCCGGTAGACTCGGACTATGTCTTTGATGTCCGCTGCCTCCCTAACCCCTACTGGGATACCAGCCTTCGTAAATACGTCGGTACCGATGAACCGGTCATCGAGTTTCTTGAGCGGGAACCGCTTACCGGGCAGATGGTAGAAGATCTGACCCGCTTTCTGGACACCTGGCTCCCCTCATTCGCGGACAGCAACCGCAGTTACATGACCATTTCCATCGGCTGTACCGGAGGCCAGCATCGTTCTGTCTACGTGTGCGAGCAGCTGGGGCGACACTTCCGTGCCCGGTACAACAACGTGCAGGTTCGCCATACCGAGCTGCCCCACCTCCAGGCCCGCGGGGAAATCTGACCCACCATGATCAGCCGCCCTGTCACCATCATCAACAAGCTGGGCCTGCATGCCCGGGCGACCGCCAAGCTTGTGGCCACCGCCTCCGGCTTTGACAGCCAGGTACGGATACGTGGTAAGGGCCGGGAAGTGGATGCCAAGAACATCATGCAGGTGATGATGTTGGCCGCCAGTCAGGGCACCGACATCGAACTGCTCGCTGATGGCCCCGATGAGCAGGAAGCCATCGAAGCACTAGAGGAACTGATCGGTGATTATTTCGGTGAAGGGGGTTAAGCCCGCCGAAGTTCGCCATTCACCTACAATCCTTTCTCACCTGAAGCCGCTAACTCCGCTATAATGCGACAGTTTTCTGATCGCAGGTGGTTTCATGACCGATATTCTGGAAAAAAGTCAGGCCCGCCAGCGCCTTCGCTCTCTCAGTGAGGCCCTGGACAGTGGTGCGCTCAAGCAAGTAGCGCGCATCCTTAATGGCGGACTGAGCCCCAGCGATATCGCCCACCTGCTGGAATCTTCCCCTCCCCGCCAGCGTGCCCTGCTGTGGAACCTGGTCGACAAACAGCTGGAAGGGGAAGTACTTCAATATCTCGGCGACGATATCCGGGGCTACTTCCTGAGCCAACTCAATGCTCAGGAACTGGCGGATATCATCGAGGATTTTGAATCCGACGATCTGGCCGATTTGCTCCAGCAACTGCCCGACACGGTGATCCAGGAAGTTCTGGACACCATGGACGAACAAGACCGGCAGCGGGTAGAGGAAGTACTCTCCTACCCCGAGGACACCGCCGGTGGCCTGATGAACACGGACACCATCACAGTGCGTCCGGACATCAGTATTGACGTAGTACTGCGCTACCTGCGGCGGCACCGTAGCCTGCCCCCCATGACCGACAGCCTGATTGTGGTCAGCCGGCGGGACGAGTTCATCGGGATGCTCTCCATTACCCGCATGCTGGTGTCCAATCCGGCGTCTACCGTTCGGGAAGTCATGGATACCGATATCGAACCGATTCCGGTGACCCTCTCAGACACCAAGGTCGCTACCCTGTTCGAGCGATACGACCTGATTTCCGCCCCGGTCGTGGGTGACGACAACAAGCTTCTTGGCCGGATCACCATCGATGACGTGGTGGACGTTATTCGGGAAGACGCTGATCACTCACTGATGAGTATGGCCGGTCTGGACGAAGACGAGGACACCTTCGCGCCGGTGATGAAGACCACACGGAGGCGGGCTGTCTGGCTTGGCATCAATGTGGTGACCGCATTTACCTCGGCGTCTGTGATCGGCATGTTCGAAGAAACCATTCAACAGGTGGTTGCCCTAGCGGTGTTGATGCCGATTGTCGCTAGCATGGGCGGTATTGCGGGCAGCCAGACCCTGACCCTGATGATTCGCGGGATGGCGGTCGGCCAGGTAAGCAACGACAACGTGAAGTGGCTGCTGAACCGGGAGTTTCTTGCAACAACGCTGAACGGTTTTCTGTTTGCACTGGTAGTGTCTGCCGCAGCGATGGTCTGGTTCAGAGACCCGACCATTGGACTGGTGATCGCAATGGCACTGGTCATCAACCTGACCATTGCCTCGATTGTCGGCACCTTACTGCCATTAACCCTGAAACGATTGAACATCGACCCGGCGCTGGCCGGAGGCGTGATTCTGCTCACCACCACCGATGTTGTGGGCTTCCTCTCCTTCCTGGGGCTCGCCACCTATTTTTACGCTTAAGGAGCCTACCATGAGCCAATCCGACAACCATTCGCACCACGAAGAGCTCGAAGACGATTTCGGCCCAAGCAAATCCCAGATCAAGCGGGAAATGCACGCACTTCAGGACCTGGGCAAACAGATGCTCGAGCTGAACGATGAACAGCTGGCGTCACTGGACATCAGCGACTCTCTGAAAGCTGCCATCGTAGAATCACGGCGTATTCGTCAGCGTGAGGCCCGCCGGCGACACCTTCAGTACATTGGCAAGATCATCCGGCAGGAAGACGATCCCGAGGCGCTGGAACGCACCATTGGCGCGTTCAACGCCGGCAGCGAAGAGCACACCCGCCGGCACCACCTGGCCGAGCGCTGGCGCGACCGGATGATCTCCGAGGGTGACAAGGTGGTGGGCGACTTTATTGACTACTGCCCGGGCGCTGACGTGCAGCACCTGCGCAACCTGGTTCGTAACGCCCGCAAGGAAGTGGAGAAACAGAAAAATACCGGCCAGGCCCGAAAACTGTTCCGGGCCCTTCGGGAGTGGATTGATGACGCGGAGCAGTAACCCTCTGCCCGCTGCCTGCAGCTAAAGGCGGCGGTGCTCCCAAACCGGCATGCGGGTTCGGACCTGGTTCAGTTTTTCCTGATCCAGGTCTGCCACCACCAGGCCGGGGCCATCCCCGAGTTCTTCCACCACCTTACCCCAGGGATCACAGATCAAGCTGTGGCCATAGGTTTTTCGGTGCGTGCTGTTCTGACCGCCCTGGCCCGGGGCAACCACCCAGACCTGGTTTTCGATAGCTCTGGCTCGGATCAGGGGGTGCCAATGGGCGTCGCCGGTCTGCCAGGTAAAGGCACTGGGCAGGCACACCCACTCGGCGCCCTTCTCTCTCAACGCCCTGAACAACTCGGGAAACCGAAGGTCATAACACACTGCCAGCCCCAGCCGGCCGGCTGGCGTATCCACGGTAACCACCTGGTCACCAGGCTCGAAGGTATCGGATTCCCGGTATTGGCCATGGGAATCTTCCACCATCGCGTCAAACAGGTGAATCTTGTCGTAACGGGCAACTTCCTGACCCTGGTCGTTGTAAACGATACAACTTGCGCGCACCTTGTCGGGAACATCTGATCCATCGGGGCGTGTTGCCAGTGGCATGGAACCACCGACAATCCACAGCCCGAGTTTCGCGGCCTGTTCAGACAGAAAGCGACGGATCACCGACTCGCCACCGCTTTCCTGCCGGCCCCAGTCACGCATCTGAGCGGCGGCCAGCACGGCAAAGTTCTCCGGCAATACCGCGACTTTCGCTCCTTGGGAGGCAGCATCTCGCAGCAGCCGCTCGGCCTCTGCCAGATTCCCGGTAATGTTATGACTGCTGACCATCTGAATCGCTGCAACTTGGGTCATGGCCCGACTCCTCTACTCACCCGTATCGAAAACCCGGCGGAGATCCACTTTTGGCTCACTCCAGCTGCCTGTGACACTGTAGGTAGCGCTGGTCAGCTTGCTCAATGGATCACCCAGAATCTTGTCCAGTACAAAGAGTGCGCCGCCAATGGGCGCGCTTGCTCCCATCAGTATGGCAGCCAGGGGCAGGTTCTGGGTAACTGGAAGTACCAGCACCAAGCGCATGTCCAGGCTTTCATCCGCCATATTGGTAGTCCCACTCATCTTGAACGCCCCAGACGGCCCCACCAGTTGCAGCTCGGGGTCCAGGGTGACCAGCCCATTCACAATAACCGCCTTGCCGGAAATGGCATCAAACGCTATGCCCCGCTCGTAAAGATCCGAGAAGTCCAGGCGCAGCCGGCGCCAGATCGTGTCGGTGTTGAGCAGGTTGAAGATTCTGAACAATTGGGCGGAGCCGCTTTGCTCCATGATCACGCCGTCATCAAGGCGGACGCTGACCTGGCCACTGAGCTGTTTCAGGGCTAGCTCATCCGGACGGCCCGGCCAGTTCAGATCCAGATCAACCTGGGTCTGTTCATTATTCAGTGGAATCGGTGCACCGGTCAGTGCCTCCAGTTCTTTGAGGCGACCGCCTGAAAGCGTTCCAACAAATCGACTGGTTTCACGGTCATCAATCACACTCCAGCTCATAGCGCCCTTGAGCGTAAGCGTGTCCAGTTGCCCCTCAATATCTTCAATGTTCAGGCGGAACGGCTCCGGGCGCATGGCAAACTGCCAGCGACCGGCAGACTCATCACCCAGTTTAAGGTCCGCGATGGTCACGTCAATATCCGGCCAGCTCCCCACATCGAGGGCCCGGAAAGCTTCCAGCTGTTCCTCCAGGGTCAATATCTGCCTGTCGTCCTGATCTTCACTACCCGTATCCGAACGCATCAGGCTGAGTCGTTGCAGGTCGGCTTCAATCGTTCCCTGCCCGGGCACCATCACCCTACCCTGAACCCGATCAGATTCGGTGTTGAACACCCAACGGTCCCCCAGGTCCAGCGCGCTGATCTGTATATTCCTGAGACTATGCCCGGCCAGATTCAGTTCGCTGAAGCCCAGGTCAAAACCGGACGGCTTCCACAGCAGGTCAAAGGCTAACCGGTCCTGCCAGTCGCCGGTAATTCGAACGCCTTCACTGTCGGCCGGGTCTACCAAGGCTGACAGCCGGGCCTCATCCGCTTCCGGCTTGCCTAATGGCCGGGGCCAGTCCAACGCCAGACCTCGCAGATCAGAGGTTACCGTTATCCGGGACGCGCGCTCAGCCGCCACGCTCAGCTGCGCCGAGTAATCCGCGCTGCCAGCCATGCCAAGCGCTGAACCCTCCGGTAGACCAAAGTGATGCAGAAACGACGGCAAAGGCACCCGCCCGCTCTGGCGAATAGATAACGCCGTGCCACTGCCTGACGGCCCCTGCTCTGTTTGCTCAAACGCCACAGTGACCGGATGCCCGAAAAACTCGGCAACGAGTGGTTCGCCGGAGAATCCCCGGCGCGTATCGTAGACCACCTCGCCTTCAATACCGGTCCAGGTCAATCCCGCAGCCGGATAGGAGACCTCGGCTCCTGAAGTGGCCACCCGCGCGTTCACCGCCGTCTGCTCACCATCTCCCAATGGTAAATCAATGTTCAGCGCCAACTGGTAGAGCCCCTGATAATTCAGCTCTGTCGCGGCCATTCCCGCCATGGCGCCCAGCGGCGTCTCGTTCATCCAGAGCGACACACTGTCACCCGGCACATCGGCTTGTGCGTCTACCAGAACACGAGTGGGCCCCTCGCCCCCTCCCGGTACGACTCTGACAACACCCGATTGCAGCTCCAGCCCGCCCGTCAGGCCTTGCTCCAGCGTTACCAGCGTATCTGCATTCTGAACCTCAACCCGGCCCCGGGCGTTGATTACCTCGGGCCAACGTTCATCGTAACGGACAACTCCACGGTCAAATTCATACCACATGGAGGACACAAAAGAGCCGCGGGGGGCACCGGCATCGATCCGGCCGTGCCCGTAATATTGACCAGCCGTGATGTCGGCTTCATCAATCGCCGTCGTTAACCACTGATAGAGCCCGGGGTCCACCACCTTAGCCGGGACAAATTCCGCGAGCATTGACGCATCCCCGTTCTCGACCCCCACTCGCAGCCCCAGGTTATCCTCCCCGAACCGATCCAGCCGCAAATCAAAAGCACCGGTCAACATGGCGCGATCGGCATAGGTAAACCGAAGATCCTCAGCAAACACCCGGGTAATCGGACCAGCCAGTTCCCAGGATACGGTGCCAGCCATAGAATCGAGCAGCCAGTCGGAGGTAAACAGCTGTGGAAAGCCCAGGTAGGCTGGCCCGGAGGTATCCAGGGTAACGTGGCCGGAACTGGCGCCCATCATTATGTGGCCATCCAGTCCCCGGGCGGCCGGCGCACCCCGAGCGGCTTCGACTGACACATCACGAAAACGACCGGATAACTGAAAATCGGCAGGATCTTCAGGCAGCGTCAGGATCACGTCGTCGAGGTAGCCGGAGGGGCGGTATTGCTCCAGCGCATGATTGGCCACGTCAGGCAATAACGGAAGGCTCTGCACAAGGCCCCTGATTGGCGCCAACGGCACGCCATCGGCGATCAGGATATGGCCTCCGGAATCCGGCTCAAGTCGCAGGCCGAAAGGTTGCACGTCATGCTCCAGCCATTGCCATTGCAGCTGCTGAAGATGCAAAGGGCCATCCCGGCGCCAGCCAAAACGCGCCTGGATATTCTCCATCGGAGCCAGCGATTCCATGTTGACACCAAGCTGTACGTAAGGCGTTTGCACTTCGCCCTGAACCTGCTCCAGCTCACCGTTTTCAAAGGTCAGCCAGGCTCGCCCGCCCAGGTCTACACCCTCTACCCGGAGACCGCGCCAGCTGAGATCATCCACCAGGCCATCGAACAGTCGCCCGGAATCAACGTCTACATAGAGCTGGCCGGTGAACTCTCCCCGAAAAAAGTGCTGACCTACGAGGGCAAAACTGGCGAGCTGGGTGGTTGTTCCCGGCTGCATTGCCCTGCCCGAGGCCTGGAACAAACCCCGGCGATAGACAAGGTCCAGTTGGGGAATGTCAAAATGCCGGATATTACCGGCGCCATCATCAATGCCGAGACTGATCCTGGTCATGGTCACGCGCGGATCGGAAAGCCAGCGCCCGGCCAGCCTGAGCCAGGTTTGCAGGTCCTGGCCACCGGGGCGGGTCAGGTCGGTGAGCTCATCCGGCGGCTCGAGCAGGTCCAGGCCGGACTGCCGGGCCAGGCTCAGGGTTAAGCCATCGGCCTCAAAGTCCTCGAACACCAAACGAAATCGCAGTACCGACGACAGAAAATCCAGACGCAGACGCAAGTGCTCAAGCTCGGCAATGGCTTGGCCGGTTTCCGGGTGGTGAATGGTCAGATCAGTAGCGGTTACTGCCGGGTCAAGCCAGTGCCAGCGTGAGGAAAGACGACCAATCCGGACATCCAGCCCGGTGCGATCGGAGAGTTGCTCAGAAAGCTCGCCGGTGAAACGGTCGATATTATTGGTCAGCTGCCGCCCCAATCCAACGTACAGGGCAAACACCACCAGCACGGCGAAGATAAACCACCAGACTCCGTTTGCCAGGTGCTCAAGTAACTGCGCCAGCTTGCCGGCGCCCCGGCGTTGCTGCTGGTGGGCTTGGTCCTGTTCACGGCCTTGCATGGTAATGGATACTCCCTCGACAACCCTGCTCAGCGGGCGTCAGAGCAGGACCACATCGTATTGTTCCTGACTGTAGAAGGGCTCTACCTGGAAGCGTATGGTCTTACTGATAAAGGTCTCGAGGTCCGCGACATTATCGGACTCCTCATCCAGCAGGCGATCAACCACATTCTGTGATGCCATCACCAGATAATTCTCCGCTTCGTAGGCCCGGTTCACCCGGAGAATCTCGCGGAAAATCTCATAGCAAACGGTCTCTGCCGTTTTCAGGAAGCCCCGTCCATCGCAGATCGGGCAAGGCTCGCACAGCACCTGCCCAAGGCTTTCTGTGGTGCGTTTTCGGGTCATCTCCACCAGGCCAAGTTCCGAGACACCGGTGATCTTGGTTTTGGCATGATCCCGCTCGAGCATCTTCTCCAGCATCCTGTGTACCTGGCGCTGGTGCTCCGGGTCGTCCATATCGATAAAGTCTATGATGATGATGCCACCGAGGTTTCTGAGCCTCAGCTGCCGGCTGATAGCACGGGCGGCCTCCAGGTTGGTCTTGAAGATGGTCTCTTCCAGATTCCGGTGGCCGACAAACGCGCCGGTATTGATATCAATGGTGGTCATCGCTTCGGTCTGGTCGATGATGACGTAACCACCGGATTTCAGCTGTACCTTGCGGCTAAGTGCCTTCTGGATCTCGTCCTCGACCGAATACAGATCAAAAATCGGCCGCTCACCCGGATAGTATTCAACCTTGTCGGCGAATTCCGTGACAAACTCCTGCACAAACTCCATCACCCGCTGGTAGCTTTCCCGGCTGTCGATGCGGACTTTCTCCGTTTGTGGCCGGATCAAATCCCGTATGGTACGGATGAACAAAGGCAGATCCTGATATACCACGGAAGGCGCCGGGGCACTGCCAATCCGTTCCTGTATCGATTGGCTGAGCCGGTGCAGATATGTCATGTCGGCAATGAGATCTTCCGCCGCCGCCGCTTCTGCCGCGGTCCGGATGATATAACCGCCCTCAACGTCAACACTTTGTTCCGCAGCCTCTTCAATCAAGGTC
>Ga0209075_1002378_pt1 | contig 16632 bp, 10 predicted proteins | sample Stecom2011_FD_187523 | JGI IMG/M metagenome (GOLD analysis project Ga0209075, IMG submission 187523) | Agricultural soil microbial communities from Utah to study Nitrogen management - Steer compost 2011 (SPAdes) (version 2) | ecosystem: Environmental > Terrestrial > Soil > Agricultural land...
CGATGCTGATGATCTTCGCTTCAACTTCTTCGCCTTCCTTCAGAACGTTACGCGCGTCTTCTACGCGGTCACGGCTGATTTCGGAAGCCTTCAGTACCGCTTCAACTTCTTCGTTCAGGGCAATGGTGGCGCCTTTGGCGTCAACTGCAGAAACAGTACCCTTAACGATGGAGCCCTTGTCGTTCAGCTGAACGAACTCGGCGAACGGATCGCTTTCCAGCTGCTTGATGCCCAGAGAGATACGCTCACGCTCGGGATCAACAGACAGGATAACGGTTTCAACTTCGTCGCCCTTCTTGTACTCGCGAACGGCTTCTTCGCCAGTCTCGTTCCAGCTGATATCGGACAGGTGAACCAGGCCGTCGATGCCGCCATCCAGACCGATGAAGATACCGAAGTCAGTGATTGACTTGATCTTACCGGAGATGCGGTCACCCTTGTTGAAGTTGCTGGAGAAATCTTCCCACGGGTTGGATACGCACTGCTTGATACCCAGGGAGATACGACGACGCTCTTCGTCGATATCCAGGATCATCACTTCAACTTCGTCACCTACCTGAACAACCTTGGACGGGTGGATGTTCTTGTTGGTCCAATCCATTTCGGATACGTGAACCAGACCTTCCACACCTTCTTCCAGCTCGGCAAAGCAGCCGTAGTCAGTCAGGTTGGTTACGCGTGCAGTAACCTTGGAGCTTTCCGGGTAACGGCCTTTGATGTCGACCCACGGATCTTCGCCCAGCTGCTTCAGGCCCAGGGATACGCGGTTACGCTCGCGATCGAACTTCAGGACCTTAACATTGATTTCGTCGCCCACATTCACGATTTCGCTCGGATGCTTGATGCGCTTCCAGGCCATATCAGTGATGTGCAGCAGGCCGTCAACACCGCCCAGATCTACGAACGCGCCGTAGTCGGTCAGGTTCTTGACGATACCCTTGATTTCCAGACCTTCGGTCAGGGTTTCCAGCAGAGCTTCACGCTGCTCGCTGTTTTCAGCTTCCAGAACGGCGCGGCGGGAAACAACCACGTTGTTACGCTTCTGGTCCAGCTTGATAACCTTGAACTCGAGTTCTTTGTTCTCCAGGTGCGCAGTGTCGCGAACCGGACGAACGTCTACCAGGGAACCCGGCAGGAAGGCACGGATGCCAGCCAGATCAACAGTGAAACCACCCTTGACCTTGCCATTGATAATACCCTTGACCACTTCTTCCGCTTCGAAGGACTTCTCAAGTACCTTCCAGGCTTCAGCGCGCTTGGCCTTCTCACGGGACAGACGGGTTTCACCGAAACCGTCTTCAACTGCATCGAGAGCCACATCGACAACGTCGCCGATAGCTACTTCCAACTCGCCTTTTTCGTTCAGGAACTGGGAGGCGGGGATAACGCCTTCGGACTTCAGTCCGGCGTTAACGGTGACCCAGTCGTTATCGACGTCTACAACGGTTCCCTGAACAATGGAACCCGGTTGCATATCGATTTCTTTCAAACTTTCTTCGAAAAGATCCGCAAAGCTCTCGCTCATTATGTGCCCTATATGATCAACGCAAGTGTGCTCCGTGCCGCCAGCAACACGGTCTGTTAGTGATTTCCGGAATCAGCCAGCGGCTGGCAATTTGCGCTGCTTCCGGCATTCCAACGACAAAAAGGTGTAGTCAGGCCTGACCTGCTGCGGCCATACACCTGTCTAACACCTCTTCTATACTCAAGCCCGTAGAATCAATGACTTGCGCATCATCTGCAGGCTTGAGAGGGGCCGCTGAACGGTTCATATCCCGCTCGTCACGTACCCGTATCTCTTCCAAAAGGGCGTCAATATTAACATCGACACCCGCTTGCATCAACTGGTTGTAGCGTCGCCTCGCCCGTTCTTCGGCACTGGCGGTCAGGAAGATCTTGACCGGCGCATCCGGGAACACCACGGTTCCCATATCACGGCCGTCTGCCACCAGACCCGGTAACTGGCGAAAATCCCGTTGCCGCTGCAGCAGGGCATCGCGAACCGGCTGCATAACCGCAACCTTCGAGGCGTTATCACCACAGGTTTCGGTACGGATTTCCGAGGTGACATCCTCGCCGGCCAGAACCACTTTAACCGGGCGCCCTTCTCCGGTCGGCTCGAACGCCACATCCAGGGTCGCCGCCACTTTCACCAGCCCCGGTTCATCGTCCAGGGCAACGCCCTGCCGGGTTGCCGCCAGGGCAGTCAGGCGGTACAACGCGCCACTGTCCAGCAGGTGCCAGCCCAGTTTCCTGGCCAGCATCTGGGTGATGGTGCCTTTGCCGGAACCGCCCGGGCCATCCACGGCGATTACCGGAGCCTTGGTCTGGGTCATTACTGAACACCTTCTGTACTGATCTGAATTCCTGTCTGCTTTGCCAGCTCAACGAAGCTTGGGAACGACGTAGCCACGTTCGCGCAATCGTTGATCCGGATCGGGCCGGTAGCCCGCAACGAGGCGACTGCAAACGACATGGAAATCCGGTGGTCTTCATGGCTTTCGACCGTACCGCCACCAATAGTCTGGCCGCCGTCAATAATGATGCCATCCGGCGTTACCGTGGTTTCCACGCCCAGCGCAGCCAGGCCGTCAGCCATCACCTGAATACGGTCGCTTTCCTTCACCCGCAATTCCTCGGCGCCGCGCAGCACGGTGCGACCCTCAGCGCAGGCGGCAGCAATGAACAGCACGGGGAACTCGTCAATGGCCAGCGGCACCTGGTCTTCCGGGATATCAATACCCTTCAGGCTCGCGGAGCGAACCCGCAAGTCAGCCACCGGCTCGCCACCAATCACCCGCTCTTCCAGCACCTCTATAGCCGCGCCCATCTGGCGCAGAATATTGATGACACCAACACGGGTCGGGTTCATACCAACATGGCGCAGGGTCAGGTCGGAATCCGGGGCAATACTTGCCGCCACCAAGAAGAACGCTGCCGAGGAAATATCCGCCGGCACATCGATTGCACCGCCAGTCAGCTTGCCACCGCCGGTAACACTGGCCGTGGCGCCATCACGGTGCACGTGGTAGCCGAAACCCTGCAACATACGCTCGGTGTGGTCGCGGGTAGGAGCAGGCTCGGTTACGGAGGTCACACCTTCGGCGTACAGCCCTGCCAGCAACAGGCACGACTTTACCTGGGCACTGGCCACCGGCATGTCGTAGTGAATACCAGTGAGGTGCTGCCCGCCCCGGATCTTCAGGGGCGGACGACCACCTTCTGCGGTATCAATCACCGCACCCATGGCGCGCAACGGGTCGGCTACTCGGCCCATTGGGCGCTTGGACAGGCTGGTATCTCCGGAGAGTTCAGAGTCAAACGGCTGCGCAGCCAGCAGTCCGGCAAACAAACGCATCGCCGTACCGGAATTGCCGAGATACAGCGGGCCCCGGGGCGCCTGCAGGCCATTCATGCCAACACCATGGATGCGGACAAACCCGTCTTCCGGGCCTTCAATCGTTACACCCATATCCCGGAACGCCTGCAAAGTCGCCAGGCTGTCTTCGCCTTCGAGGAAACCTTTAACCTCGGTAATTCCCTCAGCCAGGGCGCCCAGCATGATGGAGCGGTGAGACATGGATTTGTCACCCGGAACCCGGATATCACCCCGGACAGAACCACCGGGTTGCATTAAGAACGTCACCTGCTTGTCACTGTTATTCGTCACGTAAGCCTGCCCTGAAAGCATCTTGGAAAAATGTTCACGCGCCGCCTTGGCGCGACTGAATACCCGGAGCATCGTAGCGCCATCACCGGCAGCGATGGCAGTCCGAAGCTGGCCTAGGTCCTGGGTAAAATGGTCGATCACCCGCAGAACCGCATCGCGGTTTGACAGGAAAATGTCGTGCCACATGACCGGATCGCTGGCCGCAATCCGGGTAAAGTCCCGGAAACCGCCCGCCGCATAGCGGAAGATGTCCATATTCTCGTCTTCACCCGCCAGCGTGTCCACCAGCGAGAAAGCGATCAGGTGCGGCAAATGGCTGGTAGCCGCCAGCACTTCGTCATGATAGGCCACAGACATGGTCAGCACCGTGGCACCGGTGCCTTCCCATAATGTGGTCAGCCTGGTCACACCGGATGGACTGGCGTTATCGGCCGGCGTCAGGATGACTTTATGGTGGGCGAACAATTCCGGATTAGCCGCGCGAATACCGCTCTTCTCGGAGCCGGCAATGGGATGCCCGGGAATAACATTTGCGGGCAAGGTGCCGAACACCGCCTCCACATCCGCGACAAAACTGGACTTGGTGCTACCCACGTCGGTCAGCAAGGCGTCTTCTGAAAGAACCGGTTGAATCTGTTCGAGTACAGCCCGGGTGGCACGTACCGGAACCGCCAGCACGATAAGGTCACTGCCCCGCACCGCCTGCTCAACACTTTCGGCGGCCTCGTCGATAACGCCAAGCTCAACCCCCAAAGCCGCATCTTCCGCCTTGCGGTCAAAGCCCACTACGGTACCGGCCAGCCGGTACTTGCGGATTGCGCTGGCCAGGGAACCGCCGATCAGGCCCAAGCCTATAACGGCAACACGACGAAAAACAGGCTCAGGTGCTGCCAAATCAGCCTCCCTCACCCGCTGATACCAGCGCCTCGGCAAGAGCATCCAGAAAACGAGCGTTCTCTTCCGGCAGGCCCACAGAAACCCGCAGGTGACACGGCATGCCATAGCCGGCTACCGGGCGCACAATAACCCCGTGCGCCAGCAAAGCCTGGTACACACCGGCCGCCTGCTCGCCCACTTCTACCGCCACGAAATTGCCGGCGGAGGGAATGTAAGGCAGGCCCATCCGGTCAAAGCCTTCGCACAGCTGGCGTAGCCCGGCTTCGTTCACTTCCCGGGAACGGTTCAGAAAGGCTTCGTCTTCCAGGACCGCGGTGGCAGCCGCCAGGGCGACAGTGTCTACATTAAACGGCTGGCGCACGCGGTTGAGAATATCGGCAATTTCCGGCGAGCTGATGGCATAGCCAACCCTCAGAGCTGCCAGCCCCCAGGCCTTAGAGAAGGTGCGGCAGACGATCAGGTTCGGGTATCGCGCCAGCAGCTTGATGCCGTCCGGGTATTCATCGCCGGTCAGATACTCGCAGTAGGCTTCGTCCAGAACCACCAGCACCCGCTCCGGAATGCGATCCAGGAAGGCTTCGAGGGCATCCGCTTCATGCACGGTTCCGGTGGGGTTATTCGGGTTGGCCACGAACACCAGCTTGGTGCGGTCTGTTACAGCAGCGGCCATGGCGTCCAGGTCATGCCCCCAGTCCCTGGCAGGTACTGAAACGCCCCTGGCCCCGATGGCCTGGGTGACAATGGGGTAAACGGCAAAGGCATACTGGGAGAACACCACTTCGCTGTCGCTGTCAGCAAAGCAACGGGAGATCACTTCCAGTACATCGTTGGAACCGTTGCCCAGCGTGATCTGGTTCATGCCCACGCCGAAACGCTTTGAAAGCGCCTGCTTCAGGTCGAAACCGTTGCCATCCGGATACAGGCACATTTCTTCCAGCGCCTTACGGGCGGCGGCCATCGCCTTGTCGCTGGGGCCCAGGGGATTCTCGTTGCTGGCCAGTTTAACAATCTCCGCAGGGTTCAATCCCAGCTCACGAGCCAGCTCCTCAATGGGCTTGCCCGGCTGATACGGAGACAGAGCCTGAACACCTTTCACCGCAAGACTCTGGTAATCCACTGCCATTCAACTTTCCTCCGGTTCCGGTCTGTGAAATCTCAGAGAACACCAATGGGGTATGAGCCCAGGCGTTTTAGCTCCACAGCTTCCTGATCAATTTCAGCGAGTACTTTTTTAACCTGTTCGTCGTCCATGTGCCCTTCGAAATCGATGTAGAACACATAGGCCCAGGTGCCACTGGGCGACGGACGGGTTTCAATACGGGTCAGGCTGATGCCATGGCGATGGAAGGGCTCCAACACGGCGTAAAGCGCACCCGGCTTGTTCCGCATGGACACCAGTACTGATGACTTATCCTGGCCGCTGGCAGGCACCTCTTCCTGGCCGATAATCAGGAAGCGGGTAGTGTTGTCCGGCCGGTCTTCAATACTGTTGGACAGCTTTTCCAGACCGTACAGCTCTGCCGCCATATCACCGGCAATCGCGGCAGTGCCCGGCTCTTCAGCCGCACGGCGGGCCGCTTCTGCGTTGCTTGAGACGGTAATCCGTTCAATGCCATAGCGGTGGGTATCCAGCCACTGGCGGCACTGGGCAAAGGACTGCTGATGGGAATAAATCCGGGTAATTTCCTGGTCTTTGTGCTTGGGCGAGACCAGCAAATGATGGTGAATCCGCAACTGCACCTCACCGCAGATTTTAAGCGGTGAGCCAATAAACATATCCAGCGTGTGGTTAACCATGCCTTCGGTGGAGTTCTCCACCGGCACCACGCCGTACTGTGCCGCACCAGATTCCACTTCACGGAACACGGCATCAATAGCCGGCAGCGGAACACTGATCACGGAATGACCAAAATGCTTGAGTGCCGCAGCCTGGGTGAAGGTGCCCAGGGGGCCGAGGAACGCGATGTGCATCGGCTTTTCCAGGGCCAGGCAGGCCGACATGATTTCCCGGAACAGGCGGGCCATCTCTTCCGCCGGCAAAGGTCCCGGGTTCTGCTCCTTGATACGGCGCAGAACCTGGGCTTCTCGCTCCGGACGGTAGAAGAACACATCCTGCCCCGGATTGGCTGCCATCTTCACGTTGGCCACTTCCTGGGCGCATTTGGCACGGGCGCTGATCAGCTTCATGATCTGCTGATCAAGGCTGTCTATTTCATCCCGCAGCTCACCCAGACGGGTCTTCTCGTCCGTCATGATCAGCCCCGCTCCTTCGCAAATTCCGCCATGTAGGCAATCAACGCATCCACACCCTCTTCCGGCATGGCGTTGTAGATGCTGGCTCGCATGCCGCCTACCGAACGATGGCCCTGCAGGTTCAGCAGGTGCCGGGCTTCAGCACCTTTAAGGAACTCACCGTTGAGAGCATCGTCTGCCAGGGTGAACGGCACGTTCATCCAGGAACGGAAACGCGGTTCGATCGGGTTGGCATAGAAATCATTGGTATCAATGAAGTCGTACAGCTTCTTCGCCTTGCGGGCATTCAACTCGCCCATCGCCTTCACGCCGCCCTGCTCTTTCAGCCACTTGAACACCAGGCCGGACAGGTACCAGGAATAGGTCGCCGGCGTGTTGTACATGGAATCGTTATCGGCGATGACCTGATAGTTCATCATCGTCGGCGTTTCCTTGCGGGCCTTGCCCAAAAGGTCCTTGCGGATAATCACAACCACCAGGCCAGACGGCCCGATGTTCTTCTGGGCGCCGGCGTAAATCAGCCCGAACTTGTTGATGTCTACCGGGCGCGACAGCATGGTGGAAGACATGTCCGCCACCAGCGGCACCTTGCCGCTGTCCGGAATGAAATCGTATTCCAGGCCACCAATGGTTTCGTTCGGCGTGTAATGCAGGTACGCCGCATCGGCATTCGTAGTCCATACCGCCTGGTCCGGAATGGTGGTAAAACCGCTGTCTTCAGAGCTGGCCACCACGTTCACATCACCGTAGCGGCTGGCTTCTGCGATGGCTTTCTTGGACCAGATACCGGTGTTCACATAATCGGCAGAGGTCTTTTCACCGAGCAGGTTCAGCGGGATGGTAGAGAACTGGCTGGAAGCTCCACCTTGCATGAAGAGTACGGCGTAATCGTCTGATATTCCTGCAAGTTCCCGAAGGTCTTTTTCAGCCGTTTCGGCAATCGCCACAAACTCGTCACTGCGGTGACTCATCTCCATCACCGACATGCCGGTGCCGCGCCAGTCGAGCATTTCGCTCTGAGCCTGCTTCAGCACAGCCTCCGGCAAGGTGGCCGGACCCGCACAGAAATTAAACGCCCTGCTCATTCTTCGGTTTCCTCGCCTTCAACGTCTACGTCAACGCCCGCATCGGTATCTTCCGCATCGGCATCGTCATCATCAGATTCTGCAATCCGCTCAACGCCCACCAGGCGCTCGTCTTCCTGCGCCAGGCGAATCAGGCGCACACCCTGGGTGTTCCGGCTGAGTACAGAGACCTCATCGGTACGGGTACGCACCAGCGTGCCCTTGTCCGAAATCAGCATCATCTCGTCGCCTTCGAACAGCTGCAGGGCGGTTACCAGGTTGCCGTTACGCTCGGAGCACTGCATGGCGATAACGCCCTGACTGCCACGGCTGTAGGCCGGGAATTCGTCGATGGCGGTACGCTTGCCGTAGCCGTGCTCACTGGCGGTAAGAATTACGCCGCCTTCCTGCGGAATAATCAACGACACCACATGGTGGCCTTCCGGCATCTTGATACCGCGAACACCACGGGCAGTCCGGCTCATGGGCCGCACCTGATCCTCGCTGAATCGAACGGCTTTGCCGGCGGTCGAGAACAGCATGACCTCGGCGGAACCGTCGGTGATGGCGGCGCCAATCAGGGTATCGCCTTCGTCCAGGTTCAGGGCAATCAGGCCACTGCTGCGCGGACGGGAGAAGTTCGGCAGCGGGGTTTTCTTGACCACACCGGCAGAGGTGGCCATCAGTACAAACTGGTCTTCCGGATAATCACGCACTGGCAGGAAGGTGGTAATACGCTCACCTTCGTCCAGCGGCAGGATATTGACCATCGGGCGACCACGGGAACCACGGCTGCCACGGGGAATCTCGAACACTCGCAGCCAGTACACCTTACCGCGGTCGGAGAAGCACAAAATGGTATCGTGGGAGTTGGCGACCAGCAGCTTCTCGATAAAGTCTTCATCTTTCATCGAGGTGGCGGCCTTACCGCGACCACCACGGCGCTGGGCCTGGTAATCTTCAACCGCCTGGGTCTTGGCATAACCGCTGTGGGAAATGGTAACCACCAGGTCTTCTTCGTCAATCAGGTCTGCGATGGTCAGGTCACGCTGGGAACTGGTGATTTCGGTACGGCGCTCGTCACCAAACTCGGACACCACGGCTTCCAGTTCTTCACGGATAACCTGCATCAGGCGGTCCGGATCACCCAGGATTTCCAGCAGGCCGGCAATCTTCTCGAGGATTTCCTTGTACTCGTTCTGGAGCTTTTCGGTTTCCAGGCCGGTCAGGCGGTGCAGGCGCATATCCAGGATCGCCTGGGTCTGCTCCGGTGACAGGTAGTACAGGCCATCGCGCAGGCCGTAGAATTCGGGTAGGTCATCCGGACGGCAGGCATCTTCACCGGCGCGCTCAAGCATGGCCAGTACATCACCGGGTGCCCAGCCCTTGGACATCAGCTTTTCCTTGGCTTCAACAGAACTCGGCGAAGCCTTGATCAGCTCGATCATCTCGTCGATGTTGGCCAAGGCTACGGTCAGGCCTTCCAGGATGTGACCACGCTCACGGGCCTTGCGCAGCTCATAGATGGTCCGACGGGTAACCACTTCGCGACGGTGGCGCACGAAGGCGTCGAGCATCTGCTTCAGGTTCAGGATCTTCGGCTCGCCGTTCAGCAGCGCAACCATATTGATGCCGAACACCGTCTGCAGCTGGGTGTGAGCGAACAGGTTGTTCACCACCACTTCCGGGTTTTCACCACGGCGCAGTTCAATAACAACCCGGATACCTTCCTTGTTGGACTCGTCACGCAGCTCGGTGATGCCCTCAAGGCGTTTTTCCTTGACCAGTTCGGCGATCTTCTCGATCAGCTTCGCCTTGTTCAGCTGGTAAGGCAGCTCGGTGATGATGATCGCATCGCGGTTGGTCTTGTTGTCGTGCTCGATCTCGTGACGGGCACGAATGTAGATACGGCCACGACCGGTGCGATAGGCCTCGACAATGCCGGCACGTCCGTTAATGATGCCCTGGGTCGGGAAATCCGGGCCCGGAATGTATTCCATCAGTTCATCGATGGTCAGGTCCGGGTTATCAATCAGCGCCAGGCAGCCGTTAACGACTTCGATCAGGTTGTGGGGCGGAATGTTGGTGGCCATACCCACGGCGATACCGGAGGAGCCGTTCACCAGCAGGTTCGGTACGCGGGTGGGCAGGACTTCCGGAATACGCTCGGTGCCGTCGTAGTTGTCTACGTAGTCGACCGTTTCCTTTTCCAGGTCCGCCAGCAGCGAGTGCGCCATCTTCTCCATGCGGATTTCGGTGTAACGCATGGCGGCTGCGTTGTCGCCGTCGATGGAGCCGAAGTTACCCTGGCCATCAACCAGCGGGTAGCGCAGCGAAAACGGCTGGGCCATACGAACGATGGTGTCGTATACCGCAGAGTCGCCATGGGGGTGGTATTTACCGATAACGTCACCCACCACACGGGCAGACTTCTTGTACGCCTTGTTCCAGTCGTTACCCAGCTCGGACATGGCGAACAGAACCCGCCGGTGCACCGGCTTGAGGCCGTCGCGCACATCCGGCAGGGCCCGGCCAACGATAACGCTCATGGCGTAATCGAGGTAGGACTGTTTCAATTCGTCTTCAATATTGACCGGCAGGATCTCTTTGGCTAACTCACCCATCGAGAAAGGTTCCTTTGCGTTATCTGGAAGTCGTTACGGGGCCTTTTTCCGCACCCACATTTATTCTTCAACAAGCCGCCAAGCATACCACAGTCCACCCCTCGCCGGGGCAACTGTGGTAAAGCCTTAATCAAACACTACGGTCTTGTTTTCATAGGTAATCACGCGGTCTTCAACATGCGACCGGAGCCCGCGGGCCAGTACGTTCTTCTCAACATCCTTACCCAGGCGAACCATGTCTTCGATGGAGTCGCGATGGCTGATGCGAATAACGTCCTGCTCGATGATCGGGCCTTCATCAAGATCCTGGGTTACGTAGTGGCAGGTAGCTCCAATCAGCTTCACACCACGGCTGTAAGCCTGGTGGTATGGCCGGGCACCAGCGAAAGACGGCAGGAAGCTGTGGTGGATATTGATCACCTTGCCCGCGTACTTTTCACACAGGTCTGCCGGCAGGATTTGCATGTAACGGGCCAGCACCACCACATCGGTTTCGTACTGTGCGAACAGCTCTTCAATGTGGGCGAAGGCTTCGGCCTTGTTTTCCTTGCTCACCGGCACATGGTGGTAGGGAATGTCATGCCATTCCACCATCCGGCGCAGGTCATCGTGGTTCGAGATAACCGCCACGATTTCGCAGTTGAGTTCCTTGCTGTGCCAGCGGTGTAACAGGTCGGCCAGGCAGTGGGATTCCTTGCTGCACATCAGGATCACCCGCTTGGGGCGGGCAGAATCGGCAATGTGCCAGTTCATGTTGAACTCGCGGGCAATCGGTTCGAAGGCTGCGCGGAACTGGTCCAGCCCGAACGGAATCGATTCGGCCTTGATCTCGTGCCGCATGAAGAACCAGCCGGACTGGGTATCTGAGTGGTGGCTCGCCTCGGTAATCCAGCCATTGTAGGTGGACAGGAAATTACTCACCTTGGCAACAATCCCTACCCGGTCCGGGCAGGAAATAACAAGACGATAGGTATGCTCCATGAAGCCTTTCCTTAACTTGAATCCGGGAAAGCGGGTGCGACAGGGAACCGGCAAAACAAAGTTTGCGGCAAACGATCGGAACGCACCGTTAAAAATGACCGGCTATGATAGCCTATCTGAAAGCCAGAAACGAGGAGTGAGCGCATGGACAGAGTCAACCACAGCCTTTTAAAGAAAATCCCTCTGAGGGGCCTGTGGCGCCTTACAGCCGCAAGCTTGTTCGCAGTTGCAACCACTGCTGCGGCAGCCAGCAACCAGGCCATCCTGGAAGGCGAGCGCTTTCATCCCGTTCAGGGCAAGAACGGCATGGTGGCCACCAGCCACACGCTGGCCTCGGAAGTGGCCCTGCAGGTTCTCAAAAACGATGGTAACGCCATAGACGCTGCGGTTACCGCCGGCTTTGCCCTGGCCGTCACCCAGCCCCGCTCCGGCAACATCGGTGGTGGCGGCTTTCTGCTCTACGCACCGGGCGATGGCACTGCGCCAGAAGCCATCGACTACCGGGAAACCGCACCGGCGGCCGCGACCGAAACCATGTTCCAGGACGAAGACGGCAATGTGGTGAACGAGCGCAGCCGGTTCAGCCATAAAGCCGCGGGCGTTCCCGGCACCGTGGCTGGCCTGGCCATGGCCCTTGAACGCCATGGCACCCTGTCGCTGAAAGAAGCCCTGGCGCCGGCCATACGCCTGGCCAGGGACGGCTTTGTGGTTCCACACCGGTTTACCGAGGGGCTGGAACAGGCGCGGGATCGCCTGCAACGCTGGCCCGCCACCCGCGATACCTTCTATAAGGAAGACGGCTCCGCACCGCAGCCGGGGGAAACGTTCAGGCAGCCGGAGCTGGCCGCTACACTTCAACGCATTGCTGATCAGGGCATCGAGGGCTTTTACCAGGGCGAAACCGCCCGGCTGATTGTGGAAGAAATGCAGCGCGGCGAAGGGCTGATTACCCTGGAAGACCTGGCCAGCTATCAGCCCGCGGTCCGCCAGCCGGTGCAGGGTAATTACCGGGGATACGATATTTTCTCCATGTCGCCGCCCTCTTCCGGCGGCACCCACATCGTCCAGATCCTGAATATTCTTGAGCACTTCCCCATTGGCGAATGGGGGCACAACTCCGCCAACACCCTGCACCACATGGCAGAAGCCATGAAGCTGGCCTACGCCGACCGGGCCGAATACCTGGGCGACACGGACTTTGTGGAGGTGCCCCTGGCCGGGCTGACCAGCAAAGACTACGCCGCAGAACTGCGCAAAGGCATTGCCCCGGACAAGGCCCGCCCGTCCCTCGAGATCAAGCCCGGCCAGCCCGCGGTATTTGAAAGCCCGGAAACCACCCACTTCTCGGTGGTGGACCGTTGGGGCAATGCCGTATCCAACACCTACACCATCAATTTCAGCTACGGCTCCGGCATCACCGTGGCCGGCGCAGGCTTTCTGCTGAACAATGAAATGGACGACTTCAGCGCCAAGCCGGGCGCTGCCAACGCCTACGGCCTGATTGGTGGCGAAGCCAACAAGATTGAACCGGGCAAGCGTATGCTCAGCTCCATGTCGCCCACTATCGTGCGTAAAGACGGCAAGAATGTTCTGGTCACCGGCAGCCCGGGCGGCTCTCGTATTATCACCACCACCTTGCAGGTAGTGATGAATGTGATCGACCATAATATGAACATACAGACCGCCGTCAGCGCCCCGCGCATGCACCATCAGTGGCTGCCGGATGAGATTCGCATCGAACAAGGCATCAGCCAGGACACTATCGAATTGCTTGAGTCCCGGGGCCATGTGGTGAATACCAGTACCGCCATGGGCGCCATTCAGAGCATCATGATCGGCGAAGACGGCACCCTGTTTGGCGGCGCCGACCCCAGGCGAAGCACTTCATCCGCCATGGGCTTCTAATCAGACAGGAACGTAGTAATGGAACCTGAAAAGCAAGGACAAGACCAGACGCCACCACCGGCCGTACCTAACCAGCTGTCATTTTTATGGTTAAGCGCGGCCATCTTCCTGATGTTCCTGTGGCTACAGGACAGCGGCCAGCCGCAACAACAGGAACTGGCCTACTCCGAGTTCAAGGAAGCCGTGTTGAGTGGCCAGGTCTCGGAAGTGACTCTGCAAAACGAGGAAATCCGTGGCCAGTTTACAGACTCCGGCAGCAGCCAGTTCAGCTCTGATACCGGCCCGGCGTCGCGCAGCTTTATCACCGTACGCCCGCCGGTTGAAGACACCGAACTCCTGGCCTTGCTGGAACGGCAGGAAGTCACCATTCGCGGAGCCCGCTCTGGCAGGCCCTGGTGGCAGGAGCTGATTCTCGGGTTCCTGCCCTGGATATTGCTGCTGGCACTGATGTTCTGGTTCTGGGGCGCGGCCCAGAAACGCATGACCGGCGGCAACAGCCCCTTCGACTATGCCAAGTCAAAGGCCCGCAGGGCCCGCAAGGAAACCTCCACCACCACGCTGGATGACGTAGCCGGCATCGAATCGGCCAAGCGGGACATCTCCGAGATTATCGACATCCTCAAAACTCCGGAGAAATACCGCCGGCTGGGCGCCGTTATGCCCAAGGGCGTATTGCTGGTGGGCCCGCCGGGCACCGGTAAAACCCTGCTGGCCCGGGCCATTGCCGGTGAAGCCGAAGTGCCGTTTTTCAGCATCAGTGCCTCGGAGTTTATCGAAATGTTCGTGGGCGTGGGTGCCGCCCGGGTGCGGGATATGTTCCAGAATGCCCGCAAGGAAGCACCCGCCCTGATCTTTATCGACGAACTGGATGCCATCGGCCGCTCCCGGGGTGCAGGCCTCGGTGGTGGCCATGATGAACGGGAGCAGACCCTGAACCAGATCCTGACCGAAATGGACGGTTTCGAGGCCCACGAGAACGTTCTGGTACTGGCCGCGACGAACAGGCCAGACGTCCTCGACAGCGCCCTGCTGCGCCCCGGTCGGTTTGACCGGAAAATAACCCTGGATCGCCCACATAAAACCGCCCGCGAAGCCATCCTGAAAGTCCACGTGCGCAAAGTGCCCCTGGCGGCCGACGTTAACCTGGAGCAACTGGCCGCCCGCACCACCGGTTTTTCCGGGGCAGACCTGAAAAACCTGGTGAACGAAGCCGCCCTGACCGCAGCCCGGGAAAACCTGGATGAGGTCACCGCGCACTGCTTCGAAGTAGCCCGCGACAGAATCATCCTGGGCGAAGAGCGAGACGCCCAGCTGACCCCGGAGGAACGCGAAGTGGTGGCCTACCACGAGTGCGGCCACGCGCTGATGGCGTATTACATGCCCAAAGCCGACCCGCTCACCAAGGTAACCATCATCCCCCACGGCATGGCCATGGGGGTGACGGAACAGACACCCCGGGAAGACAAATACAACTACACCGAAAGCTACCTTCGGGATCGCATCAAGGTGATGCTGGGTGGCCGCTCTGCGGAGAAAATCATTTACGGGGAAGTCAGCACCGGTGCCCAGAACGACCTGAAAGAAGCCACCAAACTGTTGCGCCGGATGATCGGCCAGTGGGGTATGAGCGAAAAGGTGGGGCCCCTGGGGCTAGGCATTGGTGAAGAGCATGTATTCCTCGGTCGCGAAATGGGCGCACCCCGGGAATACAGCGAAAAGCTTGCGGAGATGATCGATTCCGAAATCCAGACCCAGCTGATGGACCTGGAACGTTTTACCGTCGCCTTTCTGACTGAGCACCGCAAAGAACTGGATGCCCTGGCCAAGGCGATGATGGAACGGGAAACCATGGAATCCGAGGAAATCGAGCAGGTACTGAACGATGCCGGCAATCGCAAGATTGCCTGAGCGCTGCACATCCGGTCAGGGCGTTACCGTAACCGGCAGGTTCAGGGCCGACAACAGGGCCTCCGCGCCCTGATCGGCGAACAGGCTGCAACTGCGGCTGACCACCAGCTGGCTGGCCCCCTCCTCCTGCATGGCCCGCACGGCAGCACCGGCACTGGCGGCCGGTATCTGCCGAACCCGCGCCGCAATGCCCTCACTCTGCAGGTACGCCAGGATATCTTCGGCTACCGACTGATCTGCCTCGGAACCGGTACGCAGCAAAACGCTCAACGGTTGATGACTGCGCCGCGCCAGCTCGGCTCCCACAAGCACTGCCCGGTGATTGGCACCCTGATCATGATTGAGCAGAACTACCACGCGGTTCTGGCGCTGCACTCGGGGCTCCGCCCACAGCAACACATCGCCCGGAGCCTGCCGCAGCAGAACCCGGGCCGTTGAACCCAACCGGGCTCCGGGAATACCGGACCAGCCAACCCGACCCAGTACCACCAGGTCTTGCGGCTGCACCAGGTTCAGAACCTCTTCCGCTACACGGCCCCGGCACAGCTTCAGGGTCTGGGCCAGGCCGCGACGAGCCATCGCCTGTTGCAATGAACGGCGGGCCGCCTCGGCCAGTGCCTGCATGCGGGCCTCGATTGCAGCTGAATCCAGCGGGCGGGCCAGGCCGGAACTGCCGCCCACTTCCCGGGCAAAGCCATACCCCGCCGTGCGCAGCAGGTTAACCTCTTCCACAAAGATGCCCAGAACCTCTGCATTACGGGCCGAAGCAATCTCTGCGGCAGCTTCCAGCGCGGCAAGGCTCAGGCGCGAACCATCCAGCAAGATCAATACCCGGCCCGCTGGTATGTCCGGTTTGTCAGTCGTCGCCGTTGTTGCCATTGCCATTGCCTCCGTTGCCGTTCTCCTTGCCGTCGTCTTTCTTCTTGCCAACTTCGGCAAACTCCGCCAGCCGATCCGCCACCAGCCGGTTGAACGTGTTCTCCGGGTAAACGCCATCAGCATCGGGAACACCGGCTTCCAAACCGGTCATCAGCTCAATGGCCTGGTCGATGTGGCTGAGCGGATAAATGGTGAACCGCCCTTCCCGCACGGCGTCACGAACCTGTTCATTGAGCATCAGGTGTTCCACGTTGCTGGCCGGCAACAGGGCGCCATGACCATTCACGCCCCTGGCTTGTGTGCACACATTGAAGAAGCCTTCGATTTTTTCGTTTACACCGCCCACGGCCTGAACCTCGCCGTGCTGGTTCATGGAACCGGTTACGGCCAGTGATTGCTTCAGGGGAACGCCGGTAATCGCCGACAGCAACACGCAGGTTTCCGCCACCGA
>Ga0209075_1002379_pt1 | contig 16631 bp, 14 predicted proteins | sample Stecom2011_FD_187523 | JGI IMG/M metagenome (GOLD analysis project Ga0209075, IMG submission 187523) | Agricultural soil microbial communities from Utah to study Nitrogen management - Steer compost 2011 (SPAdes) (version 2) | ecosystem: Environmental > Terrestrial > Soil > Agricultural land...
TCTGCCGGGTCACCCCGCGGGGCGCCATCGAAGTGCTCGTCGTCCACCGACCCCGGTACGACGACTGGACGCTCCCCAAGGGCAAGGTCGACCCCGGCGAGTCCGACGAAGAAGCCGCCCTGCGCGAGGTGCGGGAGGAGACCGGCTACGACTGCGACATCATCGCCGTCCTCGCCGAGACCACCCATGAGACGGGTCAGGGCACCAAGACCGTCGCCTGGTACGTCATGCGCCCCGTCCCGGAGGGGTCAGGGACACTTCCCGACGACGAGATCGACGAGGTGCGCTGGCTCTCGCCCGAGGAGGCCGCGGCGCTGGTCGACTACGAGAACGACCGGCAGCTCATCGAGCAGGCGCCTTTCGAGCAGCTGCTCGCCGGACGCGGCCCCTTCTAGACCGTCTTGGTGCCGGCCGCCCAGTCGGCGTAGAGCTCTGAGTAGACCCCGCCGGCGGCTACCAGGTCGCCGTGCTTGCCCCGCTCCACGAGACGCCCGCGGTCGAACACCAGAACCTCGTCGGCGGCCTCGGCCGTGGAGAGACGATGGGCGATGGTCACGGAAGTCCGGTGCTGGGTGAGCCGGTTGATCGCCGCCCGCAGCGCAACGTCGAGTGCCGGGTCGACGGCGGACGTCGCCTCGTCGAGCACGAGGAGATCGGGGGATGAGATCCAGGCCCTGGCAAGGGCCACCAGCTGCCGCTCCCCGGCGGACAGGTTGCTCCCCCGCTCGCCGGCCCGCGTGGCCAGGCCCTCGGGGAGACTGTCGACCCAATCGCCCAGCCCGAGCTCGTGGAACGCCGCGTAGATCTCGGCGTCGTCGGCTTCGGGCCTCCCGTAGCGGACGTTGTTGGCGATGGTGTCGTCGAACAGGAACCCTTCCTGGGGCACGAACCCGACCCGGGACCGGAGCTCGGCGAGCCGGACCTTCGAGGCCGGAACGCCACCCAGAAAGACGCGCCCTCTGGTGGGGTCGATGAGACGCACGAGGAGCTTGGCGAAGGTGGTCTTCCCCGAGCCGGTCTCGCCCACGACGGCGACCCGCGCCCCGACCGGGATCTCCACCGTCACGTCGGAGAGCACCTCCGGCCCGTCCGGGTACGAGTAGGAAACCGCCTCGAAGCGGGCGCTGAGACCGCCGGAAGGCAGCGGCTGCGGATCTTCCGGCTCCTGGATCTCGATCTCGCCGTCGAGCACGGTCATGATCCGACGGAGACCGGACGCCGCCGCCTGGGCGAAGTCGAGGGTCTCCACGACCACCTGAAGCGGCTCGATGAGCAGGTTGACCAGGAACAGGAACGCGATCAGCGTCCCCGAGGACATGCCCTGGGCGGTCCCGACCGCGATGCCCGCCGCGATGATGATGGCGGTCAGGGCCCCGGCGAACACCTCGGCGGTGGAGAACAGGGCGTTGCCGAATCGCGCCGTCGTGAACTCGGCCCGGAAGCGACGCTGCAGCGCATCGGCAACCCTGGACTGGGTGCGCTCCTCGGTCCCGTAGGCGCGGATCACCGGGATGGCGGTGATGGCCTCGCTGAGCACCCCCATCGAGGCGCCCACCTCCTCCCGGACCTGGTCGTACTTCCGGGACAGGATTCGCTGGAACCAGCGCATCATCAGCAGGTAGAGGATCACTCCCACCAGGGCGATCAGGGCCAACCGCCACTGATAGAAGACCATGGCGGTGGTGGCCAGGAGGACCTGGCTGGCGGCGATGATCAGCCCGACGCCACCCCATTCCATGAACTCCTGGATCGTTGTGATGTCCGAAGTGACGCGCGCCACGAGGCTGCCCCGCTGCTCGGCCTGGACGTGGAGCACCGACTGCCTCAGGATGTGACGGAAGGTGTGGGCGCGCAGGTCGGAGAGACCGGTCGAGGCCGACCTGACGAGCCGGAGCTGCGCGGCTCGGCCGACCACCACGCCGACGACCAGTGCCAGCAGGGCGAGACCGGCCTTCGCGGCCACGGACCCCATGTCGATCCCCGCGTCCGAGAGCAGGTCTCCGTCGACGATCTGCTGCAGGGTGATCGGTGTGATCACCGTCACCGCCTGCCCGATCATCGCCAGGAACAGGGTGAGACGCAGACCATGGCCGAGCACCGGCGCCTCGGCCAGCGCCCGCCGGATCACCCCCGCGGTCGTGTACTTCTCCTGTTTGTCGCTCACGATGCCTCCTGACGGGCTCGAAGCGCCTCCTGCTCGTAGGCCTGGACCAGCCGGGCATAGCCGGGCACCTTCTGGAGCAGATCCTCGTGGGTGCCGTGGCCGAGGATCCGTCGCTCGTCGAGGAAGAGCACCTCGTCGGCGAGACGGATCGAGGACGGCCGGTAGGCGATCACGACGATCGTGGAGGGAAGGTCGGCGGCCTTGAGCGAGCGCAGGATCTCGGACTCGACCGAAGGATCGACCGCGGATGTCGCGTCGTCCAGGATGAGGAGCCTGGGCTTGCGGATCAGCGCCCGGGCGAGGGCGAGACGCTGGCGCTGACCACCCGACAGGTTGGTCCCCCGCTCCCCGAGCCGGGTGTCGAGGCCGTCGGAGAGCTCGAGGATGAACCCACGCGCCCCGGCGAGCTTGGCCGCCTCCCACACGTCCTCGTCGGTGAAGTCCTCACCGAGGGTGATGTTGTCCCGGACGCTGGCATCGAACAGGAATGCCTCCTGCGACACGTATGCGACCTCGCGGGGAAGCTCCGACCTGGCGAACGTCCGCAGATCGCGACCGTCCAGGGTGATCCTCCCGGTGCTCGGGTCCCAGAGCCGTGCCATGAGGAGGGCGAAGGTGGACTTGCCCGAGGCGGTCGGCCCCACGATCGCCAGAGTCTTGCCCGCCTCGATGTCGAAGCGGACGTTCTCCAGCACCGGTGCGTCGTCGTATGCGAAGTCCACGTCGGACCCGGCGACGGGGGCGGCGCCGTTCTCGGCCGCGGCCGTCAGCGACCCGTATTCGACGAAGTCTTCGGCGTCGAACACCTCCTGCACCCGCTTCCAGCCGGCGAGGCTGCCGGCGAGGTCCCAGAGGACGAAGCCGATCAGCTGAACCGGGAACGCGAGCAGGGCGAGGAGGTAGACGACGGTGACCACGTTGCCCGGCGTGATCTGGCCGACCCCCACCCGGTAGGCGCCGACCACGATCAGGACCAGGGTGATCAACTGGGGCAGGGCCCTGAGGACGACCTGGTAGCGGGTCCAGGTGGAGAGGACGTCGATCAGCTTGTCCCGGAGATGGTCACTGGTCTGGGCGAACCTGTCGGCGACGAAGTCCTCCTTGCCCAGCGACTTGATGGTGAGGGCGCCGTCGAAGCTCTCATGGGCGATCGAGGAGACCTGGCCGCGGACCGCCTGGACCGACTCCCACTGCCCGTAGGTCAGCCAGCTCCCCTTGATGTCGATGGCGATGACGATGGCGAGACCGATCAGCGTCCCGAGGCCGAGCCACGGGTCGAGGATCATGATCAAGGTGACAGTCCCCACCAGCAACAGGGAGACGCCGGTGAAGAACGGGAGCGGGCTGAGCACCCCGGTGCCCTGATCAGTGTCGGAATCGGCCACCGCGAGGAGGTCGCCGATGGCGTGACGGTCGAACCACGACATCCGCAGACGCAATTGGTGGTCGAGCAGCATGTTGCGGAGATCCCTGCGGACCGAGAACTGCAGCCACCCGGCCGCGGTGCGGCGGATGACGATGCCGACGGCCTTGAACAGGGCGACACCCACGATGACGAGGACGCCCGTCTGGAGGAGATCCGGCGGCTCTCCACGGTCGAGGGTGGGGATGATGAGGTTGTCGGTGACCCATCCGATGGCGAACGACGAGGCGATGATCGCCGCGGCGTACATGGACGACCCGGTGACGCCGATGAAGAAGGCCGCCGGATGCATGCGGATCAGGCGCACGACGAGCCGTGCGCCGTCGCGCAGCACGATCCACGGTGTCATCTTGTTGATCTCGGACACGGCAGAGACTCTTCCTGTCGGATGTTGCCGGGAGGGCGGGCCGGGTCGAACCCTCCGGTGGGCGATGATACGGGCGCGCCGTGACGAACCAGAACGAATTACCGCCCGACCGCGCCCCCCTGACCGCGACGCGATCGCCCGCTACCTTGGCCCCGTGAACCTCGAACCACACCAGCTCTACATCGGCAAGGAGGTCGAGAGCGGCGAGCCGCTCGTCTACGACGGCGACGACCTCACCACCCACGGAGTGATCGTCGGCATGACCGGCTCCGGCAAGACCGGTCTCGGCATCGGGCTCATCGAGGAGGCCCTGCTCAACGGCATCCCCTGTCTGGTCATCGACCCCAAGGGGGACATGGGCAACCTGTCGCTCGTGTTCCCCGAGCTGCAGGGCCCGGACTTCGAGCCGTGGATCGACCCTGCCGAGGCATCCAAGGCGAACAAGACCGTAGCGGAGCTCGCCGCCGAGACCGCCGCCATGTGGAAGGGCGGCCTGGAGGGAGACGGGATCGACAGCGACCGTCTGCGGCGCCTCAGTGAGGAGGCCCGTGTGACGGTCTACACCCCGGGCTCGGCCGCTGGTGTGGGGCTCAACGTGCTGGGCTCGATGAAGGCACCTGCCCTGTCATGGGACGACGCCGCCGAGGTGATCCAGGACGAGATCCGCTCGCTGATCTCGTCGATCCTCACCCTGGCCGGCATCGGCTCGGACCCGGTCTCCGGTCCCGAGCACATTCTCCTGTCCACGATCGTCGAGACCATGTGGCGTCAGGGGACCGACCTCGACCTGGCGACACTGGTCGGGCAGATCCCCGACCCGCCGGTCCGCAAGCTGGGCGTGTTCGACCTCGACACCTTCATCTCGAGGGACGAACGGATGAAGCTCGCCCTCAAGCTCAACGGTCTGCTGGCATCCCCGTCGTTCAACTCCTGGCTGACCGGGGTGCCGCTGGACATCGAGATGATGCTCGGTGGCGACGGGCCCACCCGGGCGGCGGTCGTCTATCTCACCCACCTCAGCGACGAGGAGCGCCAGTTCCTGGTCACCCTTCTCCTCTCCAAGATGGTGACGTGGATCCGGAGCCAGCCGGGGACCAGCCGTCTCCGCGCCCTGATCTACATGGACGAGATGTACGGCTTCGCCCCGCCCACGGCCAACCCTCCGTCGAAGACGCCGATCCTCACCATCCTGAAGCAGGCCCGGGCCCACGGCGTCGGAATGGTCGTGAGCACCCAGAACCCGGTTGACCTGGACTACAAGGCAATGTCCAACGCCGGCACCTGGATGATCGGCCGGCTTCAGACCGAGAACGACAAGAAGCGGATCCTCGAGGGTCTCGATGCGGCAGCAGGTGGCGCCGATCTCGCCGAGCTCTCCAGGCTCATCTCCGGTCTCGGCAAGCGTCAGTTCGTCCTCCACACGACGAAGGGGAAGCCGCCGACGGTGTTCAGCACCCGATGGGCCATGTCGTACCTGGCGGGCCCGCTCACCCGCGACCAGGTGTCGCGGCTGATGGACGAGGCCAAGGTGACCGCCCGGCCGGCGACCGAGCAGGCCACTGCCGCGACCGCTCCCCCGCCCGGCGTCGACACACCGGGGAGCGGGCCGATGGTCGACGACGACCTGGTCCCCGTGGCGCCCCCGGTCGCCGAGGGCGTGCCGGTCACCTATCTCGACCCGGCCGCCCCGTGGTCGGGGGAGGTGGGCACCATCGCCGGCGGGACCGTCTACGAGGCGGCGGTGGCTGCACGGGTCGGTCTCCTCTACGACGACACGGCGGCCGACATCGAGCACCGCGAGGAGTACGAGGCGGTGATCTACCCGCTGACCAGAACGCTCGACACGGAGGCGGTGCGGTCCGTCGACCACGACGATCGGGACTTCAAGGCCGAGGCGCCGTCGGGCATCAGCTACCGGCTCCCCGCGGTGGACCTCTCGGCGGCATCGTTCTGGAAGGGGCTCAACACCGCATTGAAGGACCACCTGGTCTCGAACCGTCCCATCACGGTCTACCGGAACCCGGGGCTGAAGCTCTACTCCCGGGTCGGGGAGACCGAGGAAGAGTTCACGGAGAGGTGCAGGGAGGCGGCACAGGAGGCCGCCGATGCCGCCATCGCCAAGCTCAAGGACAAGTACGCCACCCGGATCTCACGGGTGCGCGACCAGCTGGAGGCGGCGCGGGTGCGGATGCTCACCGCCGAGCAGGAGCTGAGCGCATCGAAGCAGGGAGAGCTGATCTCCGTCGCCGGCGACGTCCTCGGGACACTCCTCGGCGGGCGGAAGCGCTCCAACCCGCTGAGCCAGGTGGCATCCCGCCGGGCGGCCACCCAGAAGGCGAAAGCCAGGGCCGAGGCGGAGGCGACCAAGATGAGCGGCAAGCAGCGCGAGCTCGAGGAGCTCGAGGCCGACCTCGCCGAGGAGATCACCGAGCTCACGAACGAGCAGCTGGCTCTGGCCGATCAGATCGAGACGGTGTCGATCCCCCTCGAGAAGACCGACATCGAGGTCCGCGACCTCAGGCTGGTCTGGGTGCCCGTCGGCTGATCAGGGCCAGACGGCGAGGATGATCGAGACCATCGTGAACGCGATCAGCCCGTTCAACCCGTTGATCACCCAGTAGAGCCGGCCCTTGGTCTCGTACATCTGCGTGATGGCGGAGCTGATCAATGCGAAGGCGACACCGAGTGCCAGACCCAGGACGATGCCCTCCTCGAGGGTGTCGACGCCGATCGCCTCCACCAGCAGGGCGATGACGATCGTGGTCACCAGGTAGCCGACGACGGTCGGGATCAGGAAGGTCACCAGACCGGGTGTCTCCTCCCTGTCGGTCTCCGTGTCGACCCTGGCCGCCCGCGCCCAGGCGCCGCTGAGGGGAGGCACGGAGTACCAGACGGCGCTGAACCCGAACCACGCCAGGGTGGCAACGGCTATCGCCGCCCAGTTCAACTGGGAGAAGAAATCGGTGATCATGTGCGCTCCTCTGTCAGACCGTGTCGACAAGCGACTTGAGCAGGTCGCGAAGCGAGACGACCCCGAGGAGCCTTCCCTCGTCGTCGACCACCGGGAGGTGGCGATAACCCGACTCGGCAATCCACGCCGCCGCGTCCCAGACATCGAGGTCCGGGTCGAAGGTGTCGGGCTCGACGCCCATGACGTCGGACACCGTCGCCGTCTCCAGGTCCATCCCCCGGGCGACGGCGTTCCTCAGGTCCCGCTCGGTGACGAGACCGAGAAGCGTCGTGCCTTCGACGACGGCCAGAGATCCCAGGTCGGAGTCGGCCATGGCCACGGCCGCTTCGCTGAGGGTGGTGTCGGGCCCGCATGAGAACGGACCGCTCCCGACCAAGTCGCCCAGTCGCATGACGGGCAGCGTACTCGTTGGGCCGAAGGCCCGTACTCAGGTACCTGGTCGGGATACCAGGTACCGGGTACGCGAGCGCAGCTCGCCTAGACGAGATCGGCTTCGCGGATGCCGAAGGACGGGTGACGGAGACGGCACAGCGCCAGCTTCTCCAGCTGACGGATCCGCTCCCGCGTGAGGTTGAACTCGTCCCCGATCTCCTCGAGTGTGCGGGGGACGCCGTCGTAGAAGCCGTAGCGGAGGGCGAGGATCCGTCCCTCGCGCTCGGGGAGACGCTCGATGGACTGACGGAGGGAGTTGGCGACGTCCATCTCCTCGGTGAGCTGAACCGGGTCGGCGGCATCCTCGTCCTCGATGAAGTCACCGAGCTGGGCGCCGTCCTCGCCGATCGGCTGCTCGAGCGAGACCGTGTCGGCGACGCTCAACGCCAGCTCCACCTTGTCCACGGTGACACCCGCCTCCTCGGCGATCTCGTCGGGGCGGGGGTCGCGGCCCAGTTCCGCCTTGAGCGATGCCTGGGCGGCGCGAACCGCGGCGAGCGTGTCGTGGAGATGGACCGGGATGCGCACGGTGCGGGACTTGTCGGCGATGGCGCGGGTGATGGCCTGGCGGATCCACCAGGTGGCGTAGGTGGAGAACTTGAAGCCCTTGCGCCAGTCGAACTTCTCGACGGCGCGGATCAGACCCAGGTTGCCCTCCTGGATCAGGTCGAGGAAGTCGATCCCCGAGGTGTTGGCGTAACGGCGGGCGTTGGCGACCACCAGACGAAGGTTGGCCGTGAGGAAGTCGTCCTTGGCCTGCGCACCCCGGCGGGCCTGGCGACGGAGCTCCATCTCCTCGCGCTTGTTGGAGAAGTCGCCCTTCTCGAGCCGCTCCGCGGCCTCCTCACCGGCCTCGATCTTCTGCGCCAGCTCGACCTCCTGCTCCGCCGTGAGCAGGTCGTACTCGCCGATCGCAGTCAGGTACTGAGAGACGAGATCGGTAGTGAGACGACCCCGCTCGTCGGTCAGCTTCGACTGAAGCCGAACCCGGCGAGGCTTGTCTGATCGGTCGAAACGCGCATCAGTCGCCATAGATAAATCCAAGTCCTCCGCAGGCAGTGGTGATATCGGGCGTGAGCCCGGGAACCCCAAATATACGCATCAGGCTCCGTTTGTGAACCCCCCAATTTTCCCGCTCTCGGCCCGCTATCACACGAAAAATCTCAGATGCGGGGCTCGGGAGGCGGAGAATGCACCCCGACGAGGCTCCCCCTGACCGACCGTATGTCGGCCCACGAGTCGATCGCCAGACCCACCACGGCGACCGTCGCGGTGCGCATCTCGACCGGCTCGCCGGTGAGATGGGCCACCAGACTCCCCCAGGTGGGCTGATGGCCAACGATCATCAGACGATCGACCTCGGGGGCCAGCGAAAGCGTGGTGATCACGTCCTCCACCGATGTCTGGTAGAGCCCGGGCTCGACCTCCAGCCGGGCATCCCAGCCTCCGGCGTCGATCGCCTGCTCGGCGGTGCTGCGGGCCCTGAGAGCCGATGACGAGATGACCAGACGGGGGACCAGATCGAGGTCGGCGAGCAGCCGGCCGATCCGGCGAGCCGCGACCACGCCTTCGTCATCGAGCGGGCGGTCGTGATCGCTCTGGTGCGGTGCCGCCCTGGCGTGGCGCATCACGAGAAGCGTCCTCATCACTGTTCGAGAGTAGGCGGTGAGGGGTTAGGTTTGGGCGGTGGCCAACCGTCTCGCCGGATCGACGTCCCCGTACCTCCTGCAACACAAGGACAACCCGGTGGACTGGTGGGAGTGGGGGCCCGAGGCCTTCGAGGAGGCCCGATCCCGCGACGTGCCCGTCCTGCTCAGCGTCGGCTACGCCTCGTGCCACTGGTGCCACGTGATGGCGCACGAGTCGTTCGAGGACGAGGCCACGGCCGAGTTGATGAATCGCCACTTCGTGAACATCAAGGTCGACCGGGAGGAACGACCCGACGTCGACGCCGTCTACATGGAGTCCGTGCAGGCGATGACCGGCCGCGGCGGCTGGCCGATGACGGTCTTCCTGGACCATGACGGGCGCCCGTTCTTCGCCGGCACCTACTTCCCGCCGACGCCCCGCCATGGGATGCCATCGTTCACCCAACTCCTCCAGGCAATCGTGGAGGCCTGGGAAGGAAGCCGGGCCGACGTCGAGGAGCAGGCTCGCCGGGTCGTGGAAGCGGTCTCGGCGACGATCCCCGCTGGCGACCTGCCCGGGGAGGACCGGCTGGAACGGGCATACGAGGCCATCAGCGCGGTGTTCGACCGGATCAACGGTGGCTTCGGAGGGGCGCCCAAGTTCCCCCAGCAGCCGGTCATCGAGTTCCTGCTCCGGATCCGGGAGCGGGATTGGGCCGACGACGCCGACCGCATGCTCACCCAGACGCTCATGGAGATGGCCTGGGGCGGGATCCACGACCAGATCGGCGGCGGCTTCTCGAGATACTCGGTGGACGACCAGTGGCTGGTGCCCCACTTCGAGAAGATGCTCTACGACAACGCCCAGTTGGCGCGCCTGTACCTGTGGGCCGGCATCGAGCTGGAGCGCCCCGACTTCATCGACGTGTCGCGTTCGACACTCGATTACATGACGCGAGACCTGCGCCATCCCGAGGGCGGCTTCTTCTCCGCCGAGGACGCCGACTCCGAAGGCGTGGAGGGCAAGTTCTACGTCTGGACTCCCGACGAGATCCTGGAGGTCCTCGGCGACCGCGCCGACGAGGTCATCGCCTATTACGGCGTCACGGACTGGGGAAACTTCGAGGGCTCCAACGTCCTCAGCCGGATCGGAACGCCTCCCGACGACCTCGCCGAGCTCAACCGCGCCCTCCTCGACGCCCGATCGCGCCGCGTGCGCCCCCAACTCGACGACAAGGTGGTCACCTCGTGGCACGGGATGGCGATCAGGGCGTTCGCCGAGGCCGGCCGCGCCCTCGACGACACGGCGCTGCTCGATGTCGCCGTCGAGTCGGGACGGTTCGCTCTTCGGGAGCTCCACCAGGACGGACGGCTGGTCCGCTCATGGCGAGACGGCCGCGTCTCCGGGCCGGGCTTCCTCGACGACCACGCCTCCCTGGCCCTCGCCTTCTTCTCCCTCTTCTCCGCCACGGGCGACGAGGCCTGGTACGGGCATGCGATGGACCTGATCGGCGAGCTCGACCGGTTCGCCCGCCCGGAAGGCGGTTTCTTCTCGACGCCCGACGACGGCCCGGAGCTGTTGAAGCGGCCCTTCGACCTGACCGACAACCCGCACCCGTCGGGGAATGCCATGGCCGCAGAGGCCCTGTTCCTCGCCTCGTTGTACACGGGCGACCCGTCGTTGCGAGATCGCGCCGGGAACGCCGTGGCGGCCATCGGCGCGGTGGTGGAGCGGGCACCGACCATGGTCGCCCACCATCTCTCCGTGGCCGATGCGATGTCGCGCTCCCTGGAGCTGGCCATCGTCGGGGAGGGATGGGAAGACCTGGCGGCGGTCCACTACCGGCGGTTCCGTCCTCATGTGGCCCTTGCACCGGCGGAGACACCCACCGACGCCGTACCCCTCCTCGCCGACCGGCCGGCTTCAGCCGACGGGTCGGCTCGGGCGTTCGTCTGCCGGGACTTCGTCTGCGAGTTGCCGGTCACCGATCCGGCGGCACTCGCCAACCAGCTCTGATCAGTCCCCGACCGGCTCCGGGGCCGCGGCGCGCGCCGGCAGGGTCAGGGCCCGGGCCGACAGCCACACGAAGGTGATCCACACCAGATCTGCCAGTGCCAGGTGCAGGAGCTGTGTCCAGAGGGGGACGCCCAGCATCACGTTGACGACACCGCTGATGGCGAGGAGGCCGACCAGGAGCGGCACCGACCCGAGCAACTTCCTCGAGCCCGGATCACGGCTCACCACGAACCACGCCAGGGCGAGCAGGCCGAGGGCCAGGATGGGATGGACCACCCGGAGCGTGGTCAGGAAGTGCTCCTCGCCCGAGAGATCGCCGCCCTTGGGGAAGAGGGTGTCGGCGAGCGCAGTCACGGCGCCGGTGGCGGCGAGGGCGACGAGACCGATGCCGGCACCGGTGACCCAACGGCGGATCGTCGACGCGGCCTCGCTCCAGCGGAGCCTCGGTCCGCCTCCGATCCAGAACACGGTGAGGGTCAGCACCGCGAGGAGGAACAGGGTGTTGACCAGGTGGAGGGGAACGGCCACCACCCGGGCGGTGGAGTCGTCGTGGGCCACCCACTCGGCGAGCACGATCATCGCCCCGATCAGGGCCTCGCCCACGATGGCGATCATCGAGAGGCCCGCCCCGAGCCGGGCCGGGTGTCCCTTCTGCGTGACGCGCCAGACGAGGACCACGAGCACGAGAACGAGGACGAGGGCGACGCCGCTCACCGCCCGGTGGCTGTACTCGATCGCCGTGTCACCCTCCAGCGGGGGAACGAAGGTGCCGTGGCACCCCGGCCAGGAGCGTCCGCATCCGGCGCCGCTCCCGGTCGCCCTCACCACGGCGCCCAGCAGGATGACCACGACGTTGAAGACGAGGACGAACCATGCGTAACGGGTCAGTGACCGGGGGAGCATGTCCCTGCGAGATTACGGAACGGCCACCGGGAAGCGAAAGACGCGGCACCGGTCCGGGTGTCTTGCTCATGCTTCGCACGGGGGACTTATCGTTGGCTCCGTGATCCATGACTCCGTGATAGATCTGATCGGCGGCACTCCCCTCGTCCGCCTCTCCCGGTTCCACCCACCGGGGAACCTCGTGGCCAAGATGGAGATGCTCAATCCGGGCGGCTCGGTCAAGGACCGGATCGCCATCGCGATGATCGAGCAAGCGGAAAAGGACGGGCTTCTCCGCCCCGGGGGCACCATTGTCGAGCCGACCTCCGGCAACACCGGCGTAGGCCTGGCGATCGTGGGGGCGGTGCGCGGCTACCGCGTCATCTGCACCGTCCCCGACAAGGTGTCCAAGGAGAAACAGGACCTCCTCAAGGCGTACGGCGTGGAGGTGATAGTCACCCCGACCGAGCTCCTCCCGGAGCATCCGGATTCCTACTACGGGGTGGCCCGGCGCATCGCCTCGGAGATCGACGGTGCGTTCCATCCGAACCAGTACTCGAACATGGCCAACCCGCAGGCGCACTTCGAGACCACGGGCCCGGAGATATGGGAGCAGACCGACGGGGCCATCGACGTCTATGTGGCCGGGGTGGGGACCGGTGGCACCATCACCGGGGCGGCGAAGTACCTGAAATCGAAGAACCCGGGCATCCAGGTCGTCGGAGCGGATCCCGAAGGGTCGATCTACACGGCGGGCGCAGACGGCGACATCCATCAGTACCTGGTCGAGGGGGTCGGCGAGGACTTCTACCCGGAGACCGTCGATCTCGACATCATCGACAGGTTCATCGAGGTGACCGACGCCGAGTCGTTCCGGGCCGGCCGTGAGCTGGCCCGGACCGAGGGCATCCTCACCGGGGGCTCAGGCGGGATGGCGGTCCACGCCGCCCGGGTCGTGGCGGCCGAGGACCCCGGGAAGCTGGTGGTGGTCATCGTGCCCGACTCGGGACGCGGGTACCTGTCCAAGATGTTCGACGACAACTGGATGACCGAGCACGGCTTCGAGCTGTGACGCGGCAGGGCCCCGTCGAGACGGGGCCCTGCCGGTTGATTGGGACCCCTATCGCTCTCCTGTGAGACACAGGCCACGGGTGGACGAATCCCGTGGTGATAGGAGTTCGGTGGTCCGGCTTGTAGTCGCCACCATCCCCGAGGGGGAGCGGCGCAAGAAGCGGTCGCCGCTCAGCGGCCGGCCACCTCCAGAGTCCTCAAACTTTCACACAACTTGGGACCACCTCCTTTCTCTGGTGCTCACAGTCTGGCACGGACGCGCCGATGCGGAGCGGGATTTTCAGAGACGAAGGAGAGAGAACAGGTCGTCCCACCAACGACCGAGGGCTTCGAGACCATTGCCCACCGCCCACATCATGCCGATGGCCAGGACCGCAAGGCCCACGATCGAGGCCAGTGTCCTGACTTGATAGAACTGCCTCTGATTGGCGTCTTCGATGTAGGACGCCTCCCGCACGAGGACCGGGGTCATCGTGGCGGTGGTCGTCGGCTCGGGGATGGGTCGCGGGGGCGCGGGGCGGGGCACCGCATGCAAACGCCGTGGGGGCGGTGGCGGTTCCTCGCCGTCGTCCCCGGCCGCCTGCTCCCTCCACTCTTCCTCGAACGACGCCGCCACCTCCTCAACCGTGGGACTGGTCTCGACTTCGGCCGTCCCGTCCGGGGAGATGGAAGCCAGAGCCTGTTCCAGGGTCGGGGTGGTCTCGAGAGCGGGGCCTGCGGGTCGCTCGACGCCGGCTCTTTCGAACAGGAGTGCCTCGTCGACTCCGAGAATCGCAGCCAGGGTGGTGAGGACGGCAGGGTCTCGCGGGATCGAGCGTTCGGCCTCCCAGGAGCGGATCGTGCCCGGCGACCGCCCAACCAGTTCGGCGAGACGCGTCTGGCTGAGGCCGAGTTTGGTGCGGCGGTAGCGGACGGTGCGGCCAAAGCTCTGACGGGCCATTGCGCGACAAAGCCTACGAGCGTTGCGCTCGTAGGCTCTGTACTTGGCGCCCTGTTCCGGGTGCCTGGACCCCGAACCGGGCTACTGCTTGACGGCGGCGAACTCGAACTCGAGGGTCACCTTCTCGGAGACCAGGACGCCACCCGCCTCGATGGCGAGGTTCCAACTCACGCCCCAGTCCTTGCGGTTGATGACCGTGGAGCCCTCGAACCCGACCCGGGTGTTGCCCCACGGGTCCTGGCCGGCGCCGAGATAGGTGACGTCGAAAGTCACCGGCTTGGTGACGCCGCGGACGGTGAGGTCACCGGTGACCTTCCACTCCTCGGGGCCACCCTCGATCTTCGTGGTCTTGAACGAGATCGTGGGGAACTCGTCCATCGCCAGGAAGTCGTTGGAGCGGATGTGGTTGTCCCGATCCGCATTGCGGGTGTCGATGCTCTTCGCCTGGATGACGATCTCACCTGACGAGTTGGCGGGGTTGTCGCCGTCGATGACGAGCTTGCCCTCGAACTCGGTGAACTGCCCGCGGACCTTGGTGACCATGGCGTGACGGGCGACAAACCCGACGCGGCTGTGGCCGGCGTCGATCACGTACTCGCCCGTGAGTTGGCCGAGATCGAGACCCTGCACTTCTGTCGTCATGACCTTCGTTCCTTCCTCTTCTTGGTTGACGTATCAACAAGTATGCCAGCAGAAAGATGATATGTCAACTAGATCCCGATCCGCTCGTTAGACTCTCGAGGGTGGACACCAAGGTCGACATCAACAGCGATCAGCGCGCGGCCTGGCGCGGCTTCCAGCGCATGGCCGTGGGCCTCGCCTCGCGTCTCAACCAGCGCCTGGTCGGCGACGCCGGCCTGTCTCTGTCCGACTACGAGGTCCTGACCGCCCTCGTCAACACCGAGGACGGCATCCTCCGCGCCTTCGAGTTGGGGGCCGAGGTGCAGTGGGAGAAGAGTCGTCTGTCCCATCATCTCAAGCGCATGGAAAACCGGGGCCTCGTCTCCCGGCAGGTGTGCGAGAGCGACGGGCGCGGCCTCTGGGTATCCATCACCGCTGTCGGCCGCGAGGCGTGGCGGCGCGCCTCGGTGGCCCACGACGCCCTGCTCGACGACCTCGTGTTCAGCCGTCTCGAAGACGATCAGCTCGATCAACTGACCACGATCTCCGACGCGGTGCTCGACGGTCTCGGCGACCCGCTCTGCGCCGACTGACCGCCCTTCCCGAAAAGGACCAAAGACTCTCTGTTCCCCATGCCATCCCTGGATATGGTTCACCCAACGTTTCGAAAGGACGTGACATGAAGAGGTGGGCCTGGATAGCCACCATCGTTTTCGGGGTCGTGCTGGTGCTGGGTGCCATCGGCACCTGGGTGATGGTGTCCACGACCCTGTCCAATCAGAAGATCACGGTCGCCGAGGACGCAGACTGTCTCGCCGGCGCCCGGGTGCGAGGACCGCTCAGTGCGTACTGCCAGGCACGGGTCATCGAGAAGCACACTCTCGACATCACCGACGGCCTGACGTATGCCGAACTGGACCGGGACGACCCGAGACGTCAGACGGCCATGAACTCCTCGTTCCTCCAGGCGTCGCTGTTCACCTCGGTGCTCGCGTTCGGCGTTTCGGGCCTGGCGGCCCTGGCCGGTGTCCTGTTCGTGCTCATCGGCCTCGGGATGAAGGACGTCGCCGAGAAGTCCGGAGAGCTGGAGCGAGCCGCCTCGCCCTGAGGCTTCGCCAACCCCTCCTCCATCGTGTCCGCCGGCCACCAGGGCCGGCGGACACGCGTTAGCGTCCTGGCATGGGCCAGGTCATCTCGGTGCAACCCGCGGCGGTCGGGGACGTTGCCATATTCACCCTGGATCGGTCCCTGACCGGACAGGACGCTCGCATCTTCGACGAGCGCCCACCCGGCGAGGAGGACCCGGTCGAGCGTCTGGCACACCGGCTCTTCTCCGATCCTGCCGTCACCCATGTGCAGGTCCTCTCCAACGTGGTGACGGTTTCCCGCGAAGGCGGGTGGGAGATCGGCCCGCTCAATGCGGCCCGGGACACGATCGCCACGATGTTCGTCCACTACGGGGCTCGTGACCCCGAGGAGCTCAGGGCGGAGCACTACAACGCCACGATCACCCACATTCGCGTGCACAACCCCGACCTCTGGATCCTCAAGGTGCGACCGGACGAGCCGCCGCAGGGATTCCAGCCCGGGCAGTACACGACCCTGGGGCTCGGTTACTGGGAGCCCCGATCCGACGACGCTCCCGAGGAGTTCGACCCGAAGAAGCACGACCGAATGGCGCTCCGCTCCTACTCGGTCTCGTCCTCGATCATCGACGAGAAGGGCAGTCTCGTTCGACCCGACGGGCCCGAGGTCGAGTTCTACATCGTGAAGGTGAGACCCGGCCAGGTGGAGATCCCCGCGCTCACGCCACGTCTGTTCTTGAAGGGCGAGGGCGACCGCATCTACATGGGCCGCAAGTTCGCCGGCCGCTACACGCTCGAAGGCGTCGGCCCCGACGACAACGTCGTCTTCCTCAGCACCGGGACGGGCGAGGCCCCGCAGAACGCCATGACCGCAGAGCTACTCCGTCGCGGCCACCAGGGCCGAATCCTCAACGTGGTCTGCGTCCGATACCTCCGGGACCTCGGCTACGCCCACATCCACCCCGAGGTGGCGGCGAAATGGCCCAACTACCGGTACCACCTCTTCGCCACCCGCGAACCGGTCGACGGC
>Ga0209075_1002380_pt1 | contig 16629 bp, 14 predicted proteins | sample Stecom2011_FD_187523 | JGI IMG/M metagenome (GOLD analysis project Ga0209075, IMG submission 187523) | Agricultural soil microbial communities from Utah to study Nitrogen management - Steer compost 2011 (SPAdes) (version 2) | ecosystem: Environmental > Terrestrial > Soil > Agricultural land...
TGGCTCTCGGCTACCTCTGGCTGGCCCTGGGGGCCGGCGTTACCGGGGCACACCTGCTTGCTGGACGTTCAATAGCGCCAGCCCTGCACCTGATCACCGTTGGCGCCCTGGGCACCTTGTCTGGCAGCGTCATGCTGAGGCTGGCCTGGCAACGGGCATGCCGTACCTTCCCCCCAGCCTGGCAGGTACTGGCGCTGGCGGGTGCCATGGCACTCGCCGCCATCAGCCGCTATCTCACCGGCGACGCGCCCTATGGTCACCCGGTTTTGCTGTGGCTGGCCAGCGGCGTCTGGGCCCTGGCTTTTTCCGGTTTGGCTTATCAGTTACTGATGCTATTCCAACGCAGTAAACACAAGGCAAACCACGCCTGACAAGGCCTGGAAATGATTGGCTACCTCTACTGCACCAATTGCCTCCTGGCCTACCACCGATGAAGTACTACCACCCCAACCCTCTGTTTTTAATGCATTTACAGAAGACCCAAACATCATCAATACAGGGGCAATTTTCGAAGCACTCGCGCGGCATATTTTCCCTGACATTTATCAAGAATGGTCCCACGCCTTCGTTTGCACAATAGGCGCATCGCCCGTAAACCACGACGACCGTGGCTCCGGCATGTTGTCACCAAGGAGCAAACACCATGGCAAAAACCAACGCAGACATTGAACACTGGGATGTCGAAAACGAGGAATTCTGGGAACGGGAAGGCAAGAAAGTCGCCTCCCGTAACCTGTGGATCTCCATTCCCAGCCTTTTGATGGGCTTCGCCATCTGGCTGATGTGGGGCATGATCACCACGCAGATGGCCAACCTGGGCTTTTCATTCTCCACCGATCAGCTTTTCCAGTTAACGGCAGTGGCCGGTCTTGCAGGGGCTACCCTGCGTATTCCCGCCTCATTCATGATCAAGATCGCCGGCGGCCGTAACACCATCTTCCTGACCACCGCATTGCTGATGATTCCGGCTTTCGGTACCGGTGTCGCCCTGATGAACCCGGACACTCCGTTCATCGTCTTCCAGGCGCTAGCACTGCTATCCGGCATTGGTGGCGGTAACTTTGCCTGCTCCATGAGCAACATCAGCTCGTTTTACCCGAAGAGCAAGCAAGGCTATGGCCTGGGCATGAATGCCGGCCTGGGTAACTTCGGCGTAACCACTATGCAAATCCTGATTCCACTGGTAATGACGGTTGGCGTCTTCGGAGCCCTCGCCGGCGGCCCACTGGAACTTCAAAGCGCCAGCGGCACCCTGATCGGCCGTATTGAGGCAGGTACCGAAACCTGGATTCAGAACGCGGGCTTCATCTGGCTGGTCTTCCTGATCCCGCTCGCCTTTGCCGGCTGGTTTGGCATGAACAACCTGAAAGTCGTCACACCGAATCCCGGCTCACCCATTTCAGCGTTCGGCAAGATTCTCGGGTTGTATGGCGTTGGTATCCTGACGTCCATCGTTGGCGTCTGGGCACTGTCCATCATGAGCATGTGGGTCGCCTTGCCTCTAACCATCGTCCTCACTGTTGTGCTTCTGCGTCTGATCCCGGGTGACATCAAACCCAACATCAAAAACCAGTTTGCCATTTTCAGCAACAAGCACACCTGGTCCATGACCGTGCTGTACATCCTGACCTTCGGCTCATTCATCGGCTTCTCAGCGGCCTTACCGCTGTCGATCAGCATTATTTTCGGCAACATGATGGAAGTGGCGGCCGACGGCACGGTTACCCGGGTAAGTAATCCTGACGGTCCCAGCGCCCTGACCTGGGCCTGGATGGGCCCCTTTGTTGGCGCTTTGATTCGCCCGGTTGGCGGCTGGATTTCTGACAAGATGGGCGGTTCTATTGTTACCCAGATCATCTCTGTGATCATGGTGGTCGCGTCCATTGCTACCGGCTATGTGATGATGCTGGCTTACAACTCAACGGATCCCAACGCTTACTTCCCGCTATTTCTGGGCCTGTTCATTCTGCTGTTTGCCGCCTCCGGCATCGGTAATGGTTCTACCTTCCGCAGCATTGGCTTTATCTTCAATCAGCAGCAGAAAGGCCCGGTTCTGGGCTGGACCTCAGCGGTTGCCGCCTACGGTGCGTTCATCGCTCCGATTGTAATGGGTCAGCAAATCAAGGCCGGCACACCCGAAGTCGCCATGTACGGTTTCGCCGTGTTCTATGCCGTATGCCTGGTGGTGAACTGGTGGTTCTACCTGCGCAAGAACGCCTACATCAAGAACCCGTAATTGCACCAATCAAAGCGTTAGACCTCTGCTTGCCGGCCCCACAAGGGCCGGCTTTTTTTGTGCCCAGACATCCTGTCGTCAAGCTCTGGCACCGGGGTCAACAACGCCCACCTGAAGCCTCTGAGGAGCGCCGGCAGAATCGCAAAACCGCCCCCTACCACCCCTACACACCTCAAAAACACACGACCAGCGCAGTCGCAACCGCTCTCTGGGAACCATGGCAGACCATCACCACATCCAGTCCATCCAACCGCTGATCAAGATGCAGGGTCGCTCGAAAAAACCCGAGCATCCGTTTATCACAAGCACAAAAAAAGCCCGCCAGGATTGCTCCGTGGCGGGCTTGGCTTGCTCCAGTTTTAAGGCGTTACTTTGCCCCAAGCAGTGCCGCTCTCTGGCGCTCTTCCTCTTCAATCTGAAGGTCCACAGAAGACACATGGTACTCATCAGAAAACGCGCTCTCAGGCTCCTTCAGCCAGAGGATACACAGCACCCAGCTGATGAACGCCCCGGCAGAGATAATGAAGAAGAACTGAGACGGTGTCACGAAGGTGAAGATGGTCAGGTAGACCACCGCCCCAACGTTACCGTAGGCCCCGGCCATACCAGAAATCTGCCCCGTCAGCCTGCGTTTGATGGACGGAATGATGCCGAAGGTGGCCCCTTCTGCACCCTGCACGAAGAAGGAGGTGAAGACGGTAATGCCAACGGCAATGATCAGCGGCCAGTTGGAGTTGAGCAGCCCCATCAGGGCAAAGCCCAGGCCAATACCGAACATATAGCTGAGCATGACAAACCGGCGGTTGCCCATCCGGTCAGACACCAGGCCACCCATCGGGCGCGCCAGCAGGTTTACGAAGGCAAAGGACGCGGCAATCAGGCCGGCAGCGGTAGCGCTCAGGCTCCAGGTTTCCTCAAAGAACATCGGCAGCATAGAGACCACCGCCAGCTCGGCACCGAAGTTGGCGAAGTAGGTACTGTTCAGGGCAGCCACACTGCTGAACGGGTACTTGTCGTCTTCCGGCACACCCTTTTTAAGGATTGGAATGTTCACCCGCAGAATCTGGATAATCTGGTAACAGACAATCAGGAAAATCGCCGCGTAGCAAATGGCAGCGCCCATGGGGCTCAGGTAGCCCAGGTTCTGGATGCGCCAGACCAGGATGGCCAGCACGCCAATCAGCGGAATGGTCCACAGGATGAGTTTGACCAGGTCACCCCAGCTGCTCACTTCCATGGCAGACGCCTTGCGGGGCTTGCGGTGCACAGTGCCTTCCGGGCCGTCAGTAATGGCGAACCAGTACCATACGCCGTAACCGGCCATCACGATGGCGCTCTGGGCAATCGCCCAGCGCCAGCCGTCATCACCACCGTACATGGTGATGGCAATGGTTGGCAGCGTCATCGCGGCAGCCGCAGAGCCGAAGTTACCCCAGCCGGCGTAAAAGCCTTCGGCAAAGCCGATGTCTTTAGGCTTGAACCACATGGCGGTCATGTGGATGCCCACCACGAAGCTGGCACCAATGGAGCTCAGCACCAGACGGCTCACCAGCAGCTGGGTCATGGTGTTACCGAAGGCAAACACCAGGGCAGGAATGGCCATCAACACCATCAGCACCGAGAACACCCGGCGGGGCCCAAAGCGGTCCAGCGCCATGCCGACGATGATCCGGGCCGGAATCGTCAACGCGACGTTACAGATGGCAAACAGGCGCAGGTCGTCTTTGGTCAGCCAGTCAACGCTCTTGAGCATGCTGGATGCCAGGGGCGCCATGTTGAACCAGACGTAAAAGGTAATGAAGAAAGCAATCCAGGTCAGGTGCAGGGCCCTGATCTCCGGATTACGGACGCGGAATACGTCAGCGACTTTCATTTTAAGCCTCCGGGCTTACAACAAGGGGAAACAGAATCCCGGCCACCTTAGCGGCTGGGCAGAATCAGGAGCGGGCACTGGACACGGCGAGCCAGGAAGGAGCTGACGCTGCCGAAGGTCATGTAGTCCAGTTCGTCCACGAAATAGGTCAGGGAGCGGGCGATAAAGCCGCCGTCGGGTTCATGGCTATGGCGGGCCAGTACCAGCATATCGGGCCGTACTTTTTTCTCGGCGGCGAACAGCAGCATCTTGCGGGCATCGCCATCCAGCAGCATGGTTTCCGCTTCCACGCCCTGGTTCTGGCATACTTCCAGGGCCTCCTTGAGATGGCCCTTGAGCTCACTGACCTCTTCCTGGAACAGGTCTTCATTGTTGGACGTGATATCCCGGGGATTTTCTGCCACAGCCACCAGGGTCAGCCTGGGCGACAATGCACGGAACATGGTGATGGTCTGGGCCAGGGCTAACCTGGCATTTCTGGAACCATCGTAGGCAATCATGATGTTCATGGGGTTCTCCGAGGCATTTGCTGCCGGTTCCACCTGGCAGGACGTTGACTTTAATCAGCATTACCCCACAGCGCGGGCGCGCCATAATTGATGTAGATCAAGCCGCCACCCGCGTACCCCACCAGAGAAATCCCGAAGCTATCCCCGTCCTTGCAATAGCCCCTGAACGCCTACCACCACTGCACCCAGCAGGAGGTACCTCCAATGCACCAGAAGCAAAACCGGCGTTTTTGATATGGTTTACCTGAAGCCATTTACCCTGTTCGAGAGCGGCCATGACCACCACTCCGACACCCAAAGACCAGTACCGGGCGCTGGGTTTATCCACCTTTGCGTTCACCCTCTGCTTTGCGGTCTGGACCATCTTCTCCATCATCGGCATCCGTATCAGCGAAGAGCTGGGCCTGACTGACACCCAGCTTGGCCTGCTGATGGCGACCCCGATTCTGACCGGCTCTATCAGCCGTCTTTTTCTGGGCATCTGGACAGACCGTTACGGTGGGCGCTGGGTATTCGGCATTTTGATGCTGACAACAGCAGCCTGTGTTTACCTGCTCACCTTTGCCACCACCTACCCGATGATGCTGCTCGGCGCCTTGGGCGTGGGCCTCGCCGGCGGCGCGTTTATCGTGGGGGTTGCCTACACCGCTGCCTGGTTCGAGCCCTCCAGGCAGGGCACAGCACTGGGTATTTTCGGGGCGGGCAACGTGGGGTCTGCGGTCACCAATTTTGGTGCGCCTTTCCTGCTGGTTGCCTTCGGCTGGGAAAAAACCGCCCAGATCTACGCCCTGGTGCTGGCGCTGATGGGTGTTTTCTTTATTGTGTTCGCGAAAACCGACCCACTGGCACAAGCACGGGCCAACGCCGAGCAAAAATCCTTTGCCGAGCAGATGGCGCCATTGAAAGAGCTCAGGGTCTGGCGCTTCGCGCTCTACTATTTCTTTGTTTTTGGCGCCTTTGTCGCCCTGGCGCTCTGGTTGCCCCATTACCTGATCGGCGTTTATGGGCTGAATATCCAGACCGCCGGCATGATCGCCGCCATGTACACGGTACCCGCCTCCCTGTTCCGCATTCTTGGCGGCTGGCTGTCTGATCGCTATGGTGCCCGCAGGGTGATGTACTGGACCTTCATTGCCTCGGTGGTCTGCACCTTCCTGCTCAGCTATCCGCCAACGGAATACGTTATCCACGGCATCGACGGCGACATCCGCTTCAGTTTCGAGATCACTCTGGCGGTGTTCGTTGTGCTGACCTTTGTGCTCGGTTTCTTCATGTCTTTAGGCAAGGCGGCTGTGTATAAACACATTCCGGTGTACTACCCTATGCACGTTGGCGCGGTTGGTGGCGTGGTCGGTATGATAGGCGGGATTGGCGGCTTCCTGCTGCCGCTGGCGTTCGGTGTGTTGAACGACATAACCGGCATCTGGCAGAGCAGTTTCATGCTGATGTTCATCATTGTCGCAACAGCCCTGGCCTGGATGCACTATGCCATCCGCAAGGCCGAGAGGGCCGAGTGGGCCGCCCATGAAGAACGCACAGACCTGCCGGAACTGGCGTCGCCGCAACTGTTCTACCCACTCAGCCGGCAGCACCAGGAAACACCTCTGGTGAAGCCGCCACAGCAGCCCTGACAACGAGAGACCTTACCCATGGCCAAGTGGCTGGTAAAAACGGAACCTTCAGAATGCAGTATTGACGACTTTGCTGCCAAGTCCGGCGGCAGCATTCCGTGGGATGGCGTTCGGAACTACCAGGCACGCAATTTCATGGCACAGATGGCAGAAGGTGATGAGGTGTTTATCTATCACTCCAGCTGCAAGCACATTGGCATTGCCGGCATCGTCACCGTGACCCGCAACGCCTACCCGGACCCCAGCCAGTTTGATTCGGAATCGCCCTATCACGACAGCAAAAGCACGCCGGAAAAACCCCGCTGGCAGGCGGTGGATATGGCCTTTGAGCGCAAACTACCGCGCCTGATCCCACTGGATGAACTGAAAGCCCTGCCGGGGCTCGACAACCTGCCGCTGGTGAAGAAAGGCAGCAGATTGTCGGTCATGCCGGTCAGTGATGAGGAGTGGCAGATCATTCTGCAACAGGTGGCGTAGCCACCTGTTGCTTTGAATGGCCGTTCCTCACTCGTCGTGAGGAATTGGGTCTGGGCTTCTGTCCCAGCCCACCAATGCCAGGGTAGCCACAACACCCAGAAGCAGGCCTTGCCAGGGCTCGAAGAACGCCAGGGCCGCGCCAATCAGCACTACGGTACCCCGTGAGGCGTTATCCCTCGGGATCGACATGGCAATGTAAGCGCAGGCGAAGCCGGTGAGCACCAGCGTCAGCGACAGCGCCACACCCAACAGGGGCTTGAGCCCGGTGAGCAGGGGCAACAGGAAGTAGATAAACGGCAGCCCCATCAGGTAATAAGACGCCAGCCCACTGTGCAGGCTGTTCATGGACTTGGGGCCCTGCTTCCATCGCTGTACAACGATAACGTGCACCCCGGTCCACACAGCACCCTGAGTCGGGAAGAACGGCGCCACAATGCCCATAATGGCGTTGCGAATCGACAGGGAGAAGTGAGTACGGTTGAGGTTAATGTCAATGTGCTCGTCCTTGCGGACTTTCAGGCCTTCCCGCAGCACTTCGTTCCCGGTGACCAGGTCACCGAACAGGATGATGTAGGCAATCAGGGCCAGCGGAATACTCTGGATGATCATCTCTTGTGACGGCCAGCCATTCACCAGCGGCGAGGCCTTGGCCAGTGCCTCTCCCAAAGGCGGCACCACAAAGCCCCACTGGATATCAAAGCTCACCTCACCCACCAGCGGCCCGATAATCGCGGCTGCCAGAAAGCCCGGCAACAGCCCCAGCGCACCCAGGATGAAGAAGAACCGGCTTCGCGCTTTGAGTTTCTGCATCGGCACCGAGAAAGTGAAAATCAGACAGATGGCGCAGGCCAGACCCGTCGCAATCGGCTGCTCCAGAAGGAAACGTTCGGCATCATCCACGAACACCCGTTTGAGTGCGGCTATCGACGCACCCAGAATAATGCCTGCTTTCAGGGTATCCGGCAGCCAGATGATGAATCGCCGACCCAACCCGGTAATGCCCAGCATCAAAACCAGGGTGGCAAACACCAGGCTCAGCGCGGTCATGGCTTGAAACCGGCTGACCGGGTCGTCGTAGCCACCAATCACAAATGCAAGAATTAACGGCAAGGCAGGCGTAATCCAACCGCCGGCGTAGGGTTCGCCGAAAACGATGACTGCCGAAGCAATCAAGGAAGCGTGAATCATGGAAAGCGCAACCGCCTCCTCAAAACTCAAACCGAAGAAGGCTGTCATCACCGGTATCAAAGCCAGGCCGGTCGCCGCAGAGACAAAGAGCCCCTGCAGAAACTCCGACCAGCATAACCGGGTATGGTAGAACGGCACGCGGAAGGTAAACGGGCCCCAGCGCCAGCCGGCTAACTCAGGTCTTTCTGCCATGGGAAGTCACTCTCTTGTATTTGTTGTGAGTCACCTGATTATGGAAACCCTTTCCTCATAGCACGAATGAATAATTCTGATCATGTGAAATAAGCACTGTTTATAAAATGCACGCATCCCCCCACAGGCCATTGCTGATCAACATCCAGGCTACCCAATACCCTCTCAGCGCTTTAGAATCCGGCTCCTCGCGAATTTTCTGGAGCCTTTGTCTGCCATGTCGTCCGAACTAAGTACTGTTTCCGGTTTTGAACAACTGCGCCGCATTGAGTCCAGCAAACTCTTTCAGGGCGCGGTTATTGCCATCATTATTCTTTCAGCGCTGACCATTGGCGCCAAAACCTACGATGTCCCACCACTGGTGGAGCGAAGCCTGAGCGTGCTGGACAACGCCATCACGCTGTTCTTCCTGGTGGAGATCCTGTTCCGCTTTGGTGTCTGTCAGAACAAGAAACGCTTCCTGTTCGATGGCTGGAACCTGTTTGATACCCTGGTGGTGATCGGCAGCCTGATTCCGCTGGATAACGCCGAAGCGGTGCTGCTGGGCCGCCTGCTACGAGTGTTCCGGGTGCTGCGACTGGTTTCAGTGGTGCCTGAGCTGCGCTTTTTGATCAATTCTTTGCTCAAAGCCATCCCCCGCATGGGCTACATCGCCCTGCTGATGTTCATCATCTTTTACATCTATGCGGCCATGGGCTCCATGTTCTTTGCCGATATTGACGAGTTCCTGTGGGGGGATGTGTCCATTGCCATGCTAACCCTGTTCCGGGTAGCCACCTTTGAAGACTGGACAGACGTGATGTACGACACCATGGAGGTGTATCCATTAAGCTGGATTTACTACCTCACCTTCATATTCCTGACGGCGTTTGTGTTTCTGAACATGATGATCGGGGCAATACTGGAAGTGATGGGCGAAGAACAGAACGCCAAGGAAGCCGAAAAAGCCCATGACGAGCGAGACGAGATCGCCCGCCAGCTCCAGGCTGTTCAACAACAGCTCCAGGAACTGACCAGGCAGATCAGCGAGAGGAAATAAGGCGTTTTAGCCGAAGAACGGTTTGGCCATGGCCAGGTGAAGAATGGCGAGCACCTGGGCCAGGGCCAGAATAGAAGCGACAATCCGCACCGGTTTGGCCACGGTGGTTTTCAGAGCAAACACCCCGGCAATAATGTAACCAATCAGCAGCACGATCTTGGCAATCAGCCAGCCCGGCATGGCGTGGATGTAACCGACCACAAACAACAGGGAGATGGCAGACACCAGCAAAATGGTGTCGTTTATGTGCGGAATGAAACGCAACGGAGTTTGACGCCAGCCCGGTCGACCCGCCGCATCAAGAACCAACCGCAGGGCGAACAGAATAATCGTCAGGTAGGCGGTGGCCATGTGCAGCATCTTCAGCAATACGTAGGCACTCATAGAACATTCCTTTCCTAATCAAAATGATGCCCGCATTGTACGCAAAATACCCCCAAGCAGGTATGGTTTCTCAACCTCATCACCTTTAACATATACTGCATATACATGTATTTGGGAGATTAGTTATGCAGTCCATTCCAGCCTCTCCTGAGCGCGCCTCCGCCAGCGTCAGCCAGCTCTTCAGTTACCCGTTCCGGATTTTCTTTCTGTCTATGACCGTACTGGCCATTGTCGCCATCCCCCTTTGGGTGCTGGAAGTGACCGGTACGGTACGACTGCCCTTGGCTATGCCCGGCCTGTTCTGGCATCAGCATGAAATGCTGTTCGGTTTCCTGTCTGCGGCTATCGCGGGCTTTCTGCTGACGGCGGTATGTGTCTGGACCCAAACCGAACGCACCCATGGCTCACTGCTGGTGGGTCTCTGGGGCGTCTGGCTGGCTGGCCGCTTGCTCCTGGCCTTTGGCGGCAACCTGCCGGAGTGGCTGGTGCAGGGCGTTAACCTCTCCTTCCTGCCACTGGTGATGATCGATGCCGGCTGGCGCGTATGGAAAGCCCGGCAGAAACGGCAGGTGATGATTCTGGTAGTACTGGGACTGCTCTGGCTGATGCAGATCGGCTTTGTGACCCGGCTGGATATGGCCTTCAGCTATGGCGCGCTGATCATGGCCATGGCCCTGATCAGTATTATAGGCGGGCGCATCACACCAGCCTTTTCCGCCGGCTGGCTGCGCCAGAGAGGAGGCAACGCCGAGGCCGTCAAAATGATTCCGGCCCTGGATATGGCGGCGGTGTTCTCCATGATCCTGCTGATGGCCTCACTGATTACCGGGTGGCAAACGGTAACCGCCATGCTGGCGGTGGTGGCTGCCGTGCTGATGCTGGTTCGCCTGGCAAACTGGAAAGGCTGGCTGGTGCGCAGTGAACCCTTGCTGTGGATATTGCACCTGTCCATTCTCTGGGTACCGGTGGCCTTGCTGTTACTCGCCGGTTCTTTGCTGGCCGGCTGGCCAAGCAATGCCTGGACCCACGCCGCGGGTACCGGCGCCGTTGGCTGCCTGATTCTGGGCGTGATCGCCCGGGTCTCCCTGGGTCACACCGGCCGCCCACTGATCTTGCCCAAAGGTATGGTTCTGGCTTTTGTGGCGGTTCAACTGGCGGCGGTTATTCGAGTTATCACGGCTTTTGACGTCATTCCCTGGCACCCCGGCATCGGCACCAGCACCGCGCTGTGGGTGATCGCCTACGCTATCTTCCTGGTTCGCTACACCGGTGTACTGGCCAGCCCCAGAGCCGACGGCCGAGAGGGGTAAATAGATTCAAACCTGGCCCGCGCCCGGCGGAAACGGTCCGCCGGGAAATGTATGCTGATGCCTTCCAGGGCGGCCATCAGCATTTCCATGTGGGCATCCCACCCGGCACAGGCAATGGGCACCAACTCATCATCCGGCAGCAGCAGGGTCAATGTCAGACGCGTGCCCTCTCCCTCCGGCTCAAGGCGCCATTCCAGCGGCCGCTCCGGTGCATCGCCGGCGCTCCAGGAGTAGGCCAGCAATCGGTTTGGCTCGCAGGCGGTAATCTCACAGTCAATGGGGGTGCCACTGTTACCGAAATCCAGCTGCACACGGCCACCAGGTTTCGCTTCCAATACACCCGGCGCCAGCCATTGGGCCAGGCAGACAGAGTCCGTCAGCATTCTCCAGACTGCTTCCGGCGAGTGGTCAAGAGCCCGCACAAGCGTGGCAGTAACCCGGCCGTTCACCTGTGCCAATTGGCCGTCAATGGTTTCCTGATCCATCCTGTCATCTCCTTAATAAGCCCGTTTTCCTGAAACCAGGCTATCAACTGAAAGCAAAACCCATAGGCGCGACCAAAGTAGCAAGCCTCCCGTGCGAGCACCTTGATGACCATCAAAACAGGATTTCTGCGAACTATTTCCGAACTATGGGGAACTTCACGCCGGCTATCATCCACTAAAGGTCAATAGCTCTTCTGGCGATAAGCGCTAAAGTAGAAGAAATGATTCTGCAACAGAGACACAGGCAATATGTATCCTGATCACTTTGACAAAGAAGACCTGATCCGCTGCGGTCACGGCGAACTGTTCCCGGGCGATATGCGCCTGCCCATCGATGAAATGCTGATGGTAGACCGCATCACCCATATTGCGGCAGACGACGGTGAATTCGGTAAAGGCAGCCTGGTGGCCGAACTGGACATCAACCCGGACCTCTGGTTCTTCAAAGTGCATTTTCAGGGCGACCCGGTGATGCCCGGCTGCCTGGGCCTGGATGCCATGTGGCAGCTGGTGGGTTTCTTTCTGGCCTGGACCGGTGGCGAAGGCAAAGGCCGCGCCCTGGGTGCCGGCGAAGTGAAATTCTTTGGCCAGGTGTTACCGACCAACAAAAAGGTTACTTACCGCCTGGACATCAAACGCCTCATCCGCCGTAAGCTGACTATGGCAATTGCGGATGCCCGTATGGAAGTCGACGGCCGGGAAATCTACACCGCCAAAGACCTTCGGGTTGGCCTGTTCACATCTACTGATGACTTTTAGGAGTTAGCACGATGCGTCGCGTTGTTGTAACCGGCATGGGGATTGTCTCCAGCCTCGGAACCAACCAGAAAGAAGTAGCCCAGTCCCTTCGGGAATCCCGCTCCGGCATCGCCTTCAGTGAGGAAGCCAGAGACAATGGTCTGCGAAGCCACGTTGCGGGCAAGATCGACCTGAACCTGTCGGAACTGATTGACCGCAAGATCTGGCGCTTCATGTCGCCGGCGGCTGGCTACTGCTACCTGTCAGCAAAAGAAGCCATCGAACAGGCAGGCCTGACCGAAGAACAGATTCGTGCCAACAGCACCGGTGCGGTATTTGGTACTGGCGGCGCCTCCACCGTGGAGCTTCTGGACGCCATCGACACCCATCGCGACAAAGGCATTCGCCGGGTAGGCCCTTATCGGGTGCCCCGCACCATGGGTAGCGCGATCAACGCCTCCATTACCACAGCGTTCGGTATTACCGGCATCAACTACGGCATCACCTCTGCCTGCGCCACCAGTGCCCACTGCATTGGCCACGCGGCAGACCAGATCGCCCTGGGCCGCCAGGAAGTGATGCTCGCTGGTGGTGGTGAAGACATCCACTGGACCCTGAGCCTGATGTTCGACGCCATGGGCGCACTGTCCACCAAGTACAACGACACTCCGGAACAAGCCTCCCGCACCTACGATGCGGACCGTGACGGCTTTGTTATTTCCGGCGGTGGCGGTGCGCTGGTACTGGAATCCCTGGAGCACGCAGAAGCCCGCGGCGCCACCATCCTGGCGGAACTGGTTGGCTTTGGTGCCACCTCAGACGGCGCCGATATGGTCGCCCCGAGCGGTGAAGGTGCAGTTCGCTGCATGAAACAGGCAATGGCGCAGGCTGGCGGCGAGATCAAATACATCAACACCCACGGCACCAGCACCCCGGCCGGTGACATCACCGAGCTGAAAGCCCTCAAGGACACCTTTGGCGACAAGATTCCGCCACTGAGCTCCACCAAACCCCTGTGTGGCCATGCCCTGGGTGCCGCTGGCGTGCACGAAGCCATCTACACCCTGATCATGCAACGGGAAGGCTTTATTGCCCCGTCTGCCAACATCCAGAACCTGGACGAAGGCGCCGAAGGCTACCCCATCGTTCGGGAACGCCAGGACAACCAGAACCTGGACCTGGTGATGAGCAACAGCTTCGGCTTTGGCGGCACCAACGCCACCCTGATCTTCAAGAAAGTCTGATCAGGACAACCTGAGCGAGCGGTATTCAGCCGGCGGAGTGCCCATCCAGCGCTTGAACGCCCGGCTGAATGCGCTGAGTTCCGAGAAACCAAGCTGTTCGGCAATCTCTACCAGCGGCTTGGTTTTATCTTTCATGTAGGTAATGGCCTGCTCACGGCGAACCTGCTCCAGCAACGACGCAAACGTCAGCCCCTCTTGCCGCAGCTTCTTGTGCAACGTATAGCGGCTCATATTCAGCTGCCCTGCCACCGTCTCCACGCCCACCTTACCACGCGCCAACTGAAGCCGGATCAGCACACTGACCCGATTACTCAACGAACGCTTTGAAACCTCAGGCCTCAGAGGCTCCGATGCCATGCCAATTCCTCCTGCCATAGTGCTTTTATCCATTCTTAAAGGTTGTCAGCGTACACATGTTAGCCGAGATGAATCAATAAGACCTTTGAGCAAGATCAATGGTAATACCCTCAGTTTAGGGCACAATTCGCATTTTTCATGATGCCCTTCCTGCAACCACCGATTACCAGAACCGCCCGGAGACCCCATGACCACCCCGGAACTGCTCGCGCCCGCCGGCACCCCCGAACACCTTGAAACCGCTTTCGCCTACGGCGCCGATGCCGTGTATGCCGGCCAGCCAAGGTACTCGCTGAGAGTAAGGAACAACAGTTTCAAAGACGTTTCAGCCCTCGGCGCCGGCATCGAGCGGGCCCACGAACTGGGCAAACAGTTCTACCTTGTCTCCAACATAGCACCCCACAACGACAAAGTGCGCAGCTACCTGCGAGACCTCGCGCCAGTGCTGGAGCACAAACCAGATGCCCTGATCATGTCTGACCCTGGCCTGATCATGCTGGTACGGGAACACTGGCCCGACCAACCGATTCACCTCTCAGTGCAGGCCAACGCCGTAAACTGGGCCACCGTTGAGTTCTGGCGCCGCCAGGGCATCAACCGGGTCATCCTGTCCCGGGAACTGGCCCTGAACGAAATCCGCGAAATCCGCGAAAAAGTCCCCGAAATGGAACTGGAAGTATTCGTACACGGCGCGCTGTGCATGGCCTACTCCGGCCGCTGCCTGCTGTCCGGCTACATGAACCACCGCGACGCCAACCAGGGCGCCTGCACCAACGCCTGCCGCTGGAACTACAAACCGGTGCAACACAGCCACGACCAGACCGGCGACCTGATCGCCACCTCCGCCGACGCCGTGGAAACCTTCGAGCCGAAAGAAATCCTCCTCGAAGAACCCAACCGCCCCGGCGGCTTCATCCCCGCGTACGAGGATGAACACGGCACCTACATCATGAACTCCAAAGACCTCCGCGCCGTCCAGCACGTCGCCGAACTGGTCAACATGGGCGTCCACTCCCTGAAAATCGAAGGCCGAACCAAAAGCACCTACTACGTTGCCCGCACCACCCAGGTCTACCGCCAGGCTATCAACGACGCCCTCGCCGGCAAACCCTTCGACATGCACATGATGAACGAACTCGAAGCCCTCTCGAACCGCGGCTACACCGAAGGCTTCCTCCGCCGCCACGTACCCCAGGAATACCAGACCTACGAACAGGGCTCCTCCCACCTCGGCACCCAGCAGGTCGTAGGCACCATTACCGATGCGGATGACCGATGGCTCACCATCGACGTCAAAAACAAATTCGCGCCCGGCGACCAACTCGAACTCATCACCCCATCCGGCAACCTGCGCTTCAGCGCCAACACCATGGAAAACCGCCACGGCGAAGCCATGGACTACGCCCCGGGCAGCGGTCACATCGTTAAAATCCCCAGGCCGGAGAGCTTGCCGGAGAAGCTGGATTTCACCTATCTGACAAAGATTTTCCCAGAGAACACAGCAGGTTAAACCACCCCCAGGACCATCTTGAGGCGGCGTCCCTCAGCGGCCAGCACAATACACGCGGAGTCGGGCGGGTAGGGCCTCCCAAAACCTTGCGGAGCCAGGGATGGCGGAGCAGAGCGTACAAGGACGTATTCACAGCGTGTTTTGGGAGGCCCTACCCGCCCGACGCCCTGCACCATAAAAGCAGGCCAGGAGCGCCACTCTCCAGCACCAAAGTCGATCAAGGCAATAACCGCCACCTTAGTGCCCCGAAGCCCGATTAAGGTATAATCCCTACACAACCGATTTAATACCTGACTAAATTACTCTGGTATTGTATAATCGCTCGCCAGACGCAACGGGAAAACGGCCAAAAAAGCCCACCCCGTCATCCAAAAACCGATTGCAGGGCGTACTCAAGGACACGAGCGACCACTGCAACGCCAGCAAACAGATGACATCCGCCGACACCACCCAGCCAAAGGTATGCTCGGCGAAACACAGGGCACCATGCCCCAGATGAGAGAATTACGGAGCGACGATCATGGCGACCACCGACAAAGAGGTGAAAGAGCTGATCAAACGGGAATACGAGTACGGATTCGTCACTGAAATCGAATCCGATACCTTCGAACCCGGCCTCAATGAAGATGTAATCCGCCGCCTGTCTGAAATCAAACAGGAACCGGAATTCATGCTCGAATGGCGCCTGAAAGCCTATCGTCGCTGGCTGGAAATGGACGAGCCGGAGTGGGCCCACGTAGATTTCCCGAAAGTGGACTACGATTCCATCTCCTATTATTCCGCGCCCAAGAAAAAAGAAGACATGCCCCAGAGTCTGGACGAAGTCGATCCGGAGCTGCTGCGCACCTACGAAAAGCTGGGCATCCCCCTGCACGAGCGGGCCAAGCTGGCCGGCGTTGCGGTTGATGCCGTCTTCGATTCCGTCTCGGTCGCCACCACCTTCAAAGAACCGCTGGAAAAAGCCGGCGTGATCTTCTGCCCCATCTCCGAGGCGGTGCAGAAATACCCGGAGCTGGTTAAGAAATACCTGGGCAGCGTCGTCCCGGCCGGCGACAACTACTTCGCCGCCCTCAACTCCGCCGTGTTCTCCGATGGCTCCTTCGTGTACATCCCGAAGGGTGTTCGCTGCCCCATGGAACTGTCCACCTACTTCCGCATCAACGCGGCCAACACCGGCCAGTTCGAGCGCACCCTGATCATTGCTGAAGAAGGCAGCTACGTAAGCTACCTGGAAGGCTGTACCGCCCCCATGCGGGACGAAAACCAGCTGCACGCAGCCGTGGTGGAACTGGTCGCCCTGGACGACGCCCAGATCAAATACTCCACGGTACAGAACTGGTACCCGGGCGACGAGAACGGCAAAGGCGGCATCTACAACTTCGTCACCAAGCGCGGCGCCTGCATCGGCAAGAACTCCAAGATCTCCTGGACCCAGGTAGAAACCGGCTCAGCCATC
>Ga0209075_1002383_pt1 | contig 16624 bp, 16 predicted proteins | sample Stecom2011_FD_187523 | JGI IMG/M metagenome (GOLD analysis project Ga0209075, IMG submission 187523) | Agricultural soil microbial communities from Utah to study Nitrogen management - Steer compost 2011 (SPAdes) (version 2) | ecosystem: Environmental > Terrestrial > Soil > Agricultural land...
GGACAAGTAAGTGCAGCTCTCTCTAAAATAGTTTTAGTTTTTTCGTCTGCATTGAGTTTCATGTCAAATTCGACAATTATTTTAGAAATCATACGAGGTTCAGGCTTCATGATTTTGGTAACCAAAGCTGTCGAGCCCTCAAAGTTGATGTCCATAGAGTTTGCCTTTATTCCCATAATTGTCAGCATACATGTAGCTAAAGAATTGGCTACCATATCTGTCGGAGAAAACGCTTCTCCTTTTCCGTTGTTATCGGTTGGTGCGTCTGTTATAATTTCGCTTCCTGATTGTAAATGGACAGACTTGGTTCTTAAATCTCCTGTGTAAGTTACTTTTGAGGTCATTACTTGGCTTCTTTGATGGTTAGGTCTTTATCGTAATATAAGATATATGCTCCGGTGTTATAATAACCTCCTTGTGGAGATTTAACATAGATAAACTTGCTTTCTTGTTGTTGGGTCGCAACTTTTTCTGCGGTTTCTTCAAAGTCGCTATTTTGTGAAAGTCGCAGCAAAACATCATACGTAACATCATAGCCTTTAATAGCCGGAACGTTTGGCAAAACCTTGTTTAAAGCTCTATATTGCGTATAGAAATCACTTAATTGTTCAGTTGTAGATTCGTTTAAAGAAGAAGGGTAATGCAAGTTTAGGTTGGCTAAGGCTTGAGATCTGATTTCGTGAGACTCAAAAGCATCATTTTTGTCCAGAGTAACTAATACTATATTGTAAGTTTCTTGTAATTTTGATAACTTATTTACGGTATTAAGCACCATAGAAGTAGATTCAGTCTCTAGAATTACGTAATTTGTTTGGTCTGTATCTAATAAGGCGTTTAGGCTTTCGGGTATAATTTCTCCTTTTTCGTTAAGACTAACAAAACGAACACCATTATAATTTTGACTGATAAAATCTTTTGAGCTTGCTTTTTTAGGGTCAACAATAGCGATAGTGTTTTGATTTTTTTCTTGAAGATACTTCAGCATTAGTTTTTTAGTGATTTCATACGAAGGGGTAGCTAAGTACAAATTTTTGTAAGAAGCGATTCCTTCTGTAGAAAGCGGTGAGACTACTAGAACTCCTTTAGACTCTAAGGCCGCAGCAGTTTTTTCTGCATGAGACTGAAAAAAAGGTCCTATAACCAAATCTACATTCGAAAAATCATGAGTTTTAATCAAGTGCTCAACCGATGAAGTATTGGAGTTTATTTCTTCAGAGTCATAAATAGTAATATTGAAGTTTCCTCCCATTTTTTTTATCTCTTCGATGGCCATCATCATACCCGAATAAAAATCGACGGTTATATTTAAAAAACGGTCTGTTTTAAAAGACTCCTGAGCATTTGCTATTCTGGACGCTCTAAAAGGAAGCATTATAACTACTTCTTTTTTGTCTGTATTGTTTATTTTTAATTTCTTAAACTCTTTGTTTTCGAGTGTTTTAAATAAAAAGTCGGAATTCAGCTCTTCGTTGTTTTCTGCTTTTTTAATAGCTATTCTCAGAGTATCTCCAGCCTTTAATCCCTCTTTGAGCTGTGGATTTTGTAAAATAAGTTCTTCTTCTGAAACTCCGTATTTTTGTATCAGAGCAAATTTAGTTTCTTTGGGTTGTACTACATGAACAATCTTGTCGTGTTGCATTATAGTACTAGTGTTTTCTGCTTTTTTGCCTGTAGGAATCAAGAGTTCCGTACCTGGTTGCAATCCATTTTCGAGTATTTCTTTGTTTGCATCCTGTATGGCTTGAATAGTGATTCCGTATTTTTGTGCAATTCCAAAAAGAGTTTCTTTAGATTCCACAAGATGATAGGTCCCTTTTGTTTTTGCAAACTTGGCGTTTTTGGGGTTGACAGGAATAATAAGAACTTCGCCTAACTTTATTCCGTTTTTAGCCTCCTTGTTTAGGGTGTAAATGTCATGTACGGTTACGTTATATTTTCTTGCTAAGCTCGTAACAGTATCGTCTTTTACTATTGTGTGACGAATGTAATTTTGTGCAAAAACTCCAACAGATGCCATCAAAAACAGCATCGAAAAAACTATTTTCTTCATATTTTTATTTTATCATTTTTGCACTACTGCAAAAACTATTCCCATTCTATAGTTGCAGGTGGTTTTGAACTTATATCATATACTACTCGATTCACTCCCTTGACTTTATTGATTATTTCGTTTGATATTTTCATTAAGAACTCATACGGAAGATGTACCCAATCTGCAGTCATTCCGTCTGTGGATTCTACAGCTCTGAGTGCAACTACTTTTTCGTATGTGCGTTCGTCTCCCATAACACCTACGCTATTTATAGGCAACAGGATTGCTCCTGCTTGCCATACTTTATCATACAGACCGTTTTCTTTTAATCCATTGATAAAAATAGCATCTACTTCTTGCAAAATTCGAACTTTTTCATGAGTGATATCCCCTAAGATTCTAATAGCCAGTCCCGGACCAGGGAATGGATGTCTTCCGAGAAGTTCATCGTCAATTTCGAGTGCTTTTCCGACTCTGCGAACTTCGTCTTTGAATAACATTCGTAAAGGTTCTACGATTTTGAGCTTCATAAAGTCGGGAAGTCCTCCTACGTTGTGATGTGATTTAATAGTGGCTGAGGGTCCTTTTACCGAAACCGATTCAATAACATCCGGATATATTGTGCCTTGAGCGAGCCATTTTACATCTTCTATTTGATGCGCTTCATCATCAAATACCTCAATAAAGACTCTTCCTATAGTTTTGCGCTTGGTTTCTGGATCATCAATTCCTGCTAATTGCGACATAAATCGTTCTGAGGCATCTACGCCTTTAACGTTTAGTCCCATTCCTTTGTATTGGTTCAAAACGTTTTCGAACTCGTTTTTACGCAAAAGTCCGTTGTTGACAAATATGCAATACAGGTTTTCTCCTATGGCTTTGTTTAAAAGCACAGCTGCCACAGTAGAATCTACTCCTCCAGAGAGTCCTAAAACAACTTTGTCATTTTGTAATTTTTCTTTTAACTCTTTTACGGTGCTTTCTACGAAAGAGTCTGAAGTCCAAATTTGTGGAACTTCAGCAATTTTTACTAAAAAATTTTCCAGCATTTTTTTGCCATCCGTAGAATGGTAAACTTCCGGGTGAAATTGAATAGCATAAGTGTTTTCGCCTTCAATTCTGTAAGCGGCATTTTCAACATCTTTAGTCGAGGCCAAACGGATTCCTCCTGTTGGAAGTTGTTTAATGGTATCCGAATGACTCATCCAAACTTGGCTTCCTGTATGTATTCCTTCAAAAAAGGCTTCATCTTGTTTTAGGTACGAGAGGTTGGCCCTTCCGTATTCTCTGATGTTAGAAGGAGCTACTTCGCCTCCTGAAAAATGAGCTAAGTATTGTGCACCGTAACAAACGGCCAAAAGTGGTTTTTTTCCTCTAATCTCGCTTAAATCCGGATGAGGAGCATCTTCAGCTCTTACTGAAAAAGGACTTCCGGACAAGATAACCGCTTTGTATGAGGTTAAATCTTTAGGAGGATTATTATACGGAAAAATTTCGCAGAAAATATTTAATTCTCTGACTCTGCGGGCAATAAGCTGTGTGTATTGTGACCCGAAATCTAAAATAAGTACGTTGTGTTGCATGGGTGCAAAAATAGGAATTTTGTTTAAAATTTTTAGACTAAATTGTAAAGATTTAGTCTAAAAAACAACTTTAGCAACTCGGTACACTTTTTGACTAAAGGATATTAAATTTCTGTTTTTGCAGAAAGATTTCTAAATTTACAAAGTCTAAAAAAAACATAATGACTAAATCCTATATTTCCTTTATCTTCTTTTTAGCGGTAATGGCTTTTGGCTATTCGCAAGTTGAAGAAGAAGTTGCTCCTCCTTTTAATATCAAAACGGCTTCATTTGTTCAGAATGGTCAGAATGTCGTCCCCTTTTTTAGGTTGGGAGAACGTTTTCAATTTAGATTTGACGATTTATATGCTTCAGAGCAAGATTATACTTATACGATTACACATTGCGATTATAATTGGGAGCCATCATCTCTTTCTAAAAACGAATACATACAAGGATTTGATAATGTAAGGATTCAAGATTATCAAAATTCTCAAAATACACTTCAAGGCTATTCACATTATTTGCTTGCAATTCCGAATTCTCAAACCCAGCAAATAAAGTTATCCGGTAATTATATTCTTAAAATTTTTAATAGCCATAACGAACTTGTTTTATCTAGACGTTTTATAATGTACGAAAATATAGTAGGAGTTCCTGTAGAAATTAAACGCTCCAGAAATATCGAAAACATAAATCATATGCACAATATAGATTTTTCGATTAAGCCCGGAAACCTGATTCTGCAGAATCCTAACCAAAATATACGAGTAGCTTTATTGCAAAACGGTGTGTGGAAAACGGCTATCAAAAACATAAAACCCCAATACAACATAGGTACTGATTTGATATATAAGTATGATAAAGAAACAAGTTTTTATGCTTCTAACGAGTATTTATACTTAGAGACCAAAGATATTCGAGCCGCAAATAATACAGTTTATAAAATCACCTCAGGCGAAATTTATATGACTTATTTATACCCTAATCAGGAAAGATCAACCGAACCTTATACTTATTTTCCGGATGTGAACGGTAATTTTGTCCCATCGGTAATTTTAAGAAATAACCCGAACATAGAAGCAGATTACACTTGGGTGTTCTTTACTCTAAGAGCACCTAATTATTTCGGAAACGACAATGTTTATATAAATGGGATGTTTAATAATTATGCATTGACGGACGAATACAAAATGGATTACGACCCGAATGAAGGCATTTATAGCAAGGCATTGCTTATAAAACAAGGATTTACCAATTACCAATATGTTTTGGCTAATAACAAACAACAAATAAATCAAAAAGACGCTATTGACGGCAATTTTTATCAAACCGAAAATGATTATTATGTCTTGGTTTATTATAAAGGGACTACAGACCGATATGATAGAATTATCGGAATTGGAAAAGCAAACTCTGTTGATATTACCAACTAAATACACAAGTTATACTATTAAATAAGGGAGTTTTGCTCCCTTATTTTTTTTCAACCCCATTTTCTACGGTTCTTTTGTTGAATTTCACCCCACAGTACGCGCTGTTTCTACATAAAATCTTCTTTTTTTAAAGGCAAATTCTACTGGCATAGTAGTTGAAAATATGTCTTGCGAAATTGCTTGAAGCTCTAGTTTGCTATTGCAGAAGGATTGGAGCTAATAAGATCAAGCGTTACGTATATTTTTTAAATATCAGCCTTAAGAAGATGAAAAGATTAAACCAAAAAATCAATCAAACAGGGGTAGAAGCACCCTTTCAAAAAGTTTATCAATCAAAATTTATGGAGAGTAAACTGGGCAAACGCATTAATGAACTAATGCTAAAACGCTCTGACTTGCTATTGCTTTCAGCTACATTTTTATTGATGTTCGGAGCGATGTATGTAGTATATCAGCTACAACCGTATTTTTACCAAGTTCACCTCGAACGTATGCAAACTACTTGGGGACCTATTGTTATGACTATTACTTTAGTCTTGTTAGCAATCAAGATTTGTTTTTTATTGTATATATTATATTTGTTTGTTAACTATCGTTCTGTAAAGTCTGTATCGGATCAAGAGTTGCCAGAAGTTACGGTTATTGTTCCTGCTTATAACGAAGGAGAACTGGTTTACAAAACTTTGATGAGTTTGGCAAATAGTGATTATCCTTCCGAAAAAATCCAAATTATTTCGGTTGATGACGGGAGTAAAGATGACACTTGGTATTGGATGCAAAAAGCCAAAATGGATTTAGGCGATAAACTTTCGATTTATCAACAGCCTAAAAATAAAGGAAAAAGACATGCTTTATATTTAGGGTTTGAATTGGCAAAAGGCGATGTTTTTGTTACGGTTGACAGCGATTCGATTGTAAAACAAAATACTTTGAGGAATTTGGTTAGTCCTTTTGTGGTTAATCCACTTTGTGGGGCAGTTGCCGGTAACGTAAGAGTTTTGAATAATACTCAAGCGATAATCCCGAGAATGCTGAACGTGAGTTTTGTGTTTAGTTTCGAATTTATTCGTTCTGCCCAAAGTATGTTAGGAACGGTTTTATGTACTCCGGGAGCTTTAGCAGCTTACAGACGAGAAGCTGTTTTAAAATGTCTTCCGGAATGGATAAACCAAACTTTTATGGGACAGCCTTCAGATATTGGTGAAGACAGAGCTATGACCAATATGATTCTCAAACAAGGATATCATGTGTTGTTTCAACGAAACGCGTATGTGCTTACGAATACTCCTGAAAAATACAAAAGTCTATATAAGATGTTTATCAGATGGGAGAGAAGTAATGTTCGAGAAAATATCATGATGACTAAATTTGCTTTTACTAACTTCAGAAAAGGCTCTAAAGTAGGAGCTAGAATTTTATTGTTAAATCAATGGCTCAAAGTAATAATGGCTTATCCACTTTTGTTGCTGATGTTGTTTTTTGCTTTAACTCATCCTATACTTTTTGTCAGTTCTGTTTTGCTTAGTATTTTTGTATTTTCTAGTATTCAGGTGTTTTTCTATGCCAAAAGACAAAAGAGCATCCTCGAATCGATATGGGCATACCCTTATAGTATTTTTTACACATTTACACTATTCTGGATAACACCATACGCTATTGCAACAGCAAGCAGAAGAGGGTGGTTAACTCGATAATACTTAAATTTATTGTAATAAATCAGGCAAGCAGCTTTATGTTGTTTTGCCTTTTTTTATGAAAACAAATTTGTACTTTTACTAATTCAAAAAAAACAGGTTATGTTACGAAGGGTTTTTTATTTATTTCTTTTTGTTTTTGGAATGACTTCTTGTGTAAGTACTAAGCTCACTATCAAAAACATTAACGAGTATGCAAAACAGCCCGAAATGCTAGACGAAACAACCTATAAACTCGAGATAAAAGCAAGTGATAAAAAGTATGGATTTCATCCAGACTATCCAGTAAATATAGGATTCGGGTTATTGAATCAAAGAGAATATAATCCTCAGAAATTTCTAAATGCTCTTCAAGGACCTAACGGAGAAAAAATAACCTATACACATGATGGAAATTGTTGTCCGTTTCCTACTGATAAAAGCGAACTCGGAGTAGGAATGCTAGAGGTGTATTTAATTACTTGGGAAGGAAATGCCAACCCATTTACGATTTATTTAAATATCTACGAAAAAGGAGATGTTATGATTCCGATAGGATTTACGGCTAAATAGAGTTAGATAAAATTGATAGATAAATCGTATTTTTACATCCAAAATCAAAAAAAATGTTTACAACCAATCAATTAATTTTTGCAGCCTGTTTTTTAGTGGTTTTTATAGGAGTAATGATCTATTCTTATACCAAAGACAGAAAAATGCACGATACATTTTATAAAGGAAGACTTTGGGTTCTCTTGGCCTTTTTGAGTTTTATCGGAATGTTATTTTTAATTAAGAAATATTTGATGTAAGATGAACAAAGAGAAACTTATCAGGCTCATAACAGGATTTCTAATCTATTCTGTTTTGTACTTTGTTGTAGGGTATTTTTTCAAACTCCCTAATATGTGTTACGAAAACCTGAAAGAATGGAGTTGTTTGAGAACTTCATTAGGACAAACTGCTTTTTTTGGAATCTTTATGATGGTGTTTGATTTTTTTGTCCTAAAAAAATTTTCGGGCAAAAAAGATGTAGAAAAAAAATAAACTAAAATATTATTACTATAATGAAACTATACCCGATAGAAAGTGGAAATTTTAAATTAGACGGAGGTGCAATGTTTGGTGTGGTACCCAAAAGTATTTGGAATCGGACTAATCCTGCGGATAGCAACAATATGATTGAATTGGCAACCCGATGTCTTTTAATCGAAGATGGAAATCGATTGATTTTGATAGATACAGGAATGGGCAACAAGCAATCTGAAAAGTTTTTTAGTTATTATTATCAATACGGAGACTTTACCCTTGAGAGTTCGCTAAAAAAACACGGCTTTTCTAAAGACGATATTACCGATGTATTTATGACGCATTTGCATTTTGATCATTGCGGAGGAAGTGTAGATTGGAATAAAGACAAAACGGGTTATCTTCCGGCTTTTAAAAATGCGGTTTATTGGACCAATCAAAATCATTGGGATTGGGCTGTTAAACCCAATGCAAGAGAAAAAGCTTCGTTTTTGACCGAAAATATATTGCCTATGCAAGAGGCAGGACAACTTAAGTTTGTTAAAAGAAACGGAGAAGACTTTCAACAGGATTCAGAACTTGGATTCGGAATATTCTTTGCAGACGGACATACCGAAAAACAAATGATTCCGTTGATTAAATACCAAGATAAAACAATCGCTTTCGCAGCTGATTTGTTGCCAACTGCAGGACATTTGCCGTTGCCTTACGTGATGGGTTATGACACTCGGCCTTTGTTGACTTTAGCAGAAAAAGAAAGGTTTTTGACCAAGGCTGCTGACCAAAACTTCTATCTGTTTTTAGAACACGATGCTCATAATCAGATAATAACTGTACAGCATACCGAAAAAGGAGTACGATTAAAAGAAACCCTAAAATGCGAAGACATATTTTAAAGTTTTCTAAAAATTCTACTTTTTGTAACAAATCTAAAAAATTATAGACATATTTGCACTGAACTTTTAATAAAACAATAAAATGAAACTTACTAAACCATTGTTTATATCCTCTGTAATGGCATTGGCTCTTGCAGGATGTGGTACAACAGGTAGTGTCTTAAATCTTAGTGAGGCAACACCTATTACTATTGAGAATGCAGTAAAAAAGCAATCTAAAATCGAAGAAAACGACTTACAAAGATGGAGTCACCTAGACTTGGTTCAGGACAGTATTCCGGGAATGAGCGTGGATAGAGCTTATGCAGAACTTATCAAAGAAGTAAAAGGTAAAAAGGTTATTGTTGGAATTATCGATTCAGGAATAGATATCGAACATCCAGACTTGGCTCCGGTTATCTGGACAAACCCTAAAGAAGTTAAAGCTAACGGAAAGGATGACGATAAAAACGGATACATAGATGATATACACGGATGGAACTTTTTAGGAGATGCTATCCACGAAAATTATGAGTTTATTCGTTTGTTGAAAAAACCCAATGACGGATCTGCAGATTATTTAAGAGCAGAACAAGAATACGAAGAGAAAATGGCAGAAGCCAAATCTTTTAAACAAAGAGTAGACTTCTTCCAAGAAATGATACAAACTATTAAGAAAGAACTTAAAAAAGAAGACTTTACCATTGAAGAAGTAAAAGCGATCAGCTCAGAAGACGAAAAAGTAATCTCGGCAAAAGAAATGATGGAAAGAATCTTGACATCTGAAACGCTTGAAGATTTTAATAAAAGAATGGTAAGCTGGACAAATTACTCGAATTCTCAACTTAAATATCACTTTAATAAAGATTTTGACGGAAGAAAAGTAGTAGGAGACAATCCGGATGATATCACCGATACTAACTACGGAAACAACGATGTTATCGGATTGGATAAAGACGAAGCTAAACACGGAACTCACGTAGCAGGAATTGTGGCACAAGTTCGTCATAACGGATTAGGAGGCGATGGAGTTGCAAATAATGTTGAGATTATGACCCTAAGAGCAGTGCCTGACGGAGACGAATACGATAAAGATATTGCTCTGGCTATTCGTTATGCTGTGGATAACGGAGCAAAAGTAATCAATGGAAGTTTCGGTAAATATTATTCTCCACATAAAGAGTGGGTAATAGATGCAATGAAATATGCTGCAGAAAAAGATGTACTTATTGTGATTGCAGCAGGTAATGATGCTTACGATTTAGATGCAATTGATAAATATCCGAGTGATTCTTACGGAGGAGACGACGAATATTCAGACAACGTGGTGATTGTAGGTGCTTTAAACCACAGCTACGACAAGAGATTGTTGGCAAACTTTACGAATTACGGAAAAAGAAACGTAGATGTATTTGCTCCGGGAGTAAAAATATATGCAGCTACTCCAAATAATTCGTACGAATATTTGCAAGGAACTTCAATGGCTTCTCCGAACGTAGCCGGAGTTGCAGCACTTATCCGTTCTTACTATCCTAAATTGACTGCAAACCAAGTAAAGCAAATCTTAATGGATTCTTCAATTAAGCCAACACTTGATGTAGTAATTACAGATGGAACATCAGGAGAAGTAATAACTAAACCATTCTCTGAGTTCTCTAAGTCAGGAGGAATCGTAAATGCTTATAATGCACTAATTATGGCTTCTGAAATGTCTAAAAGATAATTTTAAGCTACAGTATAATTAAAAAAGGTCGGAAGATATTCTTCCGACCTTTTTTGTGGGTTTTACTTACTTTAATTGGATAAATAAAAGAGGTTAATTATAAAACGCAAGACATAAGAATTTTGTTAGAAACATAAGAACTATCAGTGAATGTACTTTTTTGCCAAGAGAAACCTAACGGTTTGAAAACGACCTATAAGCTATATATTCTTTATTGTTTTCAATAAACTATAGCGTTAATAGATTAAATTTATATCCATAAAAAAAGAGCCTCAATTGAGGCTCTTTTTAGATTGTTATGTTTACAAATTAGAATTTGTAAATTAAACCAAAGTTGATAGCAGATAAATCTACATTTAATCCAAATGAATTAGTTTTGTCAGCACCGTCTCCTCCGTTATCATCAGAGTTGTACCCTAAACCAGCCCATCCCGCTTCAATAGCCCAGTTGCTGTTTAAGAAATAGCTCACACCTACACCTGCGTTAACTCCAAAAGTTTTAGATTTGAACTCTCCACCTCCGTTAGGCTCAACTTTGTTAGAACCAAATCCAACAGCTAACTCTCCAAATACAGAGAATTGAGAAGCTGGTGCAAAATAATATCTTCCGAATACATCTGCTCCAAATCCTGAAGTTTTAGTTTCAGCAGCATCTTCTCCTGATGTTACATTCAATCTCAAACCTAGAGCTAAATTATCAGCGATAAAATAACCTGCAGCTGGAGAAAAAGTTAAATCATTCGATTTAGCATCTCCTGTTTTAGTAGAATTAAATCCTACAGTACCTGATACAAAAATATCGCCTTGTGCGAAACCTCCGTTAGAATCTCCTTCTTGTGCGTTAGCAAAAGACAATGCAAATACAGCAACAGCTGATAAAATTAGTTTTTTCATAATTTTTAATTGTTTAAAATTAGTACAAGACAAAATTATAAAAAAAAGTAATATGTTAAATGTATTTATTAACAATTATTAACAAATAATGTTCGGAACTTGTTAATAACTGTTGTTCCATTGAAAAGATTCAATCAGCAATCGCACATCATTTTTTATATAGTGCGAAGCAGGTAATAGCGAGTCAGAATTGGGTCTTACGTTAAAGTAAACTGAGCCTGTAATGAAGTTTTTCAGGCTGTCCGTAAGGTAAAATTGCGTAGCAGATGCGGCATTTCCTCCGACATCATAAAACATACCGTAAATTTTAGCGTCCGGATTTACGTAAGGTTGTTCGTAAATGGTTTCGGCTCTTTTGGTATGACGATAAGTAAGGCGTTGTGCATCACTCAATAAAGAGTCGAGGTTATTGTTAATTTGTTTATAACTCAAAAAAATAGAGGCTTTCATATCGGGATATTCAATATTAAAATCGCAGCCTTTTTTGAATTTAATCTGACTATAAATATTTTTCCCGAACGTAAAAGGGCAATCTCCTTCAAAAGTTTCGTATTTGGCTACAGGATAATCCAATCGTAAAAAGCCTTTTGGTTTTGGAAGTGTATTTTCCTTGCAGTTTGTAAAAATCAATAATGCTAGAAGAAGAAATAAAACGTTTTTTTTCATTACAAGTCAGAAGTGTTTTGAGTTTTATCGTCAGTATCTTTCTTAACGTTCAAAAATGTAAATTCGGTAGCCTGAATTTCAATTGCACTTTTGCTGGTTCCGTCTTCGGTTTGCCATTGACGCGTTTTTATCCTTCCTTCGACATAAATTTTATCACCCTTCGAAAGATATTTTTCACAAATCTCAGCTGCTTTGTTTCGAACAACTATATTGTGCCATTCGGTGGAGTTTATTTTTTCTCCGGTTTGTTTGTTGATATAAACCTCATTGGTTGCCAAAGGGAATCTTCCAATGCAGTTGCCTCCTTCAAAATAGTGCATCTTTACATCATCTCCTAAATGCCCGATAAGCATTACTTTGTTTAATGTACCGTTACTCATAAGTCTGTGGTTTTGATTATTCAAAGATAGTATTTTTAGTATGAAATGAACTAAATTTTTGTGAATTAAATAAGTAGTGAAGGTCGTCGTGCTTATTTCTGTGCGATGTTTGACAAGACAGAAATGATGAAGTTGTAAATCACAATCGGAAACGGATTTTTAGTGATTTCGGCAAGTGGAATGTGGTTTTGCAAACTGTTTTTCACTCGAATCTTCCAAAAAAAGATATGTAACTCCTGATGCGATAATTTATGAACGATGGGTTTTTGGTTAAGGACATATAAGTCCTGAATCAGGTGTTTGCTAGAGTAAAAATCGTTGATTTGTTGAGATATAGTTTCTAAATCGGTTGATTCATTAAGTTCTACCAACGGGAATTCGTAAAGATTTTTCCAAATTCCGTTTTGGGTTCTTTTTTGAATTATAGTGTTGTTGTTCTGGTCTAAAAAAACAAGATAGTTTAGGTATCGCTGGGTTACCTTTGTTTTTTTGAGCTTTATAGGTAATTGGTCAACTTTGTTCTTTTGCAAAGCAAAGCAACTGCTGTTCAAAGTACAATTTTCGCAATTAGGACTTTTAGGAACACATTGCAAAGCTCCAAATTCCATAATGGCTTGGTTAAAAAGAGAAGGCTTTTGTCTGTCTAATACTTCATTAGCCAATTGTTGAAATTCTTTTTTGGCTGAAGACGACGATATGTCGGTTTCTATTCCGAAATATCTGGATAAAACACGATAAACATTTCCGTCTAATACAGCTACGGGTTCTTCATACGAAAAAGAGGCAATAGCAGCAGCGGTGTAGTTTCCTACGCCTTTTAGTTCAATAAGTTCGTTATAAGTTTTTGGGAATTCTCCGTTTAAATTCTCCGCAACATATTGAGCCGTAAAATGTAAATTTCTCGCTCTGGAATAATAACCCAGTCCCTGCCAAGTTTTCAGAACCTGTTGTTCGTCTGCTTTGGCTAAATCAAAAACTGTAGGGAATTTCTCTACGAAACTCTCATAATAAGGCAATCCTTGTGCTACTCGAGTTTGTTGTAAAATAACTTCGGAAAGCCATATTTTGTATGGGTCTTTTGTGTTTCTCCAAGGCAACTCGCGTTTGTTTTGCAGATACCACGAAATCAGTTTTTGTCCGAAAGTCATTTAAAAAGAATCCACAATCTTCAAAAAATCATCAGCTTTAAGCGAAGCTCCTCCGATAAGCCCTCCATCCACATCGGGATTGGCAAAAATTTCTTTTGCGTTATCGGGTTTTACGCTTCCTCCGTACAAAATCGAAACCTCATTTGCTACGGTACTTCCGTATTCAGAGGCAACGGTTTGTCTTACGAAAGCGTGAATTTCCTGTGCTTGGTCGGGTGTTGCAGTTTCTCCCGTTCCGATTGCCCAAACAGGCTCATAAGCCAAAACTATGTTTTTCCAATCTTCTGTTTTTAGATGAAAAAGCGCTTCTTTAACTTGCTGTTCTACCACATGAAAATGGGTGTCTGATTTTCGGTCGTTTAATTCTTCGCCAAAGCAATAAATAACAGTAAAGTTATGCTTCAGAGCGGTGTTTATTTTTTCGGCCAAAAGAGCATTGGTCTCACCGAAATAAGCTCTCCTTTCGGAATGTCCTAAAATAACCATATCCACTCCGATTGATTTGAGCATAGGGATTGAAACTTCTCCCGTATAAGCTCCGTTTTCGTTTTGATGGGCATTTTGAGCGGCCACTTTTATTCCTGTTCCTTTGAGTTTCTCAAGAGCTAAAGGCAGGCTTATAAAACTTGGAGCTACGATAATTTCGGTATCGGTTTTTGGTTTCTTACTGATGATTTCTTCCAACAAATTATAGGTTTGTTGAATGTCGTTGTTCATTTTCCAGTTTCCTGCTACTATATTTCTTCTCATTGTCTAAGTTCTTTAATTTTTGAAATTAATTCCTGATCATCAGCTTCTATGGCTCTGTAATGTGCAATTTTTCCGGATTTGTCAACCAAAATGTATCTCGGAATCCAGTCCAAATCAATGGCTTTTCGGAATTCTCCCGTTTTCCAATCCGATTGGATTAAAAAGTTTTCTCCTACTACCTTTAGTTTTTCTATTCCGTTTTTCCAAGCTTCTTCTGTCTTGTCATAAGACAAGAACAAATAAACTACATCCTGAAATTCTGATTGCAGTTGATGCACTTTAGGCATTCCTTCAATGCAATCCGGACACCAAGAAGCCCAAACATCAATTAAAACGATTTTGCCTTGATAACCTGAAAGAACGTCCTTAAAAGTGGTTAGATTTCCTTCAGTAGTAAGTAATTCTTGCGATAAAGCACTTTGCTTAAATTCGGTATTTGATTGATTTTCCACTGTTGTGTTTTCTTTTTCTTTACAGCCTAATACAAAAAACATCAGACTTAAGACTGCAATAAATCGTTTCATTTTTGAAGCTTTTTCTAAAAAGTCAAAGATACAAATCTAAACTGTAATTATTTAATGCTTTTTACAAAAGAAGAAAGTTGAGTGATTAGTTCAGGAACCACAGGAAAATCAGGATTACTATAAGATTGTTGGTTTTCGGTTACATTTTTAACTTCTTTTAAAACGTGATTCATTCCTTCAATAATAAGGTATTTTGCCTCGGGTTTTGCTTTTTGCAAAAGTTCGGTTTCAGAAAGTGCAATTTGCAGATCTGAAGTTCCGTTTACAAGCATAACCGGAACAGAAAGTTTTTTGATTTCGTCTTGCGGATTGTACTTTAACGAAGAAATTATAAAAGGTTGAAGCTGTTCTGAAAAAAGATTTTGTAACATCGGGTTTTTAACCTCTATGGTATTGCCTTTTTTTAATTCTTCTAAAATTGATTGGGTCTCTTCAAGCAAAAAAGGAGCTTGTGCTCCGATCTGAGTTTCTAGTATCACATCCAAAGAATTTCCTGTCCCCGAAATTGAAATCACTCCGTCTATTTTTGTTTGTTGAGCACCGAGAATCGCGATTAAAGAACCTTCGGAATGTCCTGCGAAAATTATGTTTTTATATTTTTTACTCTTTCTGAAAAAATCAGCTACTTCAACCGCGTCATCTACAAAGTCATCAAATAACATTGCCATTCCTTCTTCCGTTTTTCCGGCTTTAAATAATCCGAAAAAACGTTTGTCATAACTGTAAACCGAAATTCCGTTTTCGGCTAATCCTTCGGCTAAATATTTAAGCGAATTGTTTTCTCCTTTGATCATCATAGAATTTCCGTTTCTGTCTGTAGGGCCAGAACCCGCAATTAGGATGACTAAATTAGTTTTTTTAGAAGTATTTGGAGTGTATAATGTCCCTTCTAAAAATTCGTTAACCGGAACTTCTTCGGTCGTAAAAGTTTTTTCTTGAGCCGTTGTTCCGATAGAAAATAATACTAAAAGTGTCAATAATTTTTTCATGCTTGTGGTTTGATGTTTGAATACTAAAATCCTAATTCTTTAATTACTTTTTCTAATTCTTTGGGTTTTTGAGTTCCGATAAGTCGTTTTGTTCCATCTTTAAAAAGAATTTTCAGTCCCATATTTCCTTTTACGTTAAAAGCCTTGTTGCTCCCGAAACCTCGAATTCCCCAGCCTCCGTATTCCCGGATAGGACTATATTTTACTACTTCCATCTCTTGGATATCCGAAATCAAATATTCTTTTTCTTTAAGGTGAAACGGAAAGAATTTAAAATGAATTTTATTGGAAGTGATTTCGGTTTTTAGATTAAAACTTAAAAATAGCAATACTAAAAGAAGCATAAATACACTAGAGATAATAAGCCCTGCATCGCTCATTGGTTTGTTTCCAAAAGGTGTTCCGTTTATGATTTGAATGTAAATTCCTGTAAAAAATATAGCTAGAATCAAAATATGAATCAGCCAAATCCACCATTGTGTGAATCGCTGTGTTTCTCGGAAAATAGGTTTTTGTTTCATTGCTTAAAAATTAAAAGTTCCGATTAAATATTTTGATAAAACCTCAGCCAAAATAAACAACATTATAAAAATTATTATATCTCTTGTTCGTTTGGTATTGGTCGCTGTTTTAAAACCTTTCCAGAGCAGCACAATCATCCAAACCAGAAATCCGATAGATACTACGGAAAAAATTAAAATCACAAATAAGTCTAGCATCTCAAACTGAGGGATGTTTTGCAAATTGTCCAGATCAATTCCATTTAACATACTTTGTGTGGCTCTTTCTAAATATCCTCCGATATTTCCTAAAGCGACCAAATACATCGGAATTCTACATATCATACTTACATTGAGCATGTCAATAGCTCTGGTTTTCGGATTTATTATTTTTCCGAAAGCAAAGAACAAAATGAATAACACTAGCGTATTAATGAGATTAT
>Ga0209075_1002384_pt1 | contig 16622 bp, 15 predicted proteins | sample Stecom2011_FD_187523 | JGI IMG/M metagenome (GOLD analysis project Ga0209075, IMG submission 187523) | Agricultural soil microbial communities from Utah to study Nitrogen management - Steer compost 2011 (SPAdes) (version 2) | ecosystem: Environmental > Terrestrial > Soil > Agricultural land...
ATCTCTTTAGGGCGTATTGAAGATGGTGGTTCAGGAACTTCTGCAGATTTCAGAGCCTCTAGAAATTTATTCGCAGGGTATCCACCAGAAATTCCTTTGAATGCTAAATTTAGCGTTGTATCATGGGAGTTATCAGTAACAGGAGCACCAAGACCAGTAAAAGGAAACGGTTCAACATTAACTGGAGATGCATTGAGAATTATTGCGAATGCACAATCTGGTGGAATGGTTACTGTTGTAACTAATTACAAGGAGCCAAGTGGTAGAGTATTACGTCAAAACGCAGTATATACCATAAAATAATTTTAAATAATTAAAGTCATGAAGAATTTAATGCTATGTACAATATTGATTTTTAGCTTGAGCACATTTGCTCAGGAGATCAATGGTGGTCCAATTAACAGCCGTACTAAAACAGGTGTTATTGATGGGGTTTACCTTAAATCAAACATTCCTACTAAGCGGCTTATCCCTTATGAGCATGTGCGTGAAGCAGATGTTATCTGGAGTAAACGAGTATGGAGAGCAATAGATCTTCGTGAGAAAATAAATCGTCCATTATACTATCCTTTGGATGAATTTACAAACCCAGACCCTGTTACAGGAGAAGTTGATTGGGTTCGTAATGACAACAGATGGAGTTTATGGACTGTTATGCGTCAACATATTCTTGCTGGAGATTTAACAGTGTATTCTGATTATAATCCTGTAAGAACATCTATTAAAGATGGTGATATGTTTAAATATCCAATCATGCCTGAACCAGGAAAAAGTTATGCAACTGACTCTGTTTACAGAGATGAATTGTTGTATTACTTAGCAGAACTTGGTGACATGCCAGTTGATGCTTATTTAAACATGTACCAAGAAGACTCTGTTGATGTCAATGGAAATTTAGTATACCCTCCTAGAGATACGATTTGGTATACTTCTAAAGATATTATTCAGTACCGTTTAAAAGAAGACTGGTTCTTTGATAAACAAAGGTCTGTTTTAGATGTAAGAATTCTTGGTATTGCACCTGTTCGTTATATGAAAGATCCTAGTAATGGAAACATTTCAGGTACTTGGACAATGTTTTGGTTGTACTTCCCTACTGATTGTAGATATGTATTCAACAATTACTTTGTATATAACGAGAAAAACGGTGCAAGATGGATGAGTTTCGATGATTTCTTTATGAAACGTAGATTTGATTCATTTATCTATAAGGAAGAAAACGTTTATGATAGAAGTGTTGAAAAATACAGGGTTGGTGTTGATGCATTAATGGAGTCACAAAGAATTACAGAAGAAATAAGAATACTTGAACACGACGTTTGGAGTTTCTAAGATCTTATTAATTTTATATAAAGCCCTGACAGTATCGTCAGGGCTTTTTTATTATATAACTTTCGAAAGAGTTGAATCAAATTCATTACTTTTGTGCAAAATTTAAAGCTATGGAGGAAAATAATATAATTGTAAATATAATTGATAGGAATGGTGAAAAGCATGAACTTATTGCTCCTACCGATATGAACATGAATGTTATGGAACTTTGTAAATCTTATGAGTTGCCTGTTGAGGGAATATGTGGTGGAATGGCAATGTGCGCCTCATGCCAATGCTATTTAGAATCAGACCATGAACTAGAAGAGCAAAGTGATGCAGAATTAGATATGCTTGATCAGGCTTTCTTCGTTGAAGATAATAGTAGACTGGGCTGTCAAATTGAGATAACTAAAGAAATAGATAATATTGTGTTGAGACTAGCACCTGAGGCTTAAGCTACCTCTGTTTAAAATTACTTAAATCACAAAAAGGAATAGGACTCATTTTATGGTGATTGATAAAGTGTAAATGATTGTAAATTTTAGCCACCTCCTTTTGACGCTCAGTTAAACCTTCTTCATTCCCTTCATACAACATAGCAAACTCTAATTCATCGTAGCTTGCTCCTATTTGATCCTCATCATTGCGTTCATCCCCCCAAAGTCCATCTGTAGGTTTTGCTAATAGTATTTCTTCTATAACTCCTAAATGCTTTGCTAATTTGAAGACTTCTGATTTTAATAGATCTCCAATTGGATTCAAGTCTACTCCCCCATCGCCATACTTTGTAAAAAAGCCGATTCCAAAATCCTCAATTTTATTTCCTGTACCAGCGACAAGTAACTGATGTGTTTGTCCAATTGCATAGAGCGTAGTCATTCTTAAGCGTGCTCTAGAATTTGCCATTGCTAGCTGGTTCTGCTTAACATCATTTGGCACTGTGCTTGAGAAAGTCTCAAATGTATTTGTTAAATCAACTTGAAGACCTTTTACGTTTGAATAATTATCTTCTAATTCCTTTATTTGATTCCTTGCTCTAGTGTACTCAGCACTTGCTTGTTTAATAGGCATATTGAGTAATAGAACCTCTTTTCCCGTTTTTGCACAAAGACTAGCTACAAGTCCAGAATCTACGCCACCAGAAACACCAACAATAAAACCCTTTACAGGTATATCTTTAATATAATTATTAAGCCAATCAATTATATGAAAGGCTACTTTTTCATAATCTAATTCAGACATCTATTTAAAATAAAACAGCTACTTTAAGTAAAAGTTGACCTTGTTTTAAACTTGGTGAATAATATTCTCTATCGAAGGTGTTGTTATAATTATATAGTGACATTGATTTTTCATCATCGCCAAATAGAGCTCCTTTTTGTTGAAACACTTCGGAAAATCCATAATAATATCCAAGTTCAGCTACAAGTACCGTACTACCAGAGATATTATACTCAGCTCCGCCAGCTATACCAATAGAGCCTTTGTAAAAGGACATCACACCTGGTGATTTCATATCATCTAATTGCGTATCACTATTTGTACTACCAGCTACATATGGAGCATCGTAACCTTGCCCCTCATTATTTGTACGTGTCGTTAAAAGAAAACTATTTCTTACACCAAACTTCCCATAATATCGCATATACCCCATATAGTTTGTCTGAAATTGAAGCATAATTGGAAGACTTAAATAAATACTCTTATGTTTTCTTTCAGCCAGCATAAAAGAGGGATCTGTATTTGCAGGATTATAATCAGAGTACTGAAGAATATCCTTATCTCTATAATCAAAGAATATGTTTTTGTTATAAGTTGTTTTAAAACGATTAAAATCAAACTCAAGACCAGTAGCTAAACCTATGTTTTTTGAAAAATTCCAATTTAAAGCCATACCTGCAACAAAGTCGCCTCCAACTTTAGCGTCTATAGTATTTGTTTGAGGGTTATTTAAGTTTAACGCACCTCCAAATGTTAATCCAGCAAGCACTTTCTTTTCAGCTGCATCTTGTGCGTGAGTATTAAACATCAAACCTGCTACAAGTGTTAAAATCAGTAATTTTTTCATACTTTTGATATTAGTTAATATTTTCGAATTCAAATGTATTCGGTGCATCAATAGTTTTATGCACAATTGACAAAAATAATCATATTTCATGAACAATAGGAAATCAATTTATGCAATTATTCTAATAGGTCTGTTTTTTTATAGTTGTAAATCAAATCCTCTAGATGTTAAGTTAGATAATTCTGAAGTAACTCTTGAATTTATCAATGCGGATCAACAACTAAATGGCTCTTCTTTAGAAGAGGTTAAAAAGAATATAAAAACGCTAGAGGAACAACTTGGTGATTTATTTGCTTATGAAATCAGTCAAAACATTCGACAAAACTTTAACGATTCATCATACCACTCAATTTACAATTTCTACACAACGGAATATGTAAGTGCGATAGAGGATGAGAAAAGTAAGTTATATTCTGAACTAACTGAACACGAACAGAGAATGAATACGGCTTTCAGATATTTAAAATACCATTTTGGAGATTCAATTCTTCCTGAGAATATTTTTTACATAAATAAAATGTTTAGTCAGATTTCATGTTCTAAAACAAATATTGCTGTAGGACTAGAAAATTATATTTCACCTGAAAGTACAATTATTGAATCTATACCCAACTCTCAATTATATAAATGGCAAAGAGATCGAATGGATATAAAATATTTAGAGAGAGATGTTTTATTAAACTGGATTCAAGTACAGTTATTTAATGAAATTGATGGTAAGCTGGCAGAACACATAATTCAAGCAGGTAAAATTCTTTATGTTTTAAATGCTGCATTTCCAAAAGATAAGGAAGCATATATTTTAAGATATACGGATGAACAATTTGATTGGGCTGAAAAAAATGAAGTTGCAGTATGGAACTACCTGGTTGAACAACAGTTACTCTTTAAGGTAGACATGCGTTCGAGAACTAACTTTTTGAATGAAGCCCCGAAGACTGTTGGGTTATCTGACGATGCTCCTGACAGAATGGGACAATTTTTAGGTTATAGAATAGTAAAAGGATATATGCATAAGAACAAAGCATTATCTTTGTCGGAGTTATTAGATGTTAAATACAACATCATTTTACAAACGTATGAAATTGATTAAGTCATGAATGAAGATAAAATAGTTAAAACATCAGATATTTCAATCAATGTAGGAACAAACGAGAACAATGTTCCTGTTCGAATGAAATGGTCTGCAGAGGATGGAGGGGTAGAAAATGCAGAAGCAGCAGCAGTATTTCTTTCAATTTGGGATCCAAAAGAAAAGAATACAATGAAAATAGATTTATGGACAAAAGATTTATCTATTGAAGAAATGAAGCAGTTTTTCCATCAGACTCTAGTTACAATGGCTGATACATTTGAACGTGCTACAGGTGAGAAAAACATCACTGAAGACTTAAGAGATTACTGTTATCACTTTGCTGAAAAAATGGAAATTTTACCTGAAGACGAATAAACTATTTGTAAAACTTTATTTTAAATAAATAAAACAGTTACTATACTGATGTTCCAAACCTTCGAAGGTATTTTACTAATGTTAATGCAATAAGTAAAAAGAACACGAAGGTGAAGGAACGTCCGATTACATCTCCATAGGTTACGTAAAAAGTCGGCTTATTATTTAAGTGAATCGTTTCTCTAAAAGCATCTTGAACCCAATACTCAGTTGCTTTAACAACATCTCCACGTTGATTAATAACGCAAGAAATCCCTGTGTTAGCTGAACGAACAACATATCTACCCGTTTCTACAGCTCTTAACCTTGCAATACTCGCATGTTGCTGATGTCCTGCAGAATTACCCCACCATCCATCATTAGTGATTACAAAGATAACCTCTGCTCCTTTTCTACACTGTTCTGAAATCATTCCACCATAAATTGATTCATAACAAATAATTGGAGCAAATGTAAATCCATTACTTTTCAAAACTCGTGGTTCTTCTTCAACGCCCAAAGTACCTGAAGTACCTCCATTTTGAATAGATAATTGCTCTAAAAAAGGAAACCACTGTGAGAATGGAATTTTCTCTACTCCTAGAACCAATTCTGATTTATGTACAAAAGAAGGCGGTTTTATTTTAGAAATAAGTACTGAAGTGTTATATGATTCATAAAACTGATCCGAGCCTGGGATTTTTTTTGCTGCAGAACTCTTTTTCTCTTCAAAGACTTTGTAAGTTGATGCTCCAGTAAATAAAGATGTCCCCCCCCATTCATTAACGCGACTCTGAAGGTAATTGAATGCAGGATTCATTTCGTATCTATCTTCATCAAACGCACTTGATATTGCTGTTTCTGGTGCTAATACAACCGCTGAATTTTCTGTAATCAACTCTTCAGCTTTACTTATAAACTTATCCAACTGTTCTTTTACATTTGAATTGAATTTTTCGTTATAAGGATCAACATTAGGTTGAGTAACGACTACCTCAATTGGATTATTCTCTTCTTCATAAGAAGCATAAGACCAATAAGAAAGTATAGATGGCACAAGAACTAGAGCTAAACTCAAGTATATTAATGGGGTTTGAACTTTAAAAGATTCTTTCTTAAAAATCACATTTGAAACTAACTTAAAAATAAGAAGATTTACAATTAAAATCCATAAAGCTCCACCAAGAATCCCAGTATAGGAGTACCATTGAACAATTTCAGGGACAACAGCAAAAGTATTTCCTATGTTTAACCAAGGCCAACTTAATTCCCAATGAAAATGAATATATTCGAAACCTATCCAAAAGAAAAACAAGCCTATATACCCTTCTTTTTGACCCACGAACTTCTTTGTCCAATGAAAAAGTAAAAATACAATCGCCATAATAAAGCCGTTTAGAAAATAAGCTAAGATAGCACCAGCCTCCCCTCCTATTGAATAATATATCCAATAGGTTGATCCAAGGTTATAGATAAAAAATGTTATGTAAGCATGGATAAGAACCTTAGATGATCTGTATTTTTCACGGTAAATATTATGTTCGATCAACAAAAGAGGAACCCAAGCAATAAAAATTAAAGGGAATAAACTACCTGTATGTGGAAAAGAGACAACCATCAATAATCCACTTAAAACACTGAGTAGGTAACGCTGTAAACGTGAAAACTTCATAATTGAAAATTCGATGAGATACAAAGATAATATTGCCTCATTCTAAAAGGTTAAAAAGAATAAATATTTATAAAACATACTTATTTCAAAGAAAAAATGATCAAATTTTATGGTAAGACTATCTCAAAACATTTACGTGACCAACCTTAATTTGTGTCTCATCGTCGTGAATAGATTTATAGTCAATCCTCCAAACATACGTTCCATCTTGAACTCTTTCATTATCATAAATGCCATCCCATTCAAAATCAACATCATTTGATTCATATAATAGTTCTCCCCATCGATTAAATATTCTAATATAAAACTCTACTACCCCAATTGCACTAACTGAAAAAACAGAGTTTATTCTATTATCATCTGGAGTAAAGCTATTCGGTATATAAAGATAAAATTCTTCTAAAATCGTTATAGGTTTTGTTATAGAGTCCACACACCCAAACCTATCTGTGGTGATCAAAAGCACATCATACGTTCCAGGGACAGTGTATGTATTATTAGGATGAACTTCTGTAGAAGTTGATCCATTTCCAAAGTCCCATTCATAACTCTGTCCATTGTTCGATAAATTCTGGAAAGTAATTGGCAGTCCTATAAACCTAGGATCTGTAATAGGATTAAAGTCTGCATCTGGCTGAACTACAGTGACAGCGGTTTCAGTTTGAACTTGAAAGGTCTGACAATCATCTTTAACAATAACTATATATGTACTATTTGATTCTGGTTTAACCCATACACTCTGAGTCGTTTCCCCAGAATGTGGCCAATAATAGTAATAAGCTCCAAATCCTCCAGTTGGATATACTGTTAACAATACAGAATCTCCTGGACAGATTTGTTGAGGTGGTGTTATATCTAAAAGTAACGGTGGACTTAGAATTGTAACAGTTACTTCTGTAGTATCGCTATATCCACATAAATCCGTAACCACAACAGTATAAGTAGATGTTTCTCGAGGTGCAACTTCAGCTTCTGCAAAAATACTAATTACGTCTCCTTCAGAGTTTGTCCACTCATAAGTATATGTACCAGACCCCCCAAGTACCTCAACAAAAAGGTTATGCGGAACATATGGACAATCCTCGACTATATCTGCAGTTGCACTAATTAACAAAGGGTCATGAACAGGAACAGACACCACTGCAGTAGCATTAGCTGTTTCATTTAAACACTCATCCGTAACACTTACCGTATAGGTTTGTGTTGTCGAAGGGTTAACCATAATAGTAGGCGAAGTTTCACCTGTACTCCAACTGTATGAATACGCACCACCTCCTCCAGTAGCCTCAGGAATAAGTTCAATTTCTTCTCCAGGACAAAGTAGAGACTGATCATCTAAAGTAATTGATACAGGATCTACCGGTTTAATGAACAATTCTATTGTCTGATACTCAAGTCCACCACAAGCGTCTTCAATTTCAAACTCCATCACTAAATTAACAACTCCGGTAAGGGCCGTATTATTCAATGCATCAATTGTAAAAGAGACTGTTGATTGTCCAGGAGCAAAAGTTACACTTGTAGGAACAGAAGAATAATCTAAACCTTCAACCGCACTCCCTGAAATATTAATTGGAACTGTTAGGGCTTGATTTATTTTTGTTCCAGAACGTGTCACAGTAATGATAGCACTCGTACAGTTTTGAGCCATTGTTTGTCCATCACCATAAGGATTATTAGTCAGGTTATAATTAACCTTAACAGGCTGTTCACTGTTTAGACTGTTTTTTTCTAGAAAAATTCCTGAATCATAAATAGCATCAGCTACATCTGCAATGGCTATAATTAAATGATAAGTTTCACCACATTCAACTTTAGCGACAGCCTCCATAGGTTTGGTAAAACCATCGTACTGAACATAGTATGGGTTGTTATTATAAGGTGCGGTGTTCCCATCACCATTATGCTGATAATATGCTGTATTCTTGTTTTGATTAACGTTATTAATAGTTACAGGCTCGTTTGTACCTGGTATAATAGCCATATTTTGAGTTCCTCCAGGAATTCCAGGTCCTGAAATAAAAAAAGCAAATACATCATTAAATTGTGAGCCTACAAATTCAGGATACTCTTCAGATGCAAAAACGTATTTAAATCGAACAGTATCGGAAAGAGGTATAAAATCGAACTCCAGTAATGTTGCATTAAAAGTTTGTTTATTCACTAGGTTACTTAACTGTCCATAACCTCCCGCACCATTATCTATCCCTGCATTCTCTTTGTTGTTTGGTCCATGTGGTCCATTTGGTCCAGGATTTATAGTTCCTGTAGTCATAATAATACCCTCATCAATTCCAATACTTGCATTGGTTGCGTTAAAAGTTCCAATCGCTTGTGAGGCACCTGAGTAATTAACATTAAACACCTCTACACCTGTACCTAAAAGAACATTCTGAACCAATTGTGCAGGAGACTGCCCACCGCTGGTTTGCAGTTGTGCCATCACAGTATAGGATAAAAAGCCAAGGATGAAAGTGAGAATTAATTTCATGTATATATATAACGTATTAAAGTAAAAATAGTTGTGTCAATTAATACAATTAATAAGCCAAAATTAAAAAAGTAATAAGGTTCCTACTTATCATTTTTGAATTTTTAACGTATAATTGCTTTTATAAGGCAACTTTTAAAGTAATATTGTACTCTTAAAATGAAAAAGCAAGAGAAGAAAAAAAATTGGTTTAAACGATCTACTCGTATTGTTGGGATGGACCCGATAACATTTGAAGAGTGGTGGAGAATAAAAATAAACCGAATCCAAATTATAAGCATATTCTTATTACTTGCTGTAGTTTTATTCTTTTTCAATTTCTTTATTTTTTCTTACACTCCATTGGGTTATTTATTACCTGAAAACATTAAAAACAGAAATAAACAGAAGATAGAACTTGCGGCGTTACGCGTAGATAAAATGGAACGTCAAATCATTGCTCAAGAGAAGTATATTCATAATCTTCAAAAAGTTATTCTCGGTGAGGTTTCGGTAGATTCAATTTATATGATTGACAATGTTGAGTTAGGTGATAATGAACTTTCCTCTAAGGTAGATACTTCTATATCAGTTGTTGAAAAAAGGTTAGATAAAAATTTAAAAAACAACGCTGAAAGATTAAAGCAAAAACAAGAAAAACTTTTTGATCACCTATTCTTATTTGACCCTGTCATAGGAGAAGTGAGTCAGAAATTCAGGATTCCAAATCATCCAGGTGTTGATATCGTGACACTAAAAGACACCCCTATTAAAGCTTGCTTGAGCGGAATTGTCCTTCATGCTTCTTATGACGATGAAGATGGCTATACAGTAATCCTAAGTCACGAAAATGATATTATTTCAGTTTATAAACACGCCAAAACTATATATGTAAAAGTCGGTGATAAAGTCGCTACAGGAAAAGCAATTGGAGTGGTTGGAAACACAGGGGAAAGATCTACTGGACCTCACTTACATTTTGAACTATGGAGTGACATGGGACCACTTAATCCATTAGATTACTTTTCGTTTGGGAAGTAACTTTGTTTACTTTTCATTTCTTCTAAAACATGCCTTACCAAAGGTTAACTTTTTTCATTTCAATTTTTTCAGTACTTTTGCAGTCCTGAAAATAAAATTTACTAGAAACTATAATATATGAAAGAGGAAGAGTCGAAATTAGCAAAAGCCTTAAAACAAAGATTTGTAGCACACCCATGGCACGGAATTAGCATTGGAAAGAACCAACCAGAAATGATCAATGCGTTTATAGAAATTATCCCTTCAGATACAATTAAGTATGAAGTAGATAAAGAAAGTGGATACATTATGGTTGATCGTCCACAAAAGTTCTCAAATAATATGCCTTGTCTGTATGGATTTGTACCACAAACATACTGTGACAAACACGTTGCTGAATACTGTAACACCAAAACAGGAAGAACAGAAATCGTTGGAGATCATGACCCTCTTGATATATGTGTACTTTCTGAACGAGAAGTAAACAGAGGAAATATCATTGCTGAATGTATTCCAATTGGAGGATTCCGGATGATTGATGGTGGAGAAGCAGATGATAAAATTATCGCTGTTCTTAAAGACGACCAAGTTTATGGAGATATGACTTCTATTGAAGAAGTTCCAGCTAAAGTTTTGGATAGAGTAAAGCACTTTTTCTTAACTTACAAAGACCTGGAAGGTCCTTCAAAAAATGTTGAAATCACCCATACATATGGCGCTGATGAAGCAAAAGAAGTTATCCAAAGAAGTTATATGGATTATCAAGAAAACTTTGGTAATGCAGATCAAATGTTAAATGATGCTTTGACAACTATTTTGAAAGAAAAAGCATAACATATACCATTAGTATTCTATAATATATAAATACGAAGTATGATAAAAAGGAAGCTAACGCTTCCTTTTTTCGTTTTAAAAAGTTTTGGCAAGTATTGTGTATAGAATATACACAGAGATAATGAATGTCATTTATATATTTAATAATTATTCCTACTTTTAAACTATGAAGACTGTACTCCTATTTTTCACCTTCTTTTTCTCAATTTTGGGATTCACACAGATTGTCTTTGACAAAACGAAACATGATTTTGGTGAAATCAATGCTAACGATTCAAGGTTTGTTGACATTTATTTAAAAAACAAAACAGGTAAAGATGCTTTTATCTTAAGTGTTAAGAAGCCTATGGAAGTTGTTTATATTCAGAAATCTGCATTTATTGCTCCAGATAGTTCAAGTGTAATTCGCTTTCAGATAAATAAAAAGACCAAAGGAAGGTTTTCTTATACAATTCCAGTATACACCAGTGATAAAAACGAACCAACCGACATCGTCTTAACAGGTAAAATTGAAACCCTACCTGATCATACAAGTAACTTTACAGCCTGTCCAACATTTGGGCAAACTCCTGCTCATGGAAACCCACTTGACTTCATGCTTACAGTTCAAACAATCGACAAGGAAACTGGAAAATATTTAGGAAAATCAAAAGTAGCAATCATACAAAATGGGAGTGCATTAGGAAAATGGGAAACCAGTTCAAATGGTCAGCTAAAGCTTAAAATCCCCTTAGGAATAACTTATTTTTATGCCTCTCATCCTGGTTACATTCCAGCTGAAGAAGGTTTATATGTTAATTTCAAACGAAATACTGTCACCTTAGCATTAACCAAGAAGGAAGTGCTTACTATTCCGGGTGAACCTGAGATACTGGATGAAATCATACCAGAAGAGGAGTTAATCACTGAAGTAGAAGAACGAATAATTATAATAGATGAAACGAAACCTAAGGATGTTGACCTAAGCGATCTAGTTACAGAAACTCAAATAGAGAAAGATGAAGAAGACTCTTTTGTTCCTCCAGCATTCAAGGAATTAGACAACAACAACTTTGATGCTGAACACTTTAAGCCAATTAATGTCGTTTTTGTAATTGATGTCTCATCCTCAATGAAACAAAGTGATCGATTAGAGTTGTTAAAATACTCCTTAGACCAACTTGTAGATATGTTACGTCCTCAAGATAAAATTGCGTTGGTTGCTTATGCAAATGAAGCAAGAATTATACTTGCTTCAACTCCGGGTGATCGCAAGGAGGAAATAATAAAAGAAGTAAAAGATTTAAAAGCTTCAGGTCTAACAGCAGGAGGAGCTGGAATAAAATTAGGTTACAAGCAAGCTAGGAGAAACTTCATCAATGATGGACAGAATCACCTCATCATTATAACTGATGGAGCTTTTAATAGAAACTCTGGAGACTATAAAAAATACATTGAAAAGAATCTTCGTAAAAAAGATATTACAATGAGTGTAGTTGGGATTAAAAGCAATGAAAAGGCAGAAGAAAGTATGCGCGAAGCGGCAGAGCTTGGACATGGTCGCTTTATCCTTATAGAAAAACTAGCAGATGCCCAAACAAAACTTAAACAAGAAATCCGTCTTTCTTCTTTTAAATACTAATAAAGATTGAATTACATCGTAATAAAAACTAATGTAATCGTGCTTGAATTAAGTTAATAAACTCTTTACGCGTACTATCATTCTGCATAAATAAACCTTTGAATGCTGAAGTAGTTGTTGAAGAGTTTTGCTTCTCAACCCCACGCATTTGCATACACATATGACTACACTCAAGAACAACTGCTACACCTTTAGGTTCCAGTGTTCTTTGGATACAGTCACGAATTTCCAAGGTCAATCTTTCCTGAACTTGCAAACGACGTGCATAAGCATCCACAATTCTAGGAAGTTTACTAAGCCCTACTATTTTACCATTAGGAATATACGCAATATGTGCTTTTCCGAAAAAAGGCAACATATGGTGTTCACATTGAGAATAAACCTCGATATCTTTTACAATAACCATTTCAGAGTAGTCTTCTTCAAAAAGAGCACTTCTTAGGATTTCATCTGGATCTTGTTTATAACCTTGTGTTAAGAACTGTACTGATTTTGCAACACGTTCAGGAGTTTTCAATAACCCTTCTCTCTGAGGGTCTTCTCCTAAATCAGAAAGAATATCTTTATATACTTCTGTTAACTTTCTTGTAACCTCGTCGTTGTATTCGAATTTGTTTTCCATTAAAAATGATTTTGTGTACTTCTAAAACGGTTCATTATTTCCATAATACTCCACGTAATTATTCTCAGTCTCTTCTAGCTTAATTTTCGATAAAATTCCACCAGCTGCTTTTATAGGACCGTCTATTTGTTCCCAAATTTTTATTACTAAATTTTCTGTTGATGCTAAAACACCATCCATAAACGGAACATCTAAATTAAGATTTTTATGATCTAAGGCCTCAACAACATATTCTTTCATGATTTTACTTAAATCTTTCAAGTTAATTACAAAGCCAGTATCAGCTGAAGGTACTCCTTTCACAGTAACAAAGATGTTAAAGTTATGTCCATGCCAGTTTTTGTTACTGCATTTACCAAATACGGCTTCATTCTTCTCATCACTCCATTCCTCTCTCCACAACTTATGTGCAGCGTTGAAATGTTCTCTACGTGTAATGTAAACTGTTTTCAATTCTATAAATTTAATTGCAAAGATACAAACGTTCGAGAAACAAAATTGTTTATTATAAAGTAAAAAAACGCTTTTAAAAAAAGCGTTGAATATTTATTTTGACAAAATTTAGGTTTAGGGAGTAAAATATATCATTTCCCTTTTTGTTAGGTGGCTTTAAAATTCATTATTTCTCAATCATTACGATTTTCATTCTAATTTCATTATCCATATTCAACTTTACATAATACTTCCCTTCTAATAAATCAGCCAAATCGATTTCAAAAGAATCATTGTTAGTTTTAACAAATTGATAAAAAATAGTTTTCCCTCTTTGGTCAATAAGTGAAAGACTCGTGAAGTTTTCCTGCACCCCTTTAACGCTTACTTTAAGCGTATTCGAATGTATAGACTCGATATTAAATTGGACTTCACTTTGTGAACTGTCATTTAGCAAAGTTTTTTCGGGCTCTCCTACTCCACTGTTAGTAAAAGCTACATTTGCCATAAAAAAGGCTGCAATAATCATTAATTTTTTCATTGTTTTTATTTTATTATTTGAGACAAATGTACTGTACATATCTCGTTAAAAACAATGGTTTCTAACAACTTAACAAAACCTTAAATTAAATAACAATGGGTTAACAATCAAGAGTAATTTGGTAACATTAAGATTATACTACCAAATAAAAACATCATCTAAAATACGTCCACCAGATCCACCTACAGAAAATAGCTCCATAACCATTTTCCTCAATCCTTCATTTGAATAATAGTCTTTCGGCTTTCCTTTTGGCATTTCTTTTTCAAAATTACTTTTAGAAAGAGGTTTAACGCTTTTAGCAAAGTAAACAACACCGCCATCCTCTAAAGCTAATCCTAAGATAGCTCCAGGTAGACCATTGAAAGATTCAGGACCTACAGAAGGAACAATTTGCTCAGCATACCAAGCGTATATTTTAGTTGAATCGTTAGCGATCCATAATGCTTGTTTAGTTTCATATCCAGCAATATTTCTTCTATTCTCTGTTATAATCCATGGTCTTGTTTTTATAGTGTCGGATAGATAAATTTCTGAACCATAATATGAGAATTGTCTTTCTAATTTACCTGAACTAAAGTTTTGATAAGTAGTGTTCTTCATTGTAGACCATTCTCTGTCATCATCTCCTACTTCAGGTAAGATTGGCTTAAATAGAGAAGAGGTCTCTGTAAAGTACAATACAAACTCGTCTGTCTTAGGCTCCTTCATCCAATCTTTTGAACGAGCAGACATTCTATCAGAACCTTCATATCTTTTTTCAAGATTAGTTCTGCGTTCAAAAACAATTTCGCCAGATTGCAGAACCTGACTGAACGACCAAGACGTCAATACCAAAACGGTCATTACCGTTAATAATCTAGAACCAATGATTTCTACCTTCATCTGCTTTTGTTTTATTATTGTTGAATCGCAATGTTGCTCCAATCATGAAATAACGTGCAATAATTCTACTACGAGTATCTGTTATAATATTTGTTCCTACATTTCTTGAGATCCCGATATTCTGATTAAAAATATCATACACTGAAGCATTGATTACAAGATTTCCTGTTTTTAGGAAACGCTTATTCAATTTTACGTTCCAAATAAATGGGGTTGCGTTATATCCGTCTGCTCTTCTAGAGTTAATTTCATAAACTGCATCACTTTCTATAAAGAATCGGAATGGTAATTCAAAAAACACAGAAGCTTTGTATCGCTGTACAGTATAAGGTTCATTCAATCCCATAGACAAAGTACTACGTGGGTCATTATACCCGATGGAAGCACTTAAACTTACCTCTATAGAGTCTGTTCTCATTTCTATACCTAAAGACCCGTCAATATTATAGTTTTCTGTTGTGTTTTCTTGAAAATTAATTAGTGAATTAAAGCTTGTATAACCTCCTGAAGCCATAGGTCTCAAGTGAATTAGCTTTTTATACAAAGGCAAACCTCCTCCTGCGTAAAAACCTCCATAAATATTTCCATCCACGTTTACTGCTGTTGAAACAGATTGTCCATTAGGAGTATAAACAATTGAATTTGATATTGCATTATCTACAAAAGTAGCATATGCCCCACCAAAAATATAACTATACTTTAGTGCATTCCATTTATTGTAATGCACGTTCAAACTGTGGTTATAATTTGGGGCTAACTCAGGATTTCCAATTACTAAACTATTCGGGTCTGTATTATCTCTTACAGGCTGTAATTGATCTAAAGTTGGTTGGTCTGAACTCGTTGTATACACTAAACGAACCTGATGTGCATTAGAGAATTTATAACTGTATTCTAAATATGGAAGTATATCATCCACATCTTGTTTTATTACAGAGTTATCTTCATTGTTAATATTATCAATTTTCACATTTCTAATTCTAGAACCTACTTCTAAAGTATGCTTTCTGTCAGTATACATAATTCCAACTGCACCACGGTTTTCAAATCGTGTATTACTAAAATCATTACTATACAAACCTGCGTATGCATCATATCCCGAAGGAGTACGGTCGTAAGTTGAAGTTGCTTGTTCTCCAAAGAAATAGTCTAACCTATATTGGAACTTTAATCTAAATCTACGTGTAATTGGTTCCATATAATCTACAACTATACGGTGACCTGTAGTGTTGTTTGACATATTCCTTCTTTGGTCAAAAGTAGAGTCTGCAGTTACAAACTGACCAAAATACAAGTTTGAATTTAAAGTATTATCTCGGTCTGTTTCGGTATAACCCAATTGATAAACAACATCTAACTCTCTAAATCGCTTTGCAAACTTTCTATTCAGGGTTAACTCAATATTTCCTTCTAGACCTTCTGCTTCCGACTCATTCTTTACATTAGAAGCACTGAATCTTTGTTCATCTGTAGTATAGAAATCACTTGTACTCTCTTCTGTCATCGACTCATTTCTAATAATTAAATTAGATTTAAGTTTCAACTTAGTCTTATCATTAAGATCGTAATCTAAATTCAAGTTAATTGTATGCGATTGTTGTAATTGGTCTCTAAAGGTAGAATCTCTTTTACTATAGGTTGTGTCTGTGAAGTGGTATTCAGAGTTTTTCACCTGATCTGTTGTTAAACGGCTATCATTATAAGTGTAATTCAA
>Ga0209075_1002385_pt1 | contig 16616 bp, 12 predicted proteins | sample Stecom2011_FD_187523 | JGI IMG/M metagenome (GOLD analysis project Ga0209075, IMG submission 187523) | Agricultural soil microbial communities from Utah to study Nitrogen management - Steer compost 2011 (SPAdes) (version 2) | ecosystem: Environmental > Terrestrial > Soil > Agricultural land...
AGTACTCTATCAATGAAATGATTGAATTCTACATCAAGCGCTACCCCTACAATTTTACCGAAAATGAAATACTCAGAGGTCTTACAAATTTTGATACTGCAGAGAATGATTTCACCCCAATTTGTTTCCAAGATAAGGTTTGGGAAATAATCAAACTAGACTTTGAAGAAGCGGTCGAAGAAATTAGACTTTAAATACCCAAATCGCACTCCCTAATCAACACTTTTTCTAAAAATCGCTCATCCTGTTGTGCGTTTTTATTTTTTGCCAAAAACACCAAAAACCACCCTCTAAAAATTCGCCATACTATTAAAAACCAACTCCATACGCTTTGTAATTTGATAACTCGTTAAGTCAGCATTGTTAACGATAAGTGCAAAAGCAATTTTTCTTCCGCTTTTAGTATCAATATAGCCAGCGTAGGATTTTATTCTATTCATGGTTCCGCTTTTGGCTTTCATTCTTCCTTGTGCAGCCTGACCTCTGCAAACACTTCGTAAAGTTCCACTTTCTCCTGCAGTTGGCAAGGATGCTTCAAAGTCTTTGAAATTTTTGGAAGCGTTCATGTATTTTAATAGTTGGATAAAATGATTGGCGCTAAAACCGTTGTTTCTCGCTAAACCACTTCCGTCTGTTTGGTAGATTTTTAAACCTAATCGAGGTTCCCAATAATTATTCAGGTATTTAGCACTTTCACTCGTCCCTCCAAGTCCCGTTTTTTCATAGCCAATTAATCCCAGTAGTTGCTCGGCAAAAAAGTTAACACTTCGGTAGTTTGTCCAATACGCTAGCTCCTCTATTGATTTCCCTTCGTTTATAAATAAGAGGTTCATGTTTTTGTAATTCAGAATGGTATCTACATCTTGCAGAATAGTACGCAATCCAATTGCAGGGAAAGTTACTTCTATATTCGCCTTAGTTAATCTATTCTGAAATACTTGTGCTAATAACAACTCAGGATCAGGGACACTCGCTTTGACTTCAAAATTCGCTTTACTTCGGGGTAGATTCCCAATTGCGAATCGTTCGTAGGAATAAGGCGTTCCATAAATATAGGTGTTATCGCTGCTGGAATTGTAGGTTGTTACTCTATTGTCTAGTTTATATCCTGGAATTGGTGGAGTCATGGAATCCAAATAGGTTGGTGCATCCAATTGACTACTTGTTGAAAAATGTAAATACGTCATATTGTCGTAAACCGCACAAGCACTTGCTGGAGAACCGTAATAATTTCCCATGTCAGACCATGACCATCCATCTGGAGCACCATTGTATCCGAATGCCGAGCCATCTGCGAGAACGCGACCGTGAATGTGTTTTATACCTTTCTTGACAATTAAATCTGTCCAAATACTTAGAAAAGTATCTACTTCTTCTTTTTCATGAAAAAATCGACTTCCAAGAGAAGGGTCTCCCAACCCACGAATAACTATATCACCATGAAGAATACCAAGTGAATCGATAGTTCCTGTATGATAAATTTCTGTTTTAGGACGGTAGTTTTTACCTAGAATTTCAAAAGCTGCCGCAGTGGTAAATAGCTTTACAACAGAGGCTGGGGGCATAGATGAGCGTTCGTTATAGCTAGCTAAAGTGATGCTACTGTCTAAGTCATAAACCATAAAGCTAATGGCTGCATTTTCTAGTTCTTTGCTACTGGAAAAATTATCAATTGCTTGTTGAATACTGTTTTTTTCAACTTGTGAGATTGATAAAGTGGTAAAAAAGAAGCAGAATGTAACAACAACTATTATCTTCATGGCGAGAATTAAAATTTTGTATAAAAATCGATAAAATATTGTGTGTGGCATAGTTGGATTGAAGAATTTTTATGGAATACCGAAAAAATCGGACCAAACGCGTGTGGAATTAGGTTTAGCAAAACAAATTCACCGAGGACCAGACCATAATAATGCAATAGTTTTTGGAAAAACAGTGCTGGGTCATAACCGTTTAGCGATAATTGATTTACAAGACCGATCAAATCAACCGTTTTTTGATTTTTCAGGACGTTATGCTATTGTTTTTAATGGCGAAATCTATAATTACCCGGAATTAAAAAATGCTTTATTAAAGCACGGAGTTGTTTTCAATACCTCTTCAGATACTGAAGTTTTATTGTATCATTTGATTTATCATGGCGAAGCTGGCATTGATGCCTTAGAAGGTTGTTTTGCTTTCGCTTTCTATGATTTGAAAGAGGATGAACTGCTACTGGTTAGGGACCATCTTGGAATTAAGCCACTTTTGTTTTCTATTCAGGAAGATGAGGTGCTTTTCGCTTCTGAATTAACAGCTTTCAAAATGATGTTGGACAGTTGGGAGGTAAATAAATCAGCGTTAAGTGCTTACTTTCAATATACATATATTCCTGCTCCAGATACTGTTCTAGTTGGTGTGCATAAACTCTTGCCTGGACACTATTTAAAAGTAAAAGGAGATACAATTGACATATTAAGGTATTACTCTGTTCGAGATGCTGAAAAGGTAAAAATGCCTTACGATGAAGCTGTAAAAGAAGTCAGAAAGAAGTTAGAAAATGCAGTAATTAAACGTTTAAATGCCGACGTACCAATAGGCACATTTTTGAGTGGCGGAGTCGATAGTTCTATAGTTTCAAGGATTGTTTCAGATTTTAAAACTTCAGTACAAACCTTTTCTATCGGCTTTAAAGACAATGAATTTTTAGATGAATCAGAATATGCTAAAAGCGTGGCTGAACATATTGGTTCGTCACATTATCCTATTCAATTAGCTAAAGAAAATGTAATTGCTTCTTTCCAAGAGGTGTTGAATTCTTTTGACGAACCTTTTGCAGACTCAAGTGCCGTAGCCATGTACTTTTTGTCGCGTTCTGCCAAGGAACACGTTACGGTTTGTCTCTCTGGAGATGGAGCAGATGAGCTATTCGCAGGATACAATAAGCACAAAGCGTATCAACGCAGTAAAAATCCAGGAGTTTTATTGAAAGTTGCTTCTAAACTTGCTGGAAAGTTTCCAGAAGGGAACAGAGGTAGTAAAGTATCCAACCGCATTCGTCAAATGAAGAAATTTGGAGTTTTACTTCAGGAAAAATGGCCAAACTCCTATTGGATGCTGGCTTCATTTATTTCAAAAGAAAGAATAAGTGCTTTGTTATTAGATAACACTGCCTATAAAAGCTTAGTTGAACCAGGAGAAAATAATTTAACTGATTTTTTAAGAACAGATCAGGAATTTGTACTTCCTAACGACATGTTGAAGAAAGTAGACTTGATGAGTATGCGCCATGCTTTGGAGGTTCGTGCTCCTTTTTTGGACAGAGAACTGGTTGATTTTGTGAACGGTCTTCCAGAAGAGTACAAACTTCAAGGTAATAATGGCAAAAGAATCTTGAGAGATGCTTTTCGAGATCAACTTCCCACTGAAGTCTTTTCTCGTTCTAAAAAAGGATTTGAAATTCCATTACACGAATGGATTAGTAGTGTTTGGGAAACAATTGTTCATGAAAATTGGATGGATAGAAACTTCTTAGAAAAACAAAATTTATTTTCTGTTGAGGGAGTCCAACAACTTACAGCAGAATTTAAGCAAGGAAATAAAGAAGAAGCAACGGTAACAATGTGGGCGTATATAGTGTTTCAAAATTGGTATCAGCGATGGACAGAAAAATAAAAGTAGTAAGAATAATTAATCGATTTAACATTGGAGGTCCAACCTTTAATGCTACTTTTTTGACCAAATTCTTAGGCGATGAGTTTGAAACGACATTGATTGGAGGTGTACCCGATGAAGGAGAAAAAGATTCATTACATATTTTAGAAGAATATGGAGTTGAGCCTATTGTTATCCCCGATATTCAAAGGAGTTTAAGCTTCACGAGTGATTACAAAGCATATAAAAAAATCAAACGTATCCTTCAGGAAATACAACCTGACATTGTTCATACACATGCTTCAAAAGCAGGGTTCTTAGGTCGTGCAGCAGCCATTTCTTTAAAGATTCCTGTAATAGTTCACACTTTTCACGGACATGTTTTTCACTCTTATTTTGGCAATGCAAAAACACAAGTTTTTAAGCAGATTGAACGTTATTTAGCGAAACGATCGACAGGAATTATTGCCATTAGTGACTTGCAGAAAAATGAATTATCAGCGATTCATAAAATTGCTCCTGTAGATAAAGTTCAAGTTATTCCTTTGGGGTTTGACTTAAAGAAATTTGCAGAAAACAAAGAGGAAAGAAGAGCACAAGTACGAGCACAATATAAAATTCAAGAAAATGAAGTAGCTATTGCAATTGTTGGACGATTAGCACCTGTAAAAGACCATGCCTATTTTTTAAATGTAATTGAAGTATTACTTCAAAAAACGGAAGTTCCAATTAGGGTTTTTATTGTTGGAGATGGTTCTGAAAAAGCACAAATTCAACAGCGCGTAGATGAAATCAATGCTTTGAATCCAAATGTAATTATAATGACCTCTTGGATTTTGGATATTGCTTCTTTCGATCAAGGAATGGATATTATATGTTTGACTTCTAAAAACGAAGGAACTCCAGTTAGTATTATTGAAGCTCAAGCAGCTGGTTTGCCGGTTGTTTCTACAGATGTTGGTGGGGTTCGTGATATTCTTGAAGATGGAAAAGCAGGTTTCGTGATTAAAAGGGAAAATATTGAAACTTATATTGAGAAATTACGTTTACTAGTGGAAGATTCTTCCTTGCGCAAAAAGTTTTCTATTTTCGGAGAACAGAACGTAATGGAGAAGTATAGTTACCACCGTTTAGTTAAAGATATGCGTAGCTATTATAAATCACTATTGAAGGAATGAAAGTTAATATAACACTTTTACTATTTTTTGGAATTTCACTTGCGTTAAGCTCATGTGGTGTGAACAGTCATATTATGTTTAAAACAACAAAAGAAGATGTGATTGTGGATAACATACCCATTTCACCTTCTGATGCATACCGACTAGCTCCTGATGATAAGTTTTCTTTTATAATGTATGTTGAAGGAGGAAAGCGAATCATAGATTTAGGTTCGGGTATTAACACTGGAGATGACGCACAAACCCAATCTAGTGTTCAAATTGAATATTTAGTAAGAAATGATGGTAAAGTTGATTTACCTATACTCGGATTAGTAGATGTTTTTGGTCTAACCATTATTGAAGTCCAAGACAAATTGCGAGAACTATATGCAGTCAATTACATTGATCCTTTTATTCAGGTAGAAGTAACCAATCGACGTGTTATAGTTTTTCCCGGAACAGGAGGTGACGCTAAAGTCGTTCCTATTACCAATAACAATACAACATTAATGGAAGCCATTGCATTAGCAGGTGGAATCACTGAGCGTGGGAAAGCGAATAAGGTGAAGGTTATGCGACAAACTAAGGAGGGTCGAGAAGTATATGAAATTGACCTCAGTACGATTGGTGGATTGAAGTATGCGGATATGATTGTCCAATCAAATGATTATATTTATGTTGAACCTGCAAAGCAATTAACGCGTGAACTCTTAAAAGAAGCAACGCCAATAATTTCTTTAATTTCGTCGGCGATTGTTATTATTTCAGTAATTCTTACATTAAAGTAATGGAAGTGTATCCAAAGAAAACATTTGTAAATACTACTTTTGATATTGAAGTTTTAAAACTTGTAATCAAAAGAAATTGGTATTGGTGTTTACTTATTTTTACTTTATTTAGTGTTACTGGTTACCTTTATTTGAGATACACGAAACCTATTTTTGAATCAAGAATGTTGATTCAAATCAATAGTGAAAATCAAGGAGCCGATATTTTAGATTTTAAAGATGTTAGGCAAGAAGGTTCAATCGCTAAAGAAATTGAGCTTTTGCGTTCACAACTGTTATTTAAAAAAGCAATCTCAGATCTTCCTCTTCGTGTTTCACAATATGCAAAAGGTGAGTTCTTAACTGAAAAAAGATACAAGCAAGGCGGAATGGAAGTTAAACCGTTGCTATTAAAAGACTCTAGCTTATGTGATGTTCCGATTTATACATCTTTTGAAAACGACCTAATTGTTCTGAATTTCACTCATGGAGGTAAGAACCATCAGTTTAAAATTCCTCCGAATAAGGTTGTAAGTACTCCGTTCTTTGATGTTAAAATTGATATTAATGATTTAGAAGGGTTTAAAAGTGATGCGTCCGTAAACCAACTTTACTTTATATTTAATAATCTCAATACCATTTCAGCTCAGTTAGCACAAGGATTGTCTGTTGAACCAGTAGACCAAAGAGCAAGAACTGTTGAGGTGAGTTACAGAAGCCATAGTCCAATTCTGGCTTCAGATATTATTACCTCAATAACCAACAACTTCTTTAAATATGATGAAAATCTAAAAAAAGAAAGTGCTGATAATGTTTTGGATTTTATTGCAGTTCAGCTGGATTCATTGTCCAAGGAATTAGGTCATTCAAAGGATAGCGTGATGTACTTTCAGCGCCGAGAAAACATAACTAATCCTGGACATTTGAGCACATCAATTTCAGAAAAAATTGAGCGTTTAAAAAACGAAGAAAGAGAAATTTTAGAAGAGTTGAGGGTTTTGAAGGTGGTAGAAAATAAATTGAGTCGTAACCCGAATAGCATTGAGGTTTATCGTTTAATTCCCGACATTATTGGACAATCTTACGAAGGAAGTTTGAATAGTCAGATTAAAGAACTTTATCAATTGATCGAACAAAAAGAAGATTTAGCCTATAAAGTTACTTCAGAAAATGATAACATTATCAAGTTAGAAAAGCGAATTGAAATAAGAAAAGAAAGCATCAATGGAATCATAAAATCTTTGACCGAAAGAAGCAAAGAAAAACTCGGAATTATTCAAACTGATATTGCAAGAGTAGAGCAACAGTATTTTCAATTGCCTGAGAAACAAATGGAGTTAGCACGTTTAACTAATATTCAAGAGTTGAATGAAAAGTACTTTGCTTTGTTAACAGAGAAAAAAGTGATTTATTCAATTTCAAATGCAGGATATACTTCGAATAATAAAATTCTAAATAGTGCAAGTAAAGCTTCTACGCCTGTGTTTCCTGTAAAAAGCATGGTATACAGTGCTACGCTATTTTTATCTTTTAGTTTGTCCATAGGCTTACTTTTATTAAGGTATTTAACGTTTAATCAGATTAGTCAAGTTTCAGACTTACAAAGTATCACCCCGAAAAATGTTGGCTTGTTGGGTACCGTTCCGCTTAGAAAGGTTAAGATGGTAAATTCCGCTTTAATTGTAAATGAGCATCCTAAATCTGCAATTAGTGAGTCCTTCAGAACTTTAAGAACGAATTTGTCATTTGTCAAAAAAGACTTAAAAACGATAGCTGTAACTTCTACTATTTCTGGTGAAGGAAAAACATTTTTAGTGCTCAATTTAGCGGGTATTATTGCCATGTCTGGCAAGTCCGTTTTAGTTGTCGATCTGGATATGAGAAAACCAAAGGTTCATCTAGGTTTTAATAAACACAACGAAAAAGGAATGAGTAATTTACTTGCTAAACATTGTGAAATTGAAGAGGTAGTTCAAAAAACAAGTTTAGAAGGACTAGAGTTTATTTCTGCTGGTCCAGTTCCTCCGAATCCTTCAGAACTTATACTAAGTAAAACTTTTGAGGATGTTGTTGAAAAGTTAAAAGAACGATTTGATATCATTATTTTTGATAATCCACCAGTTGGTCTAGTATCCGATGGTGTTCAATTACTCAGTAAAGTAGATGTTCCTATCTACGTTTTTAGAGCAAACTACTCTAAGCGTCGTTTTGTTGAGAAATTAAAAGAAATATCAGTAATTGACGATATCAAAAACATCAATGTTGTTCTGAATGGAGTGGATATAAAAAGAAGTACTTATGGGGGTAATTATGGTGGGTATTACTCCGAAAATTAATTTACAATTATATAACATATACTTATTTTGAAAATCATTGATACTGGAATAAAAGATTTAATTTTAATAGAGCCTACTGTTTATGGTGATGAGAGAGGGTATTTTATGGAAACCTATAATGAGAAAACATGGAAGAATATCGTAGGTGAGGTTCCGAATTTTATCCAAGACAATGAATCAATGTCACAAAAAGGTGTGCTAAGAGGATTACACTTTCAAAAACCACCCTTTCAACAAGGAAAATTAGTTCGTGTAGTTAAAGGCAGTGTGTTAGACGTTGCAGTAGATTTACGTAAAAGCTCTCCTACTTATGGTCAACATTTCAAGGTCCTGCTCTCTGAAGAAAACAAATTACAACTTTATGTTCCAGAAGGATTTGCACACGGATTCTTAACTTTAGAAGACAATACAATCTTCAATTACAAATGCACGAATTTATATAATAAAGAAAGTGAAGGTGGATTGCAATGGAATGATCCAGAACTAAATATAGATTGGGGAGAAAAAAAACCATTACTTTCTGAAAAAGATAGGTTTTATAAAGATTTTATTAGTTTTGTAACACCTTTTTTATAGGTGTAAAAGAAATTTATAAAAGTGCAATTTAACTACTTATTAGAATACGCTACTTTTTTTATAGGAGCATTTGTCATTTCCTTCATTATTAACAAGTTTGTACTGAGCTTTGCTAAAAATCTTGGTATACGTAATAAAAATGATGTAGTTGTTCGTTGGAGCAATACTTCTAAACCTTCTCTTGGAGGGATAAGCCTGTACTTCACTTTTATTGCTGTTGTACTTTTTTACGCTTCATTTTTTTCTCAAGAACATATATTCGATGAAACTGAGTTTATTGGTCTAATTGCTGCGAGTACTTTGGCTTTTGGAATAGGAGTTGCTGATGATGCGTATAATACAAAGCCTTTATTAAAGCTTTTTGGACAAATATCTTGTGGGTTAATATTCGTGTTTAGTAACAATGGTATCGATGTTTTTCACCACCCCGTTTTAGATGGAATAGTTACTGTTTTTTGGGTAGTAGCTGTTATGAATAGCTTGAATATGCTTGATAATATGGATGGTATTACAGGTGTTGTTACCTTCTTTATATTGCTAACATGCTTCCTTGTTTTTGGACTCATTAATGATCCTTCAAATCTTTTATGGACAGTTTTAATTATTGCTGAAATGGGGACTATACTCGGTTTCTTGTTTTACAATATTCATCCAGCAAAAATGTTTATGGGTGATTCAGGAAGTCAGTTTATAGCTCTTTTTGTTAGCTTTTTTGGGATTAAAGCCCTTTGGAATCTACCTGCTACCTATGAGCTACCTTCTTGGAGCAGTGTTTTTCTAATTCTTACCGCATTTACACCGGCTGTTGCAGATACTTTAACAGTTGTGATTAATAGAAGAAGACGTGGTGTGTCGATAATGCTTGGAGGTAAAGACCATACCACTCACCACTTGGTGTACAAAGGTTTTTCTGACTTTAGGGTTTGGATTATTTTTACCTTGATTAGCATCTTCTCTTCGGTTTATGCTTTATCATTAGGCTATTTAGTAATTAAGGGTCATTACATGTTTTCAACTTTAGGACTTTTGTTTTTCCTTATTGTTTTTATTCCACTTTATCGAACAACTTTAAAATACCATCCACCTATGGTTAAAGGAGAAAAGTAATTTGTCCTTTGTCTTTTTAAACCTTTATTGCTTTTGTTTTTATTACTTTTGTTGTTTGATTCAAAGCTAAACAATGAATAAGGTAATTCTTCTTTTTTCTTTTCTGCTCTTCTTATTTTCCTGTAGTGATCACAACATTAACAAGGAAGAGGAAAAAGAACTTTCGATAACTCAAGAAAGTTTGAAGAATCATTTTGTTGTACCTACAGTTCCTGATCAAATGAATTTTGCAGGAGAAGTAGTTTCTTTTAAAGACGTGGATTTAAGAGAGAGAATGGACAATGAGTTGGTCATTAATAATTTTTGGCATTCGAATACAATTCTAATGATGAAGCGATCTAACCGTTGGCTTCCCGTTATGAAAGATATTTTTACTAGCGAAGGAGTTCCAATAGACCTTGTTTATATTGCTGTAATAGAGAGCGGATTGATGAATGTTACCAGTCCTAGAGGGGCGAAAGGTTTTTGGCAATTTATGGAAGCAACCGGAAAAGAATACAACTTAATTATCAACGATCAAATGGATGAACGATATCATGTTGAGAAAAGTACACGTGCTGCATGTCAATATTTAAAGGATGCGTATGACAAATTCGGATCTTGGGTTTTAGCAGCAGCTTCGTATAACCTTGGAATGAACGGAATCGCTTCTAATCTTGAACGACAAAAAGTAAAAAGCTACTTCGATTTATCATTAAATTCGGAAACAGCTCGCTATGTTTTTAGAATTATGGCTGTAAAGTTAGTTTTCGAAAATCCAGCGAATTATGGTTTTTACATCAATAATGAGAGTCTGTATCCTGAGTATTTAACTAAGAATGTAATTATTGATACTTCTATTCCCAACTTATATGAATGGTCAATAGAACATGGGATATCCATAAAAATATTAAGAAAACTAAACCCTTGGATCAAAGGACAAAAGTTTGAAGTGAAAGAAGGAGAGGTTTTTTCATTCAAAATTCCGGTAGATAACGAACAACTTGGCCTCATTGAGGGTTAATCTATTGTAGTAAGACGATAGCAGAAAACATGAAGGATCAAATAGAGATTTTTGGAGCAAAAGAACACAACCTTAAAAATATAGACCTGACCATTCCTAGGAATGAGCTTGTTGTTTTTACAGGGTTGAGCGGAAGTGGGAAGTCCTCATTGGCTTTTGATACAATATTTGCTGAAGGACAACGCCGATACATAGAGACTTTTTCAGCTTATGCAAGACAGTTTTTATCGGGAATGGATAGACCAGATGTTGATAAAATTGAAGGGCTTTCCCCAGTTATTTCGATCGAACAAAAAACAGTTTCAAAGAATCCAAGATCTACTGTTGGTACAATTACTGAAGTTTACGACTTTATGCGCTTGCTTTTTGCGAGGATAGGTACAGCATATTCATTTGTTTCTGGAGAAGAAATGGTGAAGTATTCAGATGATCAAATTGTTTCTTTAATTATTGATGATTTTTCTGGAGAAAGAGTAGTTTTCCTAGCGCCTTTAGTAAAAGGTAGAAAAGGACATTACCGCGAACTGTTTGAGCGTATGCTTAAAAAAGGGTTTACTAAAGTTCGTGTAGATGGTGTAATCGTTGATATTACTCCGGGAATGAGGGTCGATAGATATAAAGTACACGATATAGAATTAGTTGTTGATCGTTTAAAAGTTGATGCAAAAGATGAAAAGAGGTTAAAGGCAGCAGTTGAAACTAGCATGGAAATAGGAGACAAATCTATGATGTTGATCAAACATGAAGAGAAAGAAGTTAGGCACTTTAGTCGAACGTTAATGTGTCCTTCTTCAGGAATTAGTTATCCTGATCCTGAACCTAATTTATTTTCGTTTAACTCTCCTTACGGAGCTTGTCCAACTTGCAGCGGTCTAGGAGAAATTTCCGTAATTGATTTAGATAAGATTATTCCGGATAAAAAACTTTCAATAAAGGAAGGTGGACTAGCACCGTTAGGGGCATACAAACGTACTTGGATTTTTGAAGAATTAGAACAGTTTTTAGAAGATGAAGGCTTTACTTTAAAAACACCTCTTTCTGATATTCCTGACGATTTAATGACGGCTATTCTTTATGGACGAGAGGCAACACGAAATGAACTCGGGAAGAATGTTGCTTCTTTCGAAGGAATAATTGATTTCTTAACCCGTCATATTGATGAAAAAACATCTGCAAAAATTACCCGTTGGGCACAATCTTTTATGAATAAGAAAGTGTGTTCAACTTGTGAAGGAGCCCGTTTGAAAAAAGAAGCTTATCACTTTGAAGTGGACGGACATCATATCGGTCAGTTGGTACAAATGGATATTGACGAATTAGCACATTTCTTTGAAAAGCTACCTGAAAAACTGAGTAAATCAGAAATGATAATCGGTAAAGAAATTTTAAAGGAAATCAATGCACGGCTTTCGTTTATTTTATCTGTTGGACTCAATTACTTGACCTTGAATCGTTCGGCAAAAACACTTTCAGGTGGAGAGGGTCAACGTATTCGATTAGCTACTCAAATTGGTTCTGAATTAATGAACGTGTTGTATGTTTTAGATGAGCCAAGTATTGGTTTGCATCAACGCGATAATACACGTTTAATAGAATCATTAAAACAATTGCGTGATGCTGGAAACTCTGTTATAGTTGTAGAACACGACAGAGAAATGATTGAAGCAGCTGACTTTATTGTTGATATTGGTCCAGGTGCTGGAGTGAGGGGAGGTGAAATTATTAATGCTTGTACTTGGGAAGAACTTAAAAAAAGCGATTCTTTGACTGCTCAGTATTTATTTGATAGAAAACAAATTGAAACTCCTAAACAACGCCGCAAAGGAAATGGAAAAAAGTTGGTATTAAAAGGAGCTACGGGACATAATCTTAAGGATGTAGATTTGAAAATCCCTTTAGGAACATTTACCTGTGTCACCGGAGTTTCAGGAAGTGGAAAATCCTCTTTGGTTAACCAAACTTTATATCCAATACTAAATGCACATATCTACAATGGAGTGAAAGAACCACTGCCATACAAGAAGATTGAAGGCTTGGAGCATATTGATAAGGTGATTGAAATTAATCAGGACCCAATTGGTAGAACGCCAAGATCAAACCCTGCAACATATACTAAGGTTTTTGATGAAATTCGAACTTTATTTTCAGATCTACCCGAAGCACAAATTCGTGGATATAAACCAGGACGTTTTTCATTTAATGTGAAAGGGGGGCGTTGTGAAACATGTAAAGGTGGAGGACTCAAACAAATAGAAATGAATTTTCTTCCTGATGTTTACGTAGAATGTGAAACATGTGGTGGAAAAAGATACAACAGAGAAACCTTAGAAGTTCGCTATAAAGGTAAATCAATTTTTGATGTTTTGGACATGACCATAGAAAACGCAACCGTGTTTTTTGAACCTATTCCAAAGATTCATCGTATATTGTCTACCTTACTCTCAGTAGGTTTGGGCTATATTAAGCTAGGTCAACCCTCAACAACGGTTTCGGGTGGAGAAGCTCAAAGGATTAAATTATCAACTGAATTATCTAAAAAAAGCACAGGAAAAACCATCTATATTTTGGATGAACCTTCAACAGGACTGCATTTTGAAGATATAAGAATGTTACTTGATGTTTTAAACCGTTTGGTAGAGGAAGGAAATACAGTACTCGTTATTGAACACAATTTAGATATTGTTAAAGTAGCAGATTATATAATTGATATAGGTCCAGAAGGAGGAAGATTAGGGGGTAGAGTTGTAGGGGAAGGGACGCCAGAACAGTTGGTTAAGAAAAACAAAGATTCTATCACAGCAAAGTATTTAATAACAGAATTAAACAGAAAATATGAGTCATAAAGCAGGAAAAGATTGGAGTGAAATAAAGTCGAACGACAGTTGGGCAATTTTTAAGATAATGGCAGAGTTTGTTAATGGATATGAAAATATGGCGCGCATTGGGCCAAGTATATCTGTTTTTGGTTCTGCAAGAACACAAGCTCATCAAGATTACTATCAAAAAGCGGTGAATGTATCAAGATTACTTGCTGAAAGAGGATATGGCGTAATCACTGGAGGTGGACCAGGTATAATGGAAGCTGGGAATAAAGGCGCACAAGAAGGTGGTGGACAGTCTATCGGATTGAATATTGATCTTCCTTTTGAACAAAGTGGGAATCAATATATAGACCAAGATTCAAACCTGAAATTTGATTACTTTTTTGTCCGTAAAGTAGTGTTTGTAAAGTACTCTCAAGGTTTTGTCGTATTGCCAGGAGGATTTGGAACAATGGATGAGTTGTTTGAAGCCTTAACATTGATCCAGACTAAAAAAATTGCACGTAAACCTATTGTGTTTATAGGAACAGCATATTGGCAAGGACTTATTGATTGGATTAAAAATACCATGTTGACAGAAGGAAACATTTCTGCTGAAGATCTTAATCTTTTTAAAGTAGTAGATGATGAAGAGGATGCAGTTCAATACATTGATGACTTCTTTAAGACACATTCTTTAACGCCTAACTTTTAAGGTTAACATATTATAACAATCACAAGTCAATCTTGGCTTGTGGTTTGCTTTTCTTTATAAAAAATAAATATAGAAGATGAGGTTTAAAAGCGTATTGACAATTATTGCAGGATTAGTGATTTTACAATCGTGCTCAACTACCAAAAATGATGTTTTATGGGTAGGAGGATTTAAAACTGAATGTGATTCAGGAGCTGGAAAGACGGAGTGTCTTAAAGTTTTTAATGGAGACAATTTTGAGAATGAGCAGTGGGAGAATCTTCATGCCAATATCGAAGGATTTGATTTCGAAGAAGGATATATGAAAAGAATTGAAGTTCAAAAAAATAAATTAGATTCTAAGGATACTGCTGAAAATGATTCCTTAGTAAAATACACTTTGATTAAAGAGTTAGAAAAAAAGAAAGATCCAAGATTTGAATTGAAAGGAAACTGGGTTTTGGCTTCAATTAATGGAGCTAACCTTAATCGAATGATTGTTTTGCCAACATTGAACTTTAATCTTGAAGAAATGACCATTTTAGGAAATGGTGGGTGTAACTTATATTCAGCATCTATTGAAGAACTGACCTCTAAAAACATTCAAATCACTCAGGCATTAGCTACTTTAAAAGAATGTGAGAACGAAAATATTGAGCAGGAATATCAAAAGGCACTTTCTGAAATCAAAGGGTATAGTATCGATAAAGATATACTCTCATTGAGCGATGGTGAGGGAAATATAGTATTGACTTTTGTTAAGGTTGAGGTTCCAAAATCAAATCCCCTTGCTGGAGAATGGAAAGCAATGAGAGTGAAAGGAAAGACAGTAGATATCGAAATTATTCCAACTATGATTTTTGATTTTGATAAAATGACCGTTAATGGTAGAGATGGCTGTAATTATTACTATGCTTCAATTAAGAGTCTTACAGATTCTGATATTATATTTGAAAATGCAGCCTCAACACAAACGTCATGTGTAGAGATGGAAATTCCAGATCTGTTTTCAAAAGCCCTTAACGAAGTTGTCACCTATCATGTTTCTGACCAAGAGCTGATTTTATTAGATGACCAAGGAAATGAACTGATGGTGTTCTCAAAGTAAATCCGAATAATATATTCTTAAGACTTAGTTAAAAGAAGACATATATAAGATAATAGTAGTTGTCTCAAAAGTCATTTTTCGAGACAGCTACTTCTTAGTTAGCTACCCAATCTCCCTGCTACAAACCCCGTTGTCCAAGCTGCTTGAAAATTATACCCTCCAGTAATTGCGTCTATATCGAGCACCTCTCCCGCAAAAAACAATCCTGGAATAAATTTACTTTCTAATGTTTTAGCATTTATACTGTCTAAACTTACTCCACCACACGTAACAAACTCCTCCTTAAAAGTTGTTTTTCCGTTAACGGAATATATGTCGTTCGATAAAACCTCAACAATCTTATGAACTCCTTTCTTACCTATTTCATCCCATTTTTGTTCTAGTGGAAGTTCTACTTTTTCTAATAGAAATAGCCATAGTCTTGAAGGTAAACCATACGGACGAATGTTCTGCAATTGCTTTTGTCCGTGTTCTGAGATTACCGTTTCAATCGTTGACTTCACAATTTCCTGGTTCTGCTCATTAGTCCAATTTACCTGAAGGTTAAACTGATAGTTTTTTTCTGCCAATGTTCTTGCACCAAATGAGGAAAGTACTAAAACAGCAGGGCCACTCATTCCCCAGTGGGTAATTAGCAAAGGACCATTTGCTGTTAGTTTTTCTCCTTGAACCCGAGTTGTAGCGTTTTCTACAGCAACTCCCATAAGTGATTTTGTTTTTTCTTTTGGCATATTGAATGTAAACAAACTCGGAACAGGATCTTTAATTTCATGACCTAGATCTTCTAGCCATTGCAAGCCACTTTTCTTAGGACTTCCACCAGAAGCGACAATTACTTTATTGAAAAACATAAAGTTGACATCGTCTAAAAATAAATTAAGACCTTCCTCAGTTGTTTCTATCTTTTTCACAGTAGTCTCCATCTTGATTGTGATTCCAAGTTTGTCCACTTCATTGATTAAACAATCAATTATCGTTTGTGAATCGTCAGAAACTGGAAAAACACGCTGGTCTTCTTGTGCGTATAGCTCTACTCCACGTGACTCAAACCACTCTCTAATGTGTACAGTATTAAAGTTCTGAAACAGTTTTTTGAGTAGCTTTCCGCCCCTTGGATAGGCTTTGCTGAGTTCTGAAATTGAAGTAGTGGAGTTTGTAACATTACATCTTCCTCCACCAGATATCTTTACCTTTGCTAATAGTTTATTGGACTTTTCAAGAATGATGACGGTACTTTCAGGATAGTTTTCCTTTACTTGAATAGCAGCGAAAAAGCCTGCAGCGCCACCCCCTATAATTCCAATCTTCATGTTTTTCACTTTGAATGCAAAGTTAATATTCTTACTTAAACGCTTTTAGATTTAAAGGCTTCAATTCAAATGAAAAGAGTGCAGGTGGACAATGCGCAATCTATATTCTACTTTCTGAATA
>Ga0209075_1002386_pt1 | contig 16612 bp, 11 predicted proteins | sample Stecom2011_FD_187523 | JGI IMG/M metagenome (GOLD analysis project Ga0209075, IMG submission 187523) | Agricultural soil microbial communities from Utah to study Nitrogen management - Steer compost 2011 (SPAdes) (version 2) | ecosystem: Environmental > Terrestrial > Soil > Agricultural land...
AAAAAATATTTAGACTGTACCATCGCACAGATATTGTCCCCTGTGTGCCTTGCTGGCCTTTTATTCATGCACCGTCAAAGCAAGCAGACATGTACGATTATTTCTTACCTAGCCCTGGTATATCTGCGAGTGGTGAGTGGCATTCCATGGCGAAATATACCCATTCTGTAGCCAGCAAAGGCTGGGGTGACTTACGTAGCCAGCGAGAGGAATTGATTACCGATAGCAAAATTGAAGCATGGTTAAAAAAAGAAACTCCGATTCAATTTAATTTAACCAATCTGCGTTGGCTAGATAGAGCGATTGCTTATGTGGTAACAAAATGTGCCAATGCGCTAGGGATTAGCTTAACGGTTGGTTTTGCTACTGGCTTTACCTTGATGGATAAACTGGCTTATATCCTCAACAAGGGAATTGATCTGGCTAAAAGCCTAACGTCATGGGTGATGCGTCTTATTTATAAGATGATGAGTTTTATCGGTCTTAAACCCATCGCAGATAAGTCTGAAGCCACTCAGGAATTTGTTAAAAGTGTGTTTATACAAGTATCTGAAAAAGTAAACGGGCAAGTGAAAACCACACTTAACCAGACCTTCTATGGCGGGCAAGGGTTCTAGTAGCTCACAGGGTGTTTGATTATGAATCAGCAGTGCAATTATGCTGTTACATACTCCCTTCAGTGTTATAGCAGAATTAGGAGCAGTGTACTTATGCTTACCGTGCAGTTAAAAGGTGCTTTGTATGTCATCTTTTATGAAGGGAATAATTGCTAGGTAAGTTAAGAGCGCTGACGGCGAAAGGCGCTACTTTTTAAACGTATATTTATAAAAAATTACTTTTGGTGTGACGATGAACGTAATAAGCAAAATTGTTAGAAACAAATGGTTTATTGGTATTGTAGGTCTTTTGCTTTTTTCATTACTGGTTTGGTTTGGCTTAGGCTTTATTAGATTTGGCGAATCCAATACCGTTGTTAGTGGTTTTGTTCGTAGCATTATTATAGGTATGGCTTGGCTTACTTGGTTTACATGGAATATTAGCCAATTGTGGGTGAGTAAATATCAAAACTCAAAGTTTCTTAGTGAGTTAAGCGCTGAAACCGAAGATGGGTCACAAGCTACGCCTGCTAATGTGCACACTGAGGAAGAACTAAAGAATATGTCCAAGCGTTTTCGTAGCGCAGTCGACGTTTTAAAGAGTACACGCTTTAGTTCGTCTAAAGGCCGAGTTAATTTATATGAGTTACCTTGGTACGTAATTATTGGCCCGCCCGGAGCAGGTAAAACAACGGCTTTGGTTAACTCAGGTTTGGATTTTCCGCTTGCCGGATCGCATGGGAAACAATCCTTGGGTGGCGTGGGTGGAACACGTCATTGTGATTGGTGGTTCACAAACGATGCGGTGCTAATTGACACCGCAGGGCGTTATACAACGCAAGACAGCCATGCATCTGTCGATAGTTCTGCTTGGGGTGCGTTTTTACAGCTGTTAAGAAAGTACCGTCGTCGACGCCCTATTAATGGAGTTATTGTAGCGGTAAGTATTCAAGATATTATTTTAGGCTCAGAAGAAAAGCGTGAAGAGTACGCTCGCAAAATCCGATCACGTATTGATGAGCTTCAGAAGCAATTAGAAGTACATTTTCCAATTTATTTTGTGTTTACCAAAATGGATTTAATTGCCGGTTTTAATGAGTATTTCTCTACTTATTCTCAACCTGAAAGAGAGCAAGTTTGGGGTGTTACTTTTGAAGATACATTAACTGGTCAGTCATTCTCTGAGGAGGAATTTAAAATTGAGTTTTTACATTTAGTTAAAAAACTAAATGATCGAGTTTTATCTCAAATTCACTCAGAAAAAAATATTGATAAGCGCAGTTCTATTCAGAACTTTCCATCGCAATTCGAAAGTTTAGAAAATGATATTTCAAACTTTGTTCGTCAATGTTTCTCTGGGCACCGATTTAATTTACCGCCACTTTTGCGTGGTGTGTATTTTACTAGTGCAACTCAAGAGGGAAGCCCAATTGATAGAATGACAGCCAAGTTGAGTCGTGATTTTAATTTGGAAAATAAACAAAAGTCAGTCCTTTCTCTGGGCGCTGGTAAAAGCTTTTTTATTAATCGATTATTTAAAGATGTCATTTTTGAAGAAGCCGAACTGGTCGGTGTCAACAAAAAGGTGGAGGCCATGCTTGCCTGGTCTAGAAGAGCTGCCTTTGTAGCCTTAATCGGTATTTTTGTTCTCAGCCTGTCGGTATGGATAGGTGGGGTTGCGCAAAATAAAATATTAATTTCTAAAGTGGCCTCATCTTACAATACCTATAAGGTTGCTCAAAAAAGCTTAGCAGGCTCTTCTGGGGCTGTAAGTATGAAGGAAGCATTACAGTTATTAGATCCGCTTTTAAAAGGTACTCGAGTTTATGATGAAAAAAAGAACTCTCTTTTAAGTTGGCTGGGTTTGTATGACTCAAGAGTCAGTAAAACGATTCAGTCTGTATATGAAGCAGAGCTCAATAATACCTTGTTAGTTGCATACGCAAACATGGTAGAGCAGCAACTTAATGGGTTGTCTGAACGCGATGATGAGTTATTTTCAACATTGAAAGTGTATTTAATGATTTTTGATAAAGAACATCGTGATTATCAATTTCTGCAAAACTATACAGTTGAACGTTTGGCTGGCATGTATAAAAACGATCAACAGTCACAAGATAAATTATTAGAGCACTTCCAAAACTTAACACGTATCGGTTTTATAGAGCCTCAAAACGCCAATGAAGAGCTGATTGCGTCAGTTAGAAGTAAGCTTTATCAAATCCCGTTAGCTCAACGTGTGTATGCGCAACTAAAGCAAGAAGGTGATAACTCTAAGCTGGTCAATCTTTATCATGAGATTGGAGGTAATACATTACAGTTATTCGGTGTCAGTGAAAGAGACCCTTTGTTTAATATGCCTTATCTTTTTACCAAGCAAGGGTTTAACAAAACCAAGTTGGATACAAACTCTTCCTTTATGCAAGGCATTAAAAATGAATACTGGGTATACGGTGATGAGTATAAAAACAAAGTCGATAAGACCGATTTGGTTAAATTAAGTACCGATGTCGAGCAGCTCTACTTGCTTGAATACGCAGATCAGTGGAGTCATTTCTACACTAGCTTTAACTTAGAAGCCTTTCCGAGAGGCGGCATGATGATAGCAAGGTTGAAAAGACTGGCTGATCCGGTAAGTTCACCACTTTTAAAAATTACAGATCTGGTTGTGAAGCATACACAGCTTAATAAGTCTTCAAGTTTGGTTAAGTCAGTTGCTGGTGATAAAGGTTTAATAGCTGGCGCAGCAGACAAGTTGGTTACCAAAAACTTAGTAGATAAACAGTTTAGTAAAACGCATCAAATAACAGAGGCACTAAATGAGCAGCCAGCAAAAATACAAGACTACTTAATAGCTATTTCAGAGTTAGTTGAGTTTTTAACAGAAATAGAGGCAGCATCGGATTCAAATCAAGCTGCTTATGATATAGCCAGAGCGCGGTTTACAGGTGAAGACGAAAATCCAATTCAAAACTTAGGTGTGTTGTCAGAAAGTGCTCCAGATCAGTTCAAAGTTTGGTTAAAGTCTATTGCTCAATATTCATGGGCTGATGTTCTCACGATGTCTAAGCAACACCTTGATGATAAATGGCGCCATCAAGTTTATGATGCTTATCGACAAGATATTAGTGGGCGATATCCTGCATTAGCATCAGCTCGTACTGAAATTAATGTTGGTTCGTTTAATGAGTTTTTTAAAAAAAATGGTGTTTATCATGCTTTTTTTGAGGATTATCTTTCTCCTTTTGTTGATACGCACAACTGGAAGCTAAAGGTTTATGATGGAAATACATTAGGGATATCTCAAAACACGCTAAGTCAGTTGAAACGAGCGGATATGCTAAGAAAGGCGTATTACTCAAGTGGAGATGAGTTAACGATTGATTTTAGAGTGAAAGCAGAGAAGTTGAGTTCAAATGCTAGGCTGTTCAGTTTGGAAACTGGAGAAAACAGGTTTTCATATTCACACGGTCCTAGATTAGAAAAGCCAATTACATGGGTTGCCGGCGTGAGCGGTCGTACTCGGTTTTTCTTTGAGGGATTAAATGGAAATATAGTAAATTCGCACTACGCTGGTAATTGGTCATTACTGCGATTTTATGATAATTCAGGAAAAGCCAATACGGTGAACACCCTGACAAAGTCTCTAGAAATATCCAAAGATGGATACTCCACTAAAATAAATTTGTACTCCAACGTAAAAATAAATCCATTTAATTTTGGCTTAATACGAAATTTTTATGTTGAGGCAATGTTGTAAAAAATCATGTTAAATATTGGTGTGCTTGGTTTTTATGGAAAAATGCCTTCCCATGGTGATTTTGTAGAGCGAAGAATGACTTCTGAGTTTGTGCAAGTATGGGATGCTTGGCTGCAGAGTATGATGGTCAGTACCAAAGAGGCTCTTGGGGAGAAATGGTTAGACCATTATTTAGTGAGCCCTATTTTGCGGTTTTTTTTATGCCCAAAAGTAGCAGGAAACCAAGCTTGGTGCGGTATTCTATTGCCTAGTGTTGATAGTGTGGGTCGTTATTTTCCCTTAACTTTTGTATGCCCAGTAGAAAAAAATACAGATCCTTCAATGTTTTTTGAAGGCAATGCTAGTTGGTTTGATAAGCTCGAAAACCTAGGCCGTAAAGTGCTATCTGATCAGTTAACAGCTGAGCAGGTTTTGCAAGAGTTAGAAGGGGTAAGTATGCCACAGCAAGTAACAAGCTCTCGCACGATTATAAATATATTGACTGGTTCTGAGTCGAATTTAAAAAATAGTTACTGGACCGCATTTGACAAAATAGACGGATTCTTAGTCTCTGTGTTCAGTGAGGGATTACCAAAAAAAAGCTTATATTTGTCTATGATGACAGGTGTTGAATAATGACTGTATTTTACCAACTAAGTTGATTGTTAAATTCTGTCATTTTTATGTATCATTTCGTATGTTTGAAAGTTGAATTTTAAGAAGGGATGCAATTGTATGGTTTATGAACAAGTGGTTAATGTCGAAAAGTTACTTAACCCGATTAGTGAAGAAACTCCCCAAGGGAATGATGTAAGAGAAGACAGGTCACCTACCTCAGATTATTACACTATTAAAGACGCTCGTAATGCTGCACGCGCGGCTGAACGTTCGGCTATATTTGGCGATGAACCAGACAACGATTTAATGGGGTCTTGGCGAAAAGTATCTTCAGTTGCCGAGCGTTTGTTGTCTACACAGACCAAAGACCTTGAAGTCTCAGTTTGGTATCTAGAAAGTCTTGTAAGAATACACGGAATTGCTGGTCTTCGTGACGGCTTGCTTGTTATTAACGGGCTAGTGTCATCTTTTTGGGAAGGCTTGTTTCCATTACCTGATGAAGACGGTCTTGAAACGCGAGTATCGTGTTTGACTGGTCTTAATGGTGATGGAGGAGAAGGAACTCTGCTTGCCCCTTTGCGTAACTTGGCCATAGCTTATGATGATAATGGACTAGGTAATCTTTCGTTTTGGCAGTACTTGCAAGCAAGGGATGTCGATCATATTGAAGATGAAGAAAAAAAGGCCGAACGTATCGCTAGCCTAGGCTACGATCTAAGCACGTTTACGAGCGCAGTGTTAAAAGCAAACATCGAAGATATTCATAAAACAATAGGCACTTTAGAAGAGTGCGTTGAAATCTATGCATCAATTACAGCCTCATTACGAGAAAGCTGTGGTGTCGATGCGCCACCTAGTTCAAAAATTACTGAGTTGCTAAATGAAGTTAGTAGAACAACTCGGTTTATTTATAAAGAACGACTCGAACAAGCACAGGCGGCAGAGCAGCAGAACCAAGTAAACGAAGAAGAGGAAATAAGTTCTTCTGCAGAGAGCCAGACAAATGTTGTTCAGCTAGCAGGAATAGCATCCGGTAAAATAAATAATAGAGAGGACGCTCTACGTAGGCTTGAAGATGTTGCTAAGTATTTTAGGCAGTATGAGCCACATACTCCTCTTGCTCCTGCAATTGAAAGACTAGTTGTTTGGGGACGAATGACCGTGGCAGAGCTGATGATGGAGCTTATACCTGAAAGTAATGCACGCAGTTTGTTCTCTCAGTATACAGGCGTAAAGCTTGATGGCTCGGATGAGCATTCTTATGTGGCTCCTCCTGCTCAAGTGGCTACAACCAACAATGAAGCACCCACTAAACAACCTGCTGAGTCATCAGCAGTAAAAGAAGAAGCGGCTACTAGTCAGTGGTAAGCCACAGATTTTAATCACAAGGAGTTACTAAATGTCTGAAAGTATTCATTCAAAATTAAAACGAGTTCGTAAACCCAGAGTTCATATTACCTATGATGTAGAAACCAATGGAGCAGAGGTAAAGAAAGAACTACCCTTTGTTACTGGTGTTATGGGGGATTATTCAGGGGATAACACTGAGAATAGAAAAGCGCTTAAGGAGCGTAAGTTTGTTCAAATTGATCGTGATAACTTCAATGAAGTAATGGCTAAAGTTAATCCTAAGCTAAACCTTCAAGTTGAAAATACACTTGCTGGTGATGGTACTACAATGGCTGTGGATCTGAACTTTGAAAGCATGGATGATTTTTCTCCCGAAGCTATTGTAGATCAAGTTGAGCCTTTGAAAAAACTATTAAATGCACGTAATAAGTTAAGAGACTTGTTAAGCAAAGCGGATCGTTCTGAAGAGTTAGAAAACGTTTTAGAAGAGATTCTTAAAAATACAGATAATATCGCTGAGATCTCTCAGCAGTTAGGTGTTAATCAGGAAGAGGGAGCTGAATAATGAGCACTGAATTAGAAGCTGTTTCTGGCTCAGAAGTTGAAGAGCAATCGGTTAGTTTGCTTGAGCAAGCTATTATTCATACTAAGCAAACAGAGCGTGAAGACACCGAAGACCTGTTAGCTAATTTAACGGAACAGGTCCTTAAAGGTACTGTCACCTGGGATAGAAACCTAACTCAAACCATAAAAAAAGCCATTACCGCTATAGACCAAATAATGTCTAAACAAGTGGCTGCTGTCTTGCACAATGAAAAAATGCAGAAACTTGAAGGTTCGTGGCGTGGCTTAAATCACTTAGTAATGAATAGTGAAACCAGTGCAACCTTAAAGATTCGAATGCTTAATTTGTCTAAAAAAGAGCTATTCCGTGATTTAGACAAAGCAGTAGAGTTTGATCAGAGCCAAATCTTTAAAAAGATTTACGAGGAAGAATTTGGTATGGCTGGTGGTGAACCATACGGCTGTATGATTGGAGATTTTGAATTCACAAGTCATCCTGAAGATATTGATTTACTGACTAATATGTCTAACGTTGCAGCGGCAGGTTTCTGTCCGTTTATCTCTGCTGCGGGTGCAGGTATGTTTGGTTTTGATAGTTTTACAGAATTGTCTAAGCCACGTGATTTAGGCTCTATTTTTGAAGCGCAAGAGTACATCAAGTGGCGCAGTTTCCGTGACAGTGAAGACTCTCGGTTTGTTACTTTGGTTATGCCGCGTGTACTAGCAAGACTTCCCTATGGTGAAGCTTCTAAACCTGTTGAAAGCTTTAGCTTTGAAGAGTTCGAGCTTGATGAATCAGGTATGTCAAAAGCGGCTGATCACACAGATTACTGCTGGATGAACGCTTCATATGTGATGGGCGTGACTTTAACTCGTTCATTTGCTGAAACTTCATGGTGTACAGCCATACGTGGTGCAGAAGGTGGCCGTGTTGATGGATTACCGTCGCATATATTTAAAAGTGATGATGGTGATACCGACCAGAAGTGCCCTACAGAAATAGGCATCACAGACCGTCGTGAAGCAGAGTTATCAAACCAAGGTTTCTTACCTCTTTGTCATTATAAAAATACAGATTACTCTGTGTTCTTTGGTGCCCAAAGCGCACAAAAACAAAAAGTATTTGATAATCCTGATGCTACTGCAAACGCTGCCATCTCAGCTCGCTTACCTTATTTAATGGCTACTTCTCGTATTGCTCATTATTTGAAAGTAATGGCGCGCGACAAAGTGGGCTCATTTATGCAAGCTGAAAGCTGTGAGCGTTGGTTGAATCAGTGGATTTCTCAATACACTAACTCAAACCCAGATGCATCAGCAGAAATGAAAGCTAAGTACCCGTTAGCCGAAGCGCGTGTAGAAGTTAAAGAGATTCCAGGCCAGCCAGGGTCATATAGTGCAGTAGCCTATTTAAAGCCATGGTTGCAAATGGAAGAGTTAACGACTTCTTTGCGTATGGTTGCAAATATTCCGCAGCCTAAATAAAAATAGAATAAAAGGAGGTTCCCTCCTTTTATTTCATCACTAAAGGGATTTTCGGTGTCAGTTTCTTTTGCAGTGTCCAAAGAGTCATCTTATGAAAGTAGTTTGATTTTTCGAGATGCAGCCTCAATTGCTCGTTATCTTCAGTTTAAGATAGCGGAGATAGACGAGCTAATGAATGAACAGGTTAATAAAATTTTGCATCACTCCCGCTTTCAAACCCTTGAAAGCTCTTGGAGAGGGCTTTATTTTTTAGTGGCCGGTATCGAAAATCCAAAAGTAACAAAAATACGCTTGCTGGATGTTAGTTGGAAGGATTTGGCTAAAGATATAGAGCGTTCTCCAGATTTTGACCAAAGTGGTTTGTTTCACTTAGTTTACAATCAAGAGTTTGGCACACCAGGTGGAGAGCCTTTTAGTGTTTTATTAGGTGACTACTATGTTGCTCACAAACCTAATTCAGTCGATGCAGTAGATGATGTGTACACATTGCAAGGGATTAGTAGGGCTGCTGCTGCTGCGTTCTGTCCATTTGTTTGTGGTGTCAGTCCTTTGCTTTTAGGACTAGACAGTTTTGACAATATTGGCTTACATACCAACATTGAAGAGGTGTTTAAGTCAAAGGAATACATTCGTTGGAATGCATTAAGAGATCAAGAAGATGCACGTTTTTTAACACTAACTTTACCCCAAGTGCTTATGCGAGCTCCTCATCAAGCTGAGGAAATGCCGTTTTTGGGCTTTATATTTAATGAGAATGTTGCCTCTAACGATAATCAGAATTATTTATGGGGAAATAGCTGTTTTGCTCTTGGAACTATTTTAATAAGAGAATTCACCAATGTAGGCTGGTTTAGTCATATAAGAGGTGTTCCGCGCGACCTGATTGGTGGTGGTTTAGTGACTAGCTTTCCGAGCATACCTTATGGTTCTAGTCATAATAGTGGCTCTAAAATCAGCACTTCTGTGGTTATTACCGATCCATTTGAAACGCATCTGAGTGACTATGGGCTAATGGCGTTATGTCATGGCTTTCAAACACCATTTTCAGTTTTTAATAATAGCCCTTCGTTACAAAGGCCTAAAAAGTATAAAGAAAAATCTGCAACAGCCAATGCAAAAATAGGCTCAAGCTTACAGCAAATATTATGTGGTTCTCGTGTTGCTCAATATATAAAAGTGATCGTTAGAGACATGGTTGGTACTTACAGCACCGCCGCATCTTGTGAGAGGTATTTGCAGAGCTGGTTAGACCAATACACTAGTGGCCGCGATGATTTAGGCTGGGAAATGATGGCTAGGTACCCTTTGCGTGAAGCTAGGGTGCGAATCCATGAAGAGGTCGGCAGTCCAGGTAAATACTCCAGCATCATTCACCTTAAAACCCATTACTCTGCAGACAACCTTGTTTCGGAGTTAAAGTTAACGACTTCTCTAAGCCAGATTGATATTGGAAGAATATAACGTTATGGATAGAAACAATGTACCTCTAACAGCTCCTTTGTTAGACAGGTTATTAGGTCACAATAAAGGCGTGGATCTTACTAGGGGGTATAATTTAGTTCGCAGTATAAAAGAAAGTATTCGGCGAGATTTAGAAAATCTTTTTAATACACGATATTGTCGAATATCACCACCAAGAGAAAGTACTCATTTACAATCTTCTGTGCTGAATTTTGGTCTTCCGGATTTGTCTGCTATCAACATGACCTCTAAAGAAAGTAGACAGAAATTCTGTAAAGACGTTGAAGTCTCTGTGGGAAGATTTGAGCCCCGTATTAAATCTATTAGCGTTACCATGGCAGACAAAATAGACAATGAGGATCCTGTCATCCGCTTTCAGTTAACAGCGACTCTGAATGTAAACCCTTTACAAGACAGGGTGATTTTTAATTCGTCTATGGATCCTATTAATAAAACAGTTAATGTTTTGGAGTTGTTTTAAATGAGTAATGATCTTCTTTATCATTATGAGAAGGAGTTAGCTTTTCTTAAGGAGCGTGCTGATGAGTTTGCCAAGCAACATCCTGTTGTTGCGGAAGGGTTAAGATTAGAGCCAAACAGTATTGAAGATCCATTGGTCAAACAACTTCTTTCTGGCGTTGCCTTTTTAAATGCAAGGGTTCAGCAAAAAATTTCAGATGGTTTCCCTGAGCTCACAGATGCTATCCTCGAAACAATGTATCCGCATTACTTGCGTCCTATTCCCTCGATGTCGATTGTACAATTTACACCTGCAAGCGATTTAGATAAAAAAATAGAAATCACTAAAGATACGCTCATTAAAACCTCAAGTAGTACCGGTAAGGACTGTCGCTTTAATACTTCTTATGATGTTGATTTGCTGCCTCTCAGAATTACTGATGCCAAGCTTATGCCGCGTCCATTTGTAACCCCTGGCAGTACGCGCGTGCAAGGTGCTACTTCAGTGTTGAAAATCTCATTTAAAACACTTAGTCATGACATCACAGTAGACAGCCTTGATTTAACCAAGATTCGTGTGTTCTTAAATGGACACTCGCAACATATATACCCATTGTACGATTTAATATTTACTAAGTGTGTGAAAGTAGTTTTAGCTAATGGTGACTTAGACCCACACCCAATATTCTTAGAGGCTAATTGTTTACAGCAAGTAGGCTTTGATATGGATCAAGGGATAATCCCTTATCCAAAAAACTCCTTCGTGGGTTATAGGCTATTAACAGAGTATTTTACGTTTCAAGAAAAATTTCAATTTATTGATATAACCGAGTTAGAAAATATTCAAAATAAAGAATACGGTGACACACTGAATATATATCTATATCTGTCTGATAGTGATTTAGAACTCGAACAACAAATCTCGGAAAATAACTTTGTTTTAGGCTGCACACCAACAATCAATATCTTTAAAGCCAATGCAGAGCCAATATCGTTAACGCACAAAGAACACCGTTACCCAGTAGTAGCTGATTCAAGCCGTAAGCTTGAAACCGAAGTTTATTCAATTAGCTCTGTCCAGGCGATTGATTTAGATGGTGAATATATTAATTATCGTCCTTTTTATGGTGTAAATCATAGTAGCAATAACGGCAATAATATTGCTTATTGGTTGACCCATAGGACCAATGTATTGGAGGGTGAGCACAATAACGAGCTTGCCACAGAGTTAGATTTAAGTTTAGTAGACTTAGACAATAGTCCATTTTATGCGGCTAACCAAAAGCTGACCGTCGAAATACTTTGTAGTAACCGTAATTTACCTAAAAAATTACCGACAGGGCAGGGGAAGCCTTTTTACGATTTGGTTGATGGAGCTCTTCCTACTGAGAGCATCAGTAGTATTGTTACCCCAACCTCTGCAATTAGGCCTGCACTCCAAGAAAAAAATTATTGGCGTTTAGTATCGCACCTTAACTTAAATCACTTATCCCTTACCCATGCTGAAGGTTCTTTAGAGGCGTTAAAAGAAATTTTAAGGTTATACGACTTTAGAGATTCAGCCAGTACTCGAAATATTATTGACTCGATAGTTACTATTCATACTAAGCCAATTTCTGCGCCAATACAGATTGATGGTTTAGTGGGGCTGTGCAGAGGAACTCAAGTTCACTTAACGCTCGACCCTGTCATGCTGTCTGGTGTCAGTCACCTGATATTTGCTAGCGTGTTGGAGCGATTTTTTGGGTTATATGTGTCTATAAACTCATTTACTAAATTAATGGTGTCATTAAGTGGCAAAGATGGGGAGTTAAAGAAATGGCCAGCACGCGCCGGCGAAAAAGTCTTGATTTAACTACTAGCCTTCAGAGAACACCATATGCTTATGATTTTTTTCAAGCGGTACGTTTGCTTGAACGCCAATTATTAGAGCAGGAGAGCTGTAAAGGTTTTGACTCAATTCGATTTAAAGCCAGCAACAGCCTTGCTTTTAATGGTTCTGATATCACGCAAATATCTAAGAATGCTAGTCATGAGAAGATAGTAAAGGGCGAATCCTCTGGCTGGGTCTTGGAAGTAGCATTAATGGGCTTAACTGGCAGCCAAGGTGTACTGCCATATCATTATAGTGAGCTTCTGACCTCCGAATTACGAAGCAAAAGTGCGGCACTTAAAGATTTTTTTGACATCTTCAATCACCGAGCTATTTCGCTTTACTACGGTGCTTGGAAAAAGTATCAAATGCCTGTGGTATACGAATCCGAGCGTTTACAAAAAAAACAAGATATGTTTACAGAGTCATTACTGTCTCTGTCTGGCTTAGGGGGTACTGAAACACGTTTTCGCACCGCTTTAGCTGATGAATCTTTATCTCGTTTTGCGGCTCATCTTGGCCGAAATGTATGTTCAGCAGAGCTTTTACGTAGCTGTATTAGCGAAATGTTTAATCTTGATGTGCAAATTGAGCAGTTTAAGGGTGAATGGTTTAATTTGGATGAGGATTCTCGCTGCCAACTACCTAGCTCTTTACACTTGGATGGCGTCAATAACACTCTCGGCTTGAATACAGTGCTGGGTGGTCGTTGTTATCAGGTACAAAATAAGTTCACGCTCGTTATCGTCCCACGTAATGAAGAAGAGTTTAATCTTTGTTCACCGGGTTCAAAGTTTCTTGAGAAATTAAAGTGCTTTGTGCGCCTAAGTGTGGGCGTGGAGCAGGACTTTGATATTGAGATCAGGGTCTTTAACGATAACGTCTCTTTAGGGAGCATATGTAACCCAGATAATACACGATTATTATTAGGGTGGAATACTGTAACTAATCCTAAGGCCGTTAACAAAAACTCATTCATCATACGATTATCTCAAGATGTAAGGCTCTCAGATGACTCCATACCTCTTGCACACTAATTTAAATTCTAATGAAAAGGAAATATTCTAAAGTGGTAAACATTAACCTAAAACTACTCGTTGATAAAATGACTCCCTATATGCGCAGTTCTTTAGAGGGCGCAGCGGGACTATGTTTGACTCATAACCAATTCAATGTAGAAATTGAGCACTGGTTATTAAAGTTATTGGATATCTCAGATACGGATATAGTTCAGTTGCTAGTTAAACATGAAATAGATCAGAGCAAACTTGCAAGAGAATTAGCTAAGGCCATTGCTGGTTTTCGCTCAGGCAGTAGTAGGCCAGCTGCTTTATCACCAAGTATTGTTGATGCAGCAAAAAACGCATGGATGCTGGCCTCTGTAGATTATAATCATTCTTCTATAAGTTCAGGTCACTTATTGGCAGCGCTTTTATTGGAGGATGGCTCTAGAAGACAACTTTTAGAGAGTTGTGCAGAGCTAAAAAATATTGCACCAGAATCTATCAGAGATACCTCGCGAGGTGTTTACGGAAGCACCGGTGAAACAAAAGCTTTGGTGCAAGGAAGTCATGCAGATGCATCCGGCGCTAATGTTGCGGCAACTAAAACTCCTGCACTAGATAAGTACACTGTAAATTTAACGGAAAAAGCGAAGAATGGCGACATTGATCCTGTTTTGGGCCGTGATGAAGAGATTCGTCAATGTATTGATATTCTTACTCGTCGTCGTCAGAACAATCCCATTTTAACCGGTGAAGCGGGTGTTGGTAAAACCGCAGTAGTAGAAGGACTAGCTTTGCGAATTGTAGAGGGTGATGTTCCTACACCTCTGACAAAAGTTGTTATCAGAACACTGGATCTTGGATTGCTACAAGCAGGTGCTAGTGTGAAAGGCGAGTTTGAAAATCGTTTGAAATCAGTAATTGAAGAGGTACGAGGCTCGGTTGTTCCCATTATTTTGTTCATTGATGAAGCTCATACAATGATTGGAGCCGGTGGAAAAGAAGGACAGGGTGATGCCGCTAACCTATTGAAACCAGCTTTAGCACGTGGTGAATTACGAACTATTGCAGCGACCACATGGGCCGAATATAAAAAATATTTTGAACGTGATCCTGCACTTACAAGGCGCTTCCAAGTAGTTAAAGTTGAAGAACCATCTGAAGCCAAAGCAATTGATATGATGCGAGGTATATCTGATAGCTTACAGAACCACCATAAAGTTAGAATTTTAGATGAAGCCATTGTGGCTTCCGTAAAGTTATCTCATCGATACATTCCAGGTCGCCAGTTACCGGACAAATCAGTTAGTTTGTTGGACACAGCCTGTGCCCGAGTAGCGTTAAGTGCATCAGCAACTCCGCAGCCTATTGAAGAGGTACAGCGTCGTATAGGCCAAGTAGAGCGTACCACCAAAAAGTTGGAGCGTGAATCTGCAGTAACAGACGAATATACAATTCAAATTAAGGATTTAAATGAAGAAAAACTACAACTTGATACTCAGCTAGCAGCATTACTTAAACAGTATGAAGCAGAAAAAAGTATAATTGTTAAAGTTCAAAGCTGCTACGAGCAAATAGACAAAGATTTCCTCGCAGAAAAAGAACAAAAACTGCTTAAAAAAGATCTAAATAAAATTAAGAAAGAAATCAAAGTCCACATGTCTGAGTTGGAGAAACTCCAGGGTGAGTGCCCTTTAGTTAGATTAAATGTTGACGAGCAGGCCATAGCAGAAGTAATTGCTAATTGGACAGGTATTCCAGTTGGAAAGATGGTGCGTGACCAAGTTACCGCCGTGCAAACACTTACTGCTCGGTTAGGCAAGCGTGTAATTGGTCAACCACATGCACTAGAGGCGGTTGCTCAAGCAATTAAAACATCGCGTGCAGGACTTACCGATCCAAGCAAGCCTGTTGGAGTATTTCTATTCTGCGGAACCAGTGGCGTTGGTAAAACAGAAACGGCTTTAGCTTTAGCTGATGAATTGTTTGGTGGTGAGCAAAATATCACTGTAATCAACATGTCTGAATTTAAAGAAGAACATAAAATTTCCATGCTATTAGGTTCACCCCCTGGTTATGTTGGCTATGGGGAGGGCGGTGTTCTTACTGAGGCAGCACGTAGAAAACCGTATTCGGTTGTGTTGCTTGATGAAATGGAAAAAGCGCATCCTGGCGTTCAAGATATTTTCTATAATCTGTTTGATAAAGGAACAATCAAAGACGGCGAGGGTCGAGATATCGATTTTAAAAACACCCTTATTATCATGACCTCTAACGCTGGTGAAGATGCAATACGAGCAATATTCGATCAGGTTGAAGAAAAGCCAGAGCCAGAGGTGCTGCTTGATAACATTCGCCCTCATCTGTTACGTAGTTTTAAACCTGCTTTCCTTGGTCGCGTGAACACCATTGCGTTTTATCCACTGGATGATGAAAACCTTATAGAAATCACTAGGATCAATATGAGTAAAATTAAAAAACGTATTCATGATAAATATGCGGCTAGTTTTACTTATGATGATGATGTTCTTATTAACATTGTTGCACGTTGCCAAGAATCTGATACGGGTGCACGCAACATTGATGCTATTTTGAATAATACACTGCTACCTGCTTTAGCCTCCGAATGCTTAAGTAAAATGGCCGAAGGCAAAGAAATAAAATCGGTACATGTGGGTGCCACGGAAGAAGGTGAGTTTAGCTATCTAGTTAAGTAACCGACCTGAAAGATATAAATGCTCTGTAAGTAATGATGTAAAAAATAGATGCTAAAGGATATAAGCAATGTCACAACTACTATTTATAAATCAAAGTTTTACCGTTAATACCTTATTGCAAGGCACGCGTGAAGATACGCTTAATGAAATTTGCTCTGCCAATCGGTAAGTAATAACACAAAATTAGACTTAAATAGTTTTTTCTCTATCGAAAGCACTAACTCTGCATTAGGTATTCGAGCAATACTGTCGAATACTAAGGCAGAGGAAAAGCAGTGCTTAAGCCAAATTATTCAATCGTGCGGGCAGGAAAGTATAGCTCTAGCCAAGTTTTATGAACGTTATTTTTCTGATGAAAACGTAATCAAGCTAAATACGTTTATAGGAGCCTCTACTACGGCATCCATTACACGTCTTGATGGTTTTGAGAAGGCAGTGGTGGAATACCAAAACTCGCTTATCCATTTAAAAAAATTATCCGATGCAAGAAAGCAAGGTAAAACAGATTTTCTTGCCCTTACGCAAGCTAAGAAAAAAGTAAAAACCAATTATGAAATATTAAAAACGGCTTACGCTTCGGCTTTGAATCGCCTTAGCCCAGTCTCACATCGTACTAAAAACCGTGGCACCGCCTTAAGCAATGCAGAGCGTGGTATTACTCTGGCTACCACCAATAAGCGTAATGGTACCCATTTATTAAACGTACACGACACCTTTGAAGCCAGTCACCTAGTAAAGCTGGGTAA
>Ga0209075_1002387_pt1 | contig 16603 bp, 13 predicted proteins | sample Stecom2011_FD_187523 | JGI IMG/M metagenome (GOLD analysis project Ga0209075, IMG submission 187523) | Agricultural soil microbial communities from Utah to study Nitrogen management - Steer compost 2011 (SPAdes) (version 2) | ecosystem: Environmental > Terrestrial > Soil > Agricultural land...
TAGGCAGTGAGCAGAATGTAACAAGAAGCAGTTACTTTTCTGTGTTGGTAAGCATCATCCAGTAAAATGACTTCTGGTGAATTTTCGAGTTGTAAGAGTTGTTGTATGCCATGAGTTCGGTTTGCATCCACCGCAACTCGAATGTTTTTGAATTTCGAAAAAAACTGAAAAGGCTCGTCGCCTACGTCTTCGACTTTGGTGTTTTCATTAGCCAAAACAAAACCTTCAGATTGTCTTTTATAACCTCGACTGAGGGTAGCTATTTTATATTTATCCGATAGCAATCTTATGAGGTATTCAATTTGAGGTGATTTTCCGGTTCCGCCAACTGATAAATTCCCGACTACAATAGTAGGAACAGGAGCTGTATAGGATTTAAAAATCCCTTGATTGTACAAAAAATTTCGAATTCCGGTAATAAGGCTGTATAGTGCTGCAAACGGAAAAAGGAGAAATCGCAATTGTTTCATTTTACAAATGTATGATTTCAAAATGTAATTTAAAATTCTGTATTTTTGGAAAATGAAACTATATGAAATTATTTCGGTTTTAGAGGAGATGGCTCCAACCCCTTATGCAGAAGATTTCGACAATGTCGGCCTTTTGGTGGGTGATGCAAATCAGGAAATAAATGGAATCTTAGTGTGTCATGATGCACTCGAGAACGTAATCGACGAAGCCATCACAGAAAAATGTAATCTTATTGTTTGCTTTCACCCGATTATCTTTTCGGGGATGAAAAAAATTACCGGTAAAAACTATGTCGAAAGAGCCGTTTTAAAGGCGATTAAAAACGATATTGCGATTTATTCGGTGCATACGGCTTTAGACAACCACAAAAACGGAGTCAACAAAATCATGTGTGATGCTTTGGGCATTCAAAACCCGAAAATTTTGGTTCCGAAAGAGAATTTTATCTGGAAATTGGTTACGTATGCTCCTCTGGAGAATGCCAATCAAATAAGACAAGCACTTTTTGAAGCAGGAGCCGGAAACATCGGAAATTATGATAATTGCAGTTTCAACTCTATGGGTAAAGGCACCTATAGAGGCAATGAAGACAGCAATCCGGTGATTGGAGAAAAACATGAATTCGTAGAAGGCGAGGAGCAAAAGATAGAAGTCACTTTCGAGAAGCATCTACAAAACAAAATCCTCAAAGCGTTGTTTGAAAGTCATATCTACGAAGAAGTTGCCTACGAAATTTATCAGACCCAAAACAAACATCAAAATATTGGTTTGGGAATGATAGGAGAGCTCGAGAAAGAACAAGACGAGCGAGAATTCTTGCTTTTTGTAAAAGAAAAAATGCAATGTGGAGTGATTAGACATTCTAATCTGCTCGGTAAAAAGGTGAGAAAAGTGGCTGTCTTAGGAGGTTCGGGTAGTTTTGCCATAAATTGTGCTATCGCTCAAAAGGCAGATGTATTCCTGACAGCAGACCTGAAATATCACGACTTTTTCCAGGCAGAAAACAAAATCGTATTGGCCGATATAGGACATTTTGAAAGCGAAAGATATACAAAAAATTATATTGTTTCTTTTCTTACAAAAAAAATTCCTAATTTTGCAGTCGTTTTATCGAAAGAAAATACAAACCCAGTTAAGTACCTATAAATATGGCAACTACCAAAGAAATGACCGTTGAAGAAAAGTTGAGATTACTTTATGATTTACAACTTATTGATTCTCGGATTGATGAAATCAGAAATGTAAGAGGGGAACTTCCTTTGGAAGTTGAAGATTTAGATGCTGAAGTAGCAGGACTTTCTACTCGTTTAGAAAGACTTGGTCAGGAGGTTGAAAATATTGAAGAGCAAATCAAAGAAAAGAAAAATACTATTGATGAGCACAAAGCGCTTATCAAAAAATATAAAGAACAACAAAAAGAAGTTCGCAACAATCGAGAGTTCAATTCTCTTACAAAAGAGATTGAGTATCAAGAGTTAGAAATTCAACTGGCTGAAAAACACATCAGAGAATTTCAGGCGAGTATTCAACATAAAAAAGACCTAATAGCTCAAACTGAAGAGAAATTAGCGATGAAATCGGAGCATTTGGCTCATAAGAAGACAGAGCTTGAAGCCATTATGGCCGAAACTGAAAAAGAAGAAGCTTATTTGATGGCTAAGTCTGAAGAGTTTCAAGCACAAATTGAAGAGCGTTTGCTTATCGCATACAAAAGAATTCGTGCTAATGTAAGAAACGGATTAGCTGTAGTTTCTATTGAAAGAGGTGCTTCTGCAGGGTCTTATTTTGCAATCCCTCCGCAAACTCAGATGGAGATTGCTGCCCGTAAAAAAATCATCACAGATGAGCACAGCGGAAGAATACTTGTTGACAGCGTTCTAGCAGAAGAAGAAAGAGAAAAAATGCAAGCCATTTTTGACGCTATCTAAAAACTGCTAAAAACAATATCTAAGAGCTCTGACTTTCGTCAGGGCTTTTTTGTTTTTCACACGCAATTAGATTACTTTTACGGAAAATTTTTATATAAAAAATGGATACGACTTTTCATTACATCTCCTCTGAGACTCTATCCCTTAGAAAAATAGCTGAGATCCTCTTTGAAAATAAAAAAATAGCCCTATCAGAAGAGGCCAAAGCCAATATCGAGCGCTGCAGAATGTATCTCGACAACAAAATGAAATCACAAAGCGAGCCTATTTATGGTATCAACACCGGATTCGGGTCTCTTTATAATATCAAAATATCTAACGAAAACCTTTCGCAGCTCCAGGAAAATCTCGTAAAATCACATGCTTGTGGAACAGGAGACGAGGTGCCTGAAATTATCGTAAAACTCATGTTGTTCCTTAAAGTACAATCATTGAGTTACGGAAATTCAGGAGTGCAGTTGCAAACCGTGGAACGCTTAATCGATTTCTATAACAACGATATTTTTCCTGTTGTGTATACCCAAGGTTCTTTGGGAGCTTCAGGAGACTTGGCTCCTCTGGCTCATTTGTCATTGCCTTTGATTGGTGAAGGAGAAGTGTATTTTGAAGGTAAAAAACAGCCTGCAAATTCAGTTTTAGAAAAATTTGGTTGGCAGAAAATTGCCTTACAATCCAAAGAAGGATTAGCTCTTTTGAACGGAACTCAATTTATGAGTGCTTATGGAGCTTATACGCTAATTCAAGCTCATAAATATTCATATTTGGCAGATTTAATTGGAACAATTTCTTTGGAGGCGTATGATGGAAGAATTGAGCCATTCAATGAACTAATTCACTACGTTCGCCCTCACAAAGGACAAATTGACACGGCAAGGCGTATCACAGAATTCTTAGAAGGAAGTGAAATTATCGCACAACCTAAAAAACACGTTCAAGACCCGTATTCTTTCCGTTGTATCCCTCAAGTTCACGGAGCAACAAAAGATACAATAAACTATGTGAGCAATGTGTTTAAAACCGAAATCAACTCAGTAACAGATAACCCGAATATCTTTGCTGCAGATGATTTGATTATCTCTGGAGGAAATTTCCACGGACAACCATTGGCTTTAGCTCTAGACTTCTTGGCTATTGCGTTGGCTGAACTCGGAAATATTTCGGAAAGAAGAACTTATCAATTGATTTCAGGACTTCGAGGATTGCCGGCTTTCTTGGTTAATAATCCGGGATTAAATTCAGGATTTATGATTCCTCAATATACAGCCGCTAGTATTGTGAGCCGAAACAAACAATTGGCTACTCCGGCAAGTATCGATAGCATTGTGTCATCTAATGGACAAGAAGATCATGTGAGTATGGGGGCGAATGCGGCCGTAAAGTGTCTGGAAATACTTGAAAACTTAGAAAGAATTTTGGCAATCGAGCTTTTCAATGCCTCACAAGCATTAGAATTCAGAAGACCACTTAAGTCTAGTGAATTTATCGAAATGTTTTTGAAAGCATTCAGAAAAGAAGTACCGATTGTAGAAGAAGACAGAATTCTGCATTATGACATCGAAAAAAGCATTGCCTTTTTGCGTAGTTTTCAAGTAGATGACAATTAAAAAGCGAATTATTAAAAGTTAATTTTCTGATAATAAGTTTTTAAAAGAAAACTCGTTTTCTAAATTTGATTCTCGGAACTAAAACTATAAAATGTCGTAAAGCATTATGCCTTTCGACTTTACGACTGAAAGAATGAAAAACTACATTACTCTCTTGCTGCTCTTGTTTGTGGGAAATATTTTTTCTCAAGAAGTTTCTGTGACCAAAATTAACGGAACGGTTCTCAATGCCAAAACTAAACTTCCGATGCAAGGAGTAACGGTTATCAACCTCAATTTGGTCAAGGGAACCGTAACTAATGCTATTGGTTCATTCGAGTTAGAAGCACGAGTAAACGATACATTACACATTTCTTATGTAGGTTTTGACCCTTTGAAGGTGAGAGTTTCGAGTGATTGGATAAAGACCCGAATTACCACCATAGAACTGGTCGAAAAGGCTATTGTTCTTGACGAAGTAGAAATCGATGGAGTTACGCTTACAGGGTATCTAGAAGTTGATGCTAAAATTATCCCGAAAGGAGAGAACTTTCGTTATAGTATAGCAGGTCTTTCTCAAGGATATGAGGCAGGAAAGCGGTCGTCAAGTGCTTTTTCTAAGGTAATGAGTTCGGTTTTCAATCCAGCCGACTTATTGTATAATGTATTTGGTAAAAAACCTCGAGAGTTTCGAAAGCTTCGCGAAATGAAGAAAGACGAGACCGTGAAAAACGTGTTGGCCTCAAAATATGACCGAGAAACATTGGCTGCCCTTTTGGGAATCACTAAAAAAGATATCGAAGAAATCTTGACCCATTGCAGCTATTCGGAGTCTTTTATCAAAACCGCTAATGATCTTCAGATTATGGATGCTATCAGTGAATGTTATGAAGAATATAAATTGATGAATAGGAATAAATAAAACAAAAAGCCTCATTTCGAAAAAATGAGGCTTTTTGTTTTATATAGCTAAATTATGATGAAGTGAAACCATGAGTTTTGGGTGAGAAACCTCTTCAAAAATTTGGTTCATCCAACCCATTTGGAAAGAAAATTGTTGGTTCAACTTTAAACCCAACCCCAAGTATAAACGATTTCGGTCAAAAAGCGGTTTTTCAGGCTGTTTTTCACCATTAATGAAAAGTTCGTTATAAACCGAAGCATATACATTTCGATGTTCCTGAAAGCGATATAAAGGCACATTTAATGAAAGCGAATAGCGATATCGTGTTCTGAAATCTACACCTTCAGTAAAACGTTGCTCATATCTAAAACGATGTTTTAAAGAAAATTTACTGATAGTTTGTCCTAACAAAACTTCTTGATAGATTCGGTTTTCGATAATCGGATTATTGATTTCACCCATCGCTTCAGATTGAATAAAACCATATCCGGCTGTGAAAGTAACTTGGTCGTTGTATTGATACTGCAAACCCGAACGAATCAAAAGTTGGTCAAGGTCTTTAAAAGTAGAATGATTCCTGTCCTGCACTTCAAAGTGGAGAGCAAAAGGGGTCTCGTTGATTTTTGCATTGGCAAAATACATATACCAACCTCCTAAATTGGTCTTTTGAGAAAATGAAAAAAGGCTGTAAAACCCAACGGAAATAACCGTTAGCCAAAAACGTAAAGTATGCATGATTTGTAAGGTTAGGTTAAACCTAAACCCAGCAAAAAGCATTCCTTTTTTAAATAATTTTCTTGATTACTCGAAGTTTGTGAGTATGTCTTTTTGTATCCACATTCATGATTCCGAGGTGGTCTAATCTATCGATTCGAACCTTCCCGTGAGCATGGATGATGTAGTTGTCATTCATCAGAATCCCAACGTGAGTGATTTTACCTTCTTCATTGTCAAAAAAGGCCAAATCTCCCGCTTCGGCTTCTTCGATAAAGCTCAATACTTCACCTTGTGTGGCTTGTTGATAAGCATCTCTAAAAAGTGAATATCCGTTGAGCTTATACACCATCTGAACAAATCCCGAACAATCGATTCCGAAAGGTGTTTTTCCTCCCCATAAATAAGGAGTGTTTAGGTACATAAAAGCGGTTTTCAGAATTTCAGTTTTTGGTTTTTTACCGAAAACTTTAAGTCCTTCAAAACGGAATTCATAAGTGTTGATTTGAGGAACATCTAAAAAAGACAGTGATGCTCCAAGCGGAATTGGAAACAACATATTGTCTTTCCCAGAAATGTATTCGATTAAATCTGCATTTAGCACTATTTCTTTAGACGAAAGCAGTTCATATTCGCTTTCGGAAATAGGTTGATATTGTTTTTCGTCTATCCAACCTTCATAACCATCAAATTGGAGTTTGATTTTTATCCAACCTTTTGATTTTTCAAGAACTTGGAAGTGTTCCCCAAATAAAAGTTGCGAAACCATTTCACTTCTGTGAGAGGCCTCTAATCGAATAGGTACTATGGCTAAATTACAGATTCCGAACATTTACTTACTAATATAGAAAAGAAAAAGAGCCAAGAGCAAAGAAATAACCAGAGAATTGTCTCGAGTTTTTCTACTTTGCTCTTGACTCTAAAAATTTATGCTCTTTCAATCACAATAGCAGAAGCTCCACCACCACCATTACAGATAGCAGCAGCTCCGCGTTTTGCATTGTTTTGCTCTAATACATTTATAAGTGTAACAATGATTCTAGCTCCAGAACATCCTAGCGGGTGACCTAGAGATACTGCTCCTCCGTTTACGTTTACTTTTGAAGCATCAAGACCTAGGATTTTTGAGTTAGCTAATCCTACTACTGAAAAAGCCTCGTTAAACTCAAAGAAATCGATATCTGAAATTTCTAGACCTGCTTTTTTAAGCGCTTTCGGAAGTGCTTTTGCAGGAGCAGTTGTAAACCATTTTGGTTCTTGCTCAGCATCAGCATAGCTAGTGATATAAGCTAGAGGTTTTAAACCTAAATCTTTTGCTTTTTCTTCGCTCATGATTACCATGGCTGCTGCTCCGTCATTGATAGTGGAGGCATTAGCAGCTGTTACGGTTCCGTCTTTTGTGAAAACAGCAGGAAGTGTAGGGATTTTGTCGAGTTTTACGTTAGTGTATTCTTCGTCAACACTAATTACGATTGGTTCTCCTTTACGTTGAGGGATTTCAACGGGCACTACTTCGTTGTTGAATTTTCCTGCTTCCCAAGCTTTAGCTGAGCGAGTATATGATTCGATAGCAAAAGCATCTTGTTCTTCTCTTGTAATGTTGTATTCTGAAGCACAAAGGTCTGCACAAACACCCATGGCGTTTTGGTCGTAAGCATCTGTAAGACCATCTTTTTGAAGACCGTCGATTAATGTAGCAGGGCCAAATTTAACTCCGCTTCTCATATGAACATAATGCGGAATCATACTCATGTTTTCCATTCCTCCGGCTACGATGATTTCAGCATCTCCTAATTGAATAGCTTGAGCAGCTTGCATTACGGCTTTCATACCTGAAGCACAAACTTTATTTACAGTTGTTGCGATAACGGAATCAGGAAGTCCTGCAAATTTAGATGCCTGACGAGCAGGTGCTTGCCCTACACCAGCCTGTACTACGTTACCCATAATTACTTCATCAACTAAGTTATAATCTAATCCGATTTTATCTAGTGCTCCTTTGATAGCTACAGCTCCCAATTTCGGTGCAGGTACAGAAGATAACCCCCCCATAAATTTTCCTATTGGAGTTCTTGCAGCCGAAACGATTACGATTTTTTTACTCATAATATTTTTTGTTTATGTTGCGAAATTAATGATAATTAGTCAATTATGTCAAAACCTGTGTATTTTCTCAATACTTCCGGAATTACGATTCCATCTGGAGTTTGGTAGTTCTCCAAAATTCCGGCTAATACCCTTGGAAGAGCTAGTGAACTTCCGTTCAGAGTGTGAACCAATCTGTTTTTTCCGTCTTTGTCTCTAAAACGGAGTTTCAAACGATTAGATTGGAAGGTTTCGAAGTTTGATACAGACGAAATTTCTAACCATCTGCTTTGCGCAGTAGAGAACACTTCGAAGTCATAAGTTAGGGCAGAAGCAAATCCCATATCACCGCCACACAGGCGTAAAATTCTGAAAGGCAATTTCAATTCTTGTAAGATTCCTTTTACGTGTTCTACCATTGCGTCGAGAGCTTTGTATGAGTTGTCAGGATGTTCTATTCTCACAATTTCTACTTTGTCGAATTGGTGAAGACGGTTTAGCCCTCTTACGTGAGCTCCGTAACTTCCTGCCTCTCTACGGAAGCACGGTGTGTAACCAGTATTGAGAATTGGTAGGTCTTTTTCGTCAAGAATCACATCGCGATATAGATTGGTTACAGGTACTTCTGCTGTCGGAATGAGATATAAGTCATCAATCCCAACGTGGTACATCTGACCTTCTTTGTCCGGAAGTTGTCCTGTTCCATATCCTGAGGCTTCGTTTACCAGATGAGGAACTTGAACTTCTTGGTAACCTGCCTCGGTATTTTTGTCTAAGAAATACCAAATCAAAGCTCTTTGCAGTTTAGCTCCTTTACCTTTATAGACAGGGAATCCGGCACCGGTAATTTTTACCCCTAATTCAAAATCGATTAGGTCATATTTTTTGGCTAATTCCCAGTGAGGTAACGCACCTTCGTGTAAAGTTGGTATTTCTCCTTCTTGATATACATTCAGGTTGTCTTCTGCATCTTTTCCTTCGGGAACGATATCAGCAGGGGTATTTGGGATTTTGTATAATTCTTCTTGCAGTTTGTTTGCGTATTCGTTTAGCTTAGTTTTTAGGTCAGTCTCTTTTTCTTTTAACGAAGAAGTTTTTGCTTTCAGGATTTCTGCTTTTGCTTTTTCTCCTGATTTCATTAAAGCACCAATATCTTTCGATATTTTGTTCGATTCGGCTAAGATGTTGTCTAATTCTACTTGAGTCGAACGTCTTTTTTCATCTAAATCAATGGCTGTTTCAACAAGGGTTGTTGCATCAATGTTTCGTTTGGCAAGAGCCTTAATCACAGCTTCTTTGTTTTCTCTAAGGTGCGCTATCTGTAACATCGTTAAAAATTTTAAAGGGCAAAATTAATGATTTTAGTCGTAATGACTAATGTCTTATAGTCAAATGTTATTTTTTTATAACAAAAAGGCTCAAATCTTTTGATTTAAGCCTTTTTCTAGTTCTTAAAAGAGAATTATTCGTTTTCAGGGCTATTGTCTATTCCGAAGTTATCCTTTTTGTCTTTTTTAGGAGCTCTAGAAGCTTTTTTCATAGCTTCTCCTACTTGGTTGGATGCAGTGAACGAAGCTACCATGTTGTTAAGCATATCGCTTCCTGCTTGAGGAGAGTTTGGCAACAAAATAAGGTTTGAATTTGCATCAGAACCGATAGCTTGTAACGTATCATAGTGTTGGGTCACAACAATCAAAGCGGAAGCTTCTTGTGAGTTAATTCCTACTTTGTTTAGCACATCAACGCTCTCTACCAAACCTCTGGCAATCTCACGTCTTTGGTCTGCAATACCTTGCCCTTGTAGGCGTTTGCTTTCTGCTTCTGCTTTTGCCTTTGCTACGATACGGATTCTTTGAGCTTCTGCTTCGTATTCAGCCGCCGTTTTTTCTCGATCTGCAGCGTTGATACGATTCATTGCATTTTTTACTTGAATATCAGGGTCAATATCAGTAATCAAAGTGTTGATGATGTCGTATCCGTAGGTCATCATGGCATCATTCAACTCTCTTTTTACCGCGATAGCAATATCGTCTTTACGTTCGAAAACGTCATCTAACTTCAGCTTCGGAACCTCGGCTCTCACTACATCAAAAACGTACGAAGTGATTTGGTCGTGAGGGTATTCGAGTTTATAGAAAGCTTCGTATACTTTTTCTTGAAGTACTTTAAACTGAACTGAAACTTTCATTTTCACGAATACGTTATCTTTGGTTTTAGTTTCGATAATTACGTCTAATTGTTGAATTCTCAGGTTAATTCTACCTGCAATTCTATCAATAACCGGAATTTTTAATTGCAAACCCGAATTACGGATGCTTTGAAATTTCCCGAAGCGTTCTACAACAACCGAAGTTTGTTGTTTTACGGTAAAAAATGATGCTAAAAGAAGAAATACTCCTAAAGCAATAACTACATAAGAAATTGGCGTCATACGTTTGTGGTTTTTTATAATTTATAACTGGTTAAAGATATTGTTTTTTGGTCAGAAAAACAAAAAACCTCTACTAATTTTAGTAGAGGTTCATGAAAAATCAAAAATAATTTGTTTAGTTTTCTAGGTATTTAGACATAATCATTTGAAGGTCTAACCCCCATTGTTCTCCCGCTACAGAAGCTTTATCCATAAGCTCGCCTGTTTTAGAAGCTACTTTTTTACCTATTTCAGAATCATAAAAAGCGAGAATTTGTTTGATTTCGTCATGAGTAAACTCTTGCATATAAATATCGGCTATTTTAGAGAAGAAAGGAGGAAGTGTAGCTTCAAAATCTTTTGTAAATTCTTCGTGACGATCTTCAGGAATCATCATTTTGATTTGTTCTCCAATATTGCGGATAGGTTCTGTGGCTCCAGAAACTTCCAAAAATCGAATCGTATCAGCTTTGAAAGTTGAGCTGTCTTGTGAAAAACCAAAGTAGCTCATTGCTACAATGGCTAAGATTGTGAAAAACTTTTTCATGATAAAAAAATTAAGTTATATCTGCAAATGTAAACTTTTCTCCTAGAACTATACGGAAATAATTTCGCTTTCATGCAAAATATCTTCTCTTTTTAGTCGTAAAAGTACTTGAGCAACAGCTATAACATCTTTTTCGCAATAGCGAATAATACGGTCAATATCTTTTTCTACATAATAAACCTCAGCCACCTGGCTTCCGTCAATATCGTCTTTCGGAGAAGGGATGTTTAGTATGTTGGTAAGTAGTTTTAAGGAAGTGTAATGTTTATAGTCTCCGAATTTCCAAAGTTCCAGAGTGTCCAAATGAGGAACTTCCCATGGTTTTTTGCCAAAAAGATTGAGTTTCTCAGGGATTTTTATTCCGTTAATAATCATTCTTCTTGCTAGGAACGGGAAGTCGAATTCTTTGGCATTGTGACCACACAAAAGGTGTTCGGGGCTACTAAAGTGATTTTCTAATAAATTACAAAAGTCGTTTAAGAGTTGTTTTTCTTCTCCAAAAAATGAGGTTACCCGAAAATTTCTGATATCATTTTTGAAGGAAAAGTATCCTACAGAAATGCAAATGATTTTACCAAACTCTGCCCAAATTCCGGCTTTTTCATAAAATTCTTCGGGCGTTTGGTCTTCTCTTCTTTGATAACGGGTTTTTTGGTCGAAAAGTTCTTTCTTCTCTTGAGAAAGCGCATTAAAATTAGGGCTTTCAGGAACCGTTTCGATGTCTAAAAATAGAATATTCCGGAGGTTTATTTTGTGTAGCATTACTGTAACATTTTATAAGCCTCATCAATATAAATATAAAAGTCATTACTGTGAGGGTCTGTTTCGGTTTGTAGTCCCTTAATATGACCGAGACGCACGATGATTATGTCATCTTCGGGGATTACGATAACGAATTGCCCCAGATGACCTCTCATGTAAAATATTTTTTTGTGTAAATATTCTGAGAGCCAAAATCCGTATCCGTATTGGGGAGAGTCTTTAAAGCGTGGATTGATGCACATTTCCACAAAAGCTGTGTCGAGAATTTGTTTGCCATTCCAATTACCTTTTTGTTTGAATAGTTTTCCGAGCCTAGCAAAATCTCTGGCGTTGCTAGCAATACAGCAATAGGCTTTTTCGATCCCTTCCGGATGATCAATTTGCCATAAAGCGGGATGTTCACACCCTAGAGGTTTCCAGAAATGTTTAGAAATATAATCGGACAAGTATTCTCCGGTTGCTTTTTCGAGGACCATTGCCAATAGCTGAGTGTCTCCGCTGGAATATTTGAATTTTTGTCCGGGTTTTTCGGTAGTTTTTAAGTTTAGAATGACTTTTTTCAAATCATCATCAAAATAAGCTCGAGTAACTACGGAAAAAGGGCTATAATATCTTTCGTCCCAATTGAGGCCTGATGACATGGAGGATAAATCTCCAACAGTCATTTCAGCAGCTAACCCTTCAGAGAATTCACGGAAGAAATCAGATACGGGTTGATGGATACTTTTTATCTTCCCCTCCATAATCGCTTTTCCTAAAGCAGCTGTAACGTAGCTTTTTGCCATAGAAAAAGAATTTGATTGAGAATGAGTTCCGTATCCGTCAAAATAACTTTCGTGCCATATACTGTCGTTCTTGATAATCAAAAAAGCTGTGGTTTGAAGTTCTTTGTGTGTTTCTTCGAGTTTTTTTGTGGCTTGAATTTTGTTATAGTCTTTATGAATATTCCATGGTTGAGCAGTTCCGCTTTCGATAGTTCGATTGTCGAAATATTTGTAATCTTCTAAAAAGGCAGTTTTGTGGCCAGTAAAATAAGTAACTCGAATAGCTTTTAGGAGATATTCGATATCAAAGATGTACATTAATATAATTAAGCCACTTATTGGAGCTAATAACCATACAGAAAATTTTTTCAAGAAATTCATAATAATAAGTTTATTAGATTGGTATGTCAGATACAAAAATAACAAAAGAAAAGGTAGATAAATTGGCTTTTTAATTTGTTAAAATTAAAACGTTAAATTAAAGTTCAAATTTAGAAATTATCTAAATAAATATTTATATTCGCACCCTATAAATTTTTTTAAGTGCTTGAAAAAGCACTTTCTACAATGTTTTTTTGATATAAAAATTTAAACCATGAAAAGTAGAATTACTAAGATTTCCCTTTATGCAGGAATTGTTTTTTTGTCTGGGACTTCTCTTTTTGCTCAAACCGAAGAGCAACAAAAAGCCATTATTGCTAATACTAATGTAGAAAAATTGCAAGAATTGGCGTCAGAATATGGTAAATCATTTAAAGAAAACTATGCTAAAGCTTTGCAATTGGCAGCAGAAAAAGATTGGAGACTTACGTTCGTTGATGAAAACGGAAGTGTGCATCAACTACAAGGAGTAAGTGAAGAAGGATTGCCTATATATAAGAAAACTTTAAACCAAGGTTCAGCCGTTACAGCGAGAGTTGACAAAATCAATACGGGCGGATCTATGGGGTTAGATTTGAATGGTCAAAACATGAGAGTAGGAGTTTGGGATCAAAATCACCCAAGAATCAATCACGTAGATTTTGGTGGTAGAGCTGTTGTTGCAGATGCTAGTGCAACAGCAGAATCTTTTCACTCTACTCACGTTTTAGGTACGGTGATAAGTTCCGGAGCTAGCAATAGTGCGGGAAGAGGCCTTGCTTATCAAGCTAATGCATGGGTAAACAACTGGGATAATGATGCTAATGAGATGGCGATGTTGGCCAGTGCAGGATTATTAGTGTCTAATCACTCTTATTCAAGTGCTCCAAACCCAATACCGGAGTATTATTTCGGGAGCTATCGTGGGGACGCAAGAGAGGTAGATAATATTATGTTTAATGCCCCTTTTTATCAGGTAGTTATTGCTGCCGGAAATGATAGAAATTCAGGGTTAAATCCATCAAAAGAAGGAAATGATTTGTTGTATAGCAAAGGTACTTCTAAAAATGGGATTGTTGTGGCTGCCGTAAACCAAGTTACTAATTATACAGGCCCATCTAGTGTTGTCATGTCAAATTTTAGCAGCTATGGTCCTACGGATGATTTTAGAATAAAACCAGACATCTCTGCAAAAGGTGTAGGGGTGCTTTCTACTTCTAACGCTAATAATACGGCTTATGGTTCTTCACAAGGAACTTCTATGGCGGCTCCAGCGGTATCAGCAGTTTTACTTTTGTTACAACAACATTACGGGAATCTATACGGAACAGCTTTACAACCCTATATGCGTTCGGCTACCTTAAGAGGTCTTGTAATTCACACAGCTAGTGAAGCAGGAACGGCAGATGGTCCAGATCACAGATTTGGATGGGGACTAATTGACGCTGCAAAAGCAGTAGAAGTTTTGAATGAAAAAGATGATACTTCTATTATTAAAGAAAGAACGCTTACTCAAGGACAAACTTATTCATTGGAGTTAGTTGCTTTAGGAACAGAACCAATTGTGGTTACGCTGTGTTGGACAGATAGACCGGGTTCTGTTAGCCCTTCGACTGTAGATTTTTCAACCCCTAAGCTGGTAAATGATTTAGATGTAAGAGTAACCAAAGACGGAACAACATATTTCCCTTGGGCATTGACAAAAAACTTCGCAAACCCTGTGGCTGTTAAAACAGACAACAACGTAGATAATGTTGAGAAGATAGAGATAGCTAATCCTGAAGCAGGCGCTCAGTATGTTGTTACTGTTTCTCACAAAGGAAGTCTTGCCAGCGGTTCTCAAGATTATTCACTTATTATAACTGGTGTAGATGCTACATTATCTACAGACAATTTTGTAGTAAAAAATGAATTGAAAGTTTATCCAAACCCTACGAGTGATATCCTTAATGTGATGATGGCTGATTTTGAAGGAGAAGCAATAGTATCACTTTATGATATTCGAGGTGCAAAATTGATGTTTGAGAGCAAGTATATTTCAGGTCAAACTACCTTAGATCTTTCGTCTTTTGCAGAGGGAATGTATTTTCTTGTAGTTGATACTGCTAAAGGTAAATTTACTCACAAAATTCATAAGAAATAACATATTGTTGATTTTTTTTCAAAACGCCTAACTTTAACTCAAGTTAGGCGTTTTGTTTTTTGTATTTCCCTAGTTAAAGTTTTTGTTGTAAAAAAGACCTTTAAAGCGATTGATTAAGTGTATATAAGCAACTTTAACAGTAATATTCCCGAAAAATATTTGGTGGTTTAAGAAATTATTAAGAAGTTTGCGGATAACTAACTCAAATTAATTTAATATGAAATCAAGGTTTACTGGGATTCTAACGCTATTTCTGGCGTTTTTTATTCAGTTTTCTTTTGCACAAGAGAAAACAGTTACAGGTAATGTCGTGTCTGAAGAAGACGGATTAGGACTTCCTGGGGTGAACGTAACCGTTCAAGGTACTACACGTGGTGTGCAAACAGGTTTAGATGGAGAATTTTCCATTACTGTTTCGGAAGGAGAAAAACTAGTTTTCTCGTTCACAGGTATGACCACACAAGTTATTACTGTTGGTTCAGGAAGTGTAATTAATGTAACAATGAAAGCCGACAACATTCTAGATGTTGTGAGTGTTGAGGGGTATCGTACTACCTCAAAACCGCTTTCGAATGTTGCAGCTGTTACGGTTACGGCTAAAACAATTGAAGGAAGACCAAACGCTTCATTCATTCAAACATTACAAGGACAAGTTCCGGGTCTTAACATTTCAACAGGTTCAGGACAACCAGGAGCTAACTCAACTGTAATCCTTAGAGGTTATGGTTCTATTAATGGTAACGTTGAGCCTTTGTATGTAATTGATGGCGTGCCACTTACTGTGGATAACTTCAGAAGTTTGAACCCGAACGATATCGAGAGTGTTTCTGTGTTGAAAGATGCGGGAGCTACTGCTATTTATGGTAACAGAGGAGCAAACGGGGTTATCATTGTAACTACTAAAAGAGGAGATTTTGAAACAGACTTAGAAATTAAGTATAATTCTATGTTTGGTTTTAACTCAATGCAAAATCATGATTATAGATTGGCTAATTCACAACAACTTCTTGGTTATGAAAAAGCTACAGGTCAGGGGTATGGTAGTACATTGACTGATGAGGAAATTGCAAATTATGCTTTTTCTACAGACTGGAGAGATGAATTGTTTAGAACTGGGGTGTCTCAAAGTCATGTGCTTTCGTTGACTTCTGGAGGTAAAAATACTGCTTCATATACTTCATTGGGGTATTATAATATTGAGGGTATGGTTACTAATACTAATTTGAATAGATTTAACTTCAGAAACAACCTTTCGGGAAAAACTACTGACGGTAAATTTACTTATAACACTGCTCTGACAATTAACTTCTCTAAAAATAATACGGTTGAAGAAGGTCCTAGATCTAATGGTAGTATGGCTGTTAACTGGAACCCATTGTATGGGGCTTTACAAGGTGTGCCTTATGTTAGTCCGTCTTGGTATGAAAATGGACCTCAATTGTTGGATTTGTATACAGGAAACAACAATCCGTATGGAGTGGGTGTGAATAACTTTGCGCTTGTTCCACTTATGATTATGGATGTTTTTAAAACCAATATAACTTATACAAATGAAATTAAATCTATTGCAAACTTCCAAGGAGCTTATAAAATAACAGATGATCTTACTTTAGGGACTTCATTTGGTACAGATTTTACAGAAACTCAACTTCTTTCTTATATTGATCCGTCAAACTGGACAGAGCAGTTTTCAAGACAAGATGGTCAAGAGTATACTGGATATCAAGGTGAAAACACAATAAGAAATATTTTGTTTAACTCAACTACTAGATTGAATTATAACAAAAACTTTGCAGAAAAACACACTATTGATGTGTCGGCTTTCTTCGAATATTTTAAAGCTCATGCTAAAAGTATGTCTTACGGTCAGGAAGGTCTTGATCCTAAAGTAAACCATCCAGGTCATGGTTCTGGTTTTATTGGTCACGATCC
>Ga0209075_1002388_pt1 | contig 16601 bp, 17 predicted proteins | sample Stecom2011_FD_187523 | JGI IMG/M metagenome (GOLD analysis project Ga0209075, IMG submission 187523) | Agricultural soil microbial communities from Utah to study Nitrogen management - Steer compost 2011 (SPAdes) (version 2) | ecosystem: Environmental > Terrestrial > Soil > Agricultural land...
GTGGAATACTGGTTGTACTGGAACTGGGCAAACTCAACTATTTCCTGCTAGAACTAAATGTGTAGCAAAGTATGAATATAATGGAGGTAATCCAAAGGGCAGCAATATTGTGTATATAGATAATACACTATATGCTTACCACGGGCAAGGAACATTTACATTTACAGTAGATTTTTACCCAGGTCACGAAGCATATACTATCACGTATTAGTAATGAGAAGGTTTACATTTATACTAATTCTACTTTTAACCACAAATTTGTATGCACAAAAAAAATATAATTTTGGGATATCAATAGGTAGCGAACAGTTTTATGGCAAAGATAAAGGTTATAGCCCTATGCATTACAGTATAGATAATTCATATAATTATAAAATTGGTTTTTTTGTAGAAAGAAACTTAAATAATAATGATGAAATTTTAGTAGGGTTTAATTATAATTATTATTGGAATTACTTTCAGTATTTAAATGGTAATGAAATTTGGAGACCGGGTATGTCTAATACTTTTTATGATATGGACATTCATTACAATCATTTGCTTACCAACCGGTTCAAAGTATTCTTAGGGACTAATATAAGTTTTTATCGTTTTCACGATAAATATTATGGAGAGTGGTATTTAGAAGATCGTAGTTTATATGCAACAGAAATTAATGATGTTACTAATTTTAACGTAGCTTTAAATACAGGTATTAAATATGAAATTAACCCAAAATCTAAGATTAAGTTTGAACCTTTTGTTTTACTAGGTGTTACTGCTTTTAGAAGAGATAATTTTAAGGTAGATTACCCAACAGAAGCTAAATCGTCTAACCATTATTACCGAAATATTTATACCCGGTTTGGTTTAAATCTAAAAAGACTGCTAATTTGGCAGTCTTTTTTTTATTTATCCGCCCATTCCAATGTTTCCATAATGGTCATCATATCATTTTCAATGTATTTTGTTGCCGGATAGAGAGAATCGAAGTTGGGTTTTGCGTAAAAATACAAGGTTCCAACTACGAAATGCTGCAAGCTATCAGTAGCATAAAATTGTACATTGGTTGCCGCATCACCCACTACTCTATAAAACATACCATAAACTTTTTTTTCGGGATGTTCAAATATAGACTCTTGAATATCATCAGCTTTAATTGTATGATTATACGTTAATTTTTGGGCGTCTTTTAACAACAACGTCAAATTGTTTTCTACGGGTCTGTAATTGACATAAATACTTGCCTTCATCAAAGGATAGTCGATTTTAAACGCACCATCTTTGTCCATAACGATCTTAGCTTGAGCGTTTTTCTCAAATCCAAAACGCTGACTTTCTTCAGTAAAAAACTGGTATTCCACTTTGGGATAATCCAATCTCAAAAAAGCATCAGGCTTTGGAGTTGAAGCTTCGCTACAAGAGAAGAGTATTAAAAACAAACTTCCACTTATTAAAAACTGTTTGATTCTTTGGTGATTTTTAATATTAAATTTCTTGTTTTTCATGGTCGCTCACTTCAATTAAAAGGGCAAATCGTTGAGTTTGTCATAATCTGATATTTTCGGGACTTCAAAATTTGACAATTTATCGGCTTCGGTATGTTTCATAGATTTTGTTTTATTATCAACATCTTTTTTTGTTGATAAAAACACGAATTCCGTTACTTGAATTTCAGTGGTGTGTTTCGTAACACCCTCTTCTGTCTGCCATTGTCTGGTCTTGATACGTCCTTCTACATAAATTTTATCACCTTTACTCAAGTATTTCTCACACAATTCTGCGGCTTTATTTCTAAAAACCAGATTGTGCCACTCGGTGGAGGTGATTTTTTCGTTGGTTGATTTGTTAATATACACTTCGTTGGTTGCAATGGAAAATCGTGCAATACAATTTCCTCCTTCAAAATAATGAATTTTCACATCATCGCCTAAATGCCCAATCAGCATTACTTTATTCAAGGTTCCGTACATAATCTTTATTCCTTATGTTTCAAAAGTACTAATTTTTTTTCAGCTTGAAATGATCTTTTATAAAATTCCACAAAACAATTGGAAAAGCATATTGGTTTAAAGTAGCTATTTCAACAAAACCCTCATTCGTTTTAAGATGTTTACCATCAATTTCGTAAAAATTAATATGTAAATGTTGGTGAGATAATTTATGTTTAATTGTATTGGTAGTTAATTTTTTGATAGCACTCGTTGGGTGTAAATCGAGTAACTTCTGCCAAGCCTCTTCTTCGTTATCATTTTTAGTTTCCAGCATTGGAAATTGATAAAGTCTGTGCCAAATATCTTTTGACAACCTTTGCTGTAGGACAACTTTCTCGTGATTCTTTAGAATCATGAAATGAAAGTAGCGGTTTTTTACAGTATTTTTTTTGTTTTTTACAGGCAATTTTAAAATTTCTCTATTTTGAAAAGCAAAACATTGATTCTGAAACGGACAAACTTCACATTTTGGGTTAACTGGCACACAAATTAATGCACCAAAGTCCATCAAAGCTTGATTAAACAAATCGGGATGTTTTTCAGAGATTAACTCATTGACCAAATTCTGGAAAATGGTTCGAGTCTTTGCAACAGCAATATCTTCAAAAATGCCATAAAAGCGGGATAAAAACCTAAAGACATTACCATCAACAACTCCAATTACTTCCTTGAAAGCAAAGGAAGCAATTGCTGCCGCGGTGTACGGCCCGATACCTTTCAGTTGAATAATTTCTTTATATCGCGAGGGAAATTGATTGTCCAACTCAAAAAAGATTGTCTTGGCTGAATAATGCAAATTTCTTGCTCTCGAATAATACCCCAAACCTTGCCAAATTTTTAGAACTTCATCTTCATCAGCAAGCGCCAAATCTTTCAACTCTGGAAAACGTCGTACAAAAGCCTCGTAGTAAGGCAGCCCTTGTTCGACACGTGTTTGCTGTAAAATCACCTCTGACAACCAAATATAGTAAGGATTAACTGTTTTTCGCCACGGGAGCTCTCTATGGTTTTCTTGATACCATAAAAGCAATTGATCTGTGAAGTCCATTTATTTTTTTCTCAACAAATATAAGAAAACGCTCGATTAGTTAAGCATTTATAAAGCAAAACACTAGAAATCTCCTAAACAGAAAAAGCAGCAAAAATATCGATTAATTAATTTAATCACTTCAAAAAAAGGCAGTTCCATTTAAAATTCGTAACTTTGTAATCTATTTACAAATGAAACAATCAATTATGTTAAAAATCAAGACGTATCGTCAAGAGAACAAACCTAATGAAAATGAAAAAGAAACCATTCTGAACTTTCTGTTCAAAAATTTAGAACAATACGGTGATCCGAGGCAGGACATATTGAAATGCATGGATTATGCGCTACAAGAAAGCCCTTCTTTTGGAGGTTTCATCCTGACTGCCACTCTAAAGGATGACATCGTAGGTGCGGTTATTGTCAATGAAACGGGGATGAAGGACTACATACCCGAAAATATTTTAGTCTATATTGCAACAGATAAAAATCAAAGAGGCAAAGGAATCGGCAAAGCATTGATGCAAAGCGCTATCGAAAGCTCTGAAGGAAACATTGCACTTCATGTAGAACCCGAAAATCCTGCAAAGAAGCTTTATGAAAAACTTGGCTTTACTAGCAAGTATCTGGAAATGAGATTAAATAAATAATTGTTATGGCAATAATAACGCTACATAGAGAGCGACTCCGATACAATTACGAACGACTAAATTATTTTTTTAACACCAAAGACATTCAATGGTCGGTGGTCACGAAGCTACTTTGTGGAAACGAACTTTTTCTCAGAGAAGTTTTAGCTTTAAAACCTCAACAAGTTTGCGACTCTAGGGTAAGTAACTTAAAGGCAATCAAAAAAATAAACCCTAGCATCGAAACTCTTTATATCAAACCAACCCCCAAGCGTTCGGTAAAATCAGTAGTGAAATATGCCGATATCAGTATGAATACTGAGATCAATACGATAAAGGCGCTTTCTGAGGAAGCACTGAAACAAGGTAAAATTCATAAAATTATAATTATGATTGAATTGGGTGAATTAAGAGAGGGAGTTATGCGAGAAGATTTTATAGCATTTTATGATAAAGTTTTTCAATTAAAAAACATTGAAGTAGTGGGAATTGGAGCAAATTTATCTTGTCTATACGGAGTGTTGCCAAACACCGATAAATTAATACAGCTTTCGCTCTACAAACAACTGATTGAGGCTAAATTCAACAAGAGAATTCGTTATGTATCGGGAGGATCTTCAGTTACCATCCCGTTAATTTTCAACAAACAACTCCCGGAAGCGATCAATCATTTCAGAGTTGGGGAAACACTCTTTCAGGGCACAGATGTTTACAATGAAAAACCCAGTCGTCTCTTAAAGCAACATGTTTTTACTCTTAAAGCTGAGATTATTGAGTTGATAGAAAAACCAAGAGTACCCGAAGGTGAATTTGGTACTAATATGGAAGGTAAGACTTTTGAATTTAACGAAAAAGAAATTGGCAAAAAATCATTTCGGGCTATTTTGGATTTAGGAATTTTAGATGTTGACAAAGTACATCTCTTTCCAAAAGACAAAGATATCAGTTTTTTCGGCGCCAGTTCGGACATGATAATTGTTGATTTACAGTCAAATAAGAAAAAGTATAAAGTAGGAGATTACTTAGAATTCACGTTGGATTATATGGGTGCACTGCGAGCGATGAATTCTTCATACATAGAGAAATTGGTTGTTTAAAGTTGTGTAAACATATAAAAAAAACATAGAACATTAAAATTTAATGTTTTGTGATATGATTATTATAAAAAATTCAATATATTTGCACTCTCAAAAAACAGATATTTTTATTTTAAATTAATTATAAGAAATGACTAAAGCAGACATTGTAGCCAAAATTTCAGAAAAATTAGGGCTTGAAAAAGGAGACGTACAGGCGACTGTAGAAAGTTTCATGGAAGAAGTTAAAGCTTCATTAGAAGGAGGCGAAAATGTGTATTTAAGAGGTTTTGGTAGCTTTATTGTAAAAACAAGAGCAGAGAAAACCGGAAGAAACATCTCAAAAAACACTACAATTAAAATTCCTGCGCACAACATCCCAGCTTTTAAACCAGCAAAAGTTTTTGTTGAAGGTGTTAAAACAAAAGTAGCAGTAAAGTAATTTAGTATTAATTTTAAATCACAAAATTATGCCAAGTGGTAAAAAAAGAAAGAGACATAAAGTAGCTACTCACAAACGCAAGAAAAGAGCGAGAGCTAACCGTCACAAAAAGAAAAAGTAGTTTAATACTACTTTTTCTTTTATTATTTTCAGGATTTAATTAAATTTGAAGTATCGGAGATACTTTAAACGAATCCTTTGTATAATAAGTTCTTTGAAAACATTCTTTTCACTACAAAAGAATATAGGTAACTACCTGTAAATGTTTAATCCATCTGTTCGCCTTAGCGAATGGATAAAAATGTACTCGTGTGAACAAGGAGTTAATTATTAGGTCTAGTTCCAATACAGTAGATTTTGCCTTATTAAAAGACGGAAAATTAATTGAATTGCACCGCGACAGGGAAGACGAAAAAGGTTTTCAGGTTGGCGATATTTTTATTGCAAAAATACGCAAGCCCGTTCCCGGTCTCAATGCGGCATTTGTAAATATAGGCTCTGAAAAAGATGCTTTTTTACATTACCACGATTTGGGACCCAATTTAAAGTCGCTGATGAAATTCAGCAAACTTGTAAGCGCAGGTAAATTAAATGATTTTACTCTTAAAAAATTTTCCTTTGAACCCGAAATTGACAAAAGTGGCACTATTGGCGAAGTGCTAAGTGCCAATCAGTCCGTTTTGGTACAAATAGTCAAAGAACCAATCTCAACAAAAGGTCCAAGAATTAGTTCAGAACTAAGTTTAGCAGGACGTTATTTGGTGTTGGTCCCTTTTTCAGAAAGAGTTTCAATTTCTCAAAAAATTGATTCAAAACAAGAAAAACATCGACTTAAAAAGATGATGTTGTCTATTAAGCCTAAAGGGTTTGGGATTATTGTACGCACAGTAGCCGAAGGCAAAAAGGTATCGGAATTAGAAAAAGACTTACACGGTCTGTTAGAGAAATGGACAGCACTTTGTAAGCGATTAAAAACAGCTCATCATCCGTCAAAGGTATTTGGTGAAGTCAACAGAGCATCGTCTATTTTACGTGACGTGTTCAATGATTCGTTTACTGGAATCCATATCGACGACGAAGAGTTGTATTATCAAACCAAGGACTATTTGCAAGAAATAGCTCCTACAAAAACTTCCATCGTAAAACATTATAACAACAAAGAAGTGCCGCTGTTTGAAAAATATCATATCGAACGGCAAATTAAAACATCATTCGGTAAAACCGTTTCTATGAGTAAAGGAGCCTACCTTATTATAGAACATACCGAAGCCTTACACGTTATAGATGTCAACAGTGGAAATCGCTCAAATAAAGCTCATTCTCAAGAAGACACAGCACTTGAAGTAAACCTGATTGCTGCATCTGAAATCGCTAGACAATTAAGGTTGCGCGATATGGGTGGAATTATCGTAGTCGATTTTATTGATATGACCAATGCTGAAAACCGTAGAAAACTTTACGACTTTCTTAAAGAAGAAATGAGCGATGACAAAGCAAAACACAAAATCTTGCCTCCTAGCAAATTTGGATTGATTCAAATTACTAGACAAAGAGTCAGACCTGAAGTGTCTATCAAAACCAAAGAAGAAAACCCTAATCCAAATGGCAAAGGGGAAATAGAGGCTCCAATCTTAGTTATTGATCAAATATCAGCTGACTTAGAAAGAATTTTAAAAGACCACAAGAATGTGGTTTTAAATGCGCATCCGTTCGTAGCTGCGTATATTACAAAAGGTTTCCCATCCGTCAGAACCAAATGGTTCTTTGAACACAAAAAATGGGTGAAAATTATACCGAGAGACGCTTACACGTATTTAGAGTATCACTTCTTTGATAAAGAAGGAAGTCAAGTTGAATAAAAAAAGCCGAATTTTTCAAATTCGGCTTTTTTTTGTGAATGTTTTTTTTATCTTTGGTCCTATAACAAAAAGTTAAAATAATATATAATGAAAAATATTACTTTATCCTTATTAGGTTTAATTGCTTTTTCAACAACAGCAACAGCTCAAGAAGTAAAGTTTGGCCCTAAAGCAGGTGTAAACTTTGCAAATATTAACGGTACGTTTTTTGATTCTGAATATCCAGAAGATCAAGTAAAAATAGATAAAGGTACGACTGGTTTCCATATTGGAGCATTCGCTGAAATTAAGCTGAATGACAAATTTTCGATTCAGCCCGAGTTTTTATATTCAACCCAAGGAGGAAAGAGCATAGAGTCTGAATCAAGTACGGAATACATCTTTGGCATGCCCTTGACCTATGAAATAGAAGGCGAAATGAAATGGGATTTACATTATATCAATGTACCGATTATGGCAAAATATTATGTGATCCCAAACCTTGCTATTGAAGCAGGTCCGTATGTCGGATTTAATATTAAATCGGAATGGAAAATCGAATACAGCAGCTCAATGACATTTGAGGGAGAAACAGAAAATCAATCAGTAAAATCAACGGAGGATGTAAAAAAAGGGACAAACTCTATTGATTTTGGATTAGGAATCGGGGCAAGTTACAACATGGATAATGGTTTCTTTGCCGCCGTACGATATAACGTAGGTTTAAGTGAAGTGGGTAAAGACTTTACTTTTGCTGAAGTTGATGAAGGTGGGGTTCAATACGAAACCTATTTAAAAACAGATGGAATTAAAAACGGTGTCTTCCAAGTTTCCATAGGTTTCAAATTTTAACAACTAAATATACGCAAAGCCCATACCACAACCCTAAGGTTGTGGTATTTTGTAGAAAAAAACCACAAATTATTTACTTTAAATTAGGAATATCATGCTATTTTTCAGTACCTTCGAGTTTGGATTAGATTTTGTTATAATTTAAAAAAAAATCAAATGAGAAGATTGAGCAATAGCATTTTACCGATTATAATATTTCTTTTATGCAGCGATGTAGCCATGGCACAAGAATTTAGTTTTGGTCCTAAAGTAGGTTACAACAATTCGAAGCTAGAAGGGAAAAACTTTAGGGATTTCCATAATAACAATTCAATAAATGGGTACCACATTGGGCTGTTTGCTGAATTGAGATTTAACAAAATTGCGATTCAACCCGAGGTTTTTTATTCAAGCAAAGGTGGTCAGTGGGTGACGACCAACTCGGAGCAACTAATTGAACACGACTTTAATCTGAATTACATCGATGTTCCTTTAATTTTCAAATATTATTTAACCAATGGAATCGCAATTGAAGCTGGTCCTCAAGCAGGATTTTTAACAAACTCTGGGATGAAATTTTCTGATTTAAATCCTGAAAGCCCAAAATTTAACGATTTTGACTTTTCGGTCAATGTAGGAATCAGTATTAACTTACCGCTCCATTTGATGCTTTCCGCAAGATACAATGCCAGTTTAACTGAAGTTATCGACCACCAAGAAGTAGATTGGAAAAACAGAGTAATGAAGCTTTCGTTGGCGTATAGGTTCTAAAACAGATTAAATCAACGTTTTTGCGCAAAGAATTGTTGCATCAATTCGGAACATTCCGATTCCAGAACACCATGGATGACCTTTGTCTTCGGATGCAATTTTGCTCCCATAGACGAAAAACCACGTTTGTTGTCCCCTGCCCCAAAAACCACTTTGGAAATCTGACTCCAATACAAAGCTCCAGCACACATTTGACAAGGTTCAACAGTAATGTACATCGTACAATTTTTAAGGTATTTTCCTCCAATTGCATGAGCCGCTGAAGTGATTGCTTGCATTTCTGCATGGGCCGTCACATCGCCTAGTAATTCAGTCATATTATGTGCTTTGGCAAGAAGTTGCCCGTTTGCAACCACAACTGCACCGATCGGAATTTCATTCATATCTAAAGCCTTTTTTGCCTCATTCAAGGCAATTCTCATAAAATACTCGTCGTCTAAAAGCATCATTTTCTTAATAATCATTCAAAAATAAGACTTTATTGTAAGAATCTGCTTAAATTTGTCTTTTAAAATTTCAAAGTGAACTTATCTTGACTTTTTTGATTAAAGCGAAAAATAGTTGTTTTTGTTCTGTTTAAAGACTTTTTTACACTGCATAGCAGAGTGAGTACAAAAAAAGAGGGTAAAAAGAACATTTTGTAACCAATTGAGAAAGTCAAGATGAGCTCAGTAACCATAGCCAAAATAAACCTTAAAAGATTCTGAATCTGTATCATAATTTTTAACACGAATGACAGCTGTATTACCAACAATACAATTCCCTTCTGATTTAAAAGAGAAATCCCTAAGCGAATTAGAGCGATTAGCTACTGAGATTCGCAGTTTCATTATTGATATTGTTTCTGTAAATGGCGGTCATCTTGGCGCAAGTTTAGGTGTGGTCGAATTAACGATTGCATTACATTATGTTTTCGACACCCCGATTGACAAACTTGTTTGGGACGTTGGGCATCAGGCGTATGTTCATAAAATTTTGACAGGAAGAAAAGATGTTTTTGCAACCAATCGCAAGAAAAATGGCATCAGTGGTTTCCCTAAAAGAACCGAAAGCGATTATGACGCCTTTGGTGTAGGCCATTCTTCTACATCAATTTCAGCCGTCTTAGGAATGGCTATTGGCAATCAGCTTCAAGGAAAAAAAACCAATCACATTGCAGTTATTGGCGATGCTTCTATCGCTTCAGGTATGGCATTTGAAGCTTTGAATCACGCGGGTGCTACGGCTGCAAATTTAGTAGTTATTCTAAACGACAATGCCATTGGTATCGATCCGAGTGTTGGCGCCCTCAAAAGCTATCTGACTCAGGTAAAAGAAGGGAAAAACCCTCGGGTCAACAATATGATTAAGTCGTTAAACTTCCACTATACCGGCCCCGTGGACGGTCATAATCTTGCGGAATTAATAAGAGAGTTAAAAAAAATAAAAAAACGAAATGGAGCTCGTTTTTTACATGTAATTACGACAAAAGGCAAGGGTTTAAAACAAGCAGAAGAAAACCAAATCGTCTATCATGCTCCAGGTAAATTTGATAAAATCACTGGAGAATTGGTTCAAAATCCAGAAATACAAAAAACAAAATATCAAGACGTTTTTGGGTGGACCATGTTGGAGTTGGCTCGTTTAAACCCTAAAATTTTCGCTATTACTCCAGCGATGCCAACTGGAAGTTCCCTCAAATACATGATGGACGAGTTTCCTGATAGAGCCATTGATGTAGGCATAGCCGAACAACACGCTGTCACTTTGGCAGCTGGCATTGCCCTTAGCGGTTATAAGGTATATTGTACGATTTATTCTACCTTTTTACAACGCGCTTACGATCAAGTTATACACGATGTGGCTCTTCAAAACATTCCCGTTGTCTTTTGCATAGACCGTGCTGGATTAGTGGGCGAAGACGGTGCTACACATCAAGGAGTTTACGATATAGCCTACCTCAATGTAATTCCCAATTTGAAAATATTAGCTCCAAAAGATGCCATAGAGCTAAGACAGTGTCTCTTTTCGCTACAAAACCATAACGAAGGACCTGTTGCTCTTCGCTACCCTCGCGGCCCTATCAACACGGCACAGTGGAATGTTTCCTTTAAAAAAATTGATTTTCATATACCTCAGAAAGTTAAAAACGGAAAAAAAATCGCAATTTTCTGTACAGGAACCATTTTAGAACAAGTGATGAATGCTTTAAAATTTGATAAAAAACACGATTTTTCGGTTTATCACTTTCTTCAAATTAAACCTTTGAACGAGCCACTCATTCTAAAAATAGCTAGTAAATACGAGCTATTTATTACCATTGAAGAAGGAAGCACGATAGGTGGTTTTGGAAGTAGAATCACGCAATTACTTTCCCAAAATAAACTGCAAAGACCAGTTTTCAATTTGGGAATTCCTGATGTTTTTATAGAGCACGCAAGTGTTGAAGAACAAAGAATAGTATGTGGCCTTGATGCTGCATCATTACAAAAATTTCTAAAAAAATTAAACGATGAATAGACTTTTGTTTCTGTTAGTGATGTTGTTGACTGCTTCTTCTTGGTCTCAGACAAACGATAGCATCACATTGCCAACGAAATATCGGAATTTTCATGAACTTTATAAAAAAGAATTTTCAATCTTTGATACTATTATCAAAAGAAACGACACCATTTATATGCTGCCCTTAACGGTCGAGCCCAAAATTATTCTCCATGACTCGTTTGTGAAGAACACTTCAGCAGATGGCGTTCAACAAGTTGTTTTATCAACAATTGAAGTAACTCGTCGTTATAAAAACAACGATTTATCTTACTTTTCCATTGCGCCACCCCAGCCTTTTGTTTACGATAAGACTCCGCGCAGTAACTACCGGATTCCTTATGACGAGCGCTCACCTATTTATTCAGAAATTAGTTATTGGACTAAATTGAATGCTTTGGGGCTGGACATCAACCAGGGTACTTTTACAAACTGGAGTGCAGGTGGTTACAGTTCTGTTTCAGGAATTGCGAAAGCAGACTTCACAAGAAAATACGAAAGAGGTAGAACAGTTTGGTTAAACGAACTTAAAATTAGATACGGACTCAATAAACAAGAAAACGTTGAGCTGCGAAAAACCGATGATGTTTTGAATTTAAACTCCGCTTTTGGATACAAATCTTCGGTAAAATCACATTGGTATTACTCTGCAAAGATAACACTAAACACTCAATTATCAAATGGTTACGCATATCCAGATGTCGAAAACCCTATTTCAACGAGTTTCGCGCCCGCTTATGTATTCGTTGGAATTGGTTCCGAGTATTTTAAGAAAGATTTTAAAGCTTATATCTCTCCAGCAACTTTAAAATCGACCTTGGTTTTAGACGAAACGCTAGCAAATAGAGGTGAGTTTGGACTGGAAGGCGGGATCTTTGATGAAGAAGGAAATTTGTTGATTCCAGGTAAAAAATCAAGAAATGAATTGGGTTTTTTGTTTACTAGTGAATGGAAAAAAACCTTGATGAAGAATGTAGTTTTAAAAAATAATGTAACTTTATACACGGATTATCTGAATAATTTTGGCAACATAGACGTTGATTGGCAACTACAATTTGAAATGAGCGTCAACGATGCTATTAAAGCCACATTAGGTGGTCATTTAATTTACGACGACGATATTAAAAACAAAAGAGACGTGGACGGGGTTCAAATAACCGAAGGTCCAAAAGTGCAATTCAAGCAACTTTTGAGTATAGGCTTGGTTTATAAATTTTAGAAATGAAAAGATTGTTTTTTATTGCCATTTCACTGCTCCCATTGACGGTTCATGCACAGGCAACTGATAGTTTACCTGAAGTACAGCGAACCATCAAAGTAACGGATCCTTTTTACCGCGAAGATCAATTTTATGTCGGACTTACACATAGTGTTTTTATGAAGACAGCTGCTGATTTTTCGCAACAATCTGTTTCTTTAGGTAGTAGTTTTGGTTTTTTGAGAGACTTCCCAATCAACCAACAAAGAACCGTTTCTATAGCCCCTGGCTTGGGTTTTGCATTGTACAACTTCAAGCATAATGCAGCGTTGATTGACCCAATATTAAACGATATTACCATAGATAAGCACTTTGCAAAAAACGTCCAAAAGGCAAGTTATCTTGAAGTTCCAATCGAAATCAGATGGCGAACTTCAAAAGTACATTCACATAAATTTTGGAGAATTTATACAGGAATAAAATACAGCTATCTCTTAAACAGCTCTTCTAAATATGAAGGTTATTTCGGTGAAATCGAACATAAAAGAAACCCTTTGATTTCGAAATCAAACATTGGTGTTTACGTTTCTGCTGGATTTAATACTTGGAATTTTTATGCCTACTACGGGCTCACTCCTCTTTATAAAAAAGGAACTTTAAATCAAGATACAAGTCAATTAAATGTACTTAATTTAGGACTGATGTTTTATATTTTATAACAACGACAAACAAACGGCGCTTTAGAAACAAATTTATAAGGTATCATCCATTCCAATCAAACAAAGCATCAAATCAAGTGTTTCTAAATAGTATCGCAGTTGCTTATTGAATCTACCCGCACATCCCTTTTTTTAGAAACCGCATTTATAAGTAAAAAATAGATTAACTTTGCAAAAACAATTTTTTTAGAAAAATGTACAGAAGTCACCATTGCGGCGAATTGCGTATTGCCGATATAAATAAAGAAGTTACCCTTTCGGGATGGGTTCAAAAATCTCGTGATAAAGGTTTTATGATTTGGGTTGATTTACGTGATCGATACGGAATTACCCAATTGATTTTTGATGAATCACGTACCGAAACTTCGGTTATGGAAATGGCAAAATCGTTAGGGCGTGAGTTCGTGATCCAAGTTAAAGGAACGGTGATCGAACGTGAAGCCAAAAACAATAAAATTCCTACAGGCGAAATTGAACTTTTAGTAAAGGAATTAACTATTTTAAACGAATCGCAATTACCTCCGTTCACTATTGAAGATGAAACGGATGGTGGTGAAGATATTCGTATGAAATATCGTTATTTAGATATTCGTCGTAATCCGGTTAAAAACAGTTTATTATTCCGTCATAAAGTAACGCAAGAAGTTCGTAATTATCTTTCTAACTTAGATTTCTGTGAGGTAGAAACACCTTATTTAATCAAATCTACGCCAGAAGGTGCACGTGATTTTGTTGTACCATCTCGTATGAATCCGGGTCAATTTTATGCCTTGCCACAATCGCCACAAACCTTCAAACAATTATTGATGGTTGGTGGAATGGATAAATATTTCCAAATTGTGAAATGTTTCCGTGACGAGGATTTACGTGCCGATCGTCAGCCAGAATTTACGCAGATCGACTGTGAAATGTCGTTCATCGAACAAGAAGATATTCTGAATGTATTCGAAGGATTAACGCGTCATTTATTACAAAAAATACACAACATCGAAATCGATAAATTCCCTCGTATGACCTACGATGAAGCGATGCGTACGTATGGAAACGACAAGCCAGATATTCGTTTTGGAATGAAGTTCGGTGAATTAAATACTGTGGCACAACATAAAGAATTTTCGGTTTTCAATTCAGCTGAATTAGTCGTTGGAATCGCCGTTCCTGGTGCAGCTTCGTATTCACGTAAAGAAATTGACGCGCTGATTGATTGGGTTAAACGCCCACAAGTAGGTGCTTTAGGAATGGTTTACGTAAAATGTGAAGCCAACGGACAATACAAATCATCAGTTGATAAATTCTATGACCAAGCAGATTTAGCAAAATGGGCAGAAGTTACCGGAGCGAATGAAGGCGATTTAATTTTGGTATTATCAGGTCCTGCAAATAAAACACGTGCACAATTATCAGCATTACGTATGGAATTAGCTAACCGTATGGGCTTGCGCAAACCAAACGAATTTGCTCCGTTATGGGTAGTTGACTTCCCTTTATTAGAATGGGACGAAGATTCTGAACGTTTTCACGCTATGCACCATCCATTTACATCTCCTAAACCAGAAGATATGCACTTATTAGATACCGATCCAGGTAAAGTTCGTGCGAATGCTTACGATTTAGTGTTGAATGGAAACGAAATTGGTGGAGGATCCATCCGTATTCACGATAAAGAAATGCAAGCGTTAATGTTTAAGCATTTAGGATTCTCACCAGAACAAGCACAAGAACAATTCGGTTTCTTAATGAATGCTTTCCAATACGGAGCGCCACCACACGGAGGTTTGGCTTTTGGGTTAGATCGTTTAACTGCGATTTTAGGCGGACAAGAAACGATTCGTGATTTTATTGCCTTCCCTAAAAATAACTCGGGCAGAGATGTAATGATTGACGCTCCTGCATCTATTGACAATACCCAATTAGAGGAGTTATCAATTCTATTGAATATAAAAGCTTAATAAAATTAAGTTTTAAACATATAAAAGGAAACCGATTTTGGTTTCCTTTTTTTGTTAGACACTATGAAACCTGTTAATTTTTAATATATTTGAAAAAAATATAAACTATCTTATCATGCGCATATTATTATTCCTGTTTTTATTTGTTATCCCTTTTTCTTACGGACAAGATAAATCGGAAACTAAAAAATTTCTAGAACAATTTAAACTTTTAGAAGGACAATATTTTGAAGGAGAAATTGTAGCCGGAGGAAAGGAAGGCGATGGCTTTGCGGGTCAAAAATTGATGATGCAAGTGAAATCGTATTCGGATCGTGAAGTTAAAATTCCTTTTTATGTAGGTGAAGATAAATCTCGTACGTGGGTATTAACTTATTCAAATCATACACTTACGTTGAAACACGATCATCGACACGCAGACGGTTCGCCTGATGCTGTTACTTTTTATGGAGGAACAGCTAATAATAGCGGATCAGAGACTTTTCAAATGTTTCCAGCAGATCAAGAAACTTGCCAAATGATAGATTACGCTTGTTACAACGTTTGGTGGATCACAATGGATGGCAGCACATTTACATACAATTTACGCCGCATTGGAACCGATCGTTTTTTTTCAGTAACGTTTGATTTAAGTAAACCTGTGCTATCGGATTTTCAACCATGGTAAATGCAGTTTTAAATGAAATAAAGAAATCTGTGCGTCTGTGGTAAATTTATGTTTAATGTAAATCAACTCTTTTATAATGACAATTGTGTTTTGTCGGGATTTACTTAAATTTAATTTTCATTCTTTCCCTTTGATTCAATTTTTTCTATAATTCCTTTTAAAACAGAATTTGCATACATTTTATTAAAAACATCCTCGCCATATATTTTAGCAAAATGATTTTCTTTTGCTTCTAATTCTTTTTGTTTTTTGCTGATTAACTTGTATGTTTCTACAAAATTTGAATGCAAAGCAACTGCCTCCTCTTTAGAAACAAATTGAGTGGTATTCAAATTTGATTCAATCCAATCTCCAAAAGGTTCGTGTAATTCAATATCATAAGTAGCTTGTAATTTTTCTAAAAAGAGCTCGCGTGCACGCGCATAATTTCTATAGGCTTCAGAAATATAAAAATCGACCGCTTCTTTTTCAAATGCTTCATAGGTATAACTTTCATCAATAATTAACCCCTCATTAGTTACACTTCGTTTTAATCTTTCCTGATAAAAATCTATTGGTAACATATCAGCTATCTTTAAATCGCCAAAATAACCACCAAAACTAATTTGTTCAGGATTCATTAAATTTCCATATTGATCTAACGCTACACAGTTTGCATTAAATTCAAAAATAGATTTTTTTTGAGAAGCTAAATGCGATACATTAAAATAAGTAGGTATAGATTTAAAGGTTTCTTTACCCTTCGTATAGTCGCGTACTTGCACTAAAGGTGGCTTTATCAAACAAACACTGTAACCGTTTTCATTTTGCTGAACATCAAAATACTCAGGGAGATCTACTTTATAACGATTAATACCTATTACAAAAATATCTTTTTCTAAATCATCGGTAATAAGTTCTCTAAAGAAATTCACGTAAGAAAGTAGCCCTGTATTTTCTCTATTTTTAATATGTTTTTTTG
>Ga0209075_1002389_pt1 | contig 16598 bp, 16 predicted proteins | sample Stecom2011_FD_187523 | JGI IMG/M metagenome (GOLD analysis project Ga0209075, IMG submission 187523) | Agricultural soil microbial communities from Utah to study Nitrogen management - Steer compost 2011 (SPAdes) (version 2) | ecosystem: Environmental > Terrestrial > Soil > Agricultural land...
CTTTAGGTAAAGAATACAATTCTCCTTTGGGTGAAAAAACAAATATTTCTTTGGCATAGAGGTTCAGCTTAAATTCTTCTACAAAATCCACCGCGTTTAAGTCTGGATTTTCTAAGCTGTCTTGGAGCTTATTCAACCAAAGGTCTAAGCCAGCATCCTCCTTACTGTCGTTATTTTTATATTTATAATGAGCGGCATATCCTTTTTCGGCAATTTCATTCATTCTATGACTGCGTATTTGCACTTCTACCCACCTGCCTTTTGGTCCCATAACAGTAATGTGTAAGGCTTCATATCCAGTGGATTTGGGAGAGGATATCCAATCGCGTAAACGAGTAGGGTTGGGGCGGAAGTGATCGGTTACAATAGAATAAATTTTCCAAGCAAGAAACTTCTCTTCCTCTGGTTTGCAGTCGTAAACAATTCGGATGGCAAACTTGTCATACACTTCATTATAGGTAATGTTCTGCACTTTCATTTTCTTTCGAATCGAGAAAATAGATTTTGGTCTGCCTTTGATGGAGTATTCCAAATTCTCTGTATCTAAAGATTCCTTAATAGTGCTAGTAAAGTCCTCAATATAAGCATCTTGCTCCTCCTTACTATCTTTTACTTGATCTACAATTTCTTGATAAATCTCTGGCTCGGTATACTTAAGACCTAAATCCTCTAGTTCTGACTTTATATTATACATCCCAATACGATGGGCGAGTGGCGCATAAATATATAATGTTTCCGAGGCTATCTTCTCTTGCTTGTGTCTTGCCATGGAGTCCATAGTCTGCATATTATGCAGTCTGTCGGCAATTTTAATAATAATAACACGAATATCTTCGTTGAGCGTAAGAAGCATCCTACGGAAGTTTTCGGCTTGCAGTGAAACATCCATGTCTACCGACATATTTGCTATTTTGGTCAGGCCATCTACAATCTTAGCCACATTTTCGCCAAAAAGCTCGCGCATGTCTTCTACTGTGTAGTCGGTATCTTCTACCACATCATGCAGTAAGGCTGCCGCTATACTAGTTGCATCCAAACCTATCTCGGAGGCAACTATTCGTGCTACAGCAATAGGGTGGAAGATATAGGCTTCTCCCGACTTTCGACGTTGGTCTTTGTGCGCATCTACCGCAACATCAAACGCTTGTCTAATCAGTTTTTTGTCTTTGTCGGTTAAAGTCTGGTAGCTAATTTTTAATAACTCCTTGTATTGCCGTGCAATTGCTTTATTTTCTTTTTTAATATCTATTTCTGTCATAGGTGTAATGATACATGGTTATATATGCCGTTGCAGGTTATTCTTGTCTAGAGCAAGATACACATAAAGATACTAAATATAAGGGAAGTGATTCGACTTTGAAAATCAAACCAAATAATTATCAAAACAGTCTTTTGCCTTCCCTTCGAGTCCTTTGGTAAATGTGTGCTTAAACATGGGTTCTCCTTGGCTATTTGTATCATTTATTGGTTGCTTGCAAACAACTAATAGCTCTGAATTGTGAGACTTATGATAATAGCCCAGCTATAAAGAATAAAATACCGTATTGCCATATTTGTGAGATTCTGAATTTGTTGAGTCTATATTGTATATTTCTTTTATTTTTAAGATGATCGCTTAGGTAAAAGTTGTATTTATATTAACATATTTAACAAAGTAGTTCTCATAATTTTCATTAGTATTGTATGAATCAAAGCTACTATATGATAAAAAATTACTCTTATAAATTTTTAAATGTAGTATAATTATGGCTAGACCAGTGTTTCAGTACACGAAGTCTGTACTAATGAAAGTTAGTTTCGATGTGAATCTATTTTGCAAGGAACTACAGAAGGCATTAACACAATTATTGCCACATGAAATTGAAGAGCTTAAAGATTGGCTTGAATCGCTTATATCTGAAAAACCAGAGCTTAATTATTGTATGGTATTGATAGATTCTTAGTCAAAATTAAATAACATCGTTTTGATTATTTCTTGAGTATTGGGCTGATTATTTTTACATCAGAAAATACTATAGAGGCTCTTACTACCCCCATAATTACTTTATGGAGTGCATCCGTAATTTGTTGTTTTAACTCGTTATCACTAAAAATAAGACTTACTTCTCGTGCAGGAGATGGGTCTTCAAAATAACGAAGATTTTCTTTATGAGGCAGGTTTAAAGTATGTAAATAAGGGAGTAAGGTAATGCCCATACCCTTATCTGCAAGTTTTATCAATGTTTCAAAACTTCCACTCTGCAGTTGGAAGTTGTCTGTATTCATTTTCCTTGATGCAGAGCATAAGTTCAGAACACCATCGCTAAAGCAATGGCCATCTTCCAAGAGTAGAATCTGTGAAATATCTAAATTTTCTGGTCGAATTTTTCCTTGTTGGTGCAATGGGAACTTCGCAGGAATATAACCTACAAAAGGCTCGAAGTATAAAATTCTTTCTCGAATACCCTCTTCTTCTAGTGGTGTAGCAGCAATGCCAGCATCTAGATTTCCATCTTTTATTTGTTGTATAATCTTTTCGGTATTCAGCTCGTGAATCTGCAGTTTGACTTGTGGGTGTCTTTTTGTGAAGTTCTGTAAAAACATGGGTAATAAAGTAGGCATAATAGTAGGGATAATTCCCAAATTAAATTCGCCACCAATAAACCCTTTGCCCAAATCCACAATATCTTGCATTCGTTTGGCTTCGTTCACTATATTTTTCGCCTGTTCTATTATTTTCACCCCTATATCGGTCAACCGCAAAGGCTTTTTCGTACGATCAAAAATCAAGGTGTCCAACTCTATTTCGAGCTTTTGAATTTGCATGCTTAATGTAGGTTGTGTTACATGACAAGACTCGGCGGCCCTGGTAAAGTTTTTATGTTCTGCTACCGCTAATACGTATTCTAATTGCGTGATTGTCATAAATAAACAATTTAAAAAAAGTGAGGATAAAACTAATTAAATAAGCCTAGATAACAGCAATTTTGAGTGATTAGATAATCGATTTAGGTATAAAAATACCGTTATTAAAACCTTATCTAGCTTTTGTTGAAATTTCACTGTCTTTCATTAGTTTATGATAAAGTAATACACTTCCTAATATAGGGAATATACTTGCAAGCATGTTGATAATTGCATTTATTGTAGAGGTAATTGCAAAATTCATTTGACTGATTTCCCCAGCTTCTGCTAAATTTCCTGCTATGAGAGAGACAGGAAGTAATAGTAGCGTTCTTGCGCCTATGTAAATCAAGTAAAAGACGAATAAATAACCGAGACTCATAAACCATTTCGAGCCGATGAGTCGAAAGCTTTTGCTTAGGGCATGAAATATTTTAGAATCTTCAAAAACCACTATAGTGGTAGCTAATGCAAGAGAAACACCGAAGTAGATCCCAGGAATTACAAAAGAAACAAGACCGAAAATTACCATGCTGATATAAAAAAACTGTACGATAAATATTTTTGGGAACTCATAAAGCAGTTCATTCCACATCTCTTTATTGGTTAGTAACCTACCCTTATTATTGCTGTAATTTCGAAGATACACCAAAGTGACAGATAAAAATACTAGCCAAACAAACGCTTGTGCAAGAACAGCAAGCCAAATTTTCTTCCAATCTAGAGTAGGCAGGGCAGCCTCTAATTGCTCCATGTCATTGTTTATCAATCCACTTATAGCATGCAGTTCTGAATGATAGGTAAGTATGGCTAAAGGTATAAAAAGAGGAAACACCCACCAGGTATAATATCTAAGCAGGTTTCTGCTTTCTAGTTTTAAAAACTGAACGGCAGTTCGGATTATTTCGGACAAGTTCCGACTTTCATTGAAATTAATTTCTTCCATTTAAGAGGTGTTAGGCTAATGACCTGCAAAGTACCTGAAAATTAGCATGTGATACAACTTTATATTGCCTACTTCTATTTGTTATAATAGAAAAATATAAAGGATTTATGCTATTTGTGGCTAGGATGTTTTTTCATAGATTTGTGAACTACCAAAATATTACGGTATCTTTGGAACTTCTATTGTTACAATGGAGGTTAAGTGAGAGATCAAACTCTAATTCCATGGTGCTTTTACATTAAAAGTTTGGAGGAGTACCCTTATCAAGTTGAAATTATCTTCAATTGAATATTTATTGTTAAGAAACAGCCCGTAAAGAATGTTTTATTATTTTGACTTATTAGGAACCGGAGCATTTGCAGCTTCTGGGGTTTTGGCTGCCATACATAAGCGTATGGATTTTTTTGGCATCTTTATAATTGCATTCGTAACTGCGGTTGGGGGAGGAACTTTACGCGACCTGCTTTTGGGAGTAGATGTTGCATGGATGCGAGATTTAAACTACCTGTACGCTACTATAACAGCTACTATTTTCACGATGATCTTCCATAAACAAGTAGATCGAAATACTTGGTCTTTGGCGGTTTTGGATAGTATAGGTATGGGCGTTTTTACTGTGGTAGGAATAGAAAAGGGATTGGCAAACGAGCATGTAGCGATTATCTGCATTACCCTTGGAACCATGTCCGCCTGTTTTGGTGGGGTAATCCGAGATATCTTGTCCAATGAAATCCCAATAATATTTAAGAAAGAAATCTATGCCACAGCTTGTATTATTGGTGGATTAGTTTACTTTGGACTCAAGTATTTAAGCGTTCCAGACGGTCAGTTAACCTTATATGTTGCTAGCACCGTAGTGGTAATTCGTTTGTTGAGTTTGTTTTTCGACCTATCTTTACCTAATATTTATCGAGATGAAAAAAGTTAATCTAGGACACTTGCTTTTATATAAATCAACTGTATAGGCCACTCTCCGCCATCGGTTTCTAGTTCCGATATTTTCTTTGCAATATCTAAACCTTCTACTACCTCACCAAAAATAGTGTAACTATCATTTAAGTGTCTTCCTGAGACTGGTTCTCCAACAAAGATAAAAAATTCATAAGGGGCGGTTTGATGGCCTGGATTATCTCGATATTCTTTGGCACCAGAAACGGTTCCTAGCCTGTGTGTTCTTGAGAGATTTATTTCTGCAGGCAACAAATAGTGTCTGCCAATTGCATTACGTGTCTGCCCGACCTCTTTACTATCGTTACTACCAGCTTGGATAATGAAATCTTTTGCTACCCTGTGGAAGGTAGTTAAATCAAAATAACCTTCTTTTACTAAAAAGATAAAATTAGCGCGATGCAATGGCGTGTCTTCATATAATTGTATAACGATATCTCCTAAATTTGTTTCTAGCTTTACTCTTGTTTCTGGATTATCTTTGCCGTAGTTTTTAAAAAATTTTGGAGCAGATTTTGTGGTTAATGCCTTCCAATCTGGACTGTTATAAGTATTTGAATCGTCGATTATTTCAGGTGTATTTTTTTCTTGGACGGATGTATCTTTTTTAACCTTTACAGAATCTACTGAAGATGTAGGAATAGAAATGTTTTCCTTTTTTGTATCTTGACAAGAATATAAAAGGCATGCAATGCCGAGGATTAGACCGTAATAAACTTTTTGTAATGACATTCGATAAATTTAAAAATCTTTATACAAACATACAAAATATGCCTTTGCCTGGTGAAAATAGCCAGCTAAAGATGGCACCAGCCGCAAGGTTGGTAGAGGAGAAAATATTATCTAAACAAGCGAATAACGCTAGAAAAGCCGGAGTAATGGTGTTGTTTTATGGAGAGAACGATCTTCATGTAGCATTGATTCGAAGAACCTATGATGGTTCGGTACATTCAGGACAAATATCATTTCCAGGCGGAGAGTTGGAAAGTGTAGATAAAAACCTATTAGATACTGCCAAAAGAGAATTGTATGAGGAGATTGGGGTGCGGGAGGAAAAGTATGAAGTTATAAAAGAGCTCACGGACATTTACATACCACCAAGCAACTTCTATGTACAGCCTTACTTAGCCATCTGCCATACACCTCCCATATTTTATAAGCAAGATTTGGAAGTAGCAGAAGTGCTCCAAGTACCGATTAAGCAAGTGCTAGATGATAATAATCTTATTAATACAGAGTTGAAATCAGCCTACAATACCATTATTGAAGTGCCTGCTTTTAAATTCGATGGGCATATTGTTTGGGGAGCAACTGCTATGATATTACACGAAGTACGGGATTTGATAAAACATGTTAACCAGCAAATAGCATAATTATGTATATTTGGAAACTTCTTGAAAATAGAGTTAGAAAACGTTTATGAAAATTTTTAAAAGAAACCCGTTTGGACATATACTGTTTATAAAGCTTTGGTTGATTCGTATTATGGGTGCAGCTACTCATAGAAGATTTAAAGGTTTTAATAAGCTGGAAATAATAGGTAGTGAGGTGTTGAGAAATTTGCCAGACAATAATGTATTGTTTGTCTCCAATCATCAAACTTATTTTGCCGATGTAGTGGCGATGTTTCATGTCTTTAATGCAAGCTTACACGGAAGAGAAGATAATATTAAAAATATAGGCTATTTATGGCGTCCTAAACTCAACATATATTATGTTGCAGCAAAAGAAACGATGCAAGATGGATTTTTACCAAAAGTTCTAGCTTATGCTGGTTCTGTAAGTATTGAGCGTACATGGCGTGAAAAAGGAGAAGACGTAAATCGCCAAGTAAAAATGAGCGATATAAGCAGTATTAATACCGCTTTAAAAGATGGGTGGGTAATCACTTTTCCGCAAGGAACCACAAAACCATGGCGACCCATTCGAAGAGGAACTGCCTATATCATAAAAAGAAATAAGCCCATTGTTGTACCCATTGTAATAGATGGATTTAGACGGTCTTTTGATAAAAAAGGAATGCGCATAAAAAAACGTGGTATTTTGCAATCGATGGAAATAAAAGCACCATTGGAAATAGATTATGAAAATGAATCGGTAGATGAAATCGTGGAGAAAATCGAATACGCTATCGAACAACATCCTTCTTTCTTGAAAGTAATTCCTGAAAAAGAATTGAAAAAACAACGAGAACTGGACAAGTTAAGGCATTGGCGACAAGAAGATGAAGGGGCAGATACGGAGGAATAAAGTTCTTTTATAGGCAATAAGTAAAAAACCTTTTTTCTTACTCTATTGGTAAGAAAGAAGGTTTTTTACTTCTCCTTAGCCTTCGCTTCGGCGGATGAGAGATTGGGTTTGGTTTTCAGATGCTCTAGGTATAATATAGATCAAGCCTAATTCAATATACATATACTAAATGCTCTGCTTCAGGTTAGTAAGTTCATTGGGCGGTTTTAAGTAGTTTTCCTTAAAATCGCAAGAGTACTTTTGACTTCTGGTTATACTTTATTCTCTTCTTGCTTTGTTTTTATTGATTTCATCTTGTAATTCTCGGCGAACTTTCTGCTCTCGCTCTAACGAACGCTTTCTTAAGCTATCTAGTTCACTCTCCGTTTCAGCAAGCTTTTCTCTGGCATCTTTTGTATCATTATGTCTCTTTTTAAAACTGAAAAATAAGATGCTCGATACGAATAATAACGCTATAATGATACTCCACATAATGAAGTTGTAGGTAGATTTTTGTGTGGAAATACCGAGGAAATTTATGTTCTCTACTTTTTTCTGTGTCTGTTCTAACTCCACATTTAACCCTTCGATTTGGTGGGTAATGCTATCGATTTTATTGTTCTGCTCTAAAATAACACTTTCTGACTCGGTAATGGTAGCCTTTAGAGTAGAAATGGAATCGCGAATATTTCGCTGTAACACACCAAGTTCCGAAATCTTAATAACCTTATAGGTTTGATAGGTGTTGGAATTTTCGATTAAATCCGAAAATTGGCTATCTATGGTATGGCTTTTTTGCTCTTGACTAATACCGGTAAAACTTATGAATAATGCACTTAAAAAAATTATCTTTTTCATCATTGGGAGATGGGTTCTAAAATGTCGTTTAACGAGTGAGGTTTAAGATATTACTTTAATAATCTAAAAGGGGGAGTAGAAGAAAATCAAATATAATAAAAAACTATCACAACCTATACCATATAAAGGCTACGAAATTGAAATTGTATATTTTCATTAGTTATTTACAGAAAGTCTCCATTCTTCTGGGTTAATTAATACTCTTCATTTTTGTATTTCATATTGTGATACAAACGCATATTCATGGATAGAAGCCTTTGAAGATGCTTTGTAGACTTGGAGGTTTTCCGTTTATGGACTAACCTTTTTTTAATTACTGTTCTCATAGCTGGTAAATTTTGATGCTAAACTAGTGTAACTAGTCTTTAAGTAATACCAAAATAATGTGTTTAACTTTACTTTATTAGCATATTATAAATTTCTTTATCTATTAGAATCCTATAACGAATTTCCTAGTTTACTTAAACCATAGGAATTAAGGTCTTTTTAACTAATTTACTAGCATCAATTATGTAGTTTTATTTTGTTTTAGATTTGATTAACCTGCACGCTATTCTATACTTATGAAAAACTTATTTAATGTCCTTTTTTTATTTCTCCTTATTATTCCATTTTCTAACGCACAAATCCGAACACCCGAAGCCAGCCCTGCTCAAAAACTAACGCAGATGGTTGGGATTACAGAAGTTACTATAGAATATGCTAGGCCCTCGGTGAAGGGACGAGTGGTTTTTGGTGACTTAGTGCCTTATAATCAACTTTGGCGAACAGGAGCTAACTGGAATACAAAGATAAGTTTCGATGAGCCAGTAACAGTGGGTGGCGTTACGCTGGAACCAAACACCTATGCATTGTACTCCATTCCAAATTCCTACGAATGGGAGGTTATATTCTATAAAGACACTACCAATTGGGGTTTACCAGAAGAATGGGACGAAGATTTGGTGGCGGTTAGGGTGAAGGCGGAGGTGATGACTTTACCTATAAATTTTGAAAGCTTTACCATCGGTTTAGATAGAATAACACATGACTCAGCAAACCTTGAAATTATATGGGAGAAAACCTTCATAAGCATTCCGTTGCATTTTGACACGGACGAGATTGTAACCGCTTCTATAATGGAAACATTAAAAAATCCAGAAGCAACAGATTATTATGCGGCGGCCCTATATTATTTAGAAGCAGATAAAGACATGGAACAAGCCAAAGAGTGGATCAATAAAGCTATAGATATGATGGGCAAGGATGCAGAGTATTTTGTTTATCGCCAACAGGCTTTAATCTACGCCAAGTTAGGCAATAGAAAAGAGGCGATAAAGGCTGCAGAGAAATCACTGAAACTTGCAGAAGAAGCAGATAATCAAGATTATGTACGATTGAATAAACGATCTTTAGAATCTTGGCGACTGTAGAAGAAACTAAATGCTTGCAGAGTCTTCACTGGTTTTAGAATCTTCCTCTTCTTTTTTGGCAATTTTTCTTTTTAAACTCTCAATGTTTTCTTCTTTCAGGATAGATATGCCTTTCTGTAACATCATACTGTTCGGGAAGGTGGTTATTTTATCATCTAGCCCTCTAATAATTACCTGAAACGTGCGAATGTCTTCAATATATCCATAGATAGAATCCTCCTCGCCTTCATGAATTTTTATAAAATCGCCTATCCTATAAGGGAAAGAAAAGAACATGATAATGCCACTAGTGATGTTGCTTAAAATAGACCATTGTGCAAAGAAAGCAACACCGATTACTGCAAAGATAGAGGACAGAAAAAGACCTACATCTTTTGGCTGAAAACCCCATAGTAGCGGAAGAAACACTATTAATAAAAAAGCAAACAAGTAATTTATAAACTTTTTTACAAATGCCGTTCTAGTGTGTAAGCGCCCCCATTTTGAAGCGATTTTATTGATGGTGCTGAATACAATAGTTCTAGTAATGATAATAAAAGCGAATAAAACCAAGGTGAAGATTAGTTTATTGCCATAAAAGTCAAGGAATTCCATTCTCTATATCTTTTAAAATTGTTGGATGAAAACAATATAAATCTGTAAGCCAATCTATCTTTTTAGGATTGGAATAAGATAAGTTAAAGTATAGCCATATCCTATTCCAAAGCTACTAGTATCGTAAGTTCTATTAAATCCTGGGGCATATAATATGCCGAAATTATCTGGTCGTGTCTCGCTCATAGATGTTTTTAACTCTATGTGTAAATCCAAAAACAAGTTTTTAAAGAGTTCTGTTTTAACTCCGAACTGAAATTCCAACCAATGTAGATTTAAATTATCAAAAACTTCGTTCACCTCTCTAATTTCTGTAGGTAATTCTCTATTTGTATTATATACTCGGTAGGAGTGAAGGGTTTCTTTAAATCCAGAATAGCCATATCTAAGGCCAACATAAATAGCATTGTTCATATCTAGCCAATTATTGTAAGCGTTGTAGTCTACGCCTACTTTAAAGTAATTCCCTTCTATATCGGCGCGTAAAAAATCTTTATCCCATTCTTTTTTTTCATTGCCAAATTCTGCAGCGACATAGAATTTATTACTAATACGTATATCTCCATTAACGGAAAATCCACGATAATCATCGCTAATTGCTGTTCTCGCTAGCTTACTAATATCGGTGCCCACACGAATTCCGTAAGGTTTTTTTATGGGAATCGTGTCTGTTGTCGTTTCCTCTTGAGCCCATAGATTCGTATAACCTAATAAACTAATGCAAAATAGTAATATGAGCGCTTTTCTCATTATCTACGATTGGATTTAATATGGTTATAAATTTTGCCCAAGTGGGAGTATTGTCTGAATTCGGAATATCTTCTGCTTCCAAATTGGTGTATCGCATTCTATAGCCACAAGCTCTACTTACGTAAATCTCTTCTCTATAATAATCGAATTGATAGATATTCGTATGCGGAACGTCCTCTTTAAGAATAGTAAAAGAATACGTGCTTCTATCTGCTTCAGTAGAAAGTGGGATGCTTATAGTATCTGCTGGGGCATCCCAAACAAGCGTGTCGTACTCCAGATTTCTTACCTTGAGATGCGCAAGGGGTTTTGCTACTCCAGAAGCTCTATTATCCGAAAAACTAATCACCAATTTTGGTGTGGTTTGTGTCTCTTCCGAACAAATATCATCTGCGGTACACCCAGCATAGGTGCTTACAATGAGGAGTAATATAAGGGCTTTTGCTAACTTATGCATAGACGCTAAATTACGATAACTTCTCTAAAAGAACAACGTTTTCCACATGATGCGTTTGTGGGAACATATCTACTGGTTGCACTTTGGTTAATTTATAGTGTTCCTTAAGCATTTCTAAATCTCTTGCTTGTGTAGCCGAATTACAGCTCACGTACACAATACGTGGTGCAGCGATAGTAATAAGTTGTTTCACTACATCTGGATGCATTCCTTCCCTTGGTGGATCGGTGATAATTAAGTCGGGACTACCGTAGGTACTCGCAAAATTATCGTCGAATACTTTGCGCATATCTCCCACTAAAAAAGTGGTGTTATCTATGTTATTTCGCTTTGCATTTTCTTCTGCAGCAAGAATAGCATCGGGCACAGCCTCCACACCGATTACTTTTTTCGCGTCCTTAGCTACAAACTGAGCAATGGTACCTGTTCCGGTATATAGGTCATATACTATCTCATCACCTTTCAAAGCAGCGAAATCCCTAACTATTTTGTATAAAACGTAGGCTTGTTTGGAATTCGTTTGGTAGAAAGACTTTGCATTTACTTTAAACTTTAAACCTTCCATTTCTTCCATAATGTGGTCCTCTCCGTAATGTACCTGAACATCTAGATCGTATATAGTGTCGTTTCCTTTGTCGTTTATCACATATAGTAACGAAGTGATGCTAGGGAATTCTTTTTGAATGGCGTTTAGTAATACTTCATTATTCTCATCTTCATGATGGAATTGGATAAGTACCATAACATCTTCCGTGCTAGAGGTTCGAATCATCAAGTTGCGAAGAAGTCCTTCTTTTTTCCGAACATCAAAAAATGGCATTTCTAGCTCAATAGCTTTCGCTTTCACAAAATCGCGAATGGCATTGCTTGGTCCTCCCTGCAAATGACATTTGTTTAAATCCAAGATTTTATCCCACATTCCTGGAATATTGAATCCTAATGCATTCTTGTTTTCTATCTCTTCTCCGCTATCGATTTGCTCTCTTGTCAACCATTTGTTGTTGCTAAAAGAAAACTCCATTTTATTGCGATAAAAGTATTGCTCTTCCGATCCTACAATAGGAGAAACCACTTCGGGAAGTTCTACTTTTCCAATGCGAACAAGATTATTCAACACCTCTTTTTCCTTGTAGAATAACTGGCTTTCATATTGCATATTCTGCCATTTACATCCGCCACAAGTCCCAAAGTGTTCACAAACGGGTGTACTTCGCTTATCGGAATAGCTAACCACCTCGGTTACTCTTGCGTGATAAAAACCTTTTCGTTTTCTGTAGGTTTGTACATTTACTACATCACCAGGAACAGCATTGTCTATAAATACAACACGTCCATCAGGGGCCTTAGCTACCGCTTTGCCTTTTGCTCCAGCATCTATTACTTGTAGATTCTCGAACTCTATATGTTTATTACGTCTTCTCTTTGCCATAGCCGCAAAAGTAATGCTTTTTACTATCTATATAACTAAGAAGTATAAAAATAACTCCCATTTAAACAAGGTGCTCAAAAGGATACAACTATCAAAGCCAATTTATTTTCATAGTTATCTTGTAAGTGCTATAGGTATTTAAATTAAATAGTATGGAGGTTCTATATAAGCAGTAGCTAGAAATACTAGGGTTTGCTGTTAATCAAAATATTTAGTTTTCCGTTTTCCTAAATTATATAGATTTATTGGTGTTATAATTATACAAAAAAGAATAAAAGATAAATAAAAACATAAATATAGTTTTATATTGCGCTATTAAATGTAATTTAAATAAAAAAGAAGTATGTGTGGAATTGTTGGTTATATAGGACACAGAAAAGCATATCCAATTATTATAAATGGATTGAAAAGATTGGAATACCGAGGCTATGACAGTGCAGGAATTGTATTGTCGACTAAAGAAGGGTTTGACTTAGTAAAAACAAAAGGAAAGGTTTCAGAATTAGAGCATATATCTACTTCCATCGACCACACACCAACGGTCGGAATTGGACATACACGTTGGGCTACTCATGGAGTTCCGAATGATGTAAATTCGCATCCTCATTTATCAAATAACGGACGTATTGCTCTTGTTCATAATGGAATTATTGAAAACTACGAGTCGATTAAAAAAATATTGATGGAGAAGGGATATTTTTTTGAAAGTGAAACGGATACCGAAGTACTAGTGAATTTCATTCAAATGTTTCAAGAGGAGCAAAATTTAAATATAAGAGATGCCATCCGCTTAGCTTTAAATGAAGTGGTTGGTGCCTATGCAATAGCAGTTTTAGATAACCAAGATCTAGATGGTATTGTAGTAGCTCGTTTAGGAAGTCCGTTGGCGATTGGGATAGGGGAAAAAGATTTCTTTATAGCCTCAGATGCTTCACCATTCATAGAATACACAAAAGATGCTATCTATTTGGAAGACGGGGATATGGCTTCTATTCGTTTGGGAGAGGAAGTCGCCATTAATACCATATTCAATAATGAGCCGGTATCTCTAGATATTCAAGAGTTACAATTAAATATAGAGGCTATTGAGAAAGGAGGATATGAGCACTTTATGTTGAAAGAGATCTATGAGCAACCGCGTTCTATTAGAAATGCCATGCGTGGTCGTCTATTAGTAGAGGAAGGAATTATTAAAATGGCGGGTGTTTGGGATAATCAAAATCGTTTCCTTAATGCAAAGCGCATTATTATTGTTGCTTGTGGCACTTCGTATCATGCCGGACTTGTTGCAGAGTACATGTTGGAAGATTTTGCTCGTATTCCTGTAGAAGTGGAATATGCTTCGGAATTTAGATATCGAAATCCAATAATCTACGAAAGTGATGTGGTAATTGCTATTTCTCAATCAGGGGAAACCGCCGATACTTTGGCTGCATTAAAATTAGCGAAAGACAAAGGGGCATTTATATTTGGCATCAATAATGTGGTTGGATCTTCCATTGCACGAATTACCGATGCAGGTGCTTACATACATGCTGGTCCCGAAATAGGAGTTGCATCCACCAAGGCATTCACTGCGCAGCTAACCATTCTAGCATTGATCGCCTTGAAGATAGGGAAGAAGAAAGGAGAATTGAGTGAAGAGAAATACCATAATTTAACCAGAGAGTTAGATCGTATTCCTGAATTAGTAGAGAAAGTATTAAAGGATTGCGAAGGGAAAGTGGAAGCAATTGCAGCGAAATATAAAGAGAGTCACAATGCGATATATTTAGGACGTGGATATAATTATCCATCGGCTTTAGAAGGTGCTTTAAAACTGAAAGAGATTTCCTATATCCACGCAGAAGGTTATCCAGCAGCAGAAATGAAGCATGGCCCTATCGCTTTATTGGATGAAGAGATGCCTGTTATTGTGATTGCAACCAAAGGAGGTAGTTACGATAAAGTGGTTTCCAATGTGCAAGAAGTGAAGTCTAGAAGTGCGCGTGTTATTGCAGTAGTTAGCGAAGGAGATGAGCAAATTGTTGCTTTGGCAGACGACCATATCTTTATTCCCGATATAGCAGAAGAGTTTACTCCAATTTTAGCTGCTATTCCCTTACAACTACTATCTTATTGGATAGCCGTAAAGTTAGGTAGAAACGTGGACCAGCCACGGAATTTAGCGAAATCAGTTACGGTGGAGTAATCTTTTGAGTATACCTACTTTACTGAAAAGCATTGGAAAGTAGTTCAATAAAATTAGAGCGATAAGGTTTGTAATCCTATTAGCAGTCCTTGTTAATAGGATTACGCTTTGCTATATAGCTATGGGAGGTAGAAGAAACCTTCGATTTATTAAGCATGCTTTATTATCAATTGCTTTTAGTGCTACAACATTTTCATCTAGTCGTTACAGTATAGCTGAATGTACCCCCGTTTTTTTTAATATTCATCCTGTTTTTGAGCTTGAATGGAGAATATGTAATCCTTTTTAATAGCTATATAACTAAGAATTATAAAAATAACTCCTATAAAATTAGTAAATTGCGTACCAAAGTAATTAAACAAGACTCCATTTTTAATGTGGTTCTTGTTGTTTTAAAAAGTAAAATTTATGGCAGAAGTGAAAAATTCACGCACAAGTGCAGATTATATAGAATTAGAGAAAAAATACGGAGCAGATAACTACGAGCCACTTCCGGTGGTTTTGGAGCGTGCAGAAGGAGTATTTATGTGGGATGTAGAGGGAAAGAAGTATTATGATTTTCTCTCTGCTTATTCCGCAGTAAACCAAGGGCATTGCCATCCAAGGATTATTAAAAGTCTACAAGAGCAATCGCAAAAACTTACGTTGACCTCTCGTGCGTTTTATAACGACCAATTAGGGCAGTTTGAAAAGTATGCTACAGAATTGTTTGGGTACGATAAATTACTTCCTATGAATTCTGGTGCAGAAGCAGTAGAGACTGGATTGAAAATTGCTCGTCGTTGGGCTTATGAAAAGAAGGGCGTTCCAGAAAATCAAGCAGGAATTATAGTATGTGAGAATAACTTTCACGGAAGAACCACTACCATTATCTCTTTCTCCAACGATCCTGTAGCAAGAGATTCTTACGGACCTTACACCCAAGGTTTCTATAAAGTAGCTTATGATGACCTAGAGGCTTTAGAAGCTTTATTGGAGAAAGAGGGGAAGAATATCGCAGGGTTTTTAGTAGAGCCTATCCAAGGAGAAGCAGGTGTTTACGTACCGCAAGAAGGATACTTAAAGAAAGCAAAAGAGCTTTGTGAGAAACACAATGTGTTGTTTATTGCCGATGAAATCCAAACAGGAATTGCACGAACTGGAAAATTACTAGCAGTAGATCATGAAAATGTAAAGCCAGATATCTTATTGCTTGGAAAAGCATTGAGTGGTGGGGTGTATCCAGTATCCGCAGCATTGGCAAACGATGCTATTATGGACGTGATTACACCAGGGTCGCATGGATCAACTTTTGGAGGGAATCCAATTGCAGCTGCTGTAGCAATGGAAGCGCTAAAGGTTATAGAGGAGGAGAACCTTGCCGAAAATGCAATGGTATTGGGTGAGCGTTTCCGAACTGCAATGAATAAATTTATAGCATCTAACAACATTGTAAAGCTAGTGCGTGGAAAGGGTTTGTTAAACGCAATTGTTATTAACGATAGCGAGGATAGCGATACCGCTTGGAACATTTGTTTAAAACTTCGAGATAATGGCTTGCTGGCAAAGCCAACACATGGAAATATCATTCGTTTCGCCCCTCCGTTGGTAATGACCGAAGCGCAGCTGGACGACTGTATAAGTATTATAACAAAAACACTAAAGGAGTTCGAAAAATAAGAAGCTATCTTTTTAAAAGAGCAGCCACGAGTTTACTGCTTGTGGCTGTTTTACTTTATGAATTATCCCAAATAGTAGTATGGTGATGAAAAAAGGCGATACGGTCTCTGCTATAGATGAAGACGTAACTGGAGTAGTGGAGAAAATAAAAGGAGAGGAAGTTTGGATTTTGGTAGATGACTTCTCACTGCAATATCAAAAATCGGAATTAGTAATCGTAAAATCTTTTCACGATCTGGTTT
>Ga0209075_1002391_pt1 | contig 16583 bp, 13 predicted proteins | sample Stecom2011_FD_187523 | JGI IMG/M metagenome (GOLD analysis project Ga0209075, IMG submission 187523) | Agricultural soil microbial communities from Utah to study Nitrogen management - Steer compost 2011 (SPAdes) (version 2) | ecosystem: Environmental > Terrestrial > Soil > Agricultural land...
GGTTTGCGGTGGTTGCAGATGAAGTTCGGCAGCTTGCATCGCGAACAAGTTCGGCTACTGAGGAAATCGTTAAGGTGGTTTCTGAGAATAAAAAACTAACGGAAGAAGCGGTGGCGCTAATCGCAAGCAGTCAGGAGAAGACCGGCCAAGCACTCACTTTTTCAAATGAGGCTGGGCAGGTAATGAATGAAATGCGGGCTGGGGCGCAGCAAGTGGTTGACGCCGTAGGCCAATTTAAAATCAACTTGTAAGCTTTAGAGCGTTGCCCCCACCATTCTGCCCCTCACCATATTCTTCCAGAGTCATCGGAAGACTACGGCGGGAGACAAATGGGCCTGCTGGCAGTGTGTTCACAAACCGCGCATAGCCACACTCAGTTAATCAGGCGAACTCTAGGAAGTGATTCTGATTCGGCCCAGCTAACCGTTACCGGCTGCGTGTCCTTGCCGGTAAATAGGTGCCCGACTTCTGGGACAGCGTAACGCAGATCGCCACGGGTCGGGCGCTGGTTGTTAAATTCCGCGTGGCTGATGCCGACTTCCCAGATGTTATCTGAGCCTTCGCTGGCCCAGCCTTCTGGGCGCAGCTCAACTCGCACTTCGGAGCCGATCAGGCTAACTGCTTCGATGCGTAACGGCAGATTCGCATGTTCGGCAGGCCCTGTAGCCAAACGTACCTCGTGGGGTCGCAAGTAAAGCTGGGCGCTACCTTGGTGCTGAATGCCCGGTAGCGTCACCCGTGCATTGCCCTGATTTAAACTGCCATGTTTAACCTCGCCAGATAGAACATTCACCTGCCCGAGGAAATCAAACACGAAACGGCTATCGGGGCGGGCGTAAAGTTCGGTCGGCTCATTCACCTGTTCCACATTGCCCTGACTCATTACAACTACTTGATCGGACAACTCCAGAGCCTCTTCCTGATCGTGGGTCACAAAGATGCTGGTGAAGTGGAACTCATCGTGCAAATTACGCAGCCAGCGCCTCAGATCTTTACGCACCTTAGCGTCCAGAGCGCCAAAAGGCTCATCCAGTAGCAGGATTTTCGGCCGTGTAGCAATAGAGCGGGCAAGGGCTACGCGCTGCTTTTGGCCACCGGACAGCTGAGCAGGGAAGCGCTGTGCCAGATGCGGCAGCTGGATCATGTCCAGTAGCTCGCTGACCCGTTTCTGAATCTCCGCCTTGGGCGGGCGCTGTTTACGCGGTAGTGATTCCAAGCCAAAAGCAATGTTTTGGGCAACGGTCATGTGACGAAACAGGGCGTAATGCTGGAATACGAAACCAATGTTGCGATCGCGTACATGCAGTTTGGTTACATCCTTGCCGGAAAAGGCGACCTGTCCGCTATCGGCTGATTCGAGGCCCGCAATAATACGCAACAGCGTTGTCTTCCCGGAACCGGATGGCCCCAGTAAGGCGGTCAGCTTTCCTTCTGGAATGTTCAAGGAGACGTTGTTCAGCGCCTGAAATTGTCCAAAACGCTTGTTGATGCCATCAACCGTGATAGTCATTACGCTGTCTCCTCTGTTTGCAGACGGTTCAGAGTGCGTGTCTGCCGCCATTCCACGAAACCTTTCACAGCCAGCGTAAATACAGCGATGCCGGCCAGTAGCGAGGCGCTCGCAAACGCGCCAACAATATTGTAATCCTGATACAACAGCTCAACGTGCAGGGGGAGAGTGTTGGTTTGCCCGCGGATATTGCCGGACACCACCGATACCGCGCCAAACTCGCCTACGGCTCTTGCGTTAGTAAGTACCACGCCGTAAATCAGTGCCCATTTAATATTTGGCAGTGTGATGGTACGGAATATTCTCCAGCCGGAGGCGCCCAGCACCACTCCGGCTTCTTCTTCCTCACTGCCTTGCTGCTGCATGAGTGGTATCAGCTCGCGGGCTACGAAAGGGCAGGTGACAAACACAGTCACCATCACAATGCCGGGCCACGAAAACATCAATTGCATGTCGTAATCCGCGAGCCAGCTCCCAACCCACCCATTGCGACCGTAAAGCAGCAGGTAAAGTAGGCCGGCTACAACCGGTGATACTGCAAACGGAATATCAATCAGTGTGATCAGCAGCTTGCGCCCGGGGAACCGAAAACGTGTTACCAGCCAGGCCAGCGCGGTGCCAAAGACGAGGTTGAGGGGAACAGTAAGAGCGGCCACAAACAGCGTTAAGCCGATCGCGTGCAGTGTATACTGATCCGTTAGGTTATCTGCCAGAGTGCCCCAGCCAGCTCCCAGAGCTTCAACAAAGATCACCAGCAGCGGCATGATCAACAAAGCAATCGCGACAGCAACAGCCGTTACGATCAATAACCATTTTATTGCCGGGCTATCGCCAACACGGCGGTGCCGGGAAGATTGGGAGGCGTTCATGAATTTAGCGTCCCTCTATGCGTTTGAGGTATCGGGCTTGCCACAGGGTAATAGCGAAAAGCATCACCAGTGATACCAACAAAACCACAGACGCGATGGCGCTGGCGGCGGCGTAATCGTATTCCTGCAGGCGGACAAAAATCATCAGACTGGTTACTTCGCTCACATAAGGCATGTTGCCCGCAATAAAGATAACGGCACCGAACTCGCCAAGGCTGCGAGTAAATGATAAGGCCACACCGGTTAACAAGGCTGGCCACAGGGCTGGGAAGATTACCCGACGAAATACCAGAGCATCACTTGCCCCCAAGCTAACGGCTGCTTCTTCATCTTCAGGAGCAAGTTCTTCCAGTACCGGCTGAACGGTGCGCACCACAAAGGGCAGGCTGGTGAACGCCATGGCCACAACAATGCCCACTGGCGTGAAGGCAACGTCAATGCCCAGCTTGCTCAGCCATTGCCCGTACCAACCATTTTCGGCAAAGAGAGTCGCGAGGACGATACCGGCTACTGCGGTTGGCAGCGCAAACGGCAAATCAACTACGGCATCAATCAGCCGCTTACCGGGAAACTCGTACCGCACCAGAACCCAGGCCAGCAGCAACCCGAATACGCCGTTAAACAACGAGGCTGAAAGGGCCGCAAGGGCGGTAACTTTGTATGAGGCAACTACCCGCGGATCGGTTATCACAAACCAGAACTGGTCGAAGCTCATGGCGGATACTTCCATCACCAACCCGGTCAGAGGCAGCATCAAAATCAGACTGATAAACAAAAGCGAAATACCGAGGCTCAAACCGAACCCCGGTAGTACCCGCTTGCTGCGGTTTCCGATCCTCGGCCAACGCTGCTGGATTACAGCGCTAGCCTGGTTAGCCGTTGACATGAATTACCGCCGACGTTGCAGTTGGTCGAGTTTGCCACCACTGGCAAAGTGCTCTTTGGTGGCGTTTTCCCAGCTGCCCGCAATAACGTCAATTGGCAGCAGTTTTACCTCGGGAAAGCGGTCTGACGTTTCCTGTTTTACTGTTTCGTTGTGCACCCGGTAGTTGAATCCAGCCAGTAGGCGCTGGGCGTCTTCGCTGTACAGATGCTCCAGATAAGCTTTTGCAAGATCTTCAGTTTTGTTCTGCTTCACGTATTCGTCGATCCAAGTAACCGGGAACTCTGCCAAAAAGCTTACCTTTGGCGTCACCACCTCATATTCACCATTGTCGTAACGGTCGGCCAGATTCAGAACTTCCGATTCGAACGTTAGAAGAACATCGCCAATTTCACGCTCAATAAACGTAGTGGTTGCACCGCGCCCGCCACTGTCGAATACCTTCACGTGAGCAAGGAAGTCCTGCAGGAAACTGTCGATTTTATTTTGGTCGTCGCCAAAGCGGTCTTGTGCATAACCCAAGGCAGCCAGATACGTGTAACGGCCGTTGCCTGAGGTTTTCGGGTTTGGCATAACCAAGGCGACGTCTTCCTTAATAAGGTCGTCCCAGTTCTGAATGTTTTTCGGGTTACCTTTGCGCACCAGAAAAGCCATGGTGGAGTAGTAGGGCGAACTGTTGTTGGGTAGGCGCTCAGCCCAGTTCTCCGGAATAAGGCCACCACGGGCGTGCAGGATATCGATATCAGTAACCTGGTTAAATGTGGCTACATCGGCCTTTAAGCCTTGGATGATAGCCTGTGCCTGTTTTGAGGAACCCGCGTGAGACTGGCTGACTTCAAGCGTTTCACCGGTTTTTTCTTCCCAGTACTGGTTGAAGTGCACGTTGTAGGCGGCAAACAGTTCTCGGGCAATGTCATAGGAGGTGTTAAGCAGTTCACGGTCGGCAGATACCGCCGGCTGAGCAAAGAGTGAAGCGCTTAGTGCAAGACCGGTAAACAGGCCTTTGAGTTTACTTGGCATGACAATCCCCTAAACCAGATGATTTGATGGGGAGTAAGCTACCAAAGTTCAGTTAAAACCTGAAAGAATAATAGATAATTTATTCAGATCAATATGGAATATTGAGTCTGATGTCCAGAAACGAAAAAGGCACATCCGAAGATGTGCCTTTATGCGTTGAATATGGTCGGGACGGTAGGATTTGAACCTACGACCCCTTGCACCCCATGCAAGTGCGCTACCAAGCTGCGCTACGCCCCGATTCGCTAATTGTTGCCTTTTCAAAGCCGAGCCTTGACGGCGATTGCCAAAGAGACTTAAAGAGGAATCTCAGTGGCTTAGCGGGAGCGAAGTCTACACTAGCCCGGATTGAAAATAAACAGGCATTGTAGGAATTGCCCCCGAATTTTTAGCGCAACTTGGTTTCTCTGAGCTGCCGTATGAATTCCGGCGGATCAAAACTGTCCGGTTGCGAGTCGGCCCAATATTTATCGAAGACTGCCATGCCGGTTTTGCCTTCAAGCAGGGCGCCCGGCGCCAGAAATGGGAAAAGATCAATGTACGAATGTACAACCGTTTTCGATACCCGGCGAACGATGTGTTCCGGCCCTAGCTCATTTGGATGGCGCAATCCCGAGGCTTCTAGCAGATTTTGTAGGGCTTCCAGAGTTTTTTTATGGAAGTTGTATACTCTCTGGCTTTTGTCCTGCACGTCCAACTTGCTGCCCCTTCTGGGGTCTTGGGTAGCTACTCCACTCGGGCAGCGCCCTGTGTGGCAGTTCAAGGCTTGAATGCAACCCAGCGAGAACATGTATCCACGGGCTGAGTTGCACCAGTCGGCCCCCAAGGCCAAGGTGCGAGCAATATTAAAGGCCGAAGTAATTTTGCCAGCGGCGCCTATGGATATGTCCTCTCTCAGGTTGGTGCCTACCAGCGTGTTGTGCACGAGAAGCAGGGCTTCTGTCATGGGGGTGCCGATACGGTTAATGAACTCCAGCGGCGCGGCACCTGTGCCGCCTTCGCCCCCATCAACAACAATAAAGTCCGGTTTGCGACCGGTTTCGAGCATGGCTTTTACAATGGCGAACCATTCCCAGGGATGACCGATTGCGAGCTTGAAGCCAACCGGCTTGCCGCCCGAAAGCTCACGGAGCCGATCAAGAAACTCTAACATTTCAATGGGTGTGGAAAATGCAGAATGCTGAGCAGGCGATACGCAGTCTTCGCCTACAGAAACGCCCCGTGCTTCGGCAATTTCCGGTGTTACTTTTGCGCCCGGGAGAATGCCTCCATGGCCGGGCTTTGCTCCCTGAGATAGTTTGACCTCTATCATTTTTACCTGATCCAGAACGGCGTTCTTCCGGAACATCTCTGCGTTGAAGGTCCCGTCTTTGTTGCGGCAGCCAAAATATCCCGAGCCGATTTCCCACACCAGATCGCCACCGGGCTGCTTGTGGTATCGGGAAATCGAACCTTCGCCTGTGTCATGGTAGAACCCTCCCATTTTTGCGCCCGCGTTCAAACTTAAAATAGCGTTAGCAGAGAGAGCCCCAAAACTCATTGCGGAAATGTTGAAAACGCTGGCGCTGTAGGGCTTTGCGCAGCGTGAGCCGATCTGAACGCGAAAGTTGCTGTCTTGTATTTTTGAAGGTCGGAGGGAGTGGTTGATCCACTCGAAACCGTCTTCGTACATTTTCAATTGTGAGCCGAAAGGGCGCTTGTCCAGTACGTTCTTGGCGCGCTGGTAAACGAGCGTGCGTTGGTCGCGGGAAAACGGCTGCTCGTCGTTGTCAGACTGGATGAAGTACTGGCGAATCTCGGGGCCTATGGATTCAAACAGGTAACGAAAATGCACCATGATGGGGTAGTTGCGGCTGATTGTGCGCTTCTTTTGCAGCAGGTCATAGGTGCCAAGAACAGTCAGGGCGCCAAAAATAACAGGGAAAAAATACCCTGCCTCAAAGTGTAGGCTCAGCGCCAACGAAACAAGGAAGCCCGTAATACTAATAACATAGGCCGAGTAGCGCATTGGGAAGGTTGTCGTTTTCTCCATAAATATCTCGCTTGGCTCCGTAATACTTTGAGTAGAGTGCGTTACGCCATGTGATATCCAGTATATAGATACGGCACCGGACTGATAGTCGATTGCTTGAGCTTTTAGCGCGTCCCCTTTGGTCTCTGCTGAGGTGAACACGTTGCGCTTTTGATGTTTTGAACTCAAAACATTAACATGGCGCGTCTGTAATGTTTGAGTCCAGATTTATGACGAGTTTTCGATACCAAATTCAGAAATCAGGAGGCGCCAACACGTGGGCGACGTAGTTAAAGACGAGTATCAAACGGATTACGTAGCTGGTCAGGATAATATAAGACCATTCGGGCTGGATCTGCACGCACCGGTTTTTCCGATTACCGCAATACTGGTGGTGGTTTTTGTTATTGGAACCTTGATGTTTCCAACGGTTGCCAAAGAATTGCTGGATGGCGCCAAGAACGACATCATCGAAACCTTTGACTGGTTCTTTCTCCTCAGCGCCAACATTTTTGTCATCGTGTGCATTGCGTTGATTTTTATGCCCGTGGGGAAAATTCGCTTGGGCGGTATGGACGCCAAGCCGGAGTTTTCAACCATCTCCTGGTTCGCGATGCTCTTTGCGGCTGGCATGGGTATCGGCCTGATGTTTTGGGCTGTAGCAGAGCCAGTGGCCTATTACACGGGTTGGTTCGGCACGCCGTTTGGCGTAGAGGCGAACACGCCAGAGGCCCGTAATCTGGCCATGGGCGCTACCATGTACCACTGGGGGCTTCACCCTTGGGCTGTGTACTCTATTGTTGCGCTTTCTTTGGCCTTTTTTGCTTATAACAAGAACATGCCGTTAACTATCCGGTCGGCGTTCTTCCCCTTGCTGAAAGACAAAGTGTGGGGGTGGCCCGGGCATATTATTGATAGTTTGGCCGTTGTTGCCACCATTTTTGGCTTGGCAACCTCCCTAGGCTTTGGTGCACAACAAGCAGCTTCCGGCCTTAATTATCTATTTGGTATGGGCTCCGGCATCAACGTTCAGATGGCCATTATTGTTGGTGTAACAGCGGTTGCGCTTGTGTCGGTGCTGCGAGGCCTCGACGGCGGCGTGAAAGTGCTGAGTAATATCAACATGTCGCTGGCAGGCATTCTTTTGTTCTTCGTAATTTTTGCCGGGCCTACCATGAGTATTCTGGAAAACCTGTGGGCGACCAGTTCCAGCTATGTGAGCAACGTTGTGGCGTTCAGCAACCCGTTTGGCCGTGACGACGAAGCTTGGATGCGGGGTTGGACTGTATTCTATTGGGCCTGGTGGATTTCCTGGTCACCGTTTGTGGGTATGTTCATCGCCAGAGTGTCCAAGGGTAGAACGGTTCGTGAATTTGTCATGGCGGTTCTGATTATCCCGACGGTGATTACAGCCGTATGGATGAGCTCCTTTGGCGGTGCGGCACTTGAGCAGATCGATCAGGGCATTGGTGCGCTAGCGGAAAACGGTATTACCGAGGTTTCTCTGGCGACCTTCCAAATGTTCGCAAACCTTCCGCTGACCGGCATTCTTTCGTTTATTGGTATTGTTCTGGTTTTGGTGTTTTTCATTACGTCTTCTGATTCCGGCTCGCTGGTTATCGACAGCATAACGGCTGGCGGTAAAACCGATGCGCCAACCGCGCAGCGCGTGTTCTGGGTCGTTATGGAGGGGGCAATTGCAGCCGCATTGATCTTTGGTGGCGGTGCGGATGCCTTGGGCGCTATTCAGGCGACTGCGGTGAGTGCAGGCTTACCGTTTACGGTGATTCTCCTGGTCATGACCTGGGGCTTGCTGAAAGGTCTTACTCATGAGCGCAAGTTGCTGATCGCCAGAGGCGAGATGTAATAAGCAATGAGGCATAAAAAAACCGGAGCAACAGTCTCCGGTTTTTTATGCCTGTTATACAGGTCAAAGGCTCGCAAATGTTTTCATGGCGTAGTTAGCCCGTTCTCTCGGGGTAAAGTGAGGACGTTTCAGGCTTTCTACGGCACGCAGTCGGGGCAGTAGCCCACGGCCATTTGCCATTTGAATGGCTAGACCGGGCCGGGCGTTGAGTTCAAGTAGTAATGGCCCTTCGTTGGCATCTACCACAAGATCAACCCCCATATAGCCTAGGCCTGTCGCTTCATAACAGCGGGAGGCCATTTCCAGCATTTCTTCCCAATCATCAATATTGATATTTTCTAAAGCCAAACCTGTGTCAGGATGAAGTGTTATAGGGCGGTTAAACTGTACCGCATTGAGGCTCCTCCCAGTGCCTATATCCAGACCAACCCCTACAGCGCCTTGGTGCAGATTGGCTTTGCCGTCGGAGTCTGTGGTTGCAAGGCGCAACATAGCCATTACCGGGTAGCCTTGGAACACCACTATGCGTATGTCAGGTACGCCTTGATGGGAATAGCGGGCTAGTGCCGGAGCTGATTCCACCAAGCTCTCGACAATGGCCACATCGGGTGTGCCAGCAAGCGAATAAAGTCCGGCCAGAATGTTGGTGAGGTGTCGCTCCAGCACAGAGGCACCCACGCGAGCGCCAGAGGCTTTTACATAGTCGTCTCCATCACGGCCGGTGATTACCGTGATGCCTTTGCCGCCAGAACCTTTTGCGGGCTTGATGGCAAACCCTGCAAGCCCTTCGGCCATTTGCCTAAAACGGGAGATCTCGTGCTGCTGTTTTACGACCTGCAAGAGCTTTGGCGTTTTTACGCCATATTCAGCAACGGCCAGCTTTGTTTTAAGCTTGTTGTCTACCAGCGGATAGGACGAACGCTCGTTATAACGGGCGATGTAGTCTACATTGCGCCGGTTCATATTCAGCATGCCCAGCCGGTTTAGTGCGCGCGGAGAGATCCAGTCCATATCAGTCGTAGACCTTCATTGGCGTAAAACGTCTGAGCTCGCTGAGTTTGTAGCCTGTGTACTGGCCCATCAGCAGAGTCAGCCCCAGAATCGCGAAGTGCAACTCGGGGAAGTTGAACGTTAAGTGGCCCGCCAAGGGTGTGCTCATTAGCAAGTAGGCGCAGATAGCAACGAACAGGCTGCCAGAACCTTGTACAAGGACCTCTTGGCCGCCCTCTTCTTCCCACAGGATGGACATGCGCTCAATCGTCCAGGCAATAATAACCATGGGGAAGAAGGTTACGGTCATGCCTGTGTTAAAGCCCATTTGGTAACCGAAGATACTTAGGCCCGCGGTAATGAAAATAACCAGAATGATCAGCGCCGATATTCGCGATACCAACAATAAGTTCAGGCTGGAAAGGTAGCCCCGCATTGCTAAGCCAATGGCTACGACGGACAGAAAGGCAACGAGCCCGGGTACCAGTGTGGTTTGAACAAAGGCAACGGCAATCAGTACCGGCATGAATGTGCCTGACGTGCGAATACCAATGACAATCCGCATAAACGCAACCACAAGGGCCCCGAGTGGCAGCAACAGGAGCATGCGGAACATGCTTTGCTCTTCAACGGGAAGTTCATAGAAGCTTAAAAAACCCAGACCGTCGCCGTCGGATTGCATGGCAGCAAGCTGCAAGGCAGGGACAGTTTGGCGCAGCATGGAGAAGCTGATTTCGGAGTTGTCACCACCAACCACATCCAGCAAAGACTCAGAGCCCTGCCGCCACAGTAGTAGATCTTCCGGCACGCCTTGGGCGGCGGTTTTCGGGTTTAGGGTAAGCCATCGCTCACCGTTGTATATCTGCAGGAAAGGCGTGAGTTGTTGCCGCCGACGGGCGTCTTCAAGCTTTAAGCCATCGGCTGTCCGTGCCGGAATCCCCGAGTGGTTCAGCATGTTCACGAGCAGCTGAAGATAATTTTCCTCGGATACAAGAAGAGTTGTGTTCTGAACACGGGTGTCAGGCTGCATTAGCCGGATCAGCTCACGGGTCATGCTTTCGGGTGTGCTTGAGCGAGCCTCGGCTTGAGCCAAAATTTCCCGTACTGCGGTGGCTTGGGGCTCTTCCCAAAACAATCGTTTGGTCTTGGGTGGCTGGGCAGGAGGAATAGGTTCTGCATTGGGGTCTGGTATGAACTGGGCTTTGAAGTACAGTGTTTGCGGGCCAACTACTTCTCGCTTGGTCCACTCAGCCCGCCGACTGCCGGCCTTATCAATAATCGAAAAGCCATAACCTGGTGAAGCGGCTTGTTCAGTCAAAATCCGGAACCCGGGCGGTTGCTCGGGAACGTTCAGGCTCGCTACCACGGATTCATTTGAGCCATCAAAATCTACCCGTGCCTCAACCATCCAGACCGGGCGCTGCTCCCCGGTTAGCCAGGGGATTCCAAGTTCAACATGTCGCCAAACGGCAAGTGAGATACCGGCAGCAATGAGCAGAAATACAGCAATATAAAAGGGTAGGCGGGAGGGGCTGGTCACTATTATTTCCCGTTGTCTGTACGGATGGATTCAGGCAACTCGGTTGCGTACTCTTTGCCGACGTCAATCAGCATGACGTCCCTAAGCACGTTGCGGCCAATAAGGGCCTGATAAGTGAGATTGCTTCGGTCTGCGAGCGTAAACTCTGCCACTTGCTGGTGGTCACCAATAGAAAACTGAAGCTCTACAACGACACGTCTTTCTGCGCCATCTGCACTGGCTTGAATAACCTTGACGCGCCGGGAAATTTCTTTCTCAAGGGTAACAAACTCTTCAGCGCCGGGAACAGGAACATCAAAACGAACCCAATTGCTGCCATCGCGTTCGAACCGAGTAATGTTTCGCGCGTCTATGGAGGATGTTTCCGCTCCGCTATCAATGCGAGCTTTGTAGATAAGCCCGGGGCCAGCCAAATAAAAGTTCTCTACCTCGCCAACAATGACTTTTCCTTTCAGACGATTAGCCCGCCCTTTTGATTTGTCGGAGGCTGGGCAGGCTTTCTGAGCTGGTATGGGAGGGCAGGAAGGCTTGGCAACTTGCGTTGCAATGGCTTCAAGGACCTTTTGGGTTGAGGCATCGGTATGCTCCAGAACCTTTTCATGTCGAACCTTGGCATTATCTTCCATGGTGACCAATGTGGCACGCTGACTCTGAACCGAGGTTTTGAGCTCGCCAAGATCGGATTTTGGAACCATGAAATAGCTGTCTGTCGAACAACCCGCTAGCAATACAGTGCCGGTAAGAACCGTTACGGAGAGCGCCGATAGACCAGCCCGCAATCGTTTAAAACACATGAAAAACCCCTGAGCCCGTTGTCGGTCACACCCCGAAAAAGAAAATGTGACGGTCTGAAAGTTTATACGGAGAAGATCCGGAGCGGGAGTATACAATAACCAACGTGTGTAGTTGTTTTACAGTTGGTTAAGGGGATGCATTTTATCCGTCTGAAGAAGCGATTCAGCGGGATAAGAAATGACTGGTGCCAAGCACTTCATCGGAACGCAAATGCTCCTGCACCACTGGCGAACAGTTGAGATAAAAAAGAAGCAGTTCTTTTTGTATGTCTTGGTCCTGAATGCGCGCGGCAAAAACGATTAGATCACGTATCGCATCGTCACTAAGGGCGCTTTCCGCTTCCGAACTTTTTCCATATCGGCTTTTCAGCAGCGCCGTGAGCCGTTCAAGGTGAAACTCGCCGGTGTGGGTGATATGGGGGAGAATCCTAAAATCCGCTGAACCATAACCTTCAGGTGCTATGTCTCTGCACTCGTCATATGGGCTGTCGGCTTGTAGCAAATCTGCACCTAGCTTTCGCCAGAGTTCTTTCAGCATTGTTAGTAATCCAGTTTGGTTCTGTGCCGACCTGAAAGCCGTTAAAAAAGTGTAATGCCATTTGTTGCGGACGACACTACTCTTTTAATCGATATTGTGTTTTGCGTCCAGAGCCGACTCTGGGTGTGCGACTAAAATGCCAAGCAGTCGTGGTGCAGGCCGTGCATGTGCCTCACGACACACAAGGCCAGCGAAAAAATCGTTATGTTCCTATAGAATGTACTACGCGATTAACATTACGCAAATCCATAGAAATACGGATAATCCAGAGGAGTTTTACTTGTGCCTACGGCCGTGAGCGAACTGATGTTATCCCGGCCAGAGATGATGGCGGCACTTGTTGCCCTGCTGTTCGTAACCACGGTTGTCATTGTGGGGCTTCTGGTTAGGGCCAAATCGGAAAGGCGGGCGGCTGGCCTGCAATCGGATGTGGCTGCACAAAGCAGGCGAATAGAAGAGCTGTTAGAAGAGCGCCAAAACCAGCAAGCGAAGATGGATAGGCTCGGCGGGGAGTTGGGCGAAGCCCGCGCCTTGTTGCGGGAACAGCAGGCTGTCCTGAAAGAGGAAAGGCGCTCGGCTACGGAGAAACTCGCGCTGCTTGAGCGTAACCGGGATGCCTTGAAACAGGAATTCGAAAATCTTGCCAACCGTATTTTCGAACAGAAGAGTGAGCGCTTCACCCAGCAAACGCGCACCAGTCTGGATACTCTGCTCAACCCCTTCCGTGACCAGTTACAGGATTTTCGAAAGCGGGTGGAAGATGTATACACCACTGAAACTCGGGACAGACAGGCTCTTCGCAGTGAGATAAAGTCGCTTCAGGATCTAAACCGGCAAATTACCGAAGAGGCCGCTAACTTGACCCGCGCCCTTAAGGGCGACAAAAAGGTTCAGGGCAACTGGGGCGAGTTGATTCTCGAGCGTGTTTTGGAAAAATCCGGGTTGCGCAAAGGCATTGAGTACGACACGCAAGGCAGTTACCGGGACACCGAGAACCAGTTGCTACGGCCGGATGTGGTGGTGCATCTCCCGGATAACCGTAATTTGGTGATTGATTCAAAAGTATCCTTGGTGGCCTATCAGAAGTGGATCACGGAAGAAGATGATAGTGCTCGGGAAGATGCTCTAAAAACTCATGTGGACGCTGTGCGCAATCATATTCGCACGCTCAGTGAGAAAGACTATAGTCAATTGGACGGCCTGCACTCGCCAGATTTTGTTTTTCTTTTCATGCCCATCGAGCCAGCATTTGTGGCGGCTTTTCAGCAAGACGAGAACCTTTTCTCGGAAGCCTTCGAACGAAAGATTATTGTAGTAACACCCACAACACTGCTGGCAACCCTGCGCACTGTTGAAAACATCTGGCGATACGAGCGCCAGAGCCAGAATGCGCGGTTGATAGCAGAGCGCGCGGGCGCTGTTTATGACAAACTCAGGGTGTTTGTTGAAGCCATGGAGCGCCTTGGCGGGCAGCTTCATACCGCTCAGGTTACATACGACTCCGCCATGAACACGCTGACTCGGGGTCGGGGCAACCTTATTTCACAAGCGAATAGGTTTGTTGAGCTTGGCGTGAGGGTAAAGAGAGAACTGCCTAAAGCTATCGTGGATCAGGCAGAGGTGGATTCCGAGCCGGAGCTAACCCGTGAAGAGGCGGATTCGGAGACGCAGGCAATTGGTGCAGATAACGATCAGGAGTAAGTACCATGGCAGTATGTTTTGGGAATAGCCGCTTACCGGTTTGGAGGTTAAAAGGTCGCCAAATGGTTAAAGTGGCGGTTATGGCTTCGGCACTGATGGCCGGGCAGGTGGCAGCGCTTGCGCCCGAGCACGAAGCGCGTCGGCTAATGCTTGCTATTGAAGAAGCGGTAACAGAGGAGAGCTGGGGCGAAGCCGGTGAATACCTAAACCGCTTGCAGTTGTTGGAGGCAGAAAAACCGATCGACTATCACTATTACCGTGGCAAGGTAATGCTGCAATCTTCGCACTTCAACGAAGCTCAATCAGCACTTGAAGCCTATGTGACGAAAGCGGGCACGGAAGGCGAGCATTATCAGGACGCCCTAAAACTCCTGACCAACATCGAGCGCGAGCGCAAAGCAAAAGCTCAGGCGCCGAAAACCAGCAGCGATACCAAAATAGCCGTGATTGAGCCTGCCGGTGACAGCCGGCTTGAATCTTTGCGGAAGCTGTACTTGGCAGACTCCGACCGAGAAGCCTTGGTGTTGCACCTCAACAGTTTGTTGGGCACCGCAGCATGGCGGGAAGATCAGGGGGTTGTGCGCCTCGATAAGCGGCCGGATATCGAATATCGCGTAAACGTGAGCGGAAATGCCATTGCCGTTCAGGAAATTAAACGGAACAGTGCTGGCGGTGCTACCCGAACAACGGCGCAGGTGCAGGTCTTTGGTGTAAATCCCCAAGTCGAGTGGGGCTGTGAGCCAGCGGTAGCGACCTGTTGGGTATATGACCCACGAGACGGCTCGCGCTTGTTCCAGCTGGCGCCAAATCGAACTCAGGTAGAAGAAGTTGCCCAGACACTGGGCAAACTGATTCGCAACCTGCAGGTCCCTTCGGGCTCCTAATGATTAGAAGCCAGACTGCCAGCGATTTTCAACCCCGTTCGCCCTCGCGATAGGCGCCCGGGGTTACGCCGGTCCACTTCTTGAAGGCTCGGTGGAAAGTTGACGGCTCAGTGAACCCGACTTTCTCGGCAATATCGTTAATCGATAATTCTTGCCGCCCCAAATAATAGATCGCCATATCTCTGCGTAGTAAATCCTTTATCTCCTGAAATGACGTGTTTTCCTGCTTCAGCCTGCGACGCAAAGTTTGAGGGCTGGTGTGCAGCTCGCTTGCAATCCATTCGAAATCCGGCAGGGGCTTTGAAAAATCTCTGCCGATGAGGGCCCTGATCTTGCCGGTGAAAGTATTGCTCTCGTCCGGACGGGACAGCAGGTCTGCAGGTGAGGTTTTCAGAAATTGCAATATCTCCGGCTTGTCTCTTATCACCGGTGCCGATAAAAATCGCTTATCAAACGTTAGCGCTGTGCGGTCAGAATCAAACTCTAGGGGGCAATGAAAGATATGACGGTATTCGTCGCCATGAGCGGGCCGGGGGTAATTAAACTCGGCTTTTTCCAGCTCTACCGGTTGGCCTACCAGCCAGCTGCCCAAACGGTGCCAGATAACCAGAATGCTCTCGCGCAGAAAATAATCCGGGTCGTGAATCTCGCCTTCAATGCGTGACACCAGTTGTGCTTTCTGACCACTGGTTTCCAGCTCCATTGTGGCCATGGGATCAAACAGCCGGGAAAACTGATACGCGCGGCGATAAACAGCTTCAAGGGTAGGGCATTCGATAACCAGCGCACACATGGTGGCAAAGGTGCCGGCCCGGGCGCGCCGAGGCCCCATTCCCAGAAACTCATCATCCATACGGTGCCAGACAATCTGTAGCAGCGAACTGAATTGATCGCTATTAACCCGGGCCATTTCAATGCGCAAAAGATCAGGTGATATACCTGCGTCGCGGAGCATGTCGCCGGTATTAAGCCCCAAGCGTTTTGCGCCCGACAGAGCAGCCTGCACAAAGTGCCGTGAAACAGTCAGATCAGACATTAATTTCGCCATTCGATAAGAAGCAGCCCCATCATAAAACCCCCTAGCCACAATGCAACCGGAGCTGCTGTAACAATTGGCTAATTGTTATGGCGCAACAGGCAGTTGGCCCCCATTGCAAAACCGTGCAGCATGGGGCTATAGAGAGCAATTCATCGCACAACAAAGGAGAACACCATGGCAGGTCCGTTGACCTCAATGAAGATTCTGGACTTCAGCACCCTGCTGCCCGGGCCATACGCAACCATGCTTTTGGCCGACATGGGTGCAGAGGTGCTGAGAGTTGAGGCGCCAGACCGGGTAGACCTAACCCGCGTGATGCCGCCCCACGATGCTGGAGTAAGTACCGCCCATGCTTTTTTGAATCGAGGCAAACAAACCCTTGCACTGAACCTGAAAAAAGAAGGCAGCAAAGAAAAGATTCTGGAGCTGGTTAAGCACTATGACATTGTGATTGAGCAGTTCCGCCCGGGTGTAATGGACCGGTTGGGTATTGGTTACGAAACCTTGAAGGCGGTTAACCCTAAGCTGATTTACTGCGCCATCACAGGTTATGGCCAGACCGGTCCCTACAAAGATCGCGCCGGGCACGACATAAATTACCTCTCCCTTTCTGGCGTGAGCAGCCACTGCGGCCGTGAAGAAACTGGCCCTCCACCCATGGGCATCCAGATTGCCGACGTTGCAGGGGGCTCCCATCATGCGGTAATGGGCATATTGGCGGCGGTGGTCCATCGCCAACAGACCGGAGAGGGGCAGTTTGTAGACATCAGCATGACAGACGCCGCTTTTGCGCTTAACGGCATGGCCGGCGCCGCTAATTTGGCGGGTGCTCAGGAGCAGAAGCCCGAAAGCTCTATGCTCAATGGTGGTTCTTTTTATGACTACTATAAAACGCAGGACAACCGCTGGCTCTCGGTGGGAAGTCTGGAGCCACAGT
>Ga0209075_1002393_pt1 | contig 16561 bp, 17 predicted proteins | sample Stecom2011_FD_187523 | JGI IMG/M metagenome (GOLD analysis project Ga0209075, IMG submission 187523) | Agricultural soil microbial communities from Utah to study Nitrogen management - Steer compost 2011 (SPAdes) (version 2) | ecosystem: Environmental > Terrestrial > Soil > Agricultural land...
GGCATCGAACTCTCTTGTTTCGTGATATTTCTGAAGTACAGAACCATAGGCATCGATTCCGATCACCTGGACTTCTGGATTTTGCTCTTTTAAATATCGCGCAATCCCAGAAATAGTTCCTCCTGTACCACTACAAGCGACCAAATGGGTTATCTGTCCCCCGGTTTGCTCCCAAATTTCGGGCCCGGTGGAATGGTAGTGCGCGTCGATATTTAATTGGTTAAAATATTGGTTGATGTAAATCGATCCTTCGTGCTCTTCGTGAAGTTTTTTTGCCACTTCGTAATAAGACCGTGGATCGTCAGCTGCAACGTGTGCCGGACAAACATAAACGGTAGCCCCCATGCTTTTAAGCATGTCGATTTTATCTGGCGATGATTTCGAACTCACTGCCAAAATACACTTGTATCCTTTAATGATGCTCACCATGGCCAAACTGAAACCCGTGTTTCCACTAGTTGTTTCAATGATGGTATCTCCTGGTTTAAGGATTCCTTCCTTTTCAGCTTGCTCGATGATATAAAGTGCTATTCGATCTTTAGTTGAATGGCCTGGATTGAAGGCCTCAACCTTGGCGTAGTAATTACCTACAAGGCCTCTCGAAACTCTATTGAGTTTGATTAAGGGTGTGTTGCCTATTAATTCCGTCACATTGTTGTGTGCTTTTATTTCATTTTTCATAGAGTAATGATTTGTTTAAAACCTCTGCGTGAAAACCGAAATACGCCCGAAGGCGATCAAGATTTAGACTCTGCAAAGGTACAGAAATATTTTAACTACTCCCGAATTCCTTCTAAATCCAATAAAAACGCATAATCCCTTGCCACTTCTTTCAGCGCTTCAAAGCGTCCAGAAGCACCGCCATGCCCAGTATCCATATTCGTTAGGAAGAGCAATAAATTATTGTCGGTTTTAAATGCTCTCAGCTTGGCAACCCATTTTGCAGGTTCCCAATACTGCACCTGACTGTCGTGCAATCCGGTAGTCACCAACAAATTCGGGTAGTCCTTGTTTTCTATATTGTCGTAAGGCGAATAGGATTTGATGTAGTTGTAATATTCCAACTCATTTGGATTTCCCCATTCGTCATATTCTCCTGTGGTCAGCGGAATAGAATCATCTAACATGGTGGTCAAAACATCCACAAAAGGCACCGAAGCGATGATGCCGTTATATAGATCCGGCGCCATATTCATAACGGCTCCCACCAATAGCCCGCCAGCAGATCCGCCTGAGGCATAAAGGTGTTCTGGCGAGGTATAGCCTTCTTCCACCATAAATTTCGATGCCGCAATAAAGTCGGTAAAGGTGTTTTTCTTTTTCAGTAATTTTCCGTCTTCATACCAAGCCCGTCCCATATATTCTCCTCCGCGAATATGTGCAATCGCGAAAATGAATCCCCGATCTAACAAACTCAATCGCACGGTAGAAAAATAAGGGTCGATTGTTGCTCCGTAAGATCCATAACCATAAATCAGCAACGGATTGCTTCCGTCTTTTTTGATTCCTTTTTTATAGATAACCGAAATTGGCACTTTCACACCATCATCGGCCGTAGCCCACAAACGCTCTGTTTCGTAATTATCAGGATGAAAGTTTTCATCTAAAACCTCAACCTGCTTCAATACAGTTTCCTCTCGGGTTTCCATATCAAAATCGATAACGGAAGCCGGTGTATTCAAGGCATTATAGCCATAGCGCAACACTTTGCTGTCGAAGTCTAGGTTTTGCGTTGTGTAGGCCATATAGGTTTCATTGTTAAAAGGAAGGTAGTAGTCTTCCTTTCCGTCCCAACGCTTGATCCGGATTTGCGTCAATCCGTTGCTGCGCTCGCTCAATACGAGGTAGTCTTTAAAAATATCGACATCTTCCAAAAGCACATCGTCACGATGCTGGATCATTTCCTGCCAGTGTTCTTTTGTCGTATTTCCAACTGGGGTTTTCATCAGCTTAAAATTACTCGCCTTGTCTTTATTGGTCAATATATACCAATGGTCTTCATAGTCTAAAATACTGTATTCCAATCCTCTTTCCCGTGGTTGAAAGATTTGGAATTCCCCAGTTGGATTATCGGCTTCTAAAACGCGGTATTCCGAAGTCAACGTGCTATAAGACCCGATGACTATGAATTGACGCGATTTGGTTTTAAAAACATAGGTTCTAAAAGTTTCGTCGTCTTCGGTATAGACTAACTCATCCTCACTCGAATCGGTGCCGAGCGTATGTCTGAAAATCTGATTCGCCCGTAAGGTGTTTTCATCTTTTCGCGTGTAATAAAGTGTTTTGTTATCGCTTCCCCAGGTAGAACCACCTGTTGCCATCGGAATTTGTTCGGGAAGGATTTCGCCGGTTTCCAAGTTTTTAATGTAGATGGTATACTGTCGTCGACTGACCGTATCCACACCAAAAGAAACCAACTTGTTGTCTTCAGAAACACTCAATCCGGTCAGGTTGTAAAACGAATGACCTTCAGCCATCTCGTTTACGTCGAAGATTATTTCTTCTTCCGCATCCAACGATCCTTTTCTGCGCGTATAAATAGGATAGTCTTTTCCTTTTTCGTATCGCGTCATATAGAAATAACCGTTTAGTTTATAGGGCACCGACTCGTCGTCTTCTTTTATCCGGGCTTTCATTTCCTGATAAAGATCTTCTTTTAAGGCATCGGTATGCGCTGTAACTTCTGCGTAATATTCATTTTCGGCATTGAGATAGTCGATTACTTCCTGATTCTCCCGATCGTTCAACCAGTAGTAATTATCGATTCGCACGTCGTCATGGGCGCGAAGTTCTTTTAAAATCATTTTTGCTTTAGGAGGTTCTATTTCCATAGGTTTTTCTGAGTTTTTGTCACCACACGATGAGGCTGCAAAAATAAGCGAAGCAACCAACAAGAACGTTAACTTTTTATTCATATTTGAAAGGGCTTGATTACTTCAGCAAAGTAGTAAATTTGCATGAATTTTAAATTGATATAAAGTTATGTTTGGAGATTTAATGGGAATGATGGGAAAGTTGAAAGATGCCCAGAAAAAAGTTGAAGCTACTAAAGAGCGATTGAACTCGGTTATGGTTGATGAAAAAAGCAGCGATGGCCTATTGCACGTAACACTTACTGCCAATCGTGAAATAAAATCGATATCTATTGACGATGAACTTCTGAACGATAAAGAACAATTGGAAGACTACCTCATCATCACGTTGAACAAGGCTATAGCAAAAGCTTCGAATGTACACGAAACCGAAATTGCAGCGGTAGCTAAAGAGGGCATGCCGGATATTCCGGGGTTGGATATGTTTGGGAAGTGAGTTTTTAGTGGTGAAAAATAAGAATTTAGAGTCTAGCATCTAGACGGCTAGAGTATAGATAGATTGGGCATTTTTTAAGACGTAGGACTGTAGGACGTAAGACGTAGGACGGGGGCGGATTTGAGATTTTAGATATGAGACTTGAGAATCTAGAGTCTAGAGTCTAGAGTTTAGACAGCTAGAATATAGACGGATTACAGTTTTCAATGCTCAATTTTCAATGGGCAACGATAAACAACTAATAATTTTCGCAAGTTATTTTTCATACAGTAATTTCTTAAGTCAGCGATTCGCGGACTTTGCGGAAAACTTTGCGCCCTTTGCTTGAAAAAATTAGAGATGGGATTTTGGAGTCTAGAATCTAGACAGCTAGAACATAGACAGGAGAAAATGTTCAATGTTCAATGTTCAATTTTCAATTGTGTAACAATAAAAACAGAACTACTAACTACAAACAAATCCAGTACTTTATATAGTTGAAAAGAAGAACCCTTTGTGGTATTGTATTTTGGTTTTATACGCTATGCATCAGAACACATTGCTACTTACTCCAACCATAATTTAAAATCCCTTACCCGTTCTCGGGCAACGATAATATCACCGTTATCATAGCTGTTCAGTTTTAGCTGCAAGCGGGAATTGGTGTAGGAAATAATGTCCTTGATCGCGTGGATACTGACAAAGAATTTACGGTTGACTCGAAAAAAATCCTGTGGCGAAATTTCATTTTCCAATTGCTCTAAAGTTGTTTCCAAAAGGTAGTCTCTTCCGTTTGTAGTGTGCGCGTACGTTCCTTTGTTTTCAGAATAAAAACATTCAATATCTTCGACGGAAATCATTTTGATGTGCTGTCCGATTTGTGTCGTAAACCGTTTTCTATATTCTCTTTCTAAGGGATTTACCAAAAGCTTTTTAATCTCTTCAAAATCAATCGAAAGTTGTTGCGGCTCGGGATTAAACGTCCTGAATTTTTTAATTGCGGCCTGAAGTTCCACTTCGTCTATGGGTTTCAACAGATAATCAATACTATTGAGTTTAAAGGCTTGTAAGGCGTACTCATCAAAAGCGGTGGTAAATATGATGGCACTTTTAACATCTACAGCATCGAAAATATTGAAGGAAAGTCCGTCGCTCAATTGTATGTCTAAAAAGATTAAATCGGGATGGGCATTGTTTTGAAACCAATCGATGGATTCTTCCACACTTGCCAATATCTGGCCTACGTTCACCTGTTGTTTTTCTAACATGCGCTTCAGGCGTCGGGCAGAGGGCTGTTCGTCTTCAATAATAATCACATGCATTTTTCTTTAGTTTCAAAAAAGATTAGAATTTGTCGTCATCCATAAACTGTCGGATTTTCCGCTCTTCCCATCGTCGCAAAAAGTTGATTTTGAAATGGATTTCAAAGAAAACATAAAGTGCGTGCGAAACCAATCCAATTCCCCAAAAAAAGGCGATGGAGTATATCCCGATATTAGAGAAGTTCACTGTATCTGCACTAAACACATTTGCCATAAAAAGAATCATCACCAAATTGATAATTAAATACGCCAATAAATGTTGGTAAAACCCTTTGAGAACTTCTACTTTTCGCTTCGCTCTTAAATATGCCGGACTTTTTTTATTTTCCATAATCATCGCTATTTAAAGATTTCGTCGTTTTTTATCCTTTTCTCTTTCCATGAATTCTTTCACTTTGCGATCTTCCCAACTCTTGCCAAAAATGGAAAACCATCCAAATACATTCATACCTTGGAAAAACAGACCAATTCCCCAACCAAATGCTGCCCACAAAAACCAGGGATTGCGCCAATGGTCTAAATAGTAATTCAGGGCCGCCAACAAAGAGATAAACACAACATACTTGATCAAACTTCCATAAAACGCTTTTAGCTTGGCGACTTTCTTTTTGGCTTTTAAATACTTATTGTCTTCTTTAATTGATTCCATAACCGTAAATTAATGTCGTTAAAATTATTCTGCCCTATTTCTAAGTGAAGCAATTGCTACACTGCTATATCAAATCAGGAACAAACTGCTCAAGAGTCTTTCTCCATGAACTTTCTAATTTTTCTTTCTTCCCATTTCTTTCCAAAAAACGGATTAAAATTAAAAGTCTCTGCGCCGTGGCTTACCACTCCTAAGCCCCAACCTCCAATGGGGAATAATGCCCAAGGGAAACCTGTTTTCGACAAATAGTTCAAGTAGATAAATACGCCAACGCCAACGAGATAAATCGCCAGATGCACATAAAACACTTTTATATCTTCCACGCGTTTTTTAGCCAGCTTATAGCGTTTTTCGGAAATATACGTTTCTTGGGGATTTATAATTTCTGTATGCTCATCGATGATTGGGATAATAACCCGAAATTCTTTTTCTGTTTGAATTATTTCAACAGGCTGTGACGTGAGCAGCGCATACCGATCGCGAATGTTTCGCAAGCCAAAACCCATACTTTCTTTCAATACTTCTTTTCGTTGTAGATTGTTGGTGATCACCAAAGCTCCATCCTCTTCAGCAATTGAAATCATCAGTTTTCTCGAAGGCATCACTTGGTTGTGCTTTACAGCGTTTTCAAGGAGTAGTTGCAAAGAAAGCGGAACCACCTTGGCATTGGGGTTTTTCAAATGCGCAGGAGCCGAGTAAACAATACTGTCTTCAAATCGCATGGAAAGCAATGACATATACAATTCGGCAAATTTCAATTCCTCTTCTAGCGTGACTAATTCTTTGTTTTTCTGCTCCAAAACATAGCGATAGACTTTAGAAAGAGAGGTTGTGAATTTGCTTGCCATAGCAGGATTTTCCTCAATCAAACTCGTCAACACATTCAAACTGTTGAATAAGAAATGGGGATCCAATTGGTTTTTAAGCGCATCAAATTTTGCCGAAGCAGTTCCAGCGATAAACTTTTGCTCTTTTACCTCTTTCTCCTGTTTGTTTCGATAGTAATAAACTGCATAAAAAACAGCTGTGATAACAACCGAAATAACAAAAGACACATAGTAATTCTGTATCCGTTCTTCTTCAAAAAACGCAGCAAGACTTGCTCCTTCTATCAAGGTCTCGGTGGTGATTCGAATTAGAAATAAGGTGATAAGCGTAAGGGCAATCCCGCCTATGGATCCTTTTAAAAGATTTTTTATTTTGAAGGTATCCCTGCCGAATCCTTTCACTAGAAACCGAAAGTAATAGGCGTTTACAAAATACAGAATCACGGCGTAGATCTGATTGTACAAAAACCAAACAGCTACTTCTTTCGTGCTTGAAAAGACATAACCATTAGCGTACTGGATAATCATCAGCACAAGAAACACCAGCGTTCCTAATAAAAATGCTCTCAGTATGTCTTTTAAAAAAATCATCTCACTCTATATCAAAAACCTGTTGTGGTTATTTGCTGTGTATTATTGTTGGCAATTGGCTGCATAAATCTCCTTGGCGCGTTCCTCTCCATAGGTTGGATAGAATGCTTCCTTCGGTTTAAAAGTAGGAAAAAGTTCGATGGCTTTTTCGATATCCTTACAATAAGCATCTACGGGTTGTCCAAAATACTTCGCTCCACCTATATCCCACTCGGCTTTAGAAAGTAATACTCGCGGATTTTTGGGTGCAAGGTTCAGCGCTTTATTATAGGCTTCGGAAGCTTTTTGCGAATACAACATCCCGTATTTCTGACCGTCGAAAACTATCCAAGCCGTATATAATTGTCCTTGAAGCACCAGGATTTCTGGGTTATCTTTAGAAATGGCCGTTGCATCATTGATAAAGTTTTGCGCTTTTTGCAATTGCGCATTGAGCTTGTCCGCGTCTTTTTCCGTAAAACTTTGGACCACATTGATCTGCGCCACATAATAAGGCGGCAACCATTGATCGGGTTCGGCGGCGGCAATGCGTTCGAACATATTGGCCGCTTTCCAAGGCTGGTCTTCTTGCCATAGTTGAAAAGCCTGCTGCATCCCTTTTTCATATTTGGATGCGCTGGATTCGGAAGTTTCCTGAAGACCATCATTTTGTGCTTGCATCGCCAAAGAAGCGACAAAAAAGCTAAGTAATATTGCGATTTTTCTCATAATTATTGTTTTTTAAGATTCATCCTGAGTTCAAATTTCCGAAACACTTCACACTTTACTAAATCTATCATCCTGAACTGTTGAAATCCGAGGATGAACTGTGACCCTGTCTCATGTTTTATAAATTATCCAATTGATTTGTTTTCCCATCGCTGCTGATTGTCCAAAAGAAACCGACAAAAAAGAAACGATCCGACGCAGGGCGAAGTTCCCTACGTGGATAGATTCCGTTGGCGTTTGGACTATTCGCATATTGATATCCGTTCACATTCTTCAACCCCAAAACATTGCTGACGGAAACGTATAAAATCTTTTGGGCCGATAATAAATACGCCCAATTAAAGCTGAGATCGTTATGGCTTTTTGTTTTATTCTGAAGGAATCCAGGCTTGTTGTAGTCGGTATACGAACGACCACTTGCAAACTGATATCCGAATCCAACTTGACTTCTTAAATCCTCGATCCAATATTTTGTCACCACCGATAGGTTGTGTCGGTTCGCAAAAGGTGGTGTTGCGGATTGTGGGTAATCCTTATAAAGACGTTCGGAATCTAAATAAGAATAGCTTATCCAATAGTCCAAGTTTCTAAAACTCCGATTATCCCTGAAAAACACATCCAGTCCATGGGCAAAGCCATCGCCATCAGTGAAAAACGATGAATTCGGATTTGGCTCCTTGTCGGAATAGGTCACCAAATGATTGTAGTTTTTCCGATACAATTCAGCACGAAAAATCCGATTATTGGCGGTGTATTGATAGTTGAGGATATAATGTTGGGCGTGTTGGGCTTTTAAATCGGATTCAAATTTCAGGATTTCATTATTCTGTTGTTGATAGAAATCGCCATAGGCAAAAGAAATCTGTCCGTTTTTACTGGTCTTAAAAGCTAAAGACGCCCTTGGAGAAATGGTGTTTTGACTTTGCATTCCATTGTATTCTTGTCGCACTCCCAATTTCAGAGCGAGTCTGCGTGAGAATATCATATCCCCTTCTGCAAATGACGCTGTAATATTATTGTTAAATGTAAAGTTGGCAATCCCTTGTCCGGCATTGTAGTCTTCATCAAAAGTGGTCGAAAAATGCTCCGCGCCCAGATGCAGTTTAAAATAATTACTGAACCGCTTAGATACTTTTAATTTTAGATGAACGGAATGTTCTAGGTCTTTGATGTGCACACTGTCCACATTCACTTTTGTCTGTGCATAGGTATAGCTACCTCCTGCAAAGACGGACCAACCGTGATTTAGAATTTCTGAAAAGCTCGCATTGGTGTAGAAATTCTTATTGTTTAACTTGAAACGGACTCCATCGGGATTGTTGATATCTTCTTGATCCAACTCGAAGTTCGCACTGTCGAATGCGCTGTATAGTTTGAGCAGACCGTTTCCGATTTTCTGACGAAAAACTGCTTCTCCTCCTACCGACTCATAGGGTTTGATCCATTCATTCCTATCGGTAAAAACAGCATTGTACGGAGCCAGGTTGATATAAGAAGCATTCAGACTCAACGAATTGGTTTCCCACTTTTTTGTGTGTCCCAAACCCGCACCCAGACTCATTACATTGATATCTGTTTTTTCTTGAACGGATTCTTCATCGATGGTATTCAATAAGAGAATCGACGACAATGCTTGTCCGAATTCGGCGGCATAACCTCCGGTAGAAAAAGTGATTCCATCGAACAAAAACGGGCTGTATCGTCCGCGCACAGGGATGTTGTTGGCGGAAGAGGTATAGGGTGTAAAAACGCGAATGCCATCGATAAAAATCTGCGTTTCTTCGGCATCGCCACCTCTTACGAACAACCTCCCATCTTCTGCTACCGTGCTCGTTCCCGGAAGCGTTTGCAAAGCTCCTACAAAGTCGCCCACAGCTCCTGCCGTGGTCACGATATCCAAAGGTTTCAACACAGATGCTTTGCTGTGATCGTTCGCAGAAAAAGTGCCAGCAGAAAGGGTTACGGTTTCCAAAGAGTTGACGTCTTCACGAAGCACAAGATGCAACTGTTGCATATTGGCAACATCTTCGGTCAGTCGCAACGGTTCGAAAGAAATATAAGAAACGATCAACGTGTGGATTCCATTTTCGGAAGTGTCGAAGGAAAATTTTCCGTTGTCATCGGACGTGCTTCCATCATAAGTTCCTTCTAAATATACATTGGCATCTTTTACGGGATTCCCCCGTTTATCGGTCACCAAACCCGACACAGTAGTTTGCGCCAAGAGTGTCGTGGTAAAAAGGAGCATCAAAACAGTAAGGGAGTGACTTCTCATAACGATGGTTTTTTTAATTCCAAACAAAGATGGTTTTTTGATGTTCTCCCTCATAAAAAAATACTCCGAAGTGTAGCAATCTCAGGATGAATTGTAAAATCCGCATCCATGGACAAAACTTGGCTGACATTTTGCGCGTGTATGCTTCATTGAAAAACTCTAAATTCTTGAATTATGAAAACGGATACCTATACCAAAGTTGTGCTAACGGTTATCGCTCTCGCACTGACTTTTAATATTGTAAAAGATCTCGAAGTCCTTCCCAAAGCCTATGCGAACGAAACGGAAAAACCGAGTTTAGTTCCTGAAGGTTTTACGTTGGTGCCCATCGATGCAACTCAGACGATGGATGTGCGTATAGTTGGCATTAACACCTCACAGGAAATGAACGTAAATTTAAAACGGGTGGACGCCTACAACCCGATTAAAGTAGATCTCAATAAAGTGAGCACCTACAATCCCATTTCAGTAGAGTTGAAAAAAGTAAGTCTTTCAAACCCGTTGGAGGTCAACCTTCGTCGCATAAATACTTTTGACAAATTAGATATCAATATAAAAGAACTTAATGGGCACGCTATATTTGGACGCCTACCTGTAAGTGTGGATTAAGGAATCCTCACATTGTTACAATCTATTTCACACTAAACATGCTTTTTAAACGGCCTAATAATCAGGCGCGCTGCTTTGTCGTAATTGATATAGTTATAGCTCCAATTAAAGAACGTGATAACACGGTTTCTAAATCCGATTAAAAACCAGAGATGGACAAAAATCCAGATAACCCAGGCGATAAAGCCTCCCAAGTGCAGGTTCCAGATATCGGCAACCGCTTTGTTTCGACCAATGGTTGCCATGGTACCTTTATCGGTGTATTTAAAAGGTTTCATCTCTTGTCCTTTCAGCATTCTTCGGAAGTTCACACCAAGATTTTTTCCTTGCTGGATGGCGGGTTGTGCCACTTGTGGATGTCCATGGGGATAAGCTTCGGTTTCCATAAGCGCCACATCGCCCAATGCGTAAATATTTTTTGATCCGATGATTTTATTAAATGCATCTACTTTATAACGATTGGTTTTTTCAATCAGCGATGCGGCCGGAATTCCTTCAATCGGAGCTCCCGTTACTCCCGCCGCCCAAATAAATGTTGCTGCTTCAAAGGTTTTCCCATCATTGGTAGACACTACCTGTCCGTCGTAATTACTGATATAGGTGTTGAGGTGAAGGATCACTCCCATTTTCAGAAGAAATTTTTCTGCCTTTTTTGAAGCTTGTTCACTCATCGGTGGAAGCAGCCGATTTTGGCCTTCTATCAGATGCACCTGCATATCGGATTCATTGAGTTCCGGATAATCGTTTTCGAGAATTCCTTTTCTGAATTCAGCCAGCGCTCCGGCAAGTTCAACCCCTGTAGGGCCTCCACCGGCAATGACGAAGTTGAGCAGGCGTTTGCGTTTTCGCTCATCGGTAGTGCGATCTGCAACTTCAATGTTTTGCAGCATCAAACTGCGAATATTTAACGCTTGCGGCACGGTTTTCATCGGCAGGCTGTTCTCTGCAATGCTGTCATTGCCAAAAAAATTGGTGCGTGTGCCTGTTGCAATCACTAAATAATCATAGTCGAGCGAACCTATGGATGAATACACCGTATTTTCTTGTGGATCTATACGGTATACCTCAGCCAATCGGAAATGGAAATTTTGATGTTTTCTAAAAACTTTACGAAGTGGGTAGGCAATCGAATCGGGTTCTAAACTCGCTGTGGAAACTTGATATAATAATGGTTGAAAAGTATGGTAGTTATGACGATCAAAGAGGACTATTTGAACTTTTTCACGTTTTAGTTTTTCAAGAAACGCTATTCCGCCAAACCCTCCTCCAATAACGACAACACGAGGCAAGTCAGTTTTTGGGATATTCATAAGGAAGCAATTAAGTCATAAAGTTACTATTTATATTTTAGCTTTTTTAGGCTTTTATACAATCTGTAACATTAGAATCAATCCTGCCTCAAATATTGCACTTTCAATATAAAGCACGCTCAGATGGCATTCACATCCAACCTGAGCATGAGTAGTAGGGAAAAGGAATACAATTAGTGTTTATTTCGAAGCACCTTTCGGTTAGTATCGCCATTTCCGTTGTTGGTGCAGTTCTTCTTCTTTGGCAATTTCTTCTTTAGGGATTACTTTTAAAAAGGATGGATGCTGTTCGATAGCGTATTCTAATTTTTCTACGATTTCATCTATCGTATCGTTTTCGTAGTCGATGTCTAAGGGTTCTTTAATTTCCATACTTTGTAGGATGCCTCGCTTTTTAATACGAATTCCCTTTTTATCGAACGATCTTCTAAAGCCGTCTATTACGATAGGCACCACAACGGGCTTGTTCTTTTTGATGATGTGCGCTGTTCCGCGACGTATCGGTCGCCACGGTTTTGTGGTTCCTTGCGGAAAGGTAATCACCCAACCATCATTGAGTGCTTTATTGATGCTGGTTACATCGCTCATTTTCACTTGTTTTGTCACCGACTTTCCTTTCTCGCGCCAAGTGCGTTCGATACTCACCGATCCGGCATAAGCCAGAATTTTTGGCAACAAACCATCTTTCATGGTTTCTTTAGCTGCCACAAAATAAATGTTCATTTTTGGCCGCCACAGATATCCAATATTCTTAATACTATCTACGCGTCCGTGCAAGCTGGCGTTGAATACGTGGAACATGGCAACAACATCGGCAAAATACGTTTGGTGATTGCTTACAAAAAGGACATTTTGGTCAGGAAGGTTTCGGATAATTTCACTTCCTTCGATTTTGAGTTCGTTAAACCCCTTAAAACGTCTGTGGGTCAATGCACCGAGAATTCGGATCAACCAAAGTTTCAAGAAAAGAATATGCCCGAATGGATTTTTTTTAAAAAGCCCCATGTAAATTGTTCAGCGTTAATATAAGTTAAAGCAAACTTATCTCAATTCTCGATGTATTCCGACATATTTGAGAACAGTTTCCTGTTTTTTACAAAAATTAATCCTGCAAAGATAATAAAATATGATTTCAGAGAATCTTCAATAGCATTTCTCTCACTTCGCTCAACATCATCGCTGTTGCTCCCCATACCACGTACCCGTTTAATCTATAAGCAGGCACGACCAACTTTGTAGCGTAAGAGGTAGTCAGTGTATCGGTAATAATACAACGATTATCCAGGAAATGCTGCAAGTCGACTTCAATGAGTTCTTCTACTTCTTTTTCTTCGGCTACAAACTGCGGTGTGGTTGTGGTAATTCCCACGAAAGGTCTCACAAAGAAGTTACTTGGCGGAATATATATTTCTGAAAGCCCTCTTAAAACTTCGATATTTTTTCGCGGCACTCCAATCTCCTCTTCTGTTTCTCGCAACGCCGCATCTTGAAACGATTTATCTTCGGGCTCTAGTTTTCCGCCCGGAAATCCCACTTGTGCCGAATGCACCCCGTGATAGGTTTTGCGTAAAATTAAAATCAGGTTGGTTTGATTGTCTACAGTTGGATAGAACAACGCCATCACGCCCGCTTTTTTTGCTTCATGAATCTTTTTTGATGTAGCTCTCATCTCATGCAAACGGGCAATGGGAGCCATTTTAAACTGAACCTCCTGTCCTGGAAGCTCCATTTTTCTTATTTTTACAATCTGTTTTTCAAATTGACGAAAATCCATTTATGAGAAAACTATTGATATTTGTATTCGCGAGTGCACTCTTATTTGCAAGTTGTGAAGATAAACAAAAGCGTACCAAAAAAAGTAATAAAAACCAGACCCCAGTCGAAACCTCAACTTTCGACAAAAGTACAAATAAAGATGGCGAGGCCATTATCGATGGAAACAAGAAGAATGGCAAGGCCAATTCCGAACCGCAATATCCAGAAATAACCAACGATAATGTCGTTGAATTTTTAACACAATACGGAAAGGAAAATCCCGAAAACAAAGTTCTTATTGAGACCGAATTAGGCGATATCGAAATCACCCTATTTGAAGACACCCCAATTCATCGCGCCAACTTCATCTATTTAGTAAAACAAAATTACTTCGAAGAAACCTTCTTCCACCGAGTGCTTCCCGACTTTATTATTCAAGCAGGCAATAGCGATTTGCGTTCCACCCAAAGAAAACGCGCAGAATTAGGAGGGAAATACTTGCTTCCAGCCGAAATCATTCCGGGTAGAATCCATCAATACGGCACCGTTTCGGGAGCAAAAGAATATCGCAGAAATCCGGACCACAGATCTGCACCTTACGAATTTTTTATTTTTTTAGGACCACTGTCTTCCACATCCCACCTCAACGGAATGTACACGGTTTTCGGACACGTGACAAAAGGGATGGATGTAGTCGAAGCCATTTCAGAATTAGAGCGGGACGGTGAGGATTGGCCTTTAATGAATGTCACGCTTAAGACTTCAATTATTGAGTAATATCGCTTAGAAAACACGTATTAATCGTCATCATCATCGATGCTTTCCAATTCACTTTTGGTGTAAACATTGGGCAAGGACAAATCGAAATAAATGGCAAGCAACCGAATAATCATTATCGATACCATAGAAATAATGACTATATATCCGTTAGACAACGGCGTTTTGGTCAGTATAAAATAGGTCACTCCTCCAAGAATAGAAGCTGTTGCATAAATTTCTTTTCTAAATATAATCGGAATTTTATTGCTGAGAATATCTCTTAGCACACCACCAAAACTAGCGGTCATGGTTCCCAACACAATACATATTACGGGAGAAAAACCCGCTTCAATTCCTTTTTCTACCCCCACTACCGTATAAAGTGCAAGTCCGATGGTATCAAACAAAAACAGCGATCGGCGGATGTATCGGATTCGTTTTCGGAAAGGAATCGTTATAATCGTAGTGGCAAGAATCACATAGAGGTAGGTTAAATCGTGCATCCACATTACGGGCACTCCGATGAGTACGTCGCGCAACGTTCCTCCTCCAATGGCGGCGGCCGAAGCAACAATCAAAATACCGAATGGATCCATGCGCCGGTTCATTGCAGTAAGCACTCCCGAAACAGCAAAAGCCACGGTTCCTATGATGTCTAAAACAAGTATTAAATTCACATGTTCTGGGTATAAAAATTATAGTCGCGCAAGATACAGTCTAAATATTCTTTATCATATAAATCTGACGAAGTTTCTAAAACCGACTCAACTTTTTGTCGAAGAAGATTCAGCGTTCTGTAATCACTGCTATCTAACGCAAGATGATAGGTTTCTTTGATTAAGCGAACATCCTTATCTGTCAACAAAGTGACTTGCGAAAATTGCGGTTCGTAATCTTCAGCTATCTCTTCCAATATCGTATGGTCTATTTTCACATCGTATTTTGTACTGATCACCACAGTTTTGGCAGCCAAATCACCAACTCGTTGTCTTTTATCTGTAAAGAGGATAAAGAGCAAGCCCACTGATCCCAAGAAAGTCCAAACATCTACAATCCGCAACAACCATCGGATCATATAGTCACTCCACGCTGCTGGCGTGCCGTCCATTTTAACAACCTTTGTTCGGGTCACCATTTTTCCAACGGTTTGACCATCGAATAAAACCGGCATGTAAAAGGAGTAAAACATAACGGGCAAAAACAGCAATTGCTGCAGCCCGAAAATCGTCCATTGATCGCTAAATGCCATCCCCATAGCAGCTGTGGCTAAATCGACCAAATAGAAATAAATAAAAAACAAAAATAAATCTACCAAAAAAGCGAGTATTCTTTCGCCTATACTCACTACTTTATAGTGTAAGTTTACATTTTGTGTTGTTAGGATTTCTAAATTTGCCATCTGTCCAGCAAGTCTTTATATTTATCAAAAATTCGAATTTATGCGCGAAGCCGCTTTCGTCAAGCAAAATAAGGAAAAATGGATTGTTTTCGAGAAAGCAATTGCATTTAGTTCTAAAATTAGTCCCGATGAGCTTGCCGACCAATACATTCATCTGACCAACGACCTGGCGTATGCGCAAACGTATTACCCAGAAAGCAAGACGTTGCTCTATTTGAATTCGCTCGCTTCGCAGGCGCATCAAAAAATATACAAAAACAAAAAAGAGTCTAAAAATCGGATTGTCGATTTCTGGAAGGTGGAATTTCCACTTTTCTTTTATCAACATCACAAAACGCTTTTCTACTCCTTTTTGATTTTCGCGATAGCCACTGCCATTGGTGTTGTATCAACGCTTTACGACGATTCGTTTGTTCGTTTGATTTTAGGAGATAGCTATGTAAACGAAACTTTAAACAATATTGACAAAGGCGATCCAACAGCTATTTATAAAAGCGGGAGCGAAATTGGTTCGTTTCTAGGCATTACGATCAACAACATTCGCGTGGCGTTTATAGCCTATGCCTTGGGCGTTTTCACTTCGGTGGGAACTGCCTATGTCCTGTTTAGCAACGGAGTTATGCTTGGTGCATTTTTCACGATGTTCTACAACCAAGGACTGCTTTTTGAAGCTTCGAAGAACGTTTGGCTCCACGGAACCATTGAGATTTCCGTAATTGTAGTTGCCGGAGCTGCTGGATTGATAATGGGAAACAGTATTTTGTTCCCCAAGACCTATTCGAGGAAAGTATCGTTTGTAAAAGGTGCAAAAGATGGGCTTAAAGTGGTGGTAAGCACCATCCCGTTTTTCATTATCGCAGGATTTATTGAAGGATTTATCACGCGATACAGCCAAATGCCAACAACCTTGGCGCTGACGATTATTTTTGCTTCCCTTGCTTTGATACTCTATTACTATATCATTTACCCCATAATACTTAACAAAAAACATGGATAAAAAATTTATCGACCTGAGGGTTACACGGGATATTGGTGGGATGATTACCGCCTACTTTGATTTTCTAAAACA
>Ga0209075_1002394_pt1 | contig 16550 bp, 19 predicted proteins | sample Stecom2011_FD_187523 | JGI IMG/M metagenome (GOLD analysis project Ga0209075, IMG submission 187523) | Agricultural soil microbial communities from Utah to study Nitrogen management - Steer compost 2011 (SPAdes) (version 2) | ecosystem: Environmental > Terrestrial > Soil > Agricultural land...
TCTAGGTGAACAGCCATAAAGCCCATATCTGCAGCTTCTTCCGCTGTTTGAGCGATTGTCCAAGTTGAAGAGGTTAATTCAGTAACATTGCCGTCAGCATTAACGCGCTCATAGCCTGCTGGTAACTTACCGTAGGTTAAGTTTGTTAAGTGATGGGGGATATATACCCCTGCATCTAGCCCTGATCCTGATGAGTTATTAGCCATAATACACTCGCAATTATAAAGGTTTATAAATTCGCTACTTTGCTAGAGAACACTTGCCCTAGCTGCACTGTTATAAATCCTGCAAACAGTGCCAAATAATTTAACTGCCAACCCATTCTAAAAATCACAATAAACATTAGGGCGGTCAATAAAAACTTCCACGCTACCCCTTGGTAAAGCGCGTTGGCTACTTTTGACATGTCTTGTGCGCCCTGATATCGAAAGGCGCGCCAAATAAAATATGCATTTGGTAGGGCACAAGCCAATCCACCGAGCAATGCCGAGCGTGCCGCTACATCGCTGTGTAGCAAGGCTATCAACCCAACTAATACGGATAAAGCCAGCTGTAGTAACACTATTCTGTGTACAGGTGGACGCTGTATCGATGACAAAACTAAGCTCCACTGAAACTAACTTTCCCATTTACGGGCTAAAAATCCGCGCTGATTATATGGATAACGGCTTGTTCATTCAACCTAAACGAAGATATAAGACAAAATATTTACTGTCTTTATTTTATGTGGCTCAAAATACCATCGAGCTCATCGAGCGAGTTATACGCTATGACTAACTTCCCTTTACCTTTTTTAGTATGAGAAATAGCAACTTTCGCTCCTAACTTATCGCCGAGTAGATTTTCTAAACGATTAATATCTGGACTCTTAGGTTCTGGTTTTGATGGTGATTTTTTGCCTTCTTGTATATTGCGCACTAGGGCTTCAGTTTGACGCACATTCAGTGCACCTGAAACCACTTTGGTAGCAGCTTCACTTTGTTGCTCGCCCTCTAAACCTAATAAAGCACGGGCGTGACCCATTTCAATATCACCGTGCTCAAGCAATAGTTTCACGTCTGGGTTTAGGTTAACTAAGCGTAAAAGGTTAGCTACAGTCGCACGATTTTTGCCCACTGCTTCTGCTACTTGCTGTTGAGTCATTTCAAACTCGTGTTGCAAGCGATAAAGCGCTTGGGCTTCTTCCATTGCATTTAAGTCTTCACGTTGAATGTTTTCAATTAGCGCCATGGCCATTGCGGCTTCATCTTCAACGTCTTTAATAATGACAGGGACAGTGTCGAGTTGCGCTAACTGGCATGCACGCCAACGACGCTCACCGGCAATAATTTCGAAGCGATTGTCATTTTCTGCTGTTTTGCGGGCAATAATAGGCTGCATTAAACCTTGAGATTTAATGGATGCGGCTAATTCTTCTAATGCTTCAGGCTGAATATCTTTACGTGGCTGATAGCGCCCCGGTTGTAGCCATTCGATAGGTAGGTGACGTAGCGCTCCGTCTTTAGTGGAGCCTGTTGATTCTGCATTCTGACTTTCGTCTACACCATCAATAGCAACGCTTTCACGCGAACTGGATAACAAACTATCTAAGCCACGGCCAAGGCCACGTTTTTTCTTAATCATTTAATAAACCTTGTTTAATTTCTAAGCGTTTATTGCTTTTTGTTACGACGATTCATTTCCCCAGCCAGTGCTAAATAGGCAATAGCACCACGTGATTTTCTATCATAGACCAAAACAGGAACACCATAACTTGGCGCTTCTGCTAAACGTACGTTACGTGGGATAACCGTGCCATACACTTTATCACCGAAGTGATTTATTAATTGTGTGGATACATCCACTGTAAGGCTATTACGCGGGTCATACATAGTACGTAATAAGCCTTCAATTTCTAAATTCGGGTTCAGCGTGCTTTGAATTGATTCAATGGTCTGTAGCAACGCAGACAACCCTTCTAGCGCATAGTATTCACACTGCATGGGTATAAGAACAGACTGAGCGGCAACCAACGCATTAACGGTTAACATATTTAACGATGGTGGGCAGTCTATCAAAATATAGTCATAGTCTGGCCGAACTTCAGACAAAGCTTCTTTTAGGCGTTGTTCCTTACGAGATAAATTCATCAGTTCAACTTCTGCTGCGGTTAAGTCAGCATTCGAGGGAAGCACATCGAAACCGGCTTCTTCTGAATAGACTATGGCGTCTTTAGTGCGCGCTTTGCCTACTAACACTTCGTATAACGATAACTCTAATTCATGCTTATCCACACCACTTCCCATAGTGGCATTACCTTGCGGATCTAAATCAACCAATAGAACACGTCGCTTTGTAGCTGCTAAAGAGGCTGCCAAATTGACCGTGGTAGTGGTTTTTCCCACTCCGCCTTTTTGGTTTGCTATCGCGATTATTTTGCTCATATTTTCCTTTGATAACAGCAGTACTAATTATTGTTGAGTTGATTATAGAGGTTTTATCGTTAATAGGTGTCGCTCACCTTCAACCTGTGGTATCTCTAATTCGTGCTTTTCTATTACCTGATACTCATTAGCAATAGCGGTTATTTCTTCTTCAGGATACTGGCCTTTCATTGCTAAAAAACAGCCACCACTTGCAAGTAAGTGCTTACACCAACCGGTCATATCTGCTAATGAAGCAAACGCACGGCTAATAATCATATCGAAAAGCACATCTGGCTGATACGCCTCTACACGACTGTTTACTACCGTTAAATTGTCTAGTTTTAAATCAATTTTTGCTTGTACTAAAAAGCGGGTTTTCTTACCGTTACTGTCTAGCAGGGTAAACTGCTTATCTGGGTTCATTATTGCTAAAACAACGCCAGGCAAGCCCGCACCTGTACCTACATCAATAAGATTAGTGGCTTCTTGTACGTAAGGATGCACCGCTAAACTATCTAATAAATGCAACCCTACCATACGCTCAGGTTGGCGAATTGCGGTTAAGTTATAAGCTTTATTCCATTTTATTAATAGCTGCAAATACGCTAACAATGCTTCTAACTGCGCTTCGGTTAATTCAATACCAAGTTTTTTTGCACCCGCATGCAATTGTTGACCTAGGGCGTCCATATTTAAACTCATAAAATTCTTCATTGTTCTTAAGAGGGCCGATGTTAGCATAGACACCCCTTATTCAGCAGCTAGCATAGCCTTTTTTGCGGTTTTTTATTATGCCTAATAAATCTTTGTTCTCTTCTCATTGGTTACCCATTATTGCAGCTGCATTGGCATTGGTGGTAGTACATGGTTTTGGACGTTTTGTTTATACGCCACTGCTTCCCTTGTTAGTAAGCGATAACTTAATCACCTTACCAGAAGCAGCCGCTGTCGCGAGTTGGAACTATGTAGGCTATTTGTTAGGGGCAATGCTGGCCTTATTTTTGTACCAGCGAGCGCTTGGACGTGTTTCTTTGCTAGCAATGTTAGTTACTAGTGTGGTGATTACCATTCTGCAGGTTTTTGCAGAGAACTATGAATCATTGGCTTTTTTAAGATTACTTAACGGCATTACTAACGGAGTGGTGTTTGTCTTGGCGCCTGCGTTAGTGTTGGAATGGTTAGTAGAAGTCGGTAAACCCCAACACAGTGGTTTAATGTATCTGGGCGTCGGCGCCGGTATTTTATCATCCACTGTATTAGTCGAACTCTCTTCAAGTTGGACCAATGGGTCGGGTCGTTGGATAACAGCAGCCGTTGTATCGGTTCCTTTAATGATATGGAGCTTTTGGTATTTACGATTATTGCCTAATTATGAGCCCGTTATTCAACAAGATCACTCTTCAACTTTATGGGATAGAAGCTCTACACCTTTATTCTTAAGTTATGCAGGGGCAGGATTAGGCTATATTTTACCTATGACATTCCTACCCGCGGTGTCATATGAATGGAATGTTAATTTGATACCTAGTGCGTGGTTGCTAGTCGCTTTTGCATCTTTACCATCCACTTGGCTATGGAATCATCTGGGTGCCAAAATCGGCGACAAACCAGCCTTACTTTGGAACTACGCTATTCAGGCTATTAGCATAATGGCTTTGTTATTTATCGGCAGTGCATTCGGTTTATGGCTCTGTGCCATTTTAATGGGCAGTAGCTTTTTGGGGTGTGTGCTACTTACTCAACGTCTAGCCCGAACTTTGCATCCTCATCAGGGGCCACGCTTAAGTGCTGCTTTAGTGGCACTTTACGGACTCACTCAACTAACCGGACCTTGGTTAGCTAAACTCGGTATTGAGCATGGAGCGAGCCTTTCATCGACCTTTGTTATTGGATTAATCGCTTTAGTCTTTGCCTTCGTTTTAACCTTATGGGTACCTAAAGATAAACGTATTTAATTCGAGTCTTGGCTTTCGCTGTTGGCTATCGATGCAGTTTGTTCTTCCTCTTCTTCAGGAAGGTTATCACTAACAGGCATTAAACCCGGTGATTCCATATCATCAAATTGACCCTTGTTAACCGCCCAAAAAAACATGGCAGCTGCTCCAATCAATAAAACGAGAGAGAGTGGAATCATTATTAAAATAATATTCATGATGTACTATTACCCCTTGCGCCTATTCTTAGTGCATTCAACACGACCACTAAAGAACTGACCGACATAAATATGGCTGCTAACCATGGTGGAATAAACCCTAAGGCAGCCGCTGGCATAGCCAAAGTATTGTAGGTAATTGCCCAGCGTTCGTTTTGTTTAAGTATTTTTTGTGTTTGTTGGGCAATCATACCTATATAAATTAGGTTACTGAGTCGTCCATCACACAAGAGTATGTCGGCGTTAGCTTGTGCCAGTTCAGCGCCTGATGTTAGTGCAACAGAGACATCTGCGCCGGCCAAGACCGGGGCATCGTTACTACCATCACCCACCATCATTATTTTTCTTTGTTGCTGATGTAATTGTTTTAAATAGGAAAGTTTGTCTGCTGGCAGTTGACGCGACTGCCAATTAACAATAGCTAGTTGTTGGGCAATATTGTTAACTCTTTTTTCATTATCTCCGCTGAGAATATGGCACTGAATACCGGCTGATTGCAGTCGATTAACTGTAACAATTGCATCTTCACGTAATTTTTCATTGAGATAAAACGATTCCAGTAATTGCCCATTTCCACCCAGTACTAAGCTACTATCTTGATGTTGTTCAACCAGACTTTCAGCGAGCACAAAACGTGGCTGACCTAAACGTAGTATTTTACCGTCCACTTGTGCCTCTAACCCTAAACCTGGAAATGATTTAGTTTCAGATACGACGAGTACAGGCAGTGTATTGGCCGCCACTAAAGCGCGAGATAAAGGATGTTGGCTTTCTCGCGCTAGGCTTGCTGCTAGTTGCAGTGATTTTTTATCAACACGTAGAGAGTCCAAACTCGGCTCGGTAAGCGTACCTGTTTTATCAAACACCGCTGTATTAACTTGCACCAATGTTTCTAGTGAGTCGGGGTTTATCACTAAGACATTTTTTTTCGCAAGCACACCCATTGCTCGAGTGATTGCAGCAGGTGCCGCTAGCCCTAAAGCACAAGGGCAGGCCACCACTAATAATGCAATAGTAGCGTCTAACGCTTTGCTAGGGTCGTACCAAAGCCAACCTAATAATGTAAAAAAAGTAATAATAAGAACACGTAATACAAAGTTGGCAGTGATACGTTCACTGCGTCTTGTTAGCTTAGGTCTTTGTGTTTGGGCTTTGTTAGATAAATTAGCTAAGGTTGCTAAAAAGGTATCTGAGCCAACTCGTGTTAGTTTAATTTCAATCGGCCCTTCATGCACCATACTACCGGCAATGACTGCATCGTCCTTTAATCGTTGGCGGGCGCTTGCTTCCCCTGACAGTAATGATTCATCTAATAAAGTTTGAGTGCTTAATAAAATACCGTCTGCGGGTATATGGGAGCCTTCCATCACTCGCACTGTGTCACCAACATTCAATGCTGCAATGGGTACTGTTTCTAACTGACCATCTGCTTTGACTCGCTGTGCAAAAGCAGGGGTTAATTGTACTAAGGCATCAGCACTGTCGACACTACGATGACGTGCACGCATTTCTAAGTAACGGCCAGTCAATAAGAAAAACACCAACATAGTAACCGATTCGAAATACACTTCGCCCTGAAACATCATGGCCTGATAGACACTGGCTCCATAAACCGCTGCAATAGCAATAGAGATAGGCACATCCATGTTAAGTGCTTTCATACGTAGCGATGATCGTGCATTTCTAAAAAAGGGCGCAGCAGAGTAAAAAACAACCGGGGTAGATACTAAAAACCCTAACCAACGAAATAACTCTTTAGTGCCGCCTGGGAGCTCACCAAAGTTCTCCATATAAAGAACAAAGGCATAAGTCATCACTTGCATCATGCCAAAACCGGCAACCAACAAACGCTTTAAGAGGTCGCGATTTTCTTCAGTACGAGAGTCGTCTAAATTTTGTCGCTCTAATGGTCGAGGGCGATAACCTGCGTAACTTAAGGCTTCTAAAATATCGGCAAGACGTGTTTGCTTTGGATTAAACTTTAAAACAGCACGGCGTGTTACAGGATTAATTTGTATATCACTAACACCGCCTAGTTTAAGTAGTACGCGTTCAATCAACCACACGCATCCTGCGCAGTGCATACCATCTACCAACAAACTGACTTCAAAATCGCCATCTTTATGTTCATGCAGTACTTGCTGTAATAACGACGTATTTTGCCAGTGACTGTTGTCGATAGAATTAAATCGTTGATTAGGTCCTGAACGTAATCGGTAATAATCGGCTAATCCGGTTTTCTCAATCCATTCGACGGTGGTTAAACAGTTTTGGCTGCAGAGCAGACGAACTTTGCCTGCCACCTTAGTTTTTAACTCAGAACCTTGTGGTAAATCTTCATTACAGTGATAACAACGTGGCACAGTACTCATAATGAAGCATCATTGTCACTTGGATGATTTTTTGTTGATTCTTTATTGTTGTCTGAAGTGTTTTCTTGAAGAGAGGATGAGCTAATAGGTACACCTAAAATATGCGTTAGCTCTTTCTTTTTCATGGTGGTTTTTTGGATTGGTTCCGACACTCGACTGGCTTCATTGCTGCGTATTTCAGCTGCAATATACAGTAAGTGTAGGCACCCAAGAAAAATGACAACCGTTAATATTATGCCTAGCCAAACAATAGGAGACTGATACCAAGCAAGCTTGGTATCGTCTGTTTGGATATTATTTTTCACCTGCAGCGATTGCCTGTTCGGTGTTGTCATGACTAAGTACCCAAGCTGCTAATAGCTTAATTTGATTTTCATTGAGTCGATCTTTCCACCCTGGCATCACACCATGTCGACCATTAGCAATTGACTCTTTAACCGTTGTTATACTGTTACCGTACAACCAATCATTATCGGTTAAGTTAGGTGCTCCTAACATTGGGTTACCTGTAGCGTCTTGCGAGTGACACATCGCACAGCGCTGCGCAAAAATGGTTTTCCCCTTATCAACTAAGCCTTCGTTATGTGCAAGCCCCGACAAACTGACCACATAATTAGCAACGCTATTTATTTGGCTGTCGTCTAACATTGCACTGTGCGCAGGCATCATGCCTTGTCGACCATAGGTAATGGTATGCATTACATCTGATACCTTACCACCATACAGCCAAACATTATCGGTTAAGTTGGGTGCACCTAGTTTTTGGCTACCTTGCGCTTGGTAACCATGGCAAGCCGCACAGTTATCTTCAAACAACCGTAAGCCCACTTTAAGCGCTTCTTTGTTGCTGGTGAGCTGTAAAACTGATTGTGATTGTACTTGCTCAATTAGCGGTTGTTTTTTTGCATTACTATCAATAATTTGCTCATGCAATTGTTTGGTTGAAGTCCAACCAGTCACGCCTTCAAAATTACCAAAACCCGGATAACGTACTAAATAAATAAATGCCGCAATAAACCCTAGTGTGGACATAATTAACCACCATTTAGGCAGTTTATTTAAACCTTCACGAATCGTACCATTTGCCCATGTATGGCCTGTGGTGCCATCGTCATCAACTGGAATATCAACGCGTGATGCCCATATAAATAAAAATAGGATAGTGGTGTAATTAATGACAACCAATGCCATCACCCAACCAGACCAGAAATTACTCATGCGAGTTACCTCTATTTGTTGTCTTCATTCGTAGAGCCACCTAGTTCATCTTCCATAGGTATCTCTGACATACGATCAAATACTTTTTTATGACGCTTGCGCCACGCCCAAATCCAAATACCAATAAATATTGTCATCATGGCTACTGTTACGTAGCCAAGCACTTCGCCCCAAATTGGATTCATAGGTGGTTAACCTCTTTATCTTGCGTTTCATTAGCAGGGGCTTTGTTATCAATACCTAAACCTTGCAAATAGGCGATCAACACATCCATTTGTGTTTTTCCTTCCACTTTTGCGGGCGCATTTTCTATTTCTTCATCGGTATAGGGTGCCCCTAACTTACGCAGTGCGCGCATTCTGTTTTGTAAGGTTTTAGCATCGACTTCTTTGTCTTCTAGCCAACCGTATTTGGGCATATTGGACTCATGCACAACACTGCGTGGATCAATAAGGTGCTGTCGTTGCCAATCATCGGAGTATTTACCACCCACTCGTGCAAGATCGGGTCCGGTACGTTTTGACCCCCATTGCATAGGTCGGTCATACACTGACTCCTCTGCTACTGATGGGGCACCGTAACGCTGGGTTTCAAAACTTAAATGACGAATCATTTGCGAGTGGCATAAGTAACAACCGTTATGCACATAAACTTCAAACCCAGCTAAACGTTCTGCACTGTAGGGCTTAACACCTTCCGGAGCCTTTACACTGTTAGCGGCAGCAAACAGTGGGGTAATTTCTGCTAACCCACCTAAAGATAGAAATGCAGCGGTTAAAATACCCAGCAACCAAGTGCGTTTTTCAATGGCTTCAAAATACTTAAATGGTATTTTCATGTTTAACTCCTTAATACGCACCGGTTAGTTGTGAGTTATTACCATGGCTGGTGCCATCGTCTAAAGGCACAGGAATAGGAGCGATATTTCCGCTTCTTGCTTGGTCGGTTGTTTTCCACATATTCCATGCCATTAACCCCATACCAGTGACGATAAAGGCGCCCCCTAAGGCACGAACTACATACCAAGGCTTAATAGCTACCAAACTATCTAAGAATGAATACATTAAGGTGCCATCGGCATAAGAAGCACGCCACATTATCCCTTCGGTTACGCCAGCCACCCACATAGCGATTACATAAAGCAAAGTGCCCAATAAATGTAACCAGAAGTGCCATTCCATAGCCGCATGTGAATGCATTTCTTTGCGACCTAAAATACGAGGCGCCATAGCGTAAAGTGAACCGATGGTAATCATTGCCACCCAGCCTAGTGAGCCAGAGTGCACGTGAGCGACTGTCCAGTCGGTATAGTGAGACAGTGAGTTAACGGTTTTATCTGCCATGATTGAACCTTCCATAGTAGAGGCACCATAAAAGATTAGAGAAATCACCATAAACTTAGCAGCGGGGTCTTTCTTAACTCGATCCCACACCCCGTTAAAGGTCATTAAACCGTTGGCTGCAGACCCCCAACTTGGCATTACCAAAATAATAGAAAACGCCATACCCACTGATTGCACCCAGTCTGGTAGAGCGGTATACATAAGGTGGTGAGCACCTGCCCACATATATACAGAAATTAACGCCCAGAAGTTAACGATTGAAAAACGGTAACTCCATAAAGGCTGTTGTGCTTGGCGAGGAACAAAGTAATACATCATCCCCAAAAAACCTGCCGTTAAAATGAAGGCAACGGCGTTATGCCCATACCACCACTGCACCATGGCATCGACAACACCTGAATAAATAGGGACGGAACGCGTTAAAGATATTGGCAGTACAAGGTTGTTGATAATATGCATCATGCCGACGGCAACAATAAATGCACCGTAATACCAGCAAGCCACATAGATGTTTTTAATTCGACGACGCGCCAATGTACCAAAGAAAACGATACCGTAACTTACCCACACTACTGCGATTAGTATGTCGATTATCCACTCAGGCTCTGCGTATTCTTTACTTTGTGTGTAGCCCATTGGCACTGTAATCATGGCTAACACACAACTCAGCTGCCAACCCCAAAACACAAAATAAGCCAACTTACCAAAGGCTAAGCGCGTATGGCCTGTACGCTGGGCTACATAAAAACTGGTGCCAATTAAAGCACTGACACCAAAGGCAAAAATAACGCCGAACGTATGACTAGGGCGTAATCGACTGAAAGAAAGTGCAGGAATATCCATATTCATATTGGGCCAGTAAAGCTCAGCCGCGACGAACACACCAACACTCATACCAATTAGCGCCCAGAAAATAGCTGCGTATAAAAACAGTCTTATGACGCCATCATTGTAGGTTTCTTGAGTTTGCATACAGACCTCTTGCAAGGTGTTATTGCTTTTGACCTAAACATAAATGTTAAAAATCGTTAGCAAGATTGGTTATATGAAGAGAAAGTCTAAAGAATTACTAAGAGAACCTATTCGCAGCACAAATTTGATTCATACCGTTCCCATAGCCGATCCTCAGAAAAAATTATAGAGCTAATAAAATTTCAATGATGTATGTCAATGTAGGTACAAATACCTACGAATGGGTAGCGGCATATCCACAACTATTAGAGGTGTATTAGCCTTTATAGCTAGTCAGTTTAAAAATCAAATATGGTGTATAATAAAAAAGAATAAATTATCTAAGATTAAATAACTTTTATTTATAACTAAAATAATTATTTTCCCCTTAGGTGTTCAATCCGATAACACCAAAGCTGAGCTTTTCTTTTTATTACATTGGAGGAGTGCCATGCTAGGTTATAAAACACGATTACTTGATGTTTCTGTAGGTCGATTGAACCTACAAATTAAAGCGTTAAAAGATACCAACCAATATTTTGATCCCCTTAAGCTTGCTGAAAAAGCAGGTGTTGCTCCAGCAAACTGGAGTTTCTTTGGTCAGTTATGGCCAGCAAGTGAAGTATTAGCAAAGGCTGTAAAAAAAATAGACTTTAAAAAAAGACGCATTATTGAACTAGGTTGTGGATTAGGTTTACCCAGCTTAGTGCTTAAAAGTCTTAATGCTGATATTACAGCTAGCGATAGACATCCCTTAAGCGAAGTGTTTTTAGAGTCTAATCGTTTAAGAAATAATATTGAGCCAATTCCTTTTGTAAATCTATGTTGGGAAAAACCAGCTCAAGAAGTAGGTAAATTTGATGTGATTATTGCCAGTGATGTGTTGTACGAACAACAGCACGCAACATTATTAGCAGAGTTAATTGAAAAGATATCGCACCCACAAGCCAAAGTAATGGTGACTTGCCCGGGTCGTGGACACAGAAATAAGTTAACGAACTTATTAACAGAACAAGGGTTTGAAGTAGAACAAGAATTATTGGGCTTTAACCCGAATGATAAGCCACCCTATAAAGGCCGCTTATTAACGTACAGACGCATGTAAGATCAATTCGATAGGAGGCAAGAGCCTCCTATTTTTTATTTTCCGATACAGAAACTACCAAAGATTTTTCCTAATAAGTCATCGGCTGTAAATTCACCGGTAATCTCATTAAGTGCATGCTGTGCCATACGTAAATCTTCAGCAAGCAATTCTCCAGCGCCCATACCTTCAAGTTGTATGCGACCATTATCTAGCGCGTCTTGTGCTCGATTCAGTGCATCGATATGACGACGACGCGCTAAAAATCCGCCTTCATTGCCTGCATCAAATCCCATAACTTCTTTCAAGTGTTGGCGCAGTACATCAACACCTTGGTTATGCTTTGCTGAAAGACTGATGGTAGGGAATTGTGTATCACTGTTTAATCCAATGCTTTCTGTGGATAAGTCTGCTTTATTACGAATAACAGTCATTCGGCCACTGTTAAGTAACGCTTCCGCTTCGGTGGATAAGCCTTGCTCATCGTATAAGGCATGCAGAAGGGCTTTTGGATCGGTTTCGTCACTGGTGGAGTCAATCATCAACAGTACACGGTCAGCCTGCTTAATTTCTTCCCAAGCACGCTGTATGCCGATACGTTCAACCTCATCAGGCGCATCACGTAACCCGGCAGTATCAATAATATGCAAAGGCATGCCATCAATATGAATATGCTCTTTAAGAATGTCGCGCGTGGTGCCTGCGATATCTGTCACAATGGCACGCTCTAAGCCCGCTAATGCATTAAGAAGTGAGGACTTACCAGCGTTGGGGCGTCCGGCAATAACCACATTCATACCTTCACGTAATAAAGCCCCTTGATTCGCTTCTTGAAGAACGCCTTTTAGCTCGGTATCTACTTCTTCTAACATGGCCGAAACTTTACCATCGGATAGAAAATCAATTTCTTCTTCTGGAAAATCCATGGCCGCTTCCACATAAATACGTATGTGGATAAGTCGATCAAGTAATTGTTGAATTCTTTTAGAAAACTCACCCTGCAATGAGCGTAACGCACAACGTGCTGCTTGCTCTGAGGAAGAATCAATTAAATCAGCAATGGCTTCTGCTTGAGCTAGATCCAGCTTGTCGTTTAAAAAAGCGCGCTCAGAGAATTCACCGGGTCGAGCCAAGCGACAACCTAACGCCACGATTTCTTTTAATAAAATGTCGAGAACGACCGGGCCACCATGACCTTGAAACTCAACGACATCTTCACCGGTAAAAGAATGGGGATTAGGAAAGTAAAGGGCAATGCCTTCATCTAAAACAGTACCATCACTCGCCTTAAATGGTCCGTAATGAGCGTATCTTGGTTTTGGCTCATAACCCAAAATGGCTTGAGCCACCGATAATGCCTTAGAACCAGATATTCTAATAATACCAACACCGCCACGCCCAGGGGCTGTGGCGATGGCGGCGATACTGTCTTGATGAACCAAGCTAGTCATGAATTACGAGTTTTCAATCTGCTTAGTAATAACGTATTGCTGGGCAATTGAAAGCAAGTTGTTAACCACCCAGTACAATACTAGACCGGCCGGGAACCATAGGAAGAAGATGGTAAATACAACAGGCATAAATTGCATAACACGAGCTTGCATAGGATCGGGTGGTGTTGGGTTAAGCTTCATCTGGAAGAACATTGAAGCACCCATAATTAATGGAAGAATAAAGTATGGATCCATTACCGACATATCGGTAATCCATAAGAAGAACGGCGCTTGGCGCAGTTCAACCGATTCCATAATCACCCAATACAAAGCAATGAATACAGGCATTTGAATTAAAATAGGTAAACAACCGCCTAAAGGATTTATTTTTTCATCCTTATACAGCTTCATCATTTCTTGACCTAGCTTCTCACGGTTGTCTGCGTAAGTTTCTTTAATCTCCTGCATTTTAGGAGCTACTTTACGCATATTCGCCATTGAACGGTAACTCATTGCCGAAGGCTTAAAGAAAAGAATCTTAATAGAAATAGTCAATAAGATGATGGCCACACCCCAGTTACCAACCAGTCCGTGATAGAACGTTAATAACCAGAATAATGGTTGCGCGATCCACCATAACCAACCGTAATCCACAGTCAGCTCTAATGAATCAGCAATTTCAGCCAAACGCTTTTGAATTTTTGGACCAACATAAAGGCTAGCACCTATTTCTTCGGTTGCTCCTGGTGCAACAATCTTTGGTGCAGAGTAGAAACCGAAAAGGTTATTACCTTTATGTGTGCGACCATTGTAAGTGTACTGAGCTTCTTGATCGGCAGGCACCCAAGCCGATAGGAAGTAATGCTGTAACATTGCTGCCCAACCACCTGTTTCTACACTTTTATAGCCCTTTTTCTCAAGTTCACTGAACTTAATTTTTTCATAACGGCTGTCTTTTGTGGTTAACGCTGCACCTAAATAAGCAGCCATACCCATGCTACTACCTGCAGAAGGGTCCGCTGAATTGTCACGTTTTAGCTGTGCATAAAATACACCTTGCCAAGGTTCTTCTGAAATATTGTGAATCTTATAATTCACATCAATTAAGTAATCTGCTCTATGAAAAGTAAAAATCTTTTCGACTTTGGTTTTGTCGTCAGAAGCCGTTAACACTACGGTTAATGTTTCTTGATCGTCCGCAAGCTCGTATGAACTTTCTTGAGTGCTATAAAGTGCAGCACCCTTTCCATCAATTCCATCACGACCTATTAACCCACTTTGTGCCGTATAGGTCATCTCACTATTGTTGCCTAATAATGTGAAAGGAACATCTTTTTGATCGATGGATGCTGGATATGCAGGTAAGCGAACACCAACTACCTCACCTCCTTTCAAATTAATGCTAACGTCTAAAACATCTGTTTTTACATTAATAACTTGTTGCGTGGCGTCTTGTTCAGTTTGCACAACTGGTAGGCTGGATGTTTCGTCACCAGGTAACTGTGCATTGTGCGCATCACTGGTATCAGGAATATCTTCATTAACAGCTTCGTTCGCTGAAGACTCTACTGAAACAGGGGCTTTGCTTTGGGGTTTCTGACCGTAGTCTCCACTCCACGCCAAAATTAGAAAATATGAACTTATAGCTAATCCGATAAATATAACGGTACGGCGGATATCCATGATTAGGGTTTCCGTTGGCAACAATTAGAGGAAGTGAGTGATAAATCTGGTACCGGATCAACTCCATGGGAACCCCAAGGATGGCACCGAGATAATCTTTTAATAGCTAACCAGCCACCTTGTATCGCACCATATCGACGAATAGATTCATCTGCGTAAGATGAGCAAGTGGGATAATAGCGGCAACGGCTGGGTAGAAAAGGACTGATTGCGTAGCGATAGAAAGAAATCAACAATAACAACGCTTTAGCGCTGATTGTGGCTACCTTTTCTGGGGCTGCCTTTTGCTTTTCTTTCATTGGATGGGCGCTTCAATCTGAACCAAAGGGCGTCAATCATGGCACGAATTTCAGCATTGTCCAACTCGGATAAACCTTTTCTACCAAGAATTACAAAATCTAAGGCTGGCAATTTTGCTTGCTGCTGTCGGAATGACTCTCGAATTATACGTTTAACTCGATTGCGATCGACCGCTAGTTTTATGTTTTTCTTGGAGAAAACAAAGCCAATACGAGGATTGTCTTGCTGATTCGCGCTGGCTAACACGAGTAATTGAGCTGTACCGCTGCGTAATTCAGTATTGTCGAAAACTCGCTTGAACTCGAAAGGTTTTAATAAACGCTTTTCACGTTCAAACGAAAATTCTGACATATATCTGAAAACGCAACGATTAATTCAATTATGCGCTTAAGCGCTGACGGCCTTTTGCACGACGACGTGATAATACTTGGCGACCGTTTTTAGTTGCCATGCGAGCACGGAAACCGTGTGTGCGTTTGCGTTTTAATACGCTTGGTTGAAATGTACGTTTCATAATCAAATACCCAAGTAAGTTGATGGGGTAGAATTTAAGGGCGGAGATTATAGGCATAATAAAATAGATAAGCAACGCCTATATTTTGCTGAATTTTCGCTTCACCGCTTATTAACTAAATAACAATACATAGTAAGTATTTATATTAAGTATGGTTATTATATAGTGGTTGTTATTATGGGTCTTTCAAAATAATGTTGATAACTCTTTAAAACCCTTTAAAATCAACGATTCAAGGTACTTAACAAGCCTGTTAGTTTCTTGTTCTGAAGCATCTTGTATGCTGTGGTTTAGTAGCTCATTGTTTGTGGATGTAATTTGACTTAAAAATTATCCTAAAAGATATACACAAAGTATGAGGTTATCTATCATCAAGTTATCCACAGGTTGTTAATAATAAAGAAATTCAATCATGGCTAACCTATCGGGTCTAAGTTAAAATGGCTCGTTCGTTTTACGCGATTATGGATTAATACATTGGCTTTATTAACACAATGGCAAAAATGCCTTGAACAATTGCAGCACGATATTCCTGCGCAGCAATTTAATACATGGATACGCCCCTTAAAAGCAGACGTTGTTAACGATCAGCTAGTGTTAAGTGCGCCTAATAGATTTATACGTGACTGGGTAAAAAATCAGTTTCTTAACAGACTAGAACAGATTATGAGTGAGTTAAACAATGGTTTGATCACTCAAATAGATGTGGTAGTTGGCGAAAGCGCTCCTTTATTTCAACTACAAGGGGCTGCCCCTAGTGTCCCTAAACCAGAGCGTCCTGCTGCACCAGTGCAAACACATACTGCACAAGATACTCAAGCTTCTACTCATAACCAACATGCTGCGCCTGCCTATAACCAAGAAAGCCCAAGGCCGGTTAAGGCGCGCCAAAATTCTACGCAACATAAAAGCTCATTAAACAGAACATTTACTTTTGATAACTTTGTTGAGGGTAAATCTAACCAGTTGGCTTTAGCGGCCGCTAAGCAAGTAGCTGATAACGCTGGCGGATCATACAACCCACTCTTTATATATGGTGGCGTGGGGTTAGGTAAAACGCACTTAATGCATGCTGTGGGTAATGAATTATTGCGT
>Ga0209075_1002395_pt1 | contig 16548 bp, 12 predicted proteins | sample Stecom2011_FD_187523 | JGI IMG/M metagenome (GOLD analysis project Ga0209075, IMG submission 187523) | Agricultural soil microbial communities from Utah to study Nitrogen management - Steer compost 2011 (SPAdes) (version 2) | ecosystem: Environmental > Terrestrial > Soil > Agricultural land...
AAGCGTTCCAAAATAAGTTTTGCATTAAAATCTTCAGAAATTTTAGTTGACAAACTCGTTTTTCCTGCGCCAATGTTCCCTTCAATTGTAATGTAATTGAATTTTGAAACATTATACTCACTCATTGGATTGACTAGCCATTTTGCTAGTTTAGTGATAGGGCTTGTATCTGGCGTTTCTTCCAAAAGTTGAGCAATCGTTTTATTTAGAACAGGATGAAGCAGTTTTGGATTAACATCGCACAGCGGCTTTAATACAAATCTTCTATCAGGAATGCCTGGATGTGGAATTACTAGCTTTTCAGAATTGATAGTTTGATCTTCAATAAAAAGTATATCAATATCGATTGGCCGTGAAGTATATTTTTTTGAATCTTTTCTCTGCCGCCCCATTTTCTTTTCGATATCTAAAGCAGATTTCAAGATTTGGGTAGGGCTTAGTTGAGATTTAATCCACACAACACAATTATAAAACGGATCGCCTTCGAAACCCATTGCCGGAGTTTCATACATCGAAGAAATTTTCACAACCGCTCCCACCTCCTCAAAAAGCTTGTCAATTGCATTTTGAAGATGGCCGAAACGGTCACCCATATTGCTTCCGAGGGAAAAATAGATATTATTTGTAGACAGCAAATTCAAGCTTTAACATTTAAGACGAAATTAAGGAAAATAAGAAGTCTTCAAAGTACATTTGTGCGCGGTTGTAAAACTATAGGAAAAACTGATTTTTCCGACTTTATTTCGGAAAAAAACTTTTATAAAATCCAAGTCAACAATATGAAAAAAGCTTTAAAAATAATAGGAATTATTCTTGGAGTATTAATAGTCATACTCTTAGTCTCACCTTTTATTTTCAAGGGAAATCTTGAGAAAATGCTAAAGCGAACTATCAATGAAAATCTAAACGCAACGGTTGCTTGGGAAAACTTAGATTTAAGTTTGATTAGTAGTTTTCCAGATGCTACACTTCAATTGAACAACTTTAGCATAACCAATAAGGCTCCTTTTGAAGGCGACACATTGGTTAGTGGAAAAAAATTAAACCTAGAAATGGGTTTTATGCAGCTTTTTAAATCGAAAGACCTGCAAATAGACGCAATAACACTAGACCAAGCCTTTATCAATATAAAGATAGATTCGCTTGGAAACACTAATTATGATATCGCATTAAAAGATGATGCTCCTATAACCAGCTATGAATCTAGCGCTGAAGACAGCTTCACCTTTCAACTAAAAAACTACGAAATAAAAGACTCGCGAATCACCTATCTAGATGAAGAAGGGAAAATTCTTTTCACTCTAACGGAAGTTCAACATAAAGGAAGTGGCGATCTTTCAGAAGAAGTCAGTAATTTAGACACTCAAACTTCGGCTTCTGCTTCTTTCAAAATGGAAGATACAGAGTATTTAACCAACAATAGAATTTCGTTAGATGCTATCTTCAATATCGATTTCAAAAACATGAAGGTTTCTTTTCTAAAAAACGAAGGAAAAATCAACGACCTACCATTAACTTTTGAAGGATATACTCAAATTAATGAAACCAATAATGAAGTTGATTTAACTTTTAAAACTCCTTCTTCAGACTTTAAAAACTTTCTTGCAGTAATACCAAAAGCGTATGTAAAGCAAATTAACGACGTTAAAACCACTGGAAATTTCACTGTAAATGGTGTAATAAAAGGAATTGTTGATAGTGTTCACATACCTACTATGGATATTAGAGTAGCGAGTGATAATGCATCATTTAAATATCCAGATTTACCAAAAACAGTTGACAATATATCTATAGACATCCAACTTATTAATGAAAGTGGACTATTGAAAGACACCTATTTAAATATTCCGAAACTTACTTTCAGAATTGATGGAGAGCCTTTCCGAATGAATGGAAGCGTGAAAAACATGATGGACAATCCATTTGTTAACATGGAAATGCAAGGCACATTGAATTTAGCGAATATCAAACAGGTTTTACCTTTAGAAATGGAGCAAAACCTTACCGGAATTTTCAATGCCGACGTTGCAGCAAAATTTGATATGGAATCTGTTGAAAAAGAGCAATACCATAAAATAGATGCTCGAGGTAATGCTAGTTTGACAAACTTAAACTACGACGCAGGTTTTAAAAACGATTTGAAAATATCTAAAGCAAGTTTAGCGCTTCAAGCTGGGAATATTACTTTAAAAGAGTTGAATGCCAACACAGGCCAAACAGACATTAATGCATCTGGAAGCATTCAAAACTTGATACCATTCTTAATGAGCAAACAGGAGTTAAAAGGAAGGTTTGACGTAAAATCTAATGTATTTAACGTGAACGACTTTATGGTTGCTGAAGAAACCCCTTCATTAAAAGAAACTTCGAAGAAAGAAAAGTCTCCTGAATCCAAAACAGCAGAAACAATAAAGATTCCTGGTTTTTTGGATGCTTCTCTAAGCTTCACTGCAAATACAGTTATCTACGATAATTTAGAATTGAAAAATGCTAAAGGAAATGCTGTAATCAAAAATGAAACTATCAGTTTAAGTAATTTCACGTCGGATATTTTCGGTGGAAATATTGCATTATCAGGAAATGTTTCGACTAAAGAAGAAATTCCAACTTTTGGAATGAAGCTAGATTTGAGCAAGATAGATATTGATCAATCTTTTGAAGGACTTGAAATGTTCCAATATCTTGTTCCAATTGCAAAAGCTTTACACGGAAGCTTGAACACAAAATTTGAACTTAATGGGCAGTTAACTAACGAACTTTCTCCCGTCCTCTCAACTTTAGGAGGAAGTGCTTTGGCTGAAATCATTACAGCAGATGTAGATCCTGACCAAGCCCCTATTCTAGCGGCAATAGGCAACAAAGTATCCTTCCTAAATCTAGACAAGCTAAGTTTGCGAGATGTAACAACTAACCTAACTTTCAACAATGGAAAAATTGAAGTTCAACCATTCCATTTTGATATAAAAGGTGTTGACGTTGCAGTTTCAGGAACACATGGACTCGATAAAGCAATAGACTACAACCTTAAAATGGATATTCCTGCAAAGTACTTGGGAAGCGAAGTAACAAAGCTCCTTCAAAACTTAAGCGAGAAAGAAGCCAATGAGATGAGCATTTCTCTACCTGTTGGTTTAAAAGGAAGTTTTTCTAATCCTCAAGTTTCTCTAAATACAGAAACCGCCATAAATCAGTTAACCCAAAAGCTGATGGATAAGCAAAAGGATAAACTAATCGATAAAGGCTCTGACTTTTTAAGCGGTTTAATAGATGGTGCTACTAAAAAAGATACGACAGTAATAAAGACACAAGAAATAGACAGCACAAAAACAGAAAGTCCTGACAATACTAAAGACGAAACCAAAGATAGAATTAAAGGTGCTTTAGAGGGTATTTTCAAAAAAGGAGGAAGAGGAGGAAAAGAATAGAAATGATTCTTAGATCATCCCCCCCTTTTTAATTGATGGTGATTGAGACTACAAAACCTTCATTACTTCTAACATTAAAAACAGTATCATCTTCAAAAATGAAGTACTGACCTTTTATTCCTTTCAAAACACCTTCATAAAAAGGCGTTTTAATAAGGTTTAATGATTTTGGTTTTTCAGGATATTTCAGGACAGGAAACTCAAGGTTAGTTTCCGAATTGTTCTCTAAGAAATATTCCATTGCCTCTTTAGGAATATATTGTTTCAATTTGTTTCGCCATTCAACCAAGTCTTCATCTTTCACGTCATTTTTCAACATGGTTCGCCAATTGGTTTTATCACCAACGTGATCTTTCAGGGCAACTTCAGTGATTCCGGCTAAATATCTATTAGGTACCTCCACAATTTCGATGGCTTCATGCGCTCCTTGGTCTATCCAACGCGTGGGAACTTGCGTTTTTCTTGTCACTCCAACTTTAACCGTACTACTGTTTGCCAAATAGACAATATGAGGCTTTAGCTGTACAGATTTTTCATATTCCAAGTCTCTATCTTCAATGCCTAAATGAGCCTTACTCAATTCCGGATTGATAATCCATTCTGCCGCTTGAGGAATTTCAAAGAAACAATCATAACAAAATCCTTGACGATAGATTTTCTTTTCAAGATTACAGTTGAGACATTGATATCCCAGAAAATTTATAGCCACTTTTTTATCAAGCAACTGATTGATGTTTAGAAAATCACTTTCAAAAACCAAGTAATACTGTATTGGAGAACCATTCTCCGTTATCATTTTTTTTAGAACCCCTTTATATTCCATTATATTTAAAAAGTAAATTTTTTAAAAAACTCATTGAAAGTACCTCAAAGGAACATCTTTACTAATTCATCCTTTCGAGTAACTTCTTTTATTATAAAATCCTTATTTTTATAGCATAAAGATAATGGAAATTTATGCCAATCCCCTTCGTAAACTCAATCGCTTCTTGGTTTTTAAAAAAGCGATTTCATCAAATAGATCTTTTTCTGAAGTATCCAATTGAGGTTCAGGAAGAACTCTTATTTAGCTTACTTTCTAAAGCCAAGAACACCGAGATAGGACACAAGTATGATTTTGGGTCTATTCGTACATATCGTGAATTTTCAGACAGAATTCCTGTAACAACTTACGAAGAAAACGAAGCACCAATTGAGCGTGCTCGCCGTGGAGAGAGCAATATATTTTGGCCTACACCCATAAAATGGTTTGCTAAATCTAGTGGAACCACAAGCTCTAAAAGTAAATTTATACCTGTTACTAGCGACTCATTAGAAGACTGCCATTATGCAGCAAGTAAAGATTTGTTATGCATGTACCTCAACAACAATCCAGATGCGCAGCTGTTTTCAGGCAAGAGTTTAAGACTTGGTGGTAGCAAGCAACTTTATGAGGAAAACGGAACTGTTTTCGGAGATTTATCGGCTATTTTAATCGATAATATGCCTTTTTGGGCAGAATATAGCAGTACTCCAAGCAATGAAGTTTCCTTAATGGGAGATTGGGAAACAAAGATGCAGGCCATAGTTAATGAAACCATTTCAGAAAATGTTACTAGTTTAGCAGGTGTTCCTTCGTGGATGCTTGTCCTACTAAATAACGTTATAGAAACTTCGGGAAAATATAATCTTTTTGAGGTTTGGCCAAACTTGGAGGTGTACTTTCATGGAGGTGTAAACTTTGACCCTTACGTAGATCAATACAGCAAACTCTTACCGAAAAGCGACTTTAAATATTACGAAATTTATAATGCTTCTGAAGGGTTTTTCGCCATTCAAGACAGGAATGACAACAAAGAGTTATTACTCATGTTAGACTATGGTATTTTTTACGAATTTATACCGATGGACGTTTATGGATTACCCGAAGAGAAAGTAATTCCGTTGAGCGAAGTGGAGGAAGGAAAGAATTATGCTGTAATAATTACAACCAACGCTGGATTGTGGCGCTACAAAATTGGCGATACAGTCAGGTTCACCTCAACAAATCCATATCGAATAAAAGTAACTGGTAGAACCAAGCACCACATTAATGTTTTTGGTGAAGAGCTAATTATTGAAAATGCTGAAGTTTCACTCCGAAAGGCTTCACAACTCACTAATGCTGAAATTGTTGAATACACTGTAGCGCCAATTTTCATGGAAGGAAAAGAAAAAGGAGCTCACGAATGGATTATTGAATTTAAATCACCTCCAAAAGATCAACACACGTTCATGCAGCTGTTAGACTCGGCACTTCAGGAAGTTAACAGCGATTATGAAGCTAAACGTTACAATAACACTACTTTAAACGCTCCAAAAATTCACTATGCTAGAGAAGGTCTTTTTTATGATTGGTTAAAAGGCAACAACAAGCTCGGGGGACAACACAAAATTCCTAGACTCTCAAACAAACGAGACTTTCTAGAAGAATTACTCAAGATGAACTAACAGAATTAAAGTACTTCTGCTACTACAAAGGTACTTCCACCAACGAAAATCAAATCTTTTTCAGAAGCTTGATTTAAGGCGGCTTTATATGCTAAATCTACAGAAGAATACTCCTCTCCTTTCAAACCGAACGCTTGTGCTTCCTTATTTAACACAGAAACCTCCATACCTCGAGGGATGTTTGGTTTACAAAAATAATAGGTAGCGTTTTTAGGAAAAAGAGGTAGGACAGAGTTCAAGTCTTTATCAGAAACCACGCCTAAAACAATATGAAGTTGGTTATAATTTTCAGCTTTCAATTGTTGCATCACAAGCTCAAGTCCTTCTTTATTATGACCCGTATCGCAAATAACCTTAGGGCTTTGCCTCAGAATTTGCCAACGCCCCATGAGCCCAGTATTATCAATGGTGTTTAAAAGTCCTTTTGTAATATTTTCATCGGAAATTTCCCAACCTTTATTTCGAAGAATATTGAGAGCAACTGAAACTGTTTGAATATTCTTTTTTTGATAAATACCTTTCAAGTCAGAGTCAAGGTTTAAATATTCTTCTTTATCAGCAAAAATTAACGGTGCATTTTTTTTGGATGCAATTGTCTTGAAAACACTTTTTGTATCGGCTAAAGATTCTCCAACTACAACAGGAGTATCCTGCTTGATGATACCTGCTTTTTCACCAGCTACTTTCTCTAAAGTATCTCCTAAAAACTTAGTGTGATCCAAACCTATGTTTGTAATTATTGAAAGTTCTGGCGTAATAATATTTGTACTATCGAGTCTCCCTCCCATTCCAACTTCAACTATAGCTATATCAACCTGTTCACTTCGGAAATAGTCGAAAGCCAAGCCTACAGTCATTTCAAAAAAAGACAGTTGATTTAGCTCGAAGAAACTTTTATGTGTATTGATGAATTGAGAAACTTTCGCTTCAGGAATCATTTCGCCATTTATTTTAATTCGCTCACGAAAATCTTTTAAATGTGGCGAAGTATAAAGCCCTGTTTTGTATCCTGCTTCTTGAAAAACAGATGCCAACATGTGGCTAGTACTACCTTTTCCATTGGTGCCAGCAATGTGAATGCTCTTAAATGAATTCTCTGGATTGTTTAGATAATCTGCTAAATTAATAGTAACAGCTAAATCGGCTTTATAAGCAGAATCCCCTACTCTTTGATACATAGGAAGTTGTGCAAAAAGCCAAGCTATTGTTTCAGTATAATCGATGACAGAAAGTTTTTAGTTGTTTTACTCTGAAAGGCTGAAGTTGTAGACAATTTTACCAACTTGCTTTGCCGGAGCTTTATCGTCTGGATTAAATTTGGTTGCTAAGGCAGCTCTTCGTGCAGGTTCCAACAAGCATCGTGCTGTGTTTGTAGATCCTCTAACTCCTGCAGTTGCATTTGTAACTTTTCCGCTTCTATCCACCTCGATATTTACTACTACAATTCCCGCCTCATTACAATCTTGAACAAATTTTTCCTTGTTGAGTGCTTTACGACCTCCAAGCTGATAATTTCCATCACCGTCAAGGCCTTTACCTGTTCCATAATATGCAGTGGCATTTGGATCGCCATCAGGACTTCCTTTATCGCCGGGACTATTATCATTTCCTTCACCTCCTTTTGCTGTTCCGTCGCTTTTAGGACCATTCAAAATATTAGCAAGGGCGTCGGTAGTAGATTGATCAGGTTTTGGCTCTGCTTTTTTCACCTCTTCTTTAGGTTTTTCAACAACAGGAGTTTCTACCTGTTCTTTCTTTGGCTTTTCCTTTTCAATAACTGGGGCATCTACGTTATCTTGAGACACTACTTCTTCCTGAATTTCAGACTTTGGCTGAGAAACTGGAGGAGGTGAAGTTTGTTGTGGGGCAGACTGTATTTTATCGAGAGGCTGTATATTTCCAGTTCCAACATCTGAGGTTCCAAAATTTACAGCAATTCCCTGTTCAATAGGTGGGTCTAAATAGGTCATTCCTACAAAAAAAAGCAACAAAAGAATCAGCAGGTGAAGAATCACCGTGATTGTCATGCTTTTTCGTTTATGTTCGGTATCTAGGAATTTCAAGGTTTGTTATTTAAGGTTTGTTAAATATTCCCGAAAAATTTTAGTCAAAATCTATATGCAATTGCAATGCCAATCTTATTTTGGTCTAACAGCTAATACAACTTTATAGCTATTTCGATTAGCTATATCCATTACATATACTGCATCCTCGATAGGCACTCCTTCTTCAGCTCGAAGAATGATAGTTGGCTCTTGTTGGCCTGCTAATTTTTTCTTCAGCTCTTCTTCAATTCCATATTCGCTTACACGTTCATTGTCCACATAGAAGTTACCTTCTTTTGTAATGCTCACAGATGCTTTTTGAACGTTAGTTGTCTTTCCTTTAGCCTTTGGGAGTATCAAGTCTAAAGCTTCAGGTGTAATTGCAGGTGAAGTCAGCAAGAAAAACACCAATAACAGAAATACAATATCCGTCATGGAGCTCATGCTGAAATCGGCACTAATTTTATTTCTTCCTCGTAAATTCATTATACAGGCTCATTTAACATGTCCAAGAAATCTACTGCAGTAGCTTCCATTTGGTGAACCACTTTATCTGTTCTAACAACTAAGTGATTATACCCCATATATGCAATAATCCCTACTATTAATCCAGCTACAGTAGTGGTCATTGCTGTATAAATTCCTTCAGCAAGCGTACCCATTTCGGCTTGTCCACTGCTTGTTGCTAATGTGTGGAAAGCCAACACCATTCCAATAACAGTTCCTAAAAACCCTATCATAGGCGCAGCACCAGCAATAGTAGCAAGAACACTCACGTTTTTTTCTAATTTATAAACTTCGAGTCGGCCAGCATTCTCAATAGCAGTATTGATATCTTCTAGCGGGCTTCCAATTCGCGATAATCCTTTAGCTGTAAGTTGTGAAACGGGATCGTGATTTTGCGAACATAGAAGTTTCGCACCTTCGATATTACCTTTAGCAACATGGTCTCTAATTTGATTCATAAAATTTGAATCCATTTTAGAAGCTGCTTTAATAGCAAAAAGTCTTTCGAAATAAATATATACCGCAACAAAAAGCAGCACAAAAAGAACTAAAATTATTATTTGTCCAGCAGTACCTCCACTTACAAGGAGATCCATAACTGAAAGAGTTTTTTCTTCAGAGACTACCTCTAAATCTTGAGCTACCTCTACCCCTTCTTGAATTATCGTGTTTAGCATAAAATTGTTTGTTTTAGTGAATAACGGAATTAGGTTTTATAAATTGTTAGACGTTGTGAAATATAACTCTTTCGATTAAAAGAAACACAGCTGCACCCACAATAAAGCCTATAAAAGCGAGCCATGTAATTTTCTTTAAATACCATATAAAATCAATACGCTCCATCCCCATTGCAGCTACACCAGCAGCCGACCCAATTATGAGCATGCTTCCTCCTGTTCCTGCTGAATATGCTATAAAATGCCAAAGCACCGAGTCTGTAGGCATATCATACATTCCCATAGAAGCCGCTACTAATGGCACATTGTCAAGAACTGCAGACAACCCTCCTAACATTATTATTACAACATCTTGATTTGGGATAGCTTCTTGAAGCTTTTCTGCCAAATAGCGCAAAGTCCCAACTTCTTGTCCATTAATAGTACCATATACCAAAGTTTCAAGTCCCGCAACAGCCATTAAAATTCCTAAGAAAAACAAAATACTCGATATTTCAATTCGAGAAAGTGCTCTATTGGCAGAATACAAATGCCTTCTTTCACGGCTAAAATTCTCCTCAGGGTGGATATATTCAGAAACCAACCAAACAACACCTAAAGCAAACATCATGCCTATATAAGGAGGCAATGAAGTTATTGCCTTAAAAACAGGAACAGATACAATCATTCCTAATCCAAGGAACAACATAGTTTTACTGCTTAATAATTTATCGTCACCATTTTCTTGTTGATCTTTCACTTCAATTTCTCCATTGAACACAGGCAGATAACTTGCGATTAGGTAAGGTATTACAAAGCACACTATTGAAGGCACAATTACAAACTCAACAAGTCCACCTGCAGTTAGTTTTTTAGCTATCCAAAGCATTGTTGTTGTTACGTCTCCAATAGGTGACCAAGCTCCACCAGCGTTTGCGGCAATAACAACAAGAGCTACATACCACAGTCTTTCTTCTCTTTTACTTATCAATTTACGCAGTAGAGTAATCAAAACAATTGTCGCTGTCAGGTTATCAATTACAGCAGAAAGGAAAAACGCTAAAACTCCAATTATCCACAAGAGTTTGCGTTTGCTTTTTGTTGTTACAGCATTTTTAAGCACGTCAAATCCTCGATGGAGATCGATAATTTCAACTATTGTCATGGCGCCAATGAGGAAAACAAGTATTTCTGCGGTTTTCCCCAAGTGATGAAGAAGTGTTCCTTCAAAACCACCCATAGCAACCTCGCTGCCGGTTATAAAATTAAAAATATGACCTTCACCATTAACAACATTAAACCAACCACTTGTAAAACCAATTGCTAATACCGCCCAAATTAAAGCAGCCATTATTAATGCAGGCACTGTTTTATCTAGCCTGAGCGGATGCTCCATTGTGATTAGTAAATATCCTATCACAAAAATTAAAATTACAATTGATTCCATTTATTATGTAAGTAGTATTAAAACTAAACTAATTGTTTAAGTGCTATCTCGAAGGCTGTTTTGCTAATATTTATTTTAGAACTGCTATTAGTATAAACGTCTTGAATTGCTTTTTTAATTCTATTTGAAGTATCATTAAAAATTGCTTCATCTGATAATTCAACCTTAGCTTCCATTAAATAAGCAAATACTCTTGCCATTCCGCAGTTGCTTATAAAATCTGGTATTAAGCTGATGCGCTCGTCTGTATATTCCATTATTGGTCCAAAGAAAATTTCTTTGTCTGCAAAAGGGACGTTAGCACCACAACTAATCACCTCTAATCCAGAGTCAATCATTTTAGAAACCTGATCTTTAGTAATCAATCTTGAAGCTGCACACGGTGTGAATATTTCTGCTTCAAGACTCCAAATTTTTTCGTTGATTTCTTCAAAAGGGATCATATTATCTGCCACGAGTAGATTTCCGTTTTTATTTAAATAGAAATCTTTAATCTCTTGAAATGAAAATCCATCTTTATTGATAACTCCGCCATCTCGGTCAATAATTCCAACAATCTTGGCTCCCATTTGTGAAAGATAATATGCTGCAGCCGAACCAACGTTTCCAAATCCTTGAACAATAGCTCGTTTACCTTTTACGTCACCACCATAAATTTCATAATAGTATTTTATTGCTTCTGCAACACCAAAACCAGTAATCATGTCGGCTACTTTATATCCTCTAGAGGGATCAGGACAATACTTCGGACTTGATAACACTCTACCAACTCCTTCTCTCAACTGTCCTATTCGTTGAATTTTATCAGCCTCTGATGGTGCAAAATGACCATTAAACACTCCTTCTTGCGGATGCCAAATTCCTGCTTGTTCAGTATACGGCACTACTTCTGTAACCTCATCGACATTCATGTCGCCACCAGTTCCGTAGTATCCTTTTAGCAAGGGAGAAACCGCTTTAAACCAACGTTGCAGAACTTCTTTTTTGCGAGGGTCGGCAGGATCAAAGTTAATTCCACTTTTAGCACCTCCAATAGATGGTCCAGCAACTGTAAATTTAACCTCCATTGTTTTAGCTAATGAAAGAACCTCATTCATATCTAGACCTTTTCGCATGCGAGTTCCACCTCCTGCAGCCCCGCCTCTCAACGAGCTAATAACGGTCCATCCTTCAGCATCGGTTTCAGAATCGTTCCAATGGAATACTATTTCAGGTTTCTTGTCTTCGTATTTTTTCAGTAACTCTTTCATTATAATTAGATATCTAAATTCTCCTATTCTTAAATGATAGAAGAAGGTTGTTTATACAATTGAAATATTCTTAGAAATATTGACAAAACATTCACTTGAAGGTTTTGAAGTTGCGGAGGCAAATATAAAGAATTGAGAAGGGGTTTTGGATTTATTTTTGAGACAAAATTATCCTTGAATTAAATAAAAAAATCATGTTAACCAAGACGCTTGATTAAACACCACAAACACTAAGTAAACACATGCTTTACAATTCAAATAAAGTTAGCAATCAGCTATCTATCAAATATTTTACCTGAAGAATGATCTCTTTTTGCTCCGGTAACCGATGCTAAACAATTCACTTCATTTCTCAATTTCAGCACTCCAAGAAATCCGAAAATTAATGCTTCCTTAAACTCTATTATCTGCTGAGAAGGAATCACAACTTCTACAGTGGTTAAATCTCTAATTCTTTCAATTAAAAATGAGTTATAAGCCCCACCACCTGTGATTAAAACCGATTGATTATCTGAAAACTGTTTTGCTAATTGAATAGCTATATGCTCCGTAAAGGTTCTAAGTATATCTTCGGGAGACAGCATAGAATTATCTAGAATAGGGAAAACATATTCCTTAACCCATTCTAAACCTAATGACTTTGGAGGGTTTACGAAATAGAATGGAAGTGAACTTAGCATTTCAAGACAGAATGCATCTATATTTCCACTTCTCGACAAAATTCCATCTTCATCATATTCTTTTCCGAGCTTTTGAGCGTAGTGATTTAATACAATATTTGCAGGACACACATCAAAAGCAATTCGTTTGCTATCTTTTTGGAACGAGCAGTTTGCAAAACCACCCAAGTTTAAACAAAAATCATATTCTGAGAAAAGCAGAAGGTCTCCAATCGGCACTAAAGGTGCGCCTTGGCCTTGTAGCTCTACATCTTGAACTCTAAAATCGCAAACTACTTTTTGGCCAAGTAGTTTAGATATACGTGGCAAATTACCAATTTGATAGGTTATTCCAAGGTCAGGACGGTGAAACACTGTGTGTCCATGACTACAAATTGCATCTATTTCCTGAATATTATTTCGTCTAATAAAGCTCGATATTTCATCAGATAATTTTTGAGTGTATTTAAAATCTAATCTCTCTAATTGCTCCTTGGAATAACTAATTGCTCTAGACAATTCTCTTCTCCAATACTTTGAATATGATACTGTTTGAGCGTTCAAAATGGTGAAACTCCACTTAGATTTATTTCTAATAAATTTAATTTCACACATGTCAATTCCATCGAGCGAGGTTCCACTCATAACTCCTATAACATGATATGCATCCTTATTTGAATTCATCTTTTAGTTTCAGCTTTAAAGATACCACAGAAGAATAAGAAACAGGCTATTTCACTTTTATCAATTTTAAGACTACAGAATAATTTGCGATTTCAGTGTAATTCCTTCTAATTTAAATACTGAAATATTAAGAACTAAAGGATTGCTTTTCAAGAATTGTTTTTTATAAGTACATTTGCACTTTCTTTTTATTCACCATAATTATATAAAACATATGGATTTCAGTCTATCCGAAGAACAGCTAATGATACGCGACGCTGCTCGCGATTTTGCACGCACCGAATTACTTCCGGGCGTAATTGAAAGAGACAATCTTCAACAGTTCCCTGCCGAACAAGTAAAGAAAATGGGAGAGCTTGGCTTTTTAGGTATGATGGTAGACCCAAAATATGGCGGTGGCGGAATGGATACGATTTCCTACGCTTTGGTTATGGAAGAATTGAGTAAAGTGGATGCATCTTGCTCTGTTATCGTTTCTGTAAACAACTCTTTAGTTTGCTATGGTCTTGAAGCCTACGGAACAGAAGATCAAAAACAAAAATACTTGACCAAACTAGCTACAGGTGAAAAACTTGGGGCTTTTTGTTTGAGCGAGCCTGAAGCAGGAAGTGATGCTACTTCTCAAAGAACTACAGCTATTGACAAAGGTGATCACTATGTTTTAAACGGAACCAAAAACTGGATCACAAATGGAGGTACAGCAGACTACTATTTAGTAATTGCACAAACAGACAAAGAAAAAAAACACAAAGGCATTAATGCATTCATAGTTGAAAAAGGTTGGGAAGGATTTGAAATTGGCCCAAAAGAGGACAAATTAGGAATTCGTGGAAGCGACACCCATTCTTTAATTTTCAACGACGTTAAAGTCCCTAAGGAAAATAGAATTGGCGAAGATGGATTTGGATTCAAATTTGCTATGAAAACACTTTCTGGCGGACGTATAGGAATTGCAGCACAAGCTCTTGGAATTGCTTCTGGGGCATATGATTTAGCACGCGAGTACTCAAAAGTTAGAAAAGCTTTTGGAACCGAAATCTGCAACCACCAAGCTATTGCCTTCAAACTTGCTGATATGCACACAAGCATCGAAGCCGCTAGACATCTTGTTTTAAAAGCTGCATGGGACAAAGACCAAGGCAACAACTACGACATAAGTGGAGCCATGGCAAAACTATACGCTAGTCAAGTTGCTATGGACGTAACCGTAGAGGCAGTTCAGGTTCATGGAGGAAATGGATTTGTTAAAGAATATCACGTTGAGCGTTTAATGCGTGACGCAAAAATCACACAGATTTACGAAGGTACTTCTGAAATCCAAAAAATTGTTATTTCAAGAGGTTTGTTGAAAGACTAACTTCTATTACATAGAAACAAAAATTAGCCCTTTAAATGTTTTAAACGTTTGAAGGGCTATTTTTTTTATGCTTCTCTTTCTTACATAAAGAAATTCCAAACTAAACCAAAACGAAGTACATTGTCCTTATAGGGATATCCTGGCGCAGAAAAATATTCGTTTTTACTTCCAAATAATGCCGTAAAGTTCTCATAGACAAAGTAGATTCGTGTCTGTCTAATTTTAGCATTAAAGAAAATATCTAACAAGGGAAAACCTCCCAGCTTCTGATCATTTTGAACATAAAACTCTGCTAAAACAGGATCGTAGGCATCCATATTATATTCTGTAAAATATTTAAAAGTTACACCTGTTTGCATAAATAATGCTCTTTTAAACCAATGATCTTGATAATAAAGTGAGTTTCGTGTGATTAATTTAGGCACATTAAAAACCGACTCACCACCCATTACCTGCTGATACATTATTGTGTTATCAAGTCCGAAACGCCCAAAAGTAAATTCCTTTGCAGCTTTCACCTTTAAATAATTTACACGTTCTACAGCTTGTAAGGGCGAAGGAGTACTGTCATTTGGCTTAAGTCCAAAATAGGTGTAATCGTCAATTCCGGTGTAGCTCACAGAAACACTTCCAAACTTCTTAGTATCGATTTCAAACTTCAGCTCTTGAGTTTTTACATTGCTCAGCTCTGATTTCCAATTATAATTTTTGTAATCACTTTGATTCAGCAGAAAATTGAAATTTGGCGCAACTGAATGTAGAATCACTGAACCTTTCACATGATAATCATCATTGAGATCATAGCCAGCTGATCCTTCTAAATAATTACCATCAAAATCTCCAGCCACATTAATAGCACCTTTTCCAGAAAGAGTGAATCCTCTGTATTCTTTTTCAAAAGCACCTCCAGCTTCTAAAATATTTCCTTTAATTCTATTTGAAATTCTTCCTTCATCCAAAATTAGAACCGAGTTATAACCGTAATTAAAGTCGGTGAAGCCTGTCCATGCAGTTATTTTTCCAATCAATGAATTATCAAGTTCTGCATATACCTTCGCATTGAAGTCTTCGAGTTTTGTTTTGGTATAGAGACTGGCTCCTTCATATGACGGACCGAAACCTTTAAAAGCCGTGCGCTGCGAATACTCATAAAACTTATCCTCATAGCTCAGAATATTTCCAATAGACAATACTGAATATCCCGTGCTATCTCTCTGACTGATTAATTCATAAAAATGGTCGCCGTAAAAGCGAAGACCTTCTAAATTGTTTTCTGCATCTTCAAAATTCACGTCCAATCGTCCTCTATCACTAAACTCTGAATCGTTATTTATGAATAGTGATAATGACGAATCATTGAGTCCTCCATTTTCTTGGTTTAAAATATCTTGAGAAGCTAAATGGACACGAGCGTTATATCGTCTATCTTTTGTGTGATAGTTTGAGGTGAATAGAAAATTTCCTGTGCTCGTTAAGATATGCTGGTATTTCCCTAAGGAGCGAACACCTTTATAAGCAACCGAGAAGTTAAATTGAGGTGAGGTGTTAACCGTAAAGAAAGCGTCCATCTGCTGTCCTTGAACATAGGCTGTTTTGAAGTAAAGCTCAGTTAAAGGCGTTGGGACACTATAGTAGTTCACATCTTCTATTTCTTTATAGTTGAAGTGATGCGACTGCGCTCCAAAAAGAGGCTTTAAGTTTAATCGGTCAAAAGAGCGCGCTAAAGAGTTATAGGTTTGCCCAACATTTGAAAATTCCAGAAGCTCAAAATCATCTTTTCGTAGATAGTTGAATTTATATTTCTTTTGAATTGTAAGCGTTGTGTCGACATAAGTAGTGTCGCGATCTGCCGAGATTATTTTATAATAATCAATTGGCGGTTTTTCCTTTTTTGCCGAAGGAGCCTGTGAAAACACGGTAGCCGTGAACAACATAGCGAGCGATAGCAAAAGTAGGTTCTTCATCCTTTAAATTTCTTTTGGCAAAGGTATATTTTTTTTGGTTTGGAACACGAAGTACTGAAATGTGCTAAAAGAAATTAAAAAAGCC